>WNFK01058184.1_pt1 | contig 11146 bp, 8 predicted proteins | sample 5400281 | NCBI WGS metagenome assembly WNFK01 (sample SAMN13153350, study PRJNA577476) | soil metagenome | isolation source: 20 cm soil on Douglas fir-dominated hillslope | place: USA:California | collected 2013-09-17
GCTCCACTCATGCAACGCACGTCCGGTCCCACCCGCTGCGCCTATACGCTGGTCGAGCTGGTGCTCGTGCTCACCATCGTCGCGCTGCTCGCGCTGGCCGGGCTGCGTGGGTTGCATCAGCACCTGGACCGCATCGCCGTCCGCACCGCCATTGCCAGCGCGGCCGACGCCCTCGCCCGCGCCCGCGACGAGGCCCTGGCACGGCACGCCGTCGTCGGCGTCCGCGTCGACACCGGCGCCGTCACGCTCACACTGCGCGCGCGTGGCGAGTCGCTGGCGAGCTACCCGCTGGGCCGGACCTACGGGGTGACGCTCTCCACCTCGCGCGACTCCATTGCCTTCGACGTGCGCGGGTTGGGTTACGGCGCGGCGAACCTCACGCTCGTGGCGCGACGCGGCCGAGCCGCCGACACGCTCGTGGTGTCACGGCTCGGCCGCGTGCGTTACTGACCGAGCCGGCAAGCGAACGGGCTGTCGTCCTGAGCAACGCGAAGGACCTGCACGTGGGACAGCCACCGCAGTACGCGGGTACTCCAGTACCTGGTACCGAGATTGGCATACTGCCCCCAGGAATGCGGGGCCGCTTTTGGAGAGTCGGTCGCCGCCAGTCGGCGTCCGTGCATTCCTGGGGGCCGTATGCCAGTCCGAGTACCTGGTACTAGAGTACCCGCGTACTGCAGTGACCCTTAGATCAAAGGTCAGAGTCGTTGAACCGTTCAACGACTCTGACCCCTTGATCCCCTTGATCCTCGTTAGTCGGCCGCGACCGTCCCGAAGTCGTAGCCCGGCACCGATACGCGCGGAATCGGCTTGCCGATCATGCGTTCGATCGTGCGCACCATCCCGATCTCGTCGGGAGACATGAAGGTGTAGGCGTCCCCCTCCTTCGCCGCGCGGCCGGTGCGGCCGATGCGGTGCACGTAGTCCTCCGCCTGCTGCGGCACGTCATAGTTGATGACGTGCGTGATGCCGGAGATGTCGAGCCCGCGCTGGGCGATGTCCGTCGCCACGAGCACGGTCGTCTTGCCGTCCTTGAAATCCTGGAGAGCGCGCGTGCGCTGCGCCTGCGTCTTGTCGGCGTGCATCGCCGTGGCCTTCAGCCCGGCCTTCTCCAGGTCGCGCACGATCCGGTCGGCGCCGTGCTTGGTGCGCGAGAAGATCAGCACCGAGTCGTGAACCTTCGCCGTGAGGAGCTCGACGAGCAGCGCGTTCTTCTTCTCGCGCGGCACCGGGTACACCGCGTGGGTCACCGTGCTTGCGGCGGCGGAGCGGACGCCCACCTGCACGACGATCGGCTTCCGCAGATACTTGCGCGCCAGCGCCTCGACCTCGGGCGGCATGGTCGCGCTGAACAGCAGCGTCTGCCGGTAGACGGGGATCTGGCCGACGATGTTGTTGATCTGCGGGGCGAAGCCCATGTCGAGCATGCGATCCGCCTCGTCCAGGACGAGCACCTCGAGATCGTCGAACACGACGTTCTGGCGCTCGAGATGGTCGATCAGTCGGCCCGGCGTCGCCACCACGACGTCCACGCCGCCGCGCAGCTTCCGCTCCTGTGGCTCCAGCGGCACGCCGCCGTACACGGCGACCATGGAGAGGTCGGTGTGGCTCGCGTACCGGCGGAAGCTCTCTTCCACCTGCACGCACAGCTCGCGCGTCGGCGTGAGAATGAGCGCGCGGGTGCGCCGTGGTCCGTCGATCAGCCGATCGATGATCGGGAGGGTGAACGCGGCAGTCTTGCCGGTGCCCGTCTGCGCCAGCCCCATGATGTCGCGGCCCTTTCGGGCCAGGGGGATCGCGTCGCGCTGAATGGGGGTGGGGCTGGCGTAGCCAGCGTCGCTGATGGCGTCGAGAATCAGCGGGTGAAGCTCGAGATCGGCGAAGGAGAAGGTCGGCCCGGTGGCCGCCTCGGCTTCGGCGAGGGTCAGTTGAGTGTCGGTCATACGTCCTGATGCGTTGCGCCGGGGCCGCGATCCCGGGACTTCCGGGACCGGCGCATGCACCGGACTCTCGCGGTTTCTGCCGCGGTTCGACCGGTGCGGTGATGAAGGATGCGACCACGGAAGGTGGCCGCGCACGGGATGTGTCGTCCGGCCCGATGCCGAACGGTCGTGGAGGGGTCCGCAGCCTCACGCGCCTGGTGCGCGTGTCCTCCACCGCCGACCGACGACGAGCTGGGCGCCCTGATGGCGCCGCCCTTCCCCGGCCTGGTCTTTGGACGATCGATTCCCCGAAATATAGCACGAGGCGGAAATGGCGTCTACATGGCGCGGTGCTGTCCCAGTCCTTCCTCAGGTGCCTCGAGGAACGGCAGAACGAGTGAGAGGACCTCCCGGGGACGCTCTTCGTTCACCGCATGACCACCGCCGCTCACCTCGCGCAGCTCCAGCGGCGCGCCCTCCGCCACGAGTGCCGCCGCGTAGGGCCGAGCGACGGGCGGCCGCGCCCAGGGGAACTCGTGCAGGAGCCGCCGCATCGCCCGCGCATACGACGGAAACTGCGACGGCGCCCAGTACTCGTCCTCGTCTCGATCGGTGATGCGCGACGGGTCACCGTAGACGATCCGGTGCGAGCGCGTCACGATCCAGCGCGGCACCATCCGCGGGAGCACGACGTCCACGATGCTCGGGCTCACCGCGCGCGCGAGCGCCTGCAGACGGATGCGGCCGAAGCAGGCCGGATTGACGAGCGCCAGCCGTCGCAGCCGCGGCTCGCCGCCCAGCGCCATCTCGAGCGAGATCGTCCCCGCCATCGATTGCGCCACGACGTCCACCCGGTCCGGACGTTCGGCGTCGAGCAGCTGCCGCACCGTGTCGACCAACCGATCGAGTCGATAGGCAGCGGGGTCGTCCGGCTTGTCGGAGAGGCCGTGTCCCGTCAGGTCCACGGCGATGGCGCGTCGGCCGGCCGCCGCGAGTGGCGCGAACCAGTCGCGCCACATGTACAGCGACGCGCCCCAGCCGTGAAGCAGCAGCACCGGTGGCGCGGCCGGATCACCCGACTCGGCGACGCGCAGCCCGAGGCCGCTCGCGAGCGTGACGCGGCGGGTGGTGATGCCGGGAACACCGGCCGGGAACATCGCCTCGGGGGGCAGTCGCCCCCGCAGGCGCGGCTCCCCGTGCTGACGAGGACCGCTCAGACGATCTCGATCGGCCGACCGGCGAGACGCGCGATGAGCCCGAGCCGGAACGTCATGTCCGCCCACCGCTCCTCCCCAGTCCCGAGCGTCTCGAGCGGATAGGTGGGCCAGACGAAGGGGTTGGAGCTCTTGGGGCTCGCCATGCCCTTGTGCGGATGCCACACCCCTTCCCGATCGCGATCCTCGAGAAAGCGCTCGAACAGCTTGGACCAGTTCTCGTTGCGCTTGAGGAAGCCGAGACGCGCCACCAGCTCCAGCCAGTACATGGCGAACGGCACATCGGCGTCCGCCGCGTTGCGGTGCGGAAGCATGTCGCCCAGCACGAGGTGCGGAACCGGGAGCGGGCGCTTGCCCACGAGCTGTACTGCCTCCTGGCGCGGCATGGGCTGCGCGAGATGGGTGTACAGCGCGTCCATCTCGCGATGATGCTCGGCGCGGAAGAGCGGCATGTAGGCCAGCATCATCACCGTGTAGTACGACGGCGGGGCCGCCTCCGCGGCCAGCATGTGCTGGTTGCCCTGGCGAATGAACGGCTTCTGCGCGAGGGGAGAGCGCAGGTAGTCGGCCATCCGCGTCAGGATGCGCCGTGCGGCGCCGCGAAGTCGAGGATCGCCCTCGTAGCCGGCCTGGGCCAGCGCCGCCGCGGCGGCCTCGCGCAGCAGGGCCCGGCCGCGCCTCACCGAATCCTCGTCCGGGGCGTGCTTGCCCCCCAGCTCGTACAGGTACGACGGATCCTCGTCTTCGGCCAGGAGGCGGAAGAGGATGCGTCGCGCGTGCACCAGCGGGGGACTATCCTTGTGCCATCCGTACTCGATCAATCGTCTGACAGCAGGGATCGTCCCGATCCCCTCGAAATTTTCGGCACGCGACGACGGCACGGTCAGCATCCCGCCGTCCCACGTGCCGTCCGGCGCTTGCTGGATGGCCAGCATGAGCGCCGGTGCATGTGCGAGAGGAAGTGCGCTGACCTTCTCGGCGTCGGCCGGATTGAGGCGGGCCACTTCCACGAGCGCGCGATACTTGATGGCCGGGGCGGCGTGCGTCAGGAGCCAGTCCAGCGGAAAACGAACGGGGCTGGGAGGGGGCGGCGGCGGAAGTGGCGCCGAGGCGACTGGCGGGGTGATAGCAGCGGACGGGGTCGCCGAGGCGGGTGGCATCGGGGACGCGGGGGTCGTGGCACTGTTCGGTGGCAACGGCACGGTCACAATGGGGCTCGCAGAGCTAGCGGTCTGGCCAGATGACGCACTCCAGGCCGGGCGGAACGCCCCGGCGAACGGCGGGTAAGCATAGCAGATTCACCCGCGCCCGCTAGAGGGGCCTCGGTAAGTGGCGTTGGCACAACGACTTGAATTTTTGCAGTCTCTCCATCCTCCCGAGGTACGGCTATGAAGGCAATTCGCATCGTGGCGCTCGTCGCGGCGCTCCTCCTCGGAGGTGCGGTGCTCGCCAGCGCGCAGGGAGCCATGCAGCAGGGCGGCCAGGGTCGGCGCAACATGCAGCTGGACGGCATCGAGCTCACGGATGCGCAGAAGGCCAAGCTCGAGGAGATCCAGAAGAAGTATCAGCCCGAGATGACGGCGCTTCGCAGCGAGTTTCAGAGCGGGGGCGATCGCGCCGTGCTGATGAAGAAGAGCGCCGCACTGCGCGATCGGTCGAGCGCGGAGATCCGTGCGATCCTCACGCCGGACCAGCAGGCCGTGTTCGACAAGCACACGACCGAGATGAAGGCGCGCATGGAGCAGGCGCAGCGTCAGCCCTAGCGCTCATCGCGTGCGCGGGATGACGACGGGCCGACGACAGCTGTCGTCGGCCCGTCGTGCATCCGGGTCCATGCGTGACGCGCTTGTCGCGCGCGTGGGCTCACGGCATCTTCCGCGCACGATGCCCATCTCCTTGCGCGACACCGCCCGTCCTCGATCGCCGCGCCGTGCGCGGTGAGTTCGTCGATCTCGACGGCGCACGGCTCTACTACTACGCCGCCGGTTCTCGCGGCGCGGGGGAGCCGGTGGTCTTCATCCACGGCTTCGCCACGTCCGGCCACCTCTGGAGCGACGTCGTCGCGCTGATGCCCCCCGGGCATCGACTCGTCGTGCTCGATCTGTTGGGCTACGGCCGCAGCGATCCGCCGGCCTCGCGCGCGCTCACACTCCACGCGCACGCCGAACGGGTCGTCGCCCTGCTCGACGTGCTCGGCATCGCGTCGGCCTGCGTCGTCGGTCATGGCGTGGGCGGCGGCATCGCGCAGTCGCTCGCGGTGCACTGGCCATCGCGCGTCACGCGGCTCGCGCTCGTGGCGAGCATCGGGTTCGGCGGCTGGGCGACACGCGACGTCGTGCTCGCCCGCGCCACGCTTCCCATCACGAGACATCTTCCCGCCGCGTGGCTGCTGTCCATGGTGCGCACGGAGCTCGAGCGCGGCTACGACGATGCGTCGCGGACCACGCATTCGATCGACAAGTTCCTGCGGCCATTCGCGACGCCCGAGGGACGCGCGGCGCTCGTGCGCCACATCCAGGCACTCGACGCGCACGAGACCGAAGCGCTCGCGCTGCGGCTCAGCGCCATCGCCCGCCCCACCGCCGTCATCTGGGGCGCACAGGATCCGTTTCTCCCCGTCGCGCTCGGCCGCCGGCTCGCCGACGCGATTCCCGGTGCGACGCTCGACGTCGTGCCGGGCGCCCGGCACTTCCTGCCCGAAGACAGGCCGCGGCAGGTGACCGACGTGCTTGCCACCCTGTTCACACGATGACCGACAGCCGACTCGACACCTTTCGCGCCATCGGGTGACGCGCTAGCGCGGCGGAGCAGCCGCGCGCGCGGTGTCTGACGCGGTGTCTGGCACGGTCGTCGGCGCACCGGGCACCTTGAGCGGCGCGATCACCGATGGCGGGGACACCGTGTCGCTCGCCATGCGGGCGATCCATTTCGGCGACTCCTCGGCGGCGTCGAGGATCGCCGGCCGCAGTGCCTTCACCGTGTAGCGGCTGCTGGCGTTCCACAGCATCCAGCTGAACATGCCGTTGTCGTAGCCTGCCTGCATCTGCGCGCGGAGCTGGGGCACGCCGTAGGCCGGCTTGCCGAGGGTGAAGTCCTGGTACCAGGGCACGACCTCGCCGGCGTGCGGCACGCCGCGATTCCGGACGCGCGCGCCGCGCAGCGCGCGATCGAGCACGGCGTACGGCTCCGCATTGGGATGCGCGATGCCGTAGCTGCCGCGCGGATAGTGTGATGGATACGTCATCGGCAGCACGACATCGGCCTGGTCGGCGAACTGCTCCCACGTCTGGCCGATCCCCATGTCGTTGTCGATCGTCGTCGTGGCCCCGAACACGTCGATCGCCATCGGCACGCCGAGCGGCGCCAGCCTCGAACGGAGATACCCCAGCTGATCGCGGATCACCGCGTCGCGCCGGCGCCCGTTCGCCAGCGGGAAGCGCGCCTCGCTCAGGAGTCGCCGCTCGTCGGGGAAGCGCACGTAGTCGAACTGCACCTCGCTGAAGCCGAGTCGCACCGCCTCCTCCGCCAGATCGGCCGCGTACGTCCAGACCCCGCGCTGATGCGGGTCCAGCCACGGATTGCCGTGCGCGTCGAGCCACGGCTTGCCATCGGCGCGGCGCTTCACGGCCCACTCACGCTTCGCGTTCGCGAGCACCGGATCCTTCGCGACGACGATGCGCGCGATCGGCAGGATGTCGTGCGCCCGCATCGTGTCGAGCAGGGCGCGCAGGCGGGCGGCGGGCATCGGCGTGAACTTGTCGGCGCCGATGGCGCGGGCGAGCGGCACCGATGACCGGTAGAGCAGGTAGCCCCGATCGTCCTTCACGTCGATGACGAGCGCATTCACCTCCGTGCGCTTCGCCACGTCGACGAGATCCCATACTTTCCGCCCCACCGCCGCCCAGCGGTTCACGTACAGGCCGCGCACGACGGCGGGCCGTGGGACGAGGGGCACGCGGGCGGTGTCCGCCGTCTGGGCGGCAGCGGGCGCGGCGAGCGCCAGCGCGGCGAGCATGACACGACGCATCATGAGTATCGTACCCCTCCAGCTCGAAATTGGGCCGCCGTTTGCATACCGAATCGACGAGTCATCCCGTCGTCCGGTCAAAAACTGCCGGGGCGCTACAGGCGCTTGACCTCTCGCACGGCATCCACGGCGTGCCCGATGTCCCGCGACAGCGCCTTCGCCTCCTGCGTGGCGTTCGCGACATCCGACATCGCGCTGCCGAGTCCCGACGAGCGCAGCTTCAGCAGGTCGAGCCGCAGGTTCTGGAGGGCGAGCGAGGCGCTCTCCAGCTGCGCGGCGAGCACGCCGCGCCGCTCGGCCAGCTCGCCGATCGTCGAGCGCTGGCGGTCGAGCAGGGCGATGCGGCGCTCCTGCTCCGGCGACGGCTCCTTCCCCGCCTCGGCGCGCAGTGCCTTCACGCGCGCTTCGAGCAGCGCGACCGACGCGCCGCCCACGTCGGCGTCGAGCCGGTGCAGCGTGAGCGCCAGCGAGCCGACGCGCTGCGCGAGCGCCTCCACCGTGGGGCCGACGTCGGGAATCATGTCGCGCTCCTCGGGCGCGAGCCGCGAGAGCGTCTCCTGCACCGCGACGCGATCCGACGCGGCACGGCGCACCGCGTCGCCGTATGCGCCCGCCAGCACCTCCGCCGGCGCGAGGCTCGACGCGTCGCTCGACGCACGCGCCGACGGAAGCGCTCCCGCCCGCTCCGCTGCCGGCAGGGTGGCGTTGCCACGGGAGAACAGGCGGCTGAACGGGATACCGTCAGCCCACAGCTTGCCCGCGTGCGAGAACACGCCGAGCGTGATGAAGGCGCCCGGGATGAGGAACCAGAAGAAGTCCGGCGACGTGACGAGATTCACGACGGCGAGCGACGCCACCGTGGCGAGCGAACCGATCGACTTGCGATGGAACGACGTGATGCGCTCCTCCACCGGACGCGTCGCGTCGAGCTCCCCGCCATCTCGCCCCTCGCGTCGCATGGCTCGTTCGCGGCGCTTCCGCTCGACCTCCCACTGTCTGTGGTCGCGACGCCATTCCCTCCATTCCGCTTTCGTCCCCCAGGTCGGCATGGCCGGCATGGGCGGCATCTGTTGCGGCGGCCTCGGCCCCCCCATCTCGCCGATCGGCCGCGCACCCTCCCATCCCTGCACCGCGCGCGGCGGCTCCGGCGCGGCGGGGCGCTCGGCGTAGGGCGCTGCGTCGCGCGCGCTACTGAGCGCATCGCGGAACGCCGTGGCATCCCGCCAGCGGTCCTCCGGCTTCTTGGCCAGCGCGCGCGCGATCGCGTTCACGAGCCCGGCCGGCGCGTCGGGACGCAGCGGCCCGAGGGGCCGCGGCGTCTCCGACACGTGCTTCACCAGCATCGCCGGCGTGTTCGACGCCCTGAATGGCGGCTCGCCGGCGAGCATCTGGTAGCCGATGATGCCGAGCGAGTAGATGTCGCTGCGGCCGTCGACCTCGCGCTCGCCGAGCGCCTGCTCGGGCGACATGTACGCCGGCGTGCCGATGGCGACCCCGGTGACGGTGAGGCGCGAATCGCCGGCCGCGGCGCGCGCAATGCCGAAGTCGGTGACCACCGCCCGTCCCGACGCGCGGTCCAGCATGATGTTGTCCGGCTTGATGTCACGGTGCACGACCCCCTGGGCATGCGCGTACCCGAGCGCGTCCGCCACGTCCGTGAGAATGGTGCGCACCTGGCCGACCGGCAGGCGCGGCTCGCGCTTCAACCGCTCGCCGAGCGTCTCGCCGTCGACGAGCGCCATGACGAAGAAGACCAGGCCTTCGGCCTCGTCGACCGTATAGATCGGCACGATGCCGGGGTGCGCGAGCTGCGCCGATGTCTGTGCCTCGCGGAGGAATCGCTCCCGCACGTCGACGTTGAACGCCAGCTCCGGCGGGAGGACCTTGATCGCGACGCGTCGGTTGAGGCGGATGTCGCGGGCGCGATACACCACGGCCATTCCCCCTCGACCGATCTCCGCGTCGACGAGGTACTGCGTGCCGACCGCGACGACGAGGCGGTCGAGCAGGTGATCGGTCACCCGCGCTCCGACGTACGGCGCGTGCCGAGGCCGCGCTGGGAGCCGACCCGTCCCATCTCGTCGGCGACGAACAGCGCGTCGTCGACGTTCTCGGTGAGCTTCATCGCCTGGTTGGCGAGCGACGTGATGTGCTGGTGCATCTGCGGGCTCGCGCCAAGGCGCATCAGGTCGAAGCGCATGTTCTGGAGCGCGAGCGCGCAGGTCTCCAGCTTCGCCGACAGGGCCTCCTTGCGCTGCGCGGCGTCCACCAGGGCGCGCCGCTGCCGCTTGAGGTAGGCCAGCCGCCGCACACGGTCCTCGCTGCCGCGCTCGAGGGGGTTCGCCGCATTCTCGAGCGTGCTGATCTCCCCCTCGAGCTGCTCGCGCGCCGCCCCGAGATCCTGCCGCGCCACCTCCTCGTACGACAGGGCGAGGCCCTGCACCTTGTCGGCGAGCGCGATGGCCGAACGCGATACGTCGCCCAACTGCTCCTTCTGGGACTTGGGCAGGTCGTTGAGGCGGCGCAGGATCTCGTCCCGGTCGGCCATCGCCTGCCGCACGCGATCGCCCTGGGGTCCTGTCAGTTGAACGGCGGCGTACGGCGACGCCGGCGATGCGTCGAACCCGGAGGGGAGCGAAGCGGGCGCCATCCGTGCCGCGATCTTCCGCTGGGTGCGCGCCTCGCGCAACCGCGCGCGCGCCTGCGGATCGAAGACGGCGCGGACGTACTCCACCGCCTCTTCGATCACCTCCATGATCTCCTTCTCGCGCGGTTGACGGAACACGTCGCGCCAGTCGTAGCCCTCGCTCCAGAGCTTCGCGTACTTGAACGCGATGTAGATGCTCCAGAGGACGGTGAGGAAGAAGAAGTCGGTGCTGCCGAACAGCGTGAACAGCACGATCACGCTGTTCACGAACAGGTAGGGCGCGATCTTCCGGCGGAACTGGATCACCGGCGGCGCTTCCCAGCGGCGCAGCTCGTCGCCGGAGGCGCCGGCGAGCGGCCGCGCGCCGGCGACGGACGGCATCTGGGCATACGGGCCGTCGGCCGCGACACCGTAGCTCGGACGCGAGGGCGCGACCGGCGCGGGTGGCTCGCTCGGCGCCGGCCGCCGCGTGGGAACGATCTCGCGCAGATCGAGCGCAGCGACGAGGGCCGACGCGGTCGGGAAACGGTGGGCCGGGTCCTTCTCCAGCAGCATCATCACCGACCGGGCGAGGTCGGTGGGTACGTCGGCGCGTCGCTGCTCCACCGGGACCGGCCGCTCGGAGATGTGCTTCACCAGCATCGCCGGCGTGCTGCCCGCCGTGAACGGAGGCTCGCCGGTCAGCATCTGGTAGCCGAGGATCCCGAGCGAGTACAGGTCGCTGCGGCCGTCGATCTCGCGCTCGCCCGCGGCCTGCTCCGGGGACATGTACGCCGGCGTGCCGATCGCCATCCCCGTCGCCGTGAGCCGGCTGTCGCCGCTCGAGTCCATGGCGCGGGCGATACCGAAGTCGGTGACCATCGGACGACCGGTCACCGCATCGAGCAGGATGTTGTCCGGCTTGATGTCCCGGTGCACCACGCCCCGGTCATGGGCGTAGGCCAGCGCGTCGGCCACCTCGCGGAGGACTTTCCGCGTCTCGTCGATCGTGAGCACGCCGCGCTCGTGCAGCCGCTTGGCGAGGTTGTCGCCGCTCACGTAGGCCATGACGAAGAAGACGAGCTGCTCCTGTTCATCGACCGTGTAGATCGGCACGATGTTCGGATGCGACAGCTGCGCCGCGGTCTCCGCTTCGCGAAGAAAACGCGACTTGATCTCGCTCCGAAAGGCCAACTCCGGCGGGAGGAGCTTGATGGCGACCTGCCGCTTCAGGCGGCGGTCCTTGGCACGATAGACGATGCCCATGCCGCCCCGTCCGATCTCGCAGTCGAGCTCGTAGTGGGCCGCAAGCGCGCGCTGGACATGAGCGCGGAGCTCGTCATCCGCGGCAGAGGCG
>WNFK01049410.1_pt1 | contig 11144 bp, 8 predicted proteins | sample 5400281 | NCBI WGS metagenome assembly WNFK01 (sample SAMN13153350, study PRJNA577476) | soil metagenome | isolation source: 20 cm soil on Douglas fir-dominated hillslope | place: USA:California | collected 2013-09-17
TGGATCTATCCGACGGACGCGAGCATAAACGTCGCGCTCGGGCAGCAATCCACGATCAAAGTAGCGTCACCTTCGCTCGAGGTGCGCGATGCGGGCGGGCGGTGGCGCATCGCGATTCCGAACCTCGGCTTCCCATCCGGCAAAGACAAGACGATGGTGATCGACCTTGCAGGAAAATTTCCAACCGCGGATCATCATGTGCGCATTCGAACCAATATGCAGATCTACTGGGATCAGGCGTTCGTCGCCCGCGATCTCCCGAACGCCGCGGCGAAGGTCACACCTCTGGCACCACTCTCGGCCGATCTCCATTTTCGCGGATTCTCCCGCATGTATCGCAAAGGCGGTCGTTACGGCCCCTACTGGTTCGCATACGACGATGTGGCGAAGGATTCACCGTGGAGGCCAATCGAAGGTGCCTTCACGCGCTTTGGCGATGTGCTGTCGCTGCTCCGGAATCCTGACGACATGTACGTGGTGATGGGTCCGGGAGACGAGGCGACCATCGAGTTCGACGCCGGCTCCGCCAAGTCGCTTCCACTGGGCTGGAAGCGCGACTTCCTGCTCTATACCGACGGCTGGATCAAGGACTCCGATTTGAACACGGCGTTCGGTACCACGGTTGGGCCACTTCCATTCCACGGAGTGGAGTCATATCCCCCCGGACCGGCGGACGTGTATCCGGTCGACCCGCGGCACCAGCGCTACCTTCGCGAGTACAACACGCGTCACGTGACGGGGAAAGTGTCGCCTCGGTGATGGAGGCGACGAGAAAGCCCCGCAACCGGACCAGCGGTTACGGGGCGTGAGTTGTGAAATGCTTGGCTATTTATTGGAGAGCTGGTAACACGCTACATCGTATTGCGATACCGCGTGTGAGTTGCCGTTCGCAAGCGATGGCGTGCCGTCGCTTCCAGCGTACCTGCTCTCGGCGTTGGCAAAACCCTTCGTGCCAAATCCGTTTGGTTCTGTCAGCGCATTGTCTGACCCACAACTTGCTCCAGGCTGCCCTGTGCCGGCAGGGTTTCTGGCGGCGAGTACCGCGCCGGAGGGCACCACCAAAAGATTCGCCCGCATGTCGGACTGTGTCGATGGCGCCGTCGGGCTTTGGGCACACGCGGCAAGCATGACGAGGGTAGGGAGAAGAGCCAATGGTTTCATAGCGACTCCGGTGGAAGTGTGGACCGGCGAGCAGCTTGGACAGCCGGATTGGTTGGCAACGCTTCGCGCAGGCGAGGTGCATTTGAAGGACCATCGGCGACAGCGACACTCGGCCATTCGTCCCACGCCAGGCATACTTTCACCGCTGGAGTAGCCGGTCGCTGCCGCGAGGGACGGGCGTTATACTCTCATCTGTGCCGCACCGACCTCGCCCCGCCGTTAGGCGCGCCATCATCGCCGTGCCCTTCCTGGCGGCGATCCTTCTCGCGATGCGATTGGATCGCGGCCCCATCCGGAAGGTCGCTGATGCGGCGCACCCGGGATTCATGCTGCGTGACGAGACGGCCGCCGCCGGAATTCATTTCGTGCACCACCGGCCGACGTTCGATCCAAAGATCGCCGGCATAGAGCCACACGTTGCGGGGCTGGGGGCATCGGTGTCCGTCGCGGACTTCGATGCCGACGGAAAGCCCGATCTGTATTTCACCAACAGTCGCTTCGGTGAGCCCAACGCGCTGTACCGAAATCGCGGGGATGGCACCTTCGAGGAGGTCGCGAAAAGCGCGGGGCTCGCGGATCTCAATCGGTCGGGAGAGGGCGTGTCGATGGGCGCCGTGTGGGGTGACTTCGATAACGACGGCCGCGAAGACGTGCTCGTTTATCGCTACGGCTATCTGGCGCTGTTCAGAAACGTCGACGGCCAGCACTTCGAGGACGTCACCGCAAAGACCGGCCTCCGCCGCTGGGTGAACAGCAATGGCGCTATCTGGCTCGATTACGATCGCGATGGTTTGCTCGATCTCTACGTCACGGCGTATTTCCGGAACGACATCGACCTCTGGCATCTCGCGACGACGAAAATCATGCACAACAGCTTCGAGTTCGCCACGAACGGTGGGAAGAACCTGCTCTTTCACAACCTTGGCGGAGGCAAGTTCGAGGATGTCACCGACATGATGGGCGTCGGCAGCACGCTGGGTGGCCGGACATCTATCTCGCCAATGACTACGGCCCTGAGGAGCTCTATCTCAACGATCGCGGACGGAGCTTCAAGCTTACGACTGCGGGCCTCGAGAGCGAATCGAAGAGTGGTATGTCCGCAACTCTGGGCGACGCATTCAACCGCGGCCGTCTCGACGCCTTCGTCACCAACATCTCCGAGCGAGGCTACCTCTTTCAGAACAACAACCTCCGCCTGAATCAGATGGCCGAGACGGGTCGCTTCCGAAATGTCGCCGAAGGTGCGATCGCGGATGCGGGTTGGGCGTGGGGCGCGCAGTTCGGCGATCTGAACAACGATGGCGCCAACGAGTTGTTCGTCGCCAATGGATTCATATCTGCCGATCGCGACAAGAGCTATTGGTACGCGATGTCGAAGATCGCAGGCGCGAACGGGCGGTTCTTCGAGGATGCGGCCACCTGGCCCGCCTTCGGAAATGCCAGTCTGTCCGGATACGAGCCGTCACGCGTCTACGTCAATCGCGGCGCGGAGGGATGGGTGGATGTCGCGAAAAACGTTGGCGTGGCGGACTTGTACGACGGCCGCGCTGTGGCGCTCGCCGATCTCTCCAATCGCGGCGCGGTGGACGTGATCGTCGCGAACCAGAACCAGCCCCCGGTGCTTTACCGCGACTATCCCGACAGCACGAACCACTGGATCGCCTTCAAGCTGATCGGAACGCGCAGCAATCGCAGCGCGATCGGCGCTGAGGTGGTGCTGGAGTCGGGAGACCTGAGGCAACGGCGGATCGTGGATGGAGGATCCGGATTCGCGAGCCAGAACGACCGGCGCGTGCACTTCGGACTCGGGTCGCGGGAATGGGTTGACCGCGTATTCATTTACTGGCCATCAGGCACGCGGCAAACCATTTCCAGCCCACCCATAGACCGCTTCGTCACCATCACCGAGCCGGAGCGGTGACGCGATGAGCGACGCGACGCAGATCGCTCAAGGCATCATGAACGTCAAGCGACCGTAAATCTTTCTACTGACTGCGTGGGTTCGCTGGTAAGCATCCACTAGACTCAGGAAATCAGCCCACATTCGCTCTTCATCGACGTCGGTGATCCAGGTGACGGTCCTGTCTGTGCGACCAGGCACAAACGACATGTCATCGCGCATGCTCGGCCGTGGCAGCGTGTGCTGCTCGGTCATTCCCAAAACGTACGCCAGTGCGATGTTATCCCAGATGACCCAGGGCTTGGAAAAATCGTCGACCCGCAGCGGCTTGACCTCACGGTAGTACCAGGCCTGATACTCCTCCCAGAGCCAGGCTCCGATTGCTCCGCGGGTGGCCAACATTGCCCGCGCCTGATCCAGGCTGAGCGACAGGCTGGCGCGGCAGACGTTGCCGGGTCCGATGACGAGCGGCACCTTTGAGTCGAGGATCGCTTGTACTGCGTGCACGTCGTTGTGAATGTTGAACTCTTCGCCACCCTTCTCATCGGGGAAGCCCATTTGGACGACGCGAACTCGATCAACAAAGGTTGGATCGGTAAGGATCGCGGATGCTACATCTGTGGCCGCGCCGATCATCAGCACGGTCAGGCGATTGTCTCTCGTGAAGCGTTGGGAAGTCTCAACAAGAAAGCGAACACCCGGGCTCATGCGCGGCGTCTTCGCGTTCTCCAAAGAAAGGCTCCCTCCTTCGATGAGCGGTGGGTGAGTAGACATTCCCAGACGATTCTCGACCACATCGATGAGAATGCGCAAAGAGGTCTGACCGGCGGGCGCACTGATCGACGGAGCGTGAGCCGAAACCACGCCCAGCACTTCGAACCGGGGCTGGAGAAGCAGATAGGTGATGGCCCACTGGTCGTCGACCTCGTTGCCGACATCGGTGGAGAGGACTACCGGGATTCTGGCGCCGGCATTCTGAGCGCCACAGATCGCACCGGTGACCACCAGAAGAATCGCGGTAAAACAGGCTGGGCGTCCGGACAATCGCATAGCATCTCCCTTGTCATCACCAATTGAGGTTGCCTAGAGTGCGCTCATGGGAGCGCGCGGGCAAGGTGGATCCGCGTTACCTCATCGCGTTCCTCATCACCTTGGTGCTTGTGGTGGCTCAGCTCCGCTACCACATGCTGGGCAGCTACGACCGTCTGGTGATATCGCTCGGCGTGTGCCTCGCTACCGAAGCGCTCCTCTCATGGTTCGATCGCGGCAAGGTCGTGAACCTTCTGAGCGCCTACATCAGCGGCATCAGCCTCACGCTGCTCCTCAAGCCCCAGGGCGGCGCACTCTGGCCATTTGTCCTCGGCGGATTTATCGCGATCTCATCCAAATACGTCCTGCGCTATCGCGACAATCACCTCTGGAATCCCACGAACTTTGCGGTCAGCGCGTTGTTGCTCGCCACGCCCAGCCACGTTTCGGTGTTGAGCCACCAGTTCGGCAACGACGTCGCGACCAACCTGGTCATTTGGATCTTCGGCCTCATCATCGCCGCGCGCGTGGGGGTGATTCACATCACGCTCACATATGTAGCGAGCTTCCTCGTGCTCAACAGCGCGCGCGCCCTGGCGTTGGGGATGCCTGTGCTGCCCGAGATCGCGCCGATCACGGGCCCGATGTATCAGCTATTCATCTTTTTCATGATCACCGATCCGCGGACTGTGGTGAAGGGACGCCAACGGCAGATCGTCGTCGCAATTCTTATCGCGGTGATGGAGATGCTGATCCGGTTCGCGTCCGACAAAGGGTGGCCGCTTCCGACGGGATTCAATGCGGCGCCCGCGTTTTTCGCGTTGGCGACCGTTGGACCGGTGGCGAAGTGGCTGGACCTGCGGCGTCTGGGGGGGGGCGGCAGGGAACTACTCGGTCACCAATAGGAGCGAAGTCGTGAAAAAACTGCGCACATCAAGCACACGCCAAGTGAGGAACGGGTTGCGACTGCTGATCCTCGTGCTGGCGCTCAGTGGTGCCCCGCACCTTTCGGCGCAAGACTCTCCGGCCCTCTCGCGTAGCTCACCCGAGCAACAGGGAATTCCCTCAACCGCCATCCTCGCTTTTGTGCAAGCCGCGGACAGCCTCGACGCAATGAACAGCTTCATGCTAGTCCGCCACGGACACGTGGTCGCCGAGGGATGGTGGGCGCCCTACGACGCCAGGACGCCGCACATCTTCTACTCGCTGAGCAAGAGCTTCACGTCGACCGCGGTCGGCCTCGCGGTGGCCGAGGGGAAGCTCAGTCTCGACGACGAGGTCTTGAAATTCTTTCCGGAGGACGCGCCCGCGGAGCCTTCCGCCAATCTGCGCGCCATGCGCGTACGCGACCTGCTCCGCATGTCGGCGGGACATCAGACGGAAGCGGCGTTGTGGGCGTGGTCGACTGCCGCTCCCACGCCGACAGAACGATTGACGAAGATATTCCTGGCGCATCCCGTTCCGTTCAAGCCGGGCACGCACTTCATGTACAATTCGCCCGCGACCTACATGCTGTCGGCGATCGTGCAGAAGGTGACAGGTGCGACTGTGCTCGATTACCTCAGACCGCGCTTGTTCGACCCGCTCGGTTTCGAAAACCCGACGTGGTTGGCGAGTCCACAGGGTGTGACCACTGGCGCATTTGGACTAAGGGGGCGCACGGAAGAGATCGCGCGTTTCGGTCAGCTGTATTTACAGAATGGAGTCTGGAACGGCCGGCAGCTTCTTCCAGCATCGTGGGTCGCGGAGGCGACGTCGCTGCGGACGTCGAATGGCTCCGCGCCAACCAGCGATTGGGATCAGGGGTACGGGTACCAGTTCTGGCGCTCCCGCCACGGCTACCGGGGAGATGGCGCGTTCGGGCAATACATGCTCATCCTGCCGGAACAGGACGCGGTTGTCGCGATCACGAGCGGCGTGCGCAACATGCAGTCGGTCATGGACCTGGTTTGGGACAAGCTGCTGCCCGCGATGTCGGCCGGCTCATTGCCCGAGGATACAGCAGCGCAGCGCGCGTTGCGCGCGAAGCTGACGGCGCTCAGAGTGGCAATGCCGCAGGGGCGCCCAACCACCGCGCTTGCACCGCGGGTTTCGCGGCGATGGTACGAGCTGCCTGAAAACGACCGCGGTATCCGAGCGATCGCGCTCGACTTGACGTCTCGCTCGCCAGCGGTGCTCGTGCGTAATGCCGCCGGCGAGATCCGCACGCCGTTGGGAATTGGCTCGTGGGTTCGGAGCCGCAACGGCTTCACAAACGGAATCGAGCAATTACTGAGCGTCGGGCCCGACCCTGAGGTCGCGGCGAGCGGTGCATGGACAGCGGACAGCGTGTTCACGCTCAAGCTCGTTGCGCCGCAGACGCCCTTCTACTCGACGCTCACCTTCCGCTTCACGGGCGATCGTCTTGTGCTCGACTCGGAGCACAACGTGTCGTTCGGGCCTACCAGGCTGCCGCGACTTGAGGGAATAGCCAGCGCGCGTCGGTGATTTTGAATCTTACCTGGCCGGCGTGATGATGATGTTTCTGTATTCGATCGGTCCGTGATCACCCTGTAGATAGATAGGACCAGGCGCGCCTTCGTTGCTGTCCAGCGCGCCGCCGGTGATGCCCGGGATCTCCTGATTGCATATCACCGTTTTCCCGTTCGCGACCACGGTCACCTGCCGACCGATGAGCGTAATGTCGTACGTCTGCCACTGACCGGCGGGACGCGCTACGATTTCGCTCGGCGTCACGAAGCCGTAGATACCGCTGAAGCGATGCGAGTACGGCTCTCTGCCGTAGTCGTCTTCGACCTGGACTTCGTATCGGCCGCGCAAGTACACGCCGCTGTTGCTTTCCTTGGGGTAACGGAACTCGACGTGGAGCTTGAAATCTTCGAACGTGCGCGTCGTCCGGAGGTTTACTCCGGATTTCGGGCTGGATAGCACGCCGTTGCGAACGACCCATTGATTGGACGAGCCCAATGGTTGCCAACCACTGAGATCGTTCCGATTGAGAAGTCTCACCGGCGCGCCCCAGGTTGGCGTCCGGGCGCGCGCGAGACGAGGGGCACGAACGCCGACCCAGTTGAGCGTCGTATTGTCGGGGAAGGTCATGCGGCCAACGAGGCGGTCACCCTCCAGGCGACCCACGACGCGAAGCGCACCGTCGCCGCCTTCCCATTGCCGCGGCACCGCGAAGCGCAACGAGTCGCCTTCAACGATGATCTCGGAGATCGGGCGCACGTTACCCACAATTCCAACTATGTGCCCCACCAACGCTTCACGCCCGGAGGAATCGATCTCGATCCACGACGGAGCGGTGCCCGTCGGCGTAGTGATGGTGACGTCCCATCGTCCAACCAGCCGCACGTCACGGGCTGTTGACGCTCCGGGCCGGACGCCAGGCGAGGTTGCAGCTCCCGTTGCGAGGGCGATCACGATAAGGATAGACCGAGTCATAATGCCTATCCTCAGGCGTGGCGGGCGTAAGATTTCTGACCCGCCCTGTACGGGAAGCAGGGTTCCCATTTTCCGGGCGCTTCCTCGTAAACCTGCGCCTGGGTGCAGCCAATCTCCGACGTGAAGTATCCGAGCAGTGACAGCTCCTTCATCATTCTGAAATAGCGATTGGGCGGGTCCTCCGTTATCGCCGTCGCTTGCTGTGATTCCCTTTTCGGGGCGCCCTCCTCGACTGGCTGGGCCAGAAAGTCTTTTGACTTCTTGAGTCCCTCGAGTCGCCGCTTCTCTGAGTAGTCGAACTGCTCCTTGTCGAGCGTCTTGAGCAATGCCAGACGCTGCTCCGGCGTTGCCTCCATGAATGTCTTGCCCCCGTTCTTCTCCTTGCTGGCGTCGTTCAGCTTCACCATGCCAGCGCGGAAAATCCTCTGATCTTCGGGGCTGTAGCTGTCGGTGACTATCCGCGCCATGAGCTCGCCGGTTTTCGCCGCCTTCGCGCCGGGTGTGCTCGTCGTCGGCAGAATCGTGTCCGCGATCTCGTCGAGATACGCGATCTCGTCGGTGGTGAACGCCGTGAAGGGCACATCCGTCTTCTCGGTGCGACACCCCGTGATCAGGGCATTGCCTCCGATCAGGGCGACGCCGCCCAGCAGCGCGGCAACCCTTGCCACGGCCTCGCGTCGGGTGATCATCTCCGGAGTGTATTCGCTCACGATATCGTTGTCAGTCATGATCGTCATGATCGCTCCGGTCAGATGTTCTGGCGCTTCAGCTCTTGCACCGCGAAGTCAGCCGCGCGGGCAGTGAGCGCCATGTAGGTGAGTGAAGGGTTCACACACGCGGCCGAGACCATGCACGATCCGTCGGTCACGAAAACGTTGGGTGCATCCCAGACCTGGTTGGTGGAGTTGAGGACCGATGTCTTGGGATCCTTTCCCATTCGTGCCGTCCCCATCTCGTGGATTCCCTGGCCGGGGAAGTATCCAGCGTCGTAGACGCCGACGTCCTTTACTCCGGACTGGTCCAGCAAATCGGCCATGTCGACCTGCATATCGCGCCGCATCAGCCTCTCGTTTTCGCCCGTGGCGCAGTCGATCTTGAGCACCGGAAGTCCCCACTTGTCCTTCTTCGCCGGATCGATCGAGACCATGTTGGCGTGATTCGGCATCATCTCGCCGAATGCTGTCGCGCCAATGGTCCATTGCCCAGGAAGAGAGAGCCCATCCTTGAACTCGCCACCAACGCCGAGCTCGGCGACGCCGCGGCTCCACCCCGCTCGTCCCGCTGAACCCTGATAGCCGAATCCACGCAGGTACGGCCGCTTGTCGCCGAACAGATTGCGGTACCGCGGAATGTAGAATCCGTTCGGACGCCGGCCGTGGTAGTACTTGTCGTCCAGTCCTTCGAGGCGACCGCCCGCACCAGCGCGGAAATGGTGATCCATCAGGTTATGTCCAAGCTCACCGGAGCTGCTGCCTAACCCGCCCGGCCAAACGTCGGTGGCGGAGCGCATCAGCAGCCAGGCACTGTTGAGCGTCGAGGCACAGAGAAAGACGACTTTGGATTTGTAATCCGTTGTCTGATTGCTCAGCGCGTCCATTACCCGGACGCCGGTGGCGCGCTTGCGGTCCTTGTCGTAGAGAACCTCCGTCACGATCGCCCACGGTTTCAGCGTAAGTCGTCCCGTTGCCATAGCGGGTGGCAACGTCGACGACTGCGTGCTGAAGTACGCGCCGTAAGGACAGCCAAGCCAGCAGGCATCACGGAACTGGCATTGCGTTCGTCCCGCATGCGCCTGGGTGAGATTGGCGCTGCGACCCGGAATGATGCGCCGATGCGGTCCGAATTTCTTGTTCGCTATTGCGGCGACCGCCTGCTCGCCGCAATTGAGCTGCATCGGCGGCAGGAACTGTCCATCCGGGAGCTGCGGCATGTTCTCGTGCGAGCCATTGATTCCGGCGTGCTTCTCGACGTAGTCGTACCAGGGCGAAAGGTCCTTGTAGCGGATCGGCCAATCGATCGCGACTCCCTCCTTGGCGTTCGCCTCGAAATCGAAGTCGCTCCAACGGTAGCTCTGACGCCCCCACATCAGCGATCTTCCACCGACGTGGTAGCCGCGGTACCAGTCGAAGCGCTTTACCTCGGTGTACGGCGAATCCCTGTCGGAGGCCCAGTAGTCGAGATTTGTCTCGTTGAGCGGGTAATCCCGCTTGAGAACGGGATAGAGCTCTTCCATCGCCCGGGTTCGGCCTCCGCGGTGCGGATACTCCCAGGGACCCTTGGTCGCGTTTACGTAGTCCTTGATGTGCTCGATGTTCTTGCCGCGCTCGAGCATGAGCACTTTAAGACCCTTTTCGGTGAGCTCCTTGGCGGCCCAGCCTCCGGAAATCCCGGATCCAACGACGATCGCATCATACTCAGCAGGGTTCTGCATCAAGTCCTCGCGGTCCATTTGGTGTGACGTCGAGCATGGTCTCGTCTGGGGCGGGTTCAAACGGTGACCGAGGCGCAACGAATATGGTTTTGCGGCTACCGCATCCGCTAGATACTTTCTTCCGATGAATACAGCTGAGATTGGGAACACCTTCGGGCATCGCGGAGCCTTTTGGACTGGCGTCATAGCCGTCATCGCTGGCGTAATCCTGCACCTCCCGATGTACCTGCAGGCCGGTGACATGGGATACCGTTTGGCGGGCATGCCATTGGACGCGCCCATGCTCATCGGGATGGTGTTGATCATTGGCGGGCTGGCCGCGACGGTCTGGGGGCTGATTCCCAGGGATCACCCAGATGCGCTCGCGTCCGACGTGCACGTTCGAGTGCGGGCATTGGATGACGCGCCGATAGGAAAGGCGCACGTGGCGCTCATGCTCGTCATGGCGGCCGCGGTGACGATCGATGTCATGAAGCCGGCGACGTTGTCATTCGTGTTGCCGGGCATGACTCGAGAGTACGGGCTGAGATCTCCACTTCACCCGACGGGAACCATTCCCGCGGCGCTGTTGCCCTTTGCCGGTATCACCGGCACCGTGCTCGGATCCTTTCTCTGGGGTTGGCTGGGCGACCGCATCGGACGCCGCCCTTCCATTCTCATGGCGGCGATGGCGTTCATCGCGACCAGCATCTGCGGCTCGATGCCCAGCTTCGCCCTCAACATGGTCATGTGCTTCGTCATGGGCCTCGGCGTGGGCGGTATGCTCCCGATCATGTTCACGATGATGGCGGAGACGATCCCGGCCCGACATCGGGGCTGGCTTCTGGTGCTGATCGGCGGAGACGTTGCCGGCGCGTACATCATCACGAGTTGGCTGGCTGCCGCCCTGGTCCCCTCGCTCAGCTGGCGCATCCTGTGGCTGATCGGTTTTCCTACGGGCGTGCTTCTGATTCTCCTGAGCCGCTGGATTCCCGAATCGCCGCGTTTTCTGCTTGCTCACGGACGAACGGATGAGGCTGCCGCAATCATGAAGCGTTACGGCGCCATCATTGTGCCCGAGCCGAAGAGTCAGCTCGCCGTGGAATCCGTTGGGGGCAGCGGAATGCGGGAGCTACTCCGCCCGCCATTCCTGCGTGCAACGGTGGTTGTCGTGCTTCTGGGTCTGGGCATCGGCCTGGT
>WNFK01015536.1_pt1 | contig 11140 bp, 15 predicted proteins | sample 5400281 | NCBI WGS metagenome assembly WNFK01 (sample SAMN13153350, study PRJNA577476) | soil metagenome | isolation source: 20 cm soil on Douglas fir-dominated hillslope | place: USA:California | collected 2013-09-17
GATCCCGTTCTGCGTCGGCGGCGGCATCGGCTCCGTGGATCTCGCGGCGGCGATCCTCCGCGCGGGCGCGGATAAGGTCGCGGTGAACACCGCCGCGGTGCGACGGCCCGCGCTGCTCGGTGAGATCGCCGCGCGCGCAGGATCGCAGGCCGCGGTGCTCGCGATCGACGCGAAGCGCCGCGACGACGGCTCGTACGAGGTCTATGTCGAGGGTGGCCGCACGCCGACGGGACTCGACGCGGTCGAATGGGCGCGGCGTGGCGTCGAGGCCGGCGCGGGAGAGATCCTGCTCACGTCGATGGACCGCGACGGCACGCGCGACGGCTTCGAGCTCGATCTCACCGCACGCGTTGCGGACGCGGTGCGCGTGCCGGTGATCGCATCCGGTGGGGCTGGCACGGCAACGGATTTCGTCGAGCTGTTCAAGCGCACCGGCGCCGAGGCGGGCCTGGCGGCGTCGATCTTCCACTCCGGTGAGATGGCGGTAGCCGCGTTGAAGGAGGAGCTCGGGCGGCGCGGCGTGAACGTCCGGCCCAGCGGCGAGGCGACATGACGGCCGAGATCCGGTTCGACGAGCGCGGTCTGGTCCCGGCGATCGTGCAGGACGCCGCGACGGGCGCGGTGCTGATGCTCGCGTACATGGACCGCGAAGCGCTCGACGCGACGCTGCGCACGCGCGAGGTCCACTTCCACAGCCGCTCGCGCGACAAGCTCTGGAAGAAGGGCGAGACGAGCGGAAACGTGCTGCATCTCGTCGAGCTCGTGCCAGATTGCGACGCCGACGCGCTTCTCGTGAAGGTCCACCCGGCCGGGCCGGCCTGCCACACCGGCGATGCGACGTGCTTCGGTCCGGTGAACGCGACGGATCTCGGGCGTTTCCTCTCGGAGCTCTCGGCGATGCTGCGGCAGCGCCGCCGCGATCTACCTTCGGATTCCTACTCCGCGGAGCTCTTCAAAGCGGGACCCGACGCGATCGCGGCGAAGCTGATCGAGGAGGCGGGCGAGACCGCCGCGGCGCTGCGCGGCGAGGGCCGCGAGCGGACGATCAGCGAGCTCACCGATCTCCTCTACGTGATGCTGGTCCTCGCGACCCAGATCGAGGCGACGCCGGATGAGATCAGGGCGAGCCTCGAGGAGAAGCGGCGTCAGGCTCCCACTCGTCGAGGCAAGACCGGATCTGGCTGAGGGAGGCCACGCGCGCGTCCGGCATCGGATCATCCGGTCTTGAGGCCACATCTCCGCGATCGACCCAGATCGATCGCAGGCCGGCGTTGTGTGCCCCCCGGATGTCGCGCGGCAGGCTGTCGCCGATCATCACCGCGGCGTCCGGGGCGACACCGATCGCGTCGAGTGCGGCCGTGAAGATGCGCGGGTCCGGCTTCCCGACGTCGAGCTCGGCGGAGATGACGATCGCCGCGAAGTAGTGCGTGAGCGCGGCGCGGTCGAGCTTCTCACGCTGCACGTCGGGCGCGCCGTTCGTCACCAGCGCGAGCCGATGGTCGCGCGAGAGATCGTCGAGCGCCGCGCCGGCGTCCGGATCGATAAGCTCGCCGGCGCGCCGCGCGTGGCGATACACCTCGTCGAGATCCGCAGCGAGGTCCGAGTCGTCGACGCCGCAGTCCGCGAGCGCGCCGCGCCACACCTCGCGCCTGAAGCTCGGCACGAACTCGCGCAGCGCATGGAGGCCTTCACCGTCTCCTTTGAACTCGCCCCATAGACCCTCACCCCACCAGATGCCCATGCGGTCGGCGTATGCCGCGGTCGGCGAGGCGCGCCAGCGATCATCGGCGATGCGAAGGGTCGCCTCGTACAGCCGCTCTGCGGGAGCTCGCTCACCGGCACGCTCACACGCCGCGCGCACCGCGCGGAACGTGACCTCGTCCTCCATCAGCAGCGTGTTGTCGAGGTCGAAGAGCAGGGCCCGCATCCTTGATAGTCTGCGTCAATGGACTTCGACCTCTCTCCAGAGCAGCAGCAGATCCACAAGCTCGCGAACGAGTTCGCCGACCGTGAGATCGCGCCCGGTGCGCGCGAGCGCGATCGCGCCGAGCGCTTTCCCCACGACGTGCTCAAGAAGATGGCGCCCATCGGCTTCCTCGGCGGCCCGATCCCAGAGGAGTACGGCGGGATGGGCGTCGATTTCATCTCGCACGCGATCATCACCGAGGCCATCGGCCGCGCGGACTCGTCCGTCCGCACCACTCTGTCGGTCCAGATCTCGCTCGTCGAGATCACGATCCTGAAGTTCGGTACCGAAGAGCAGAAGCGCACCTGGCTGCCGCGCCTCTGCAAGGGCGAGGTCATCGGCTGCTTCGGCCTCACCGAGCCGGCGGTCGGGAGCGACGCCACGCGGCTTCAGGCCACAGCGAAGCGCGACGGGAACGACTGGATCATCAACGGCCGCAAGATGTGGATCTCGAACGGATCGGTGTCCAAGCTCGCGCTGGTCTTCGCGACCGTGGATCCGTCAAAGGGCCACAAGGGGATCACCGCGTTCCTCATCGACCGCGACAGGAGTCCGTACGGAAGCCAGGCGCTGCATGGGAAGCTCGGCCTACGGTCGTCTGATTCCAGCGAGCTCATCCTCGACAACGTGCGCGTTCCCGACGCGATGCGACTCGGTGAGGTCGGTGAGGGATTCAAGATCGCGATGGCCGCGCTCGATTCGGGCCGCTACTCGGTCGCGGCCGGCGCCGTGGGTCAGGCTCAGGCAGCGATAGACGCGTCCGTCGCGTACGCGACGCAGCGGCAATCCTTCGGCAAGCCGATCGCGGCGCACCAGCTGGTGCAGGAGATGATCGCCGACATGGTCGTCGAGACCGAGGCTGCGCGGCTCCTCGTCTATCGCGCCGGTCACCTGAAGAACAAGGGCGTGGCGAGCACGCGCGAGACGAGCATCGCGAAGCTGTACGCGGGCGAGATCGCGCAGCGCGCCTGCGACAACGCGATCCAGATCCACGGCGGCTACGGCTTTTCGGACGAGTTCCCGGTCGAGCGGCTCTGGCGCGACTCGCGCGTGAACCGGCTGTACGAGGGCACGACCCAGATCCAGAAGCTCATCATCGGACGCTTCGCGACCGGCATCGACGCGATCGGATGAACTGGAGCGACGCCGCGGACTCGATGCTCCGGGCTCTGGTCGGGATGGTCCCGGAGACCCTCCGCGAGCTCGCGGGCGCTGCCGCGCGCGACGAGACCGAGGCGGTGGCCGAGCAGCGCGGCGCGAGCGAGGTCGAGGTTGACGACGTCGTTCGCGGTTGGATCCGGACGACACCGCCCGAGCAGCGCAACGGCCTCATCGCCGTGATCGAGAGCCTCGGGGTCGAGCCCGAGCGCTACGCCGACGAGCTCGAGTCGGCCGAAGGCTGGGACGAGTTCGAGGAGCCGCCCGACTCGGGGACGTGAGCCTTGCGGCGGGTCTTCGGCCGCAGGACCCGAAGCCGGACCCGTCTTGGACCGTGAGCTCGACTCGTCGGTGAGACACGGTGAGGCGTCATTGCGTCGGTCTTGTCCTGAGGATGCCGGAGCGTGAGGAAACCGCTGGTGCCGAGCATCCGGTGGATGAGCCAGATCCCGAGCGGGAGCACCGCGCGTGCGGCCGCCGCATCGATGACACGCGGGCTCACCAGACGCAGCTCATGGCCGTGGTACACCAGCGTCGCTCCGCGGGCCGCGAGGACGTTGCGGCACCAGTCCGTGTCTGCGCCGTAGATCAGGCCGACGATGAAACCCTCGCCGGTCTGCTCCGCGAACACCGGCGTGTGGTAGGCGCGCCCGCTCCGGCGGCCTACGTGCTGCACGACCGGGATCGCAAGCGGTCCGGCGATGCGAAGGACGATCGGATTGAGGACTCCGCGGTTGATCCACGCGACGAGCCGGCCACCACGGCGGCCCGCACGCCCTGCGAGGAAGTACGCCGCAACGGTGGCGGCGAGCATGGCGAGGGCGCGACCTGCGAGAACTGCCATCGCTCCTAGGCTACGCGACGGGCAGGCGCTCCCGAGCTATGCGGCGGGTCGCGCCGCCATGTCGTCCTCGGCGTCCGCTGGCTCGGCGGATCGTGTCGGAACGTAGCCGGGACCGAAGCCGTCCTCGAGATCGAGGAGCCTGGCCTGTTCCGCGATCCAGTTCTCATTCGGATTCATACGACACGCTCCTCCGCAAGCTTCTCCTGGAACTTCGAGCCGAGGCGCGATCCACCGAAGGATTCGCCCACGACCTGGTGATACGGAACGCCGGAGAAGAAGTGGTGGCTCTTGCTCGGCAGGTCCTGCCCGTCGGCCCACTCCTTCCGTTGCAGCTCGATATATGCCTGCTCCTGCTTCTCGCTCATGCCCTGCAGCAGCGTTGAGAGTCCGTGCGCCATCGCGTGCTGCGCGCCGAGCGTGATGAACAGGAAGCGATAGCCGAGCTCACCGAGCTGCGCGAACGTGATGGGGTCGGGATCGTTGAACCACTTGAACGAGCTCGACCAGTTGAACGCGAAGCGGGCCTCTGGGAATCGGCGGCGCACCTGGTCTGCGAATAGCTCGACCGGCTCGCGCTCGGAGGTCGGGAACTCGCACCACACGAGATCCGGGATGCCGGTGTCGAGGTAACGCAGCGCGCGCTCGATGGCGAGCTCGATGCCGCGCTCCTTCTCCGGCGCGTCGATGGCCGAGACGCCGTCGGTCCGAGCGATCACGACGAAGTCCGGGCGACCGAGATCCTCCGCGACGGCGCGCGCCATCCGCAGTTTCCCGATCATCTCGTCGGCGGAGATGAGCGCCTTGCCGCCGATGTGGCCGCAGCGCTTCGGAAGTGCCGTAGCCGCCGTCCATGTCGACGACGACGGGCGGGACCTCGAGGTGCTTGGGCTTGATCCCCTTCTCCGGATCGCCGACGGCCATCGTCAGCTGAAACTTCCGAAGTGCCGAGATCGTGCGGCGGGCGCCGTCGGCGATCTCCGGTCCGCTGTACAGGTCCATGTCCGTCGTGCCGAGGTGTCCGATCGCGAACGAGTAGCCGCTGAAGTACACGGCCTTGAAGCGGTAATACATCGCGAGCTCGGCGCCCTGCGGATCGTAGACCCCTGGACCGAAGAGGAATGGCTCGGTGTCGAGGAGCTCGCGCATGCGCGTGCTCGGGTCGATCCAGCGCGAAGCGGGGATCACGTAACCCTCTGGTAACAGCGCGGAGGGGACGAGCTCGAGCTTGGCGGAGGTTCGGACCGGTGTCTCAGTTGTCATGGTCGATGTCACACCGGTCGGGGCAACCGCACGCCATCTGCTTCTTGAGCAGCTCGGCGCGTTCGCGTTCGACGGCGATGCGCTCGTCTAGCTCGGTCATGTGGGCCTCCTGTTGCTGGAGCATGGGTGGATGAGGGGGCATCTTTCATGCCCGAGGACCCATCAGTCCAATTGCTAGTTCTGATGCTGGCTATAAACTTCGTTGATATGCCGGAGTCGATGCTTCTCACCCACCTCGAGTCATTCATCGAGGTGGCGCGCACGGGGAACGTCAGCCGCGCGGCGCAAGCCCTTTTCCTCACGCAGCCCGCGCTGACCGCGCGACTCAAGTCCCTGGAGGGCGACCTGGGAATCGAGCTCTTCGTGCGCAGCGCGCGCGGCATGAAGCTCACGGACGCGGGGCGCGCCTTCCTCCCGTATGCACAACGCACCCTCGGCCTGATCACCGAAGGCCGGCAGGTGATCGCCGACCTGCGCGAGGGCGCGACCGGGGACCTCGTCATCGGCGCGGCGCCCGCGGTCAGCACGTATCTGCTCCCGACGATCCTCAAAACGTTCCGCAGCGCGTATCCGAACGTGCGGCTGGGTGTAAGGACTGGCCATACCGAGGAGGTGCTCGAGATGGTGCTCCGCCAGGAGGTGAACGTCGGCCTCGGACGGCCCGTCCGCCATCCCGAGGTGGAGCTCATACCCGTGTTCGAGGACGAGCTGCTCCTCGTCGTGAGCCGCCGGCATCCGTTCGCCGCTCGCACGAAGGTCCGCATGGACGAGCTCGCGACGGAGCGGCTGATCCTCTTCGATCGCGCGTCCAGCTACCACGAGCTCACCAGCACGCTGTTCCGCGAGGCCGGCGTCGTGCCCGCGAGCGTGATGGAGCTCGACAACGTCGAGGCCGCGAAGAAGATGGTCCAGCAGGGACTGGGTGTCGCCCTTCTGCCGCGCATGGCGCTCGGCGCCGAGCTTCGCTCACGGTCGCTGCGTCCGGTGCGGCTGATCGGCGCGCAGCCGGTTCGGCGTCCGATCGTCGCCCTCCGCCGGAAGGATGCCGGCGCGCCGATCGGTCCCGTCGCCGGTTTCCTGACGACGCTGCGCGAGGCGAAGCTCTAGGTCGAGAGGTTCGCGCGTTCGCGGCGGGCCAGCGCGCCGCCGATCGAATCGGGTGATCGTTCGACCGCGGCGCTGAATTCGCGGCGCGCCTCATCGATGTCCCCAACATCGCGCAGCGCCACGCCGGCGAGATAGCTGAGGAACGCGCCGTCGCTCTGCGTGGAAGTCACTTGACGCATCGCGTCGAGCTTCGCGAGCACAGCGGCACGATCGCCGCGCTGCGCGTCCGCGATCGCGGCGACCGCCGCGGTCATCGCGGCGACGGTCGCGTTGGGCGACTGCTCGACATTACGCATGAGCTCGCCGGCGAGGACCGCGCCGTGTGCGCGGTCACCACCATTCGCCGCGAGCTCGCTCCACGCGAGGGCGAGGTCCGCGAGTGGCTCATTCGGAACGAGGGCCGCGACACGGCGCGCGTCGCCGCCACGATTGAGCGCCGCGTACGCCGCGACAAGACGCGGCGCGACCCGCGTCGCGCCGAGCTGCTTCATCGCCGACTCCCAAAGCGACGCGGCGGAGAGTGGATCGCCGGCCGCGTAGAGCACGTCGGCCGCGACCTCCTGCACCATCGGGAAGGTGTGAAACCGCGCGAGCAGCGGGGCCATGAGCTCGCGTGCGTGCTTCACGTCGTCGGCGTCGAGCGCCTCCTCCACCGAAACGAGCGTGGCGCTGAAGTGACGCAGGCGCCGCTGAAATGCGACCGAGCCGGCGACGAACGCGACGAGAGCGGCGAGTGACAGCACCACTGCGGTCGCGCCGGCGCCCGCGATCGCGGCGACGAAGGCCAGCACCGCAGCCCCGACACCGACCAGCCACAGAGCCGTGATGAGCGGGTGGCCGCCCGGCGTGACCGGTCTCAGCTGTCCGCCAGGAGCGCGCCCGCGATGACGACGCGCTGGATCTCGCTCGTTCCCTCGTAGATCCGTGTGATGCGAGCGTCGCGGTATGCGCGCTCGATCCAGAGCTCGCGCATGTAGCCCATGCCGCCGTGGATCTGGACCGCGGCGTCCGCGACACGACCGAGCATCTCGGTGGCGAAGAGCTTGGCCATCGACGCGCGCTCGCTGATGCGCTCGCCGCGGTCGGCCCGCGACGCGGCGTCGTACACCATGAGTCGCGCGGCATGTATCTCGGTGGCGGCGTCCGCCAGCATCCACTGGATCGCCTGGTTCGTGCCGATCGGCTTGCCGAACTGCGCACGCGTCTTCGCGTATTCCACTGACGCTTCGAGCAGCCGCTGCGCCGCGCCGACCGAATGCGCGGCGAGGCCGAGCCGGCCGAAGTCGAGCGTGCGCAGCGCGATCTTGAAGCCATCACCTTCATCGCCGACGCGCTGCGATACGGGGACGCGCAGACCGTTGAAGTAGAGCTGCGCGGTGGTCGAGCCGTGCAGCCCCATCTTCTCGTCGTTCGGTCCGATGTCGAGACCCTTCGCGCCGCGCTCGACGGCGAAGGCGGTGATGCCCTTCGAGCCGCTGGCCAGTGCCGCGTTCGCGAAGATCACGAACACGTCGGCGATCGGTGCGTTGGTGATGAAGGTCTTCGCGCCGTCGATGACGTAGGTATCGCCATCACGGCGCGCGACAGTCTTGAGGCTCCCCGCATCGCTGCCCGCGCCCGGCTCGGACAGCGCATACGCGCCGACCTTTCGACCACTGAAGAGGTCGGGCAGATAGCGATGGCGCACGTCGTCCGGCCCGCCGACCGAGATCGCGGTGCCGCAAAGACCCGCCGAACCACCGACGATGTTCCAGAGCGAGGCGTTGACCCGCGCGAGCTGCTCGACCGCCACGCAGTAGCCGAGCTTCCCGAATCCCTGGCCCCCCAGCTCCTCGGCGTGACCGATGCCGAAGAGACCGGCCTCGCCCATCTTCGCGATCAGCGCGCGCGGGATCTCATCCTTCTCTTCGATCTCCTTCGCGCATGGCGCCAGGACCTCATCGACGAACGCGCGAACGGTCCGCTGCAGGAGTCGGATGTCCTCGGGTAGCGCGGTGTCCACCTATCGAGCCTGGCGCACGCCGGACGCCTCCTTCGCAGTCTCGAGCGTCCGGCGAAGATCCTCGGGGATACGCGTCGCGCGAAGGGTCGAGCGGTCGATCATGACCTGCACCGTGGTCATCTCCGCACACTGCAGCCCATCGGCACGATCGACCGCGTATTCGAACGCCCACGACGTGTGCCTGATCTCCCCAATGCGCACCTTGATGTCGAACTCATCGTCGAACCGCAGCGGCGCCCGATAGCGGACGTTCGCTTCGCCGATCGTGAAGTCCAGCCCCTTCGCGGTCATGTCGCCATACGGAAGACCGAGCTCCCGCATGTAAGCGAAACGTCCGACCTCCGCGTACAGGAGATAGTTCGCGTAGTAAACGACGTTCTGCATGTCCGTTTCACCGAACCGTACGCGCTGCCGGTGCTGGAAAGGGAATGCCTCCACGGTCGGCAGGTTAGCCGCTTGGCATGGTCCCTGCTGCCTCCCGCAGCATGACAACCACACAACGCGACGACCATCCCACCGAACGCGTCGAGCGTGTCGAGCGGAACGAGCAGGTGCGCGAGCGACCGATGGCTACGACGCCCACCGCGTCGAACGTCAACGTCGGATCCACCGGCGCCACATCTGTCTGGACCGCCACGAACGTCGTGACCCTGATCTTCACGGTCCTCGAGGTCCTGCTCCTGCTCCGCATCATCTTCAAGCTCACGGGTGCGAATTCGAACCAGCCGCTCATCCTCGCGCTGTATGGCGCGACCGAGCCGCTGGTGCGACCGTTCCAGGGCATCTTTCCGGAGCCGCAGGGCCCACCGGTACTCGACATCGCGGCTCTCCTCTCGATCGTGTTCCTGTTCCTCGTCGCGCTCCTGATCGTCGCGCTCGTGCGCGCGATCACCAACCCCAAGCGCGTCTAGCGAATCTAAAGCGCGCTCAAGCGCCGGTCGCGCGCGGCGTCAGCCGAGCTTGGCGACGTCGCGCGCGACGTCGCGCGCTATTTCCTCTCGTCGGGATCGATGAGCCAGTCGAGATGCAGCCACAGCACGCGCGAGTATCGGAAGATGAACGGCACGAGCACGAGATACGCGGTGTTGCCGATGATGAGCGCGACGACGACATCGAGACCGACGATCTTGATGAGCGCGAGGACCATCGCGGCGAGGATCGGCACTGCAAGCGCGTAGCTGACCACCATCGCGCCCGCGAAATACCCGGACTCACGGTCGAAGACGAGGCCACACACCGGGCAGGCCACGTTCATCGTGATGAGGTGCCGCCAGACCGAGCCGGACAGGCAGCGCGGGCACCGGAGGAGAAGGACCGCGGTAGCGCGGCGCACTAAAAGACCGCGCCACCATGAGGCACTAGAAATAACCCAGCACAACGGCAGCGATGATGATCGAGACGGCCGCGCCGACGATCACGATGAGCGGCACGAGGTAGAAGAGCACCAGCGCGACGACGAGGATCCGCGTCGCGTGGGACTGATCGACCGCGTAATACGCGCGCACGCCGCGATACGCGATCACCCCAAGCCACACCAGACACGCGAGGCCGATGAGCTGCGCGACCTGTGCGCCGACGGTCGCGCCGGTGCCGAGCACGAGCGACGCGGCGTTCGCCGGGATGAGCGTGAGCGCCGCGGCGTAGCCGAAGAGCACGAGCATCGGAAGGTACGGGCGACGGATGCCGGCGAGCCGCGCGGAGGCCTGGACGGCGCTCGAACCGAGGAGCCACACGAAGATCGGCGTGACCGCGGTCGCGACGACGATCGCGTCGAACGAGCGCTGCAAGAGGTAGATCACCACCGCCGTGCGCTCGGTTCCGAGCGTCTCCAGCATCGCCGTGACGAGCGGGTGACGCGTCGCGCCGAGGAACAGGTCGTCGACGAACGTCTCGCTGTACACGCGAACGGCACCGAGACCGGAGATCAGCGTGGCCGCGAGAACGAGCAGCACAGCGGACAGGAGGCGGCCGCGCGCGAGGACGACCGGCGCGCCTGCGCTCGGCGAACGCGCCAGCGCGAGGATCGGCTCCTGGCTCAGGTCCATGCCGCACCGAGCGCTCCAGCTATTGCGGCGTCGACCGCCGCGTCGACCTGAGCGCGCCGGTCGCCGGTCCACTCGGGCGGGTCCGCGTCGTGCAGCTCGGCGGGGATGGGGGCGCCGAGCATGATCAGGAACTCCATCGACCATACGCGGCGAACGGCGTCCATCGAATACCCGCCGCCGCCCATCGCGACCCACGGCCACTTCGATGCCGCGAACTGCTTCACGACGTGCTCGCGCGCCTGCGACGAGACCATCAGGTGCGTCAGCGGATCCTCGTAGTGCGAGTCGATGCCCTGCTGCGTCACGAGCACGTCAGGACGGTAGCGCTCGAGCAGCGGTGGCACGACCGCGTCGAACGCCCGCTGGTACGCGGCGCCGTCGGTGTACGGCGGTAGCGCGACGTTGATGCTGTAGCCCGCACCGCGACCGCGGCCGCGCTCGTTTGCTGCTCCGGTGCCGGGAAAGAACGGTCGCCGTAGCTCGGGGATCATCCCGTACTGATGCAGGCTTATCGTGAGCACCTGATCGGTCTCGTAGAACGCGGCCTGGACTCCATCGCCGTGGTGCGCGTCGATGTCGACATATGCGACCTTCATCCCACGGTCGGCAAGAAGCCCACAGGCGATCGCAGGATCGTCATAGATGCAGAACCCCGACGCGTTGCGCCGCATCGCGTGATGGAGGCCGCCGGAACCGTTGAAGGCAACACGCAGCCGCCCAGAGATCACTTCTTCCATCGCGGTGAGCGTTCCGCCGGT
>WNFK01020210.1_pt1 | contig 11139 bp, 14 predicted proteins | sample 5400281 | NCBI WGS metagenome assembly WNFK01 (sample SAMN13153350, study PRJNA577476) | soil metagenome | isolation source: 20 cm soil on Douglas fir-dominated hillslope | place: USA:California | collected 2013-09-17
CCGATGCGAACACGCCGTCGGGATAACCCCACGCCGCAATCTCTTCGAAGCGGAATTTCTGGAGTCCGTTCCTCTCGACGATTTTTTCCCAGATTGGCCCCTTGTCCGCCATAGACTGCCTGAGGTTGAGGTGTCGTGGCGGAGCCAGTTCCATCTCGAAAAATCCCGCGAATTTGGGCCACAGATTCTGCCACCTGATGAGATCACTGTTGGTGATGTTAAAGGCCTGGTTGGCGCATTTCGGATCGGTCGCCATCCACTCGACGGCCTTTGCCAAAAGAGCGGCGTCCGTACACTGGTAGAGCGCGGTATACGCGCCTGGCTTGCCCGGAAAGCTGAGAGGCAGCCTCAATGCCTTGCAGACGTTGGCATAGACAGCGATCGCCAGAGTCAGGTTCATCGGTCCTCCCGTGGAGAATCCGCAGACCGCGTGCGGACGCCCGACCGACCACGTCCAGCGTTTTCCTTTCTGGAATTCCTCGAGAAAGTCCTGCTGGTCGTAGTAAAAATTCGGCGGCATGTGCCGCGGATCGTCTTCCTTGGTCGGAGTCTTGTAAGGACCGAGGTGATTTCCGTACCACCTGGTGCCCTGAGAGAGATGAATATGCTCGAGCGCAGGTGACGCACCCTCGACGGTCTTGACGAGGTTGAAGAACATGTTGGCGTTCGCCGAGATCGTCTCGCCCGGATCCGACCGCTCCGTGATGGCCAGGTAGAACAGGTGCGAGATATTGGTGAGCGGCCCGAGCTTGGCCTGGCAGTCGGCCGGATCGAGAAGATCCACCGCAATGTGCCTGTAGTCACCGGGAATTTGCGGCTTGCGGCGCGACACCGCAACGATATCCCAGCCACCCTGCTCCAGCAGGTGAGTCAGCATGTAGCCGCCGGCCAGGCCGGAGGCACCTGTGACAAGTGCGGTACGCTTTGTCGTCGGCATCTGTGCTCTCTCCCCTACCCCACCCTGATCTCGTCAACCCGGTCCGGGTAGAAGGCGACGTAATCCTTGATCTGCGCCATCGCTTCAAACGGGGTCTCGTACGTCCACACCGCGTTGCGCGAGCGATCATCGCCCGCCGGAATGCTGAAATAGGAAGCGTCGCCCTTGTAGGGGCAGTACGTGGTGTGTTCGCTGCGCGTGAGCGCGGCCATATCGACATCGCGACGGGGGATATACTGAACGGGCGAATAGGACGCTTCGCGAAGCGTCAATGCATCGCGTGTATCGGCGATAATTTTTCCGCCGACTTTCACCGTCACGCGAGACGGATTCGCTTCGATCGAAATGGGGTGATCGGGCCCCGGAATCTTGATCGGCTTGTTAGTCATGATCTGTCTCCTTCTGAATTGCAAGCAGGTCGTACGAAGGCTTAAACGTTGACCAATCGAGTGGTGGCTTGAGTCCTTCCGGTTGCCACCACGCCCCGGCCTTCCGGATCCTGATTGTCGGCGCCACCGGAAACGCCGCGTTTGGCCGGCCGGCCGAGCGCCGCCCGGCCAGCCGACAATTCCTGCGCTCGCCGCTCTTGTCCATGTCCGCCTGGCCGGCCATCCCGAGCGTGTAGCTGTCGCGGTTCAGGATTTCCTCGTTGGTGTAGGAGCGATTATTTCCGTAATTCATCCCGAGATTGACCCAGTGCATCTGATGCTGGGCCGCAAATGTCATCAGCTGGACCAGCGAGTTCTGCTTGTCGCCGCCGCGGGACGCGCCGTTGGTGAAGCCCGCGGCGATTTTGCCCTCCCAGCGCTTCTCGGCATATTGAAGGTGCGAGGTCGCATCCATGAACGCTTTGAACGGTGCCGATAGGCTGCCCATATAAGTCGGCGCTCCCATGATGATGGCGTCTGCGCCGTCGAGAAGCTCCCATCGGCCGGGCGCCTGTTCCGCGCTAACCAGTTCTACGCTCGTGCCCTTGATGGCTGCCGCACCACGCGCGACTGCCTCGGCGATCTTCACGGTGTGGCCATATCCGCTGTGATAGACGACGACGATTTTGACTGGAACTGACATGGGGCTTCTCGATTCGTTGGCAGGTCTGACGCGAGGCGTTCAATCGGGTGAGGAGGCAGGACGGTAGAGCTTCATCGCGCTTCCTCCTCGGACAGGAACGCGGAAACCTGCCGCACGAACCGCTTGGGATATTGGTATTGCGAACCGTGATTGGCGTCGGGATAAAGGATAAGCTCCGCGTCAGGCAGGTGCTGCTGCAGAATGAACGAGTTCGCGGCGTAGATGATAACGTCCTTGCCGCCGTTGACGACCAGCGTTGGCTGACGGATCGACTTCAGATATTCGTACGGCCTCTCCCGCGGCGCGCCCCATTCGCCGATCGCCTCGATCTGGGCGGGCGCGACGTTCTCGTTGACCTCGGGATCGCGGTTCTCGGCACGAAGCCGGAAGCGCTTGAGGAACTCGCGGCCCGCGGCCTGGCTCTGCTCGGACTGCGTGAAATGCACGCGGAGCCAGAGATGATCGGACTTGTCATAGGTGGCGCCGAAGATTTCCTGCGCCTCCGGCGTGAGCGTGGCCATGCCCTCGCCACTGCGCGGGCCGGTGCCGACCAGGACCAGCCGCCTCACGAGGTCGGGCGCCTGAAGGGCGATTTCCTGCGCGACAAAGCCGCCGATCGAAAAGCCGAGCACATCGACTTTCGCCAGTCCCAGCGCCTTGATGAACGCCACCGCGTTGGCGCCCATTTGCGCGATCCTGGTGGGCACTTCGCCGGAGGAGCTGGATACGCCGGCGTTGTTGAACAGGATGACTTCGCGATCGGCGAAACCATCGGTCACGGCCGGATCCCAATGGTCCATGGTGCCGGTGAAGTGCTGGTTGAAGACCAGCGGCACGCCGGCAGCATTGCCAAAGCGTCGATAGGCAAAGCGGATGCCATCGGCTTCGACGAACTGCGTCGGCGCGGTCTGGTGATTGTGTTGGGTCATTGACGTCCTATCCGTGTCAATTCGCGGTCATACCGCCGTCCACGTTGAGGATCTCGCCGGTAATCCACTTGGCTCCGTCCAACGCGATGAACACGATGCCGTCGGCGACCTCCTCGGAGAGGCCGAGACGATCGAGCGGAACCTGCCTCACCAGGGCAGCCTTGTTCTCTGCGGTGCCGGTAAAGCGGCTCAGCATGCCGGTGTCGGTGGGTCCCGGCGCGACGGCGTTCACCCGAATCCCCGACTTGGCGAGCTCGAGCTCGACCGACTTGGTGATGCCTTCGACGGCGTGCTTGGCCCCGACATAGATCGAGGCGAAAGCCGCGCCGCGATGTCCGTAGGTCGAGGAGATGTTGATGATGCTGCCGCTCTTCTGAGCCTGCATGACGCGCACTTCGTGCTTCATGCTCAGAACCACACCGAGAACGTTGGTCTCGAACGTGGCGGCAAAGCTTTCCGCGGTCTGATCCGTGATTGGACCGACCTGGCCCTCGGTGGCGGCGTTGTTCACCGCGACATCGAGACGGCCAAACCGCGCGACGGCCTTGTCAACCATAGCGCGGACGTCATCTTCCTTGCGGACGTCGGCATTGATGAACTCGGCTTCCGAGCCAAGCGCGCGCAACTCCTTGATGAGGGCTTTGCCGGCCTCATCGCGCCGGCCGGATACGACGACCTTGGCGCCCTTCCTGGCGAACGCGATGGCGGCGGCACGGCCGATGCCGGTCAAGGCGCCCGTGATCAACACGACTGGATTGCTCATCTTCCGGTTCCTCATTCATGTGCGCTGCCGGCGGAGCATGGATTGGGTCGCCGGGGGAAGCCTGTGAGCCCTGCAAGATGTCTCTTGGGGACACTTCCACGATTGGGCAGATAGGAACGTCTGGTGTCTTCGCCCAAGACTTTATAAGTTGAGGGACATACCTGGGAGATATGGAAGCCAGAGATGGAGCTACGGCACCTTCGCTATTTCATCGCGGTCGCCGAAGAGGGCAGCCTGACACTCGCGGCTGAAAAACGCCTGCACACCGCGCAGCCTTCGCTGAGCCGGCAGATCCGCGATCTCGAATACGAGGTCGGCGTTCCGCTGATGATCCGCAGTGTGCACGGCATCGAATTGACGGCTGCCGGCCGGGCCTTTCTTGACCATGCTCGGTTGGCGCTTACTCAAGCGGAGGCCGCTACGGAGGCGGCGCGGCGAGCGGCGCAGCCGCCACGGACATTGTTTGCGATCGGCTTCCTCACCGGCTACGAGATGGATTGGCTGCCGGCTGTGATGGAAATCCTGCGCGCCGAATTGCCGAGCACCGAAGTCGGCATCCACAGCCTGGACTCGCCGGATCTCGCAACAGCTCTCATTCACGGAAAGATCGACCTCGCCTTCATGCGTCCGGAAAAACAGGCACCAGGTCTGAAATTCAGGCTGTTGCGAAAGGACCCACTGATCGTCGTGATGCCGCGCGACCACACTTTGGCCGCACGGAGCGCTATTCGCCCGCAGGATATCCCGGGCCAGACGTTTGTCGGAGTGTCCCCGATCAGGGCACCGACCCTGTGGGCTGTTATCAGCGATTACGTCAAGCCGCTCGGCGTGAAACCCGACCATCAGGCCGAGAACCTGGCAATGGCGATTTCGCTGGTGGCGTCCACCGGCGGAATCGGCCTGTTTCCGCTCTATTCTCAAAACCTATTGCCGAAAACCATTGTCAGCCGGCCGATACGCGGTGCGCCGCCAACGGTTGATCTGGTCATCGGCTATAACGAGACGAACACAGCGCCACTCCTGAAATCCGTCCTGGCGAAAGTGGATGATTTGAAGCTTCGAGTTGCAAAGAGCAGCCGCCAATGAATCCTGGTTAGTCATTAGTGCTCTACGGTTTCGACAAACCCGGTTGCGACATCGCGCGCGCATTCCTCGAGGTTCTGTATTACGCGCCGACGATCGGCTCGGCGTCTCACGAGAGCGGTACCCACGGAAGGAACGCCGACCTCGATAAATCTGATGCGGGGATTCGAATAGTAGAGTTCCGCTCGCGCGCCCACGATGACGACGGCCTCGCCGGATTCGACGACGGCAAGAGATTCCCGGATCGTTGTTACGACTGGGCCTCGCGCGATCGGCCGTCCCGAAGGAGTGTGGTCGGGGAAATGGATCGCTGCCCATGCCCCCAAATTGTGGTTGTCAGGCAATGTCGGCAACGTCTCGAACGCGAGTTCCTCGGGATCGATCCAGTCTCTGTTCGAGAGCCTGTGATCGGCCGGCACGACCAGCTTCTTCTTCTCCTCAAGCAGCACCGTGCATTGCACCAGGCCATCATGGGAAAGTGGAAGTCTGCAAAACGCCGCATCCACCTTGCCCGCCGCGATCGCCTCAAATTGGTCCAGCAGCGAAAGCTCTACCCACTCGACGTCGATATGGAATTTGCTCCTGAGATGCCTGACAAAGGGCAAGGTCAATTCGTAGAGTCCACCACCGAGGAACCCGATCCTTAACCGACTTGTCTGACCAAGCACGGTCTTCCTGCAATCGTCCAGCGTGGCGCGCAGGACCAAGGTGGCGGGTTCGACGCCGAGACGAAACTTCTCGCCGAGGGACGTCAGCTGTACGCGCCTGCTCGTTCGGACGAGCAGTTGTCCGCCCACTTCCTGCTCCAGCGAGCGTATCGCTTCGGAGATGGAAGACTGAGCGAGAGACAGCGTCTTCGCCGCTTTTCCAAAATGGAGCTCCTTCGCGACCGCCAGGAAGCAGTCAATCTGTCGCAGTTCCATGTTCGCCTCGCGTCAGCCGGTTGATCGGTTAGGCCGATAGAAGGTGAACCTAGGCTTTGACGATGCGGCTCACAACGCAGGATGGGGTCCCAACGCAGCAACCCTGTTCAACGCCTGGGCATGCCTCAGACGAGGAGATCTGCCTCAATTGCAAAAGCCTGATGGCAGTTTCGTCGGGCGTCGAGCCCGTCGATCAAGGCCGATCGATCGGTATGGCCGATCGAATGCACGGCAATTGGCTCTTGTTGGGAAGGACCCCAAGAAAAATATCTCCGAGCACCACCGCCGGAGGAATTTCAATGACCCAGCACAGCCGCCCGAGCGCGCCGACGCAGTTCGCGGATACTGCCAACTTCGCGGCGCGCGATGAGAACGTCCGTTGCCTTTCCTATGGCGTGCTGCGCAAGCTTGCCGGGCTTCCACAGGATCTGTTCGCAGACTATTGGCGCGATGTACTCGGGACGCTCTGCGCGCGACTTCCCGGTATCAGCTACTATGTGCAGCATCACTTCTCACAGGACCACTCAGCCAATCTTTGGCCTCTGCCGGACGGCGTCCGCCGCATGGACGTCGTGCTCGACGGCGCCGCGGAAATCGGCTTCGCCGACATCGACGGCCTGAACCGTTACGCCGAGGCGAGCCCGGTGTTGTTCGGAGACGTGTTTCATCTGTTTGAGCACATCGTCGCCTACAGTCTGCCGCGGGGGTCGCTTACGCTGGTAGATCGCGAGCCCGACGACATTCCGAACGGGCCGGACCGGTTGCACCGCCTGCATCTGCATCTGAACGGCGGATCCGGCGAGGGATTCCGGCCATGGCTGTCGGAATGGGCGAGTCATCTGGCATCTGCGCCGGCGGTGCGGAAACTGCGCCTGCATCTGCCCGAACCGTACGACAACGCGCGCCCGTCTCCGCCGTCGCCGCACGGCGATCATCGGGTCAGCGACGAGCGCAAGGATATCGGCGTCATCGAGATCGGTTTTGCAACCGCGCTCACGGCACGAGAGTTTTGCGAGAGCGAAACCTATCGCGCAACCATTGCGGACCAGCGCAAGTACCTCCGCTCGTTCGGCGCATTCCTGGTGACGGGTGTCTACACCTATGTCCGCGATGGTGTGATCACCACGGCCGGTCTGAGAGGCAGCCGAACCGCGGAGCTCATCGAGCGAATGGGTGCCGTCAACCAGACGCGGGATGAGGTGACACGGCGCTTCGTGCAGGCCCCGCACCGGTGACGCCGCCCGAACCGATGACACGCATTCGCCAACAGTACAACTCACAACTCAAGTAGATGCGCAGAGACAATAGCTCATGGGTAAACTGCAAGGGAAAGTGGCTGTCATTACGGGCGGCACCCAAGGTATCGGCGTCGCCACGGCAAAACTCTTCGTCAGTGAGGGGGCTCACGTTTTCATTACTGGCCGTCGCCAGAAGGAGCTTGAAGAAGCCGTAGCTGCGATCGGCAGCAACGTCACCGGCGTTCAAGGGGACGTCGCGAACCTGGCGGACCTCGATCGTCTCTATGAAAGCGTCAAGGCAAAGGGCCGCATCGATATCCTCTTCGCCAATGTCGGGCTGGGCGGATTTGTCCCGCTGGGAAGCATCACCGAGGAGTATTACGACAAGACGTTCGACACCAACGTCAAGGGATTGCTTTTCACGGTTCAGAAGGCGCTCCCGTTCCTGAACGATGGTGCCTCCATCATCCTGACCGGTTCAGCCGCGGCCGCCAAAGGCACTCCGAGCTTTGGCGTCTATGCTGCGAGCAAAGCGGCAATTCGCTCGTTCGTGCGCACCTGGACCATGGAACTGAAGGACCGGCGCATCCGTGCAAACGTTCTCAGCCCCGGACCTGTCGTCACCCCGCAGGTGGCGCTGCAGCCGCCTGAAGCCATCGCGCGCATCGTCTCCACCGTCCCAATGGGCCGCATGGCGGAGCCCGAAGAGATCGCCAGGGTCGCGCTGTTTCTGGGCTCGGATGACTCCAGCTTCGTCACGGGCATCGAGCTGTTCGCCGATGGCGGCAGAGCGCAGGTCTGATGCATCAGCTTCGTTAAAAGGATTTTCTCAGGTGTACCCACTTCTGCTCGTGTTTTGTGTCTCTGCCACCGAGTACCGTGAGGACGCGGTCGCAAGCTTCCCGACGTTCGAAGCTTGCGATGAGCAATCGGTCAAATATCTGGCCAATCAGGGGCTCTATGACGACCAGGGCGGAAAGCTGGCCGGCGTGATGTGCCGCTGGGCAGACAAGTGAAGAAGCCAACGCCTGATCAAAAGGAGTCATGCCATGTCAGACACACTGAAGTTTTACCACGCCGTCAACTCGCCCAATTCGCGGCGCGTCCGAATTTTTCTGGCAGAGAAGGGGCTTAAGCCGACGCTGATTCCTGTTGATCTCGGCACGGGCGAGCAACACTCGGAAGCCTACAGGGCAATCAATCCCCGCCGCGTGGTGCCTGCCCTGGTGCTCGAAGATGGCACCACCATCGGCGAGGTGCCGGCCATCATGCGGTATCTCGACGAAGCCTTTCCCGAAATGCCCCTGCTGGGCGCGACGCCCAAGGACAAGGGTTTGGTCGTGATGTGGGAGCGGTTCGCTGAGCTGGAAGGCTTCGCGCCGGCGATGGAAGGCGTGCGCAACAAGGTCGAGCGGCTCAAGGGTCGCGCCGTCGCCGGACCGCACGACTATGAGCAAATCCCGGGGTTGGTCGACCGCAGCATGCTGCGCCTGACAAACTTTCTCACCGACCTGAACGAACGACTCGAACAGGTGCCCTTCCTCGCCGGGGAGCGATTTTCGGCGGCAGACATAACTGCGCTGGTGACCATCGATTTCGCGAAGGCGCTCGAAATATCGATTCCGCAGGGACATCGAGCGCTGGCGCGCTGGAAGGATGCGATTTCGAAGCGGCCCAGTATGAGCGCATGATGCTATTCCGGAGTTAGACGATGCCCAAAGGCTATTTCTATGTCGAAGTCGAGATCACTGATCCGGCGTCCTATGAACCCTACCGCACCAGCGTCCCGGACATCATCGCGGCTCATGGCGGCAAAATTCTCGCGCGCGGCGAAGATCCGCAACCATTGGATGGCGCCTTGCCGCTGCGGCGCCGGGTCATCGTCGAGTTCGATAGTCCCGAGGCCGTGAAGACGTTCTATTACTCCGACGCCTATCAGGCGGTGAAGCCGATCCGGCTCAAGGCCAGCAAGGGCTTCGTCTGCCTCCTGATCGGAACGGAAGGGATCCTGCGTCTCTCCGGACAGCATCTCGAAACGCCCTCGCAACCGGCTGCGCGCGACCACCGTTCGAGTTATGCCCAGTACCGCACCGTAAACCCAACTTAACGGAGGCATCATGTCCCGCACGATCAAATTCGCACAGGCCGGAGGGCCGGAAGTTCTCGAATTCATCGAAATGGAAGTGCCTGCTCCCGGCCCGCACGAAGTTCGTATCAAAGTAAAGGCGATCGGCATCAATCGTGCCGAGTCGATGTGGCGCAACGACAAATATGTCGAGTCCCCGATATTCCCGGCTGGTTTGGGATATGAATGCGCCGGTGTTGTCGATGCTGTGGGCAAAGATGTCACTGATTTTTCCGTGGGCGACACAGTTAGTACGATCCCGGCCTTTTCCCTGAACAAGTACTCCACCTATGGAGAGGTCATTCTCGCCCCCGACCATGCCGTCGTGAGGCACCCAAAATCGCTTTCATTTGTCGAAGCAGCATCCGTCTGGATGATGTTCATTACGGCTTACGGTGCGCTCGTGTTCGACGCTCAAGTGAAAGCGGGCGACTTCGTCATCATTCCCGCAGCTTCGAGCAGCGTCGGCCTGGCGGCGATTCAGCTTGCGAACTACGCCGGTGCAACCCCGATCGCGCTGACGCGCACTTCGGAGAAAAAGCAGCGGCTGCTGGAGGCCGGTGCACCACATGTCGTTGCAACCCAGGAGCAAGACTTGGTCGCCGAAGTGATGCGCATCACGAACGGCAATGGTGCGCGCGTTGCCTTCGATCCCATCGGTGGCCCGGACTTTCCCAAGCTGATCGCCGCACTGGCCAATCAGGGCATTGCCTATATCTACGGCGCTCTGAGCGAGGATGCCACTCCTATGCCGGTGCTGGAGATGATCCGGAAGATGCCAACCGTGAAGGGATACAGCATCCGGTTGGTCGCGGGCGACGAGGCACGCCGCAAGGCTGCGGTGGAGTACGTCACCAAGGGGCTCGCGAGCGGCGCGCTCAAGCCGGTCATCGATCGGGTATTCAAGTTCGACGAGATGGTGGAGGTGCACCGCTATCTGGAGAACAGCGGCCAGTTTGGCAAGATCGTCGTTACGCTTTGAGCGACCAAGAACCATGCGCAGAGGTCACCGGCTCCGGTATCGATGCCCGCCGCTGGGTGGCGCTCACGGTCGTCCTCTCGGGCATTTTTGTGACGGTCATGGACAGTTCGATCGTCAACGTCGCGATTCCGAGTATCAGAAGCACGCTACATGCGAGCTTCGGCGAGGCCGAACTCACGGTGGCAAGCTACGCACTGGCCTTCTCCGCCGGCATGATCACCGGGGGACGACTTGGCGACATCTACGGCCAGCGTCGTGTTTTCATGATGGCCTTTGCGGCGTTCACGCTGACATCGTTTATCTGCGGGATCGCACCGAACATCGAGGTTCTTATTGCCGGCAGGCTGCTACAGGGTGCCTCCGCGGCGATGCTCTCGCCCCAGGTATTTGCGCTGGTGCGAATGTCCTTTGCCGATGGCGGCGAGCGTACAGCAGCGTTCGGCGCGATGGGCTTAGCGATCGGCCTTGCCAACGTCGCCGGGCTGATCCTTGGGGGAGTCCTCATCCAGACCGACCTGTTCGGCCTTGCCTGGCGTATGATCTTTCTAGTGAACCTCCCGATCGGCGTCGCCGCAGTTTTCCTGACACCGCTTGCTGGCTGACATGCGTTCCGGCGAGCACAAGCGGCTTGACCTTGCAGGTGCCGCGCTAAGCACCCTCGCCATGTTGCTTCTGATGCTGCCGCTGGTCGGGGGACCGGAGCGCGGCTGGACCGGGTGGCCGGTCGCGATGCTACTCGCCTCCCCGGTCGCTTTCATGGGGTTCTACCTCCACCAACGCTGGAAATCACGACGCGGTCTCTCTCCGCTGCTTGAGACCGACCTGTTTGGTGATCGCGCGTTTAATGTCGGCGCGCTTCTGATCCTCATCTTTTGGGGATCCACGACCCCTTTCAGCTTCTCCTACGTGTTGTTGATGCAGACAGGCTACGGGTATTCGCCGTTGGCCACGGCGGGGAGCCTGGCGATACTCGGTGGAGCGTTCGGAATCGTTTCGCCGGTTGCAGGTCGGCTGACGTCGTTCGGGGTGCGTCGTATCATGATGGCGGGCGTCCTCGTGGACTTGGTCGGAATGCTTCTTGCGCTGGT
>WNFK01210232.1_pt1 | contig 11139 bp, 9 predicted proteins | sample 5400281 | NCBI WGS metagenome assembly WNFK01 (sample SAMN13153350, study PRJNA577476) | soil metagenome | isolation source: 20 cm soil on Douglas fir-dominated hillslope | place: USA:California | collected 2013-09-17
ACAGGCGAGACCATCCGCGCGGTCCTGCTCTATGGCGATCTGCGCAATTTCACCGCTCTGTCGGAGGCGATGGCGCCGGAGGCGGTGGTCACGGCGCTCGACGCCTGGTTCGACCGCATCGCAGGTGCCGTTCACGCCTTCGGCGGCGAAGTGCTGAAATTCATCGGCGACGGGGTGCTTGCGATCTTCCCGATCGGCGACCGGTCGCCTTCCGCCGCCTGCGACGCCGCGCTCAGCGCCATCGGCGCGGCCCGGGCCGGCATGACCCATCTCGACCAGGCACGCGAACGGCAAGGCCTGCCGCCCCTGCCCTTTGGCGCGGCGCTGCACCTTGGCGAGATGCTGTGGGGCAATATCGGCACCGCCAACCGGCTGGACTTCACCGCGATAGGCCCCGCCGTCAATCTGGTCAGTCGGCTCGAAGGGCTGTGCCGGCCCCTCGGTCGCACCGTGCTGGTCTCGGGCGCGGTCGCAGCGGAGACAACGACGAGATTGATCTCGCTGGGCGAGCATGAATTGCGCGGCATCGCCACGCCTTGTGCGGTCTTTACCCTGCCGGATTGAGACGAGTTGTGGCTAACTTTGGATTGGGGACCTGGTCCCGTTCACGCCTGATGGAAGCCGTACAAAGCGGTCACGTCGCGGCAGGCTTCTTCTTCGCTTTCGGCTTCGCGACCCTCGGCTCCGCCACCGGCTCTGCTCCACGCTCGATCGATGTCAGGCGTCCGGCAGTGAAGGTATAGATTCCGGCGCGCTGTCCGCGCGTGTAATTGACAACCGCCACCCGATCGCCCCGCGGATTGTTTGAGAGATTGACACTGTCGGGCGCGCCGATGCCGCGCACGACGTCGCATTCGGTATGACCGAGCGCAACGGTTCCCGTGGTCGTCGGAGCTGGCGCGCCTGCGGCGCCGTCGGTCAAGGCGTTGGCGTTCGCAGGCCCGCCTGGAGGCGCCATCCCCGGGCATCCCCCCTCGGCGCTGACCAGGTCTTCCGGAGCAATCGGCTTGTTGGGCGTCAGCGGAGGTGTTTCAATCGAGACGCTTCGGATGAACAGCCGACCCGAGCGCGAAAACCATTCCGCATCCTTCGACAGAAGATCGGACTGGAACATCTCGGTCGTGCCTGTGCAGCCCGCGATCATGGGGGCGAGCGCAAGCAGCGCCAGCAAATGGTTTCGATGAGAGTTTTTGTCGCGCACGATGAATTAGATTCCCACCCAAGCCCAAGCGATTGTTCCACTATCACTTTGCGGCGCGACCGTGGCTTTGTGCGGGCTCACGGACCGAAACCGCAGATTATCATTAATTGCCCTGCGCCGCTATTCCCGCCTCTGCCACCGGCCCTGCTCATCAGCCTGCCAGTAGGTAACCTCGAACCCCCGCGACTTGCAATCCGTCCAGGCGCCCCGCGCCGCGGCCAGCGCGTCGCCATCGTCGCCGTTGAACACCAGGACCACCCGCTCATAGGCGTCCGAATCGGCGGGCAGCGGCGCATTGTCGATCAGGAACCTGACATTGGCCCTGTTCGGGTTGCCCTCCTCCACCGCCAGCACGATCGGCTGATCCTGCGCATCGCCGGCGCGCCAGGTCGCGTGCGGCAAAAACGAATCGTCGCGATAGGTCCACAAATGGGCATCGAGCGCATCGGTGCGCTCTTGCGAGGTCGACTGCACCACAACCCGCCAGCCGCGCTCCAGCGATTTCTCGAGCAAGGGCGGCAGCACGTTGTCGAGCGACATGTTCTGCAGATGGTAGAACAGAACTTCGGTCATGCGGTTTTCAGCTATTTAGCTTCAGCTACTTCTTGGCTTCGTAATACTCAGCGACCAGCCGCTCCAGCAGGCGAACGCCATACCCCGAGCCCCAGCTATGATTGATCTCGGTTTTCGGCGCGCCCATCGCCGTTCCCGCGATGTCGAGATGCGCCCATGGCGTGTCGTCGACAAAGCGCTGCAGGAACTGCGCGGCGGTGATCGAACCACCGTTGCGGGTGCCGGTGTTTTTCATATCGGCAAACTGCGAATCGATCTGCTTGTCGTATTCCGGACCGAGCGGCATGCGCCAGACCCGTTCGCCCGTCTCAAGCCCGACCTTGGTCAGCCGTTCGGCCAATTCATCATTGTTGGAGAACATCCCGGCATATTCGGTGCCGAGCGCCACCATGATCGCGCCGGTCAAGGTTGCGAGATCGACCATGAATTTCGGCTTGAACTTCTTGGCCACGTACCAGAGCACGTCGGCCAGCACCGAGGTCACGATATCGCCGGGGCGCTGCGCGTTGCCGTCGGGCATGTTCTCGACGACACCGATGGCACCGACCACATTGACCTTCGCCTTTCGCGCGGCCAGCGCGTGCATCAGCCCAACCACGCAGGCCGCGCCGCCCATGTCGCCCTTCATGTCCTCCATGCTTCCCGCCGGCTTGATCGAAATGCCGCCGGTGTCGAAACAGACGCCCTTGCCGACGAAGGCAACCGGCTGATCGCCGCGCTTGCCGCCGTTCCAGCGCATGATCACGGTCCGTCCGGGCTGCACCGAGCCCTGCGCGACACCGAGCAGCGCGCCCATTCCGAGTTTGGTCATGGCCTTGACGTCGAGTACCTCGACCTCGACGCCGAGCTTGCGGAGCTGGCTGGCGCGGCGCGCGAATTCCACGGGATAGAGTACATTCGGCGGCTCGTTGACGAGTTCGCGCGCCATGATGACGCCATCGACGATGTGCCCGTCCGGCGCAAAGGCCTTTCGCGCCGCCGGCACATCATCGACCGCGAGCGAAACGTCGGCGCGCAATGTGGCGTCCTCGCCGTCCTTCTTCTTGGTCTTGTAGCGATCGAATTTATAGGCCCGCAGCCGCACGCCGGATGCAACCGCGGCCGCCTGCGCCGGCTTCATCGCCCCGTCGGGCAATTCCGCGATTACGGTCACGGCGTCATTGCCGGCAACCAGTTTGCCGGCCGCGGCACCGCCGAATTTGAGAAAATCACTGTCCTTGATCGCCGCGCGCTTGCCGGTGCCGATCACGATCAGGCGAGTGGCCTTCAGCCCCTCCGGCGCCAGAATATCGAGCGTCGACGCGCTCTTTCCCTTGAACTGATTCGTGGCCGCCGCGCGCTTGACGATGCCGGCCGCGTCGCCGAGCGTCTTGAGGGTCGCCGCGCCGAATTTCAGCCCGTCATCGCAAAATATCACCAGAACGCCACGCGGGGCCGTGGAAAACGGAACGAAGCCGACCTTGACGGCGTCGGGCATAGGCAAATCCTCCAAAAATCAGGGCTGTCGCCGGGTCCGGGGGACCCGCGGGATATTTCAGGTTTTCGCTTCGGATGTACGGCACATCCCTCAAAAGCGCGGTCCGGCCCACTATTGCCTGTCAGCGGCGGGGCTGCCAAGCGCTACCGTGGCCCGAAGGCCACATCATACCAATAATTAACCACATTTTGGGGGTGCCTTGGCTCAGCCATTTTGTTGCCGGATCAAAGGGATGGTAGTGAGTATAGGCCTGCTGGAAAGTGACGGCGCGACCTCGAGGGGATCCCGGCTTCGGGATGGGTCGCAAGCACCGGTTCCAGTTCGGGGGGCGGGAAACGTTCGGTAACGATGGGGTCGATCGACAAGTATATCTTCCGCACGACGCTCGCGTCGTTTGCGCTGGTTCTGGTCAGCCTGACGGGCGTGATCTGGATTACTCAGGCGTTGCGCGGCATCGATCTGATGACCAGCCAGGGTCAGACCATCCTCACCTTTCTCGGCGTCACCAGTCTGGTGATTCCGGCGCTGGTCCTGATCATCTCCCCGATCGCCCTGATGATCGCGGTCTCGCATACCCTGAACAAGCTCGCGACCGATTCGGAGATCATTGTGATGAACGCCGCCGGCTTCTCGCCGCTGCGGCTGTTCCGTCCCTTTCTCTATGCCACCGTCGTGGTCGCGCTCATGGTTGGCTTTATCGCCTCCTATCTCGCCCCCGACGGCATGCGCCGCCTCAAGCAATGGGACGCCGAAATCACCGCGGATGTGCTGGCCAATATCCTTCAGCCCGGCCGCTTTGCCCAGCTCGACCAGAACCTGACCATCCGCATTCGAGAACGGCAACCGGGTGGCCTGCTTGTCGGCATCTTTGTCGATGATCGCCGCGATCCAAAGGAACGCGTCAGCATCATCGCCGACCATGGAACGATTCTGAAAACCGACAGTGGTTCGTTTCTGGTCCTCGAGGACGGCAATCTCCAACGCTTCGAAGCCGGCAAACGCGACCCCGCGCTGGTGGCGTTCGGTCGTTATGCATTTGACATGTCGAAGTTCTCGAACCAGGGCCGCGACGTTACGCTCGGCATTCGCGAACGCTATCTCTGGGAGTTGCTTTCGCCGCCGCCTGGCGATCCCGTCTACACGCAATTGCCCGGACAGTTCCGCGCCGAGCTGCATGACCGTTTCCTGGCGCCCGTCTATCCCTTCGCATTCGCGGCCCTGACCTTTGCATTCCTCGGCGCGCCGCGCACTACGCGCCAGAGCCGCAACTTTTCGATCACCGGTTCTATCCTCGCCGTGTTCGGATTGCGGATGGCGGGATTTGCCTGCTCGGTCATGGCGGTGAAATCGCCGCTGGCGCCGCTCATTCAATATGTGATGCTGATTGCGGCGATTGGCGTAAGCTTCTGGATCATCATCGGAGGCATCGTGATCGAGCCGCCGGCTGCCTTGATGGAAGCGATCAACCGATCGAATGCGCGTCTGTTACGGCTTTTTGGGCGGCCCGCTACAGCATGAGCATGATGACAAACACGCTTGGACGATATTTTGCCGGCCGCTTCGTGGTCTCGGCGCTCGGCGTGTTCGCCAGCATCTTCGTGCTGCTGGTACTGGTCGACTACATCGAAATGGTCAGGAAGACGTCGGGGCTGGTTTCGGCATCCGCGATCACGGTCGCGGAAACGTCACTGTTCCGCGTGCCGCAACTGCTCGAAAAGATGATGCCGTTTTGCATCCTGATCGGAGCGATGACCTGCTATCTGGCGCTTTCGCGCCGCCTGGAACTTGTGGTCGCCCGCGCTGCCGGCGTCTCGGCATGGCAGTTCATCGCGCCGGCGCTGGCAAGCTCGATCGCGCTCGGAACCATAGCGACGGTCGCTTACAACCCGATGTCGGCCAATTTGCGCGAACTCTCCAAGCGGATGGAAGCGGAGCTGTTCGGCTCCACCCCCGGCGGCGGCATCCAGGACGCATCCGGCTTCTGGATCAATCAGGTGAACAGCGACGGCCAGGCCATCATCAACGCCGCGCGCAGCGAACAGCAGGGCGTGCGGTTGACCGGACTCACGGTGTTCCGGTTCGATACCGACTTCCAGTTCAAGGAACGAATCGAAGCGCGCGAAGCCACGCTCGAAGAGGGCCGCTGGCGGTTCAAATCGGCGCGCCGATACTCCCTCGACAGCCCTCCGATCGACCAAGATAGTTTCTTCCTCGCCACCACCCTGACGCCGGCCCAGGTTCGCAACAGTTTCTCCACCCCCGAAACTGTGTCTTTTTGGCAACTTCCGGGCTATATCCGATCCTCCGAAAGCTCCGGATTTGCGACTGCGGGCTACCGCTTGCAGTACCATAAGCTTCTCGCACAGCCGTTTTTGCTGGCCGCAATGGTCATGCTGGCGGCGGCCGTCAGCCTCCGCTTCTTCCGATTCGGCGGCGTGCAAAAGATGGTTTTGAGTGGCGTGGGTGCAGGCTTTCTGCTCTATGTTCTCTCCAAAGTAACTGAAGATTTGAGCAAGGCTGAATTGATGCATCCGATCGCTTCGGCGTGGCTGCCTGTGTGTGTAGGCGGTCTCACCGGCTTTTTGGCCTTGCTGTACCAGGAGGACGGGTAGTGGCCGTTGTCGCCGCCCGCCAGATTCGGTCGCCCGCGTTCGGGCGGCGCACCTCGGTGCGCCGTCAACGGGGTTGCTTGACCGCCGCCAGCGGGTCCATTCTCGCCCTGCTTTTCGGGTTCGCCCTGGCCGGCGCGCTCGGCATTGCCTTGAGCATGCCGGCCTCGGCGCAGAGCTTCACCTACAATCCGCTTCCGCCGCGGCCGAAACCGCCGCCGGCTCCCAACAATGGACAGATGCTCGTCCAGGCGGTCGAGGTGGATTACGACTACAATAATTCGCGCGTGTCGGCGGTCGGCAACGTGCAGATGTTCTACAACGGCACGAGCGTGGAGGCCGACAAGGTCATCTACGATCAGAAGACCAAGCGTCTTCACGCCGAAGGCAACATCCGCATGACCGATGCGGACGGCAAAATCACCTACGCGAACATCATGGATTTGAGCGACGACTACCGCGACGGCTTCGTCGATTCGCTGCGCGTCGACACCGCCGACCAGACGCGAATGGCTGCGACGCGCGCGGACCGCTCGAGCGGCAACTACACCGTCTTCGAGAATGGCGTCTACACCGCCTGCGCACCCTGTAAGGACGATCCAAAGAAGCCGCCCCTGTGGCAGGTCAAGGGCGCGCGCATCATCCACGACCAGACCGAGAAGATGCTGTACTTCGAGAACGCACAGCTCGAGTTCTTCGGCGTTCCGATGGCGTATCTGCCGTATTTCTCGACGCCCGACCCGACCGTGAAGCGCAAGACCGGATTCTTGATGCCGGGATTCACCTCGGCTACGGGCTATGGGTTTGGCGTCGAAACCCCGTTCTATTGGGCCATCGCCCCGGACTACGATGCGACCTTCAACCCGCGCTTCACAACCCGGCAGGGCGTGCTGCTGCAGGGCGAATTCCGTCAGCGCCTGATCAACGGATCGTATCAAATCCGCGCCTATGGCATCGATCAGCTCGATCCCGGTGCGTACGCGGGGCTACCGGGCGATCGCCAGTTCCGCGGTGGCGTCGACACCAAAGGTCAGTTCGCGCTGAACGACAAATGGGTGTGGGGTTGGGACGGCGTTCTGCTGTCGGATTATTACTTTTTCTCCGATTACAGGCTGGCCCAATACAAGGATCCGCTGAACTCATTCCTGAGCCTGCCGACGGAAGCCATCTCGCAACTTTATCTGACCGGCGTCGGCAGTCGCAGCTACTTCGATGCGCGCACGATCTATTATCTGAGCTACTCCGGTAACCAGGCGCAGGTGCCGATCGTACATCCGGTCATTGATTATTCGAATGTCATCAACCGCAACATCATCGGTGGAGAATTCAGCTACAAGACGAACTTCACCAGCCTGACGCGGGACCTCGCCGCCTTCGACCCGATCACGACGGTGGCGAACACCGCCGGCCTGTGTACGATCGCTTCAGCCGATCCACTTGCGCGGACGCCGTCGCAATGCCTGCTGCGCGGCGTACCGGGCACCTACACGCGGCTTTCGGGTGAAGCGCAATGGCGGCGATCGTTCACCGATCCGGCCGGACAGATCTGGACGCCGTTTGCCATCCTGCGCGCGGACGCGATCGGTGCATCGATCTCGAATCAGGCCTCGAATATCGCTATCCCTTCATCAACGTTCAGCCCTGGGGCTCCACCACGATCGAGCCGATCGCACAGATCATCATTCGTCCCAATGAAACCTATGCGGGCAAGCTTCCCAACGAAGACGCGCAGAGCATGGTGTTCGACGCCAGCAACCTGTTCGCCGTCGACAAATTCTCAGGCTACGACCGTGTTGAAGGCGGCGGCCGCGCCAATGTCGGCGTGCAGTCCACCACGCAATTCGACCGCGGCGGCTCCGTCAACGTGCTGTTCGGACAATCCTATCAATTGTTCGGCCTGAATTCGTTCGCCGTTCATGATGTGACCAACACCGGGGTCGATTCCGGCCTGCAGAATACGCGATCCGATTATGTTGCCCGCGTCAATTATTCGCCCAACAGAACCTATACGTTCAGCGTGCGCTCGCGCATGGACGAAGCAACGTTGAATATTAATCGCTTCGAGGCTGAAGGCCGTGCGAGTTTCGATCGCTGGTCGGTTAGCCTGATGTACGGCAACTATGCAGCGCAGCCCGACCTCGGATACCTGACCCGTCGCGAGGGATTGCTCGGCAGCGGCTCGATCAAGGTGGCCGCGAACTGGGTGGTGTCGGGTGCGGCGCGATGGGACCTTGAAGCCAACAAGCTCAACCAGTACATCGTCGGCGCAGGCTATGTGGACGATTGTTTCGTGCTGGCGGCCAACTACGTGACGTCCTACCAGTACTCTGCGGGCGTCGCCCCGCCTGTGCTCAGCCACGCGTTCATGTTGCAGATCGGCCTGCGAACGCTCGCCAACACGAGCTCCTCGGCCAGTCCGACCGGCGGCCTGCAATAGAGCCGCCCAGACGTTGCTGGAGGACCATTCCCGTGTCGCGGATCCAGTTCGAAATCGGTTGATACAGCGAATATGATCATGACGACCTCGACAATCCTCGATCGCCTCTCGCCTCTTATTCTGGGTTGCGCCACCGCGCTGATCTTGATGGGCTGCGGATCACCCCTGCATGCGCAAACCGTCGCCGTGATGGTCAACGGCGAACCGATCACCAATTACGACATCGATCAGCGCAGCAAGCTGAACTTCCTGTCGACACACAAAACGCCGGTCCGGCAACAGGTGATCGACGAACTGATCGACGAGAAGGTCAAGATCAAGGAAGGCAAGAAATACGGCGTCGATCCCACCGCTTCCGACGTCGACCAGTCGTTTGCCGCCATGAGTTCGCGGATGCGCACCACACCCGAACTGCTTGCCAAATCGCTCGAAAGCCAGGGCATTCGGCCCGAAACGCTGAAGGCCCGGATGAAGGCCGAGATGGTTTGGACCAGTCTGATACGCGGGCGATACAAGGAGAGCCTCCAGGTCGGCGAGAAGGACGTCGCCGCCGCCGTCCAGGCCAATGGCGACGAGAAACTGCAGACCGAGGCCTTCGAATATCAAATGCGTCCGATCGTCCTGATCGTTCCGCGAGGATCCGCGCAGGCCGCCATCGAAGCCAGGGTCAAGGAAGCGGAGTCGCTGCGCACCCGCATCCAGACCTGCGACGAGGCCAACTCCTTTTTCAAATCGATGCCAAATGCCGCGATACGCGAGACCGTGACCAAGACGTCCGCCGATATCCCGGCGGTTCTTCGCGAAGGGCTCGACAAGACGCCGATCGGCCATTTGACCGCGCCTGAAGTGACGAAACAGGGCGTCGAGATGGTCGCGCTGTGCGGCAGGAAGGCGACCACTGTCGACACGCCCAAGAAAAAGGAAATCCGGGAAAAGATGTTCGCCGAGAAATACGAAGCGAAGTCGAAATCGTACCTGCAGGAAGTTCGCAAAGCCGCGATGATCGAATATCGTTGATGCATGGCAAAGCCCCTCGCGCTGACCTTAGGCGAACCCGCGGGTATCGGGCCCGATATCACCATCAAGGCGTGGCTGCGCCGGAATGAGCTGAGGCTGCCGCCGTTCTATCTGCTCGGCGATCGCAACCTCCTCAGCGATCGGGCGAAGGCTCTCGGACTGGACGTCAAACTCGCCGACGCTCGCGCCGAGGATGCGCTCGATGTATTTGCGGACGCGCTGCCCGTCGTCGCTGCCGGCCAAGCGGCGACCGCGCGGCCGGGCCAGCCTGACAACACCAGCGCCGCCGCCGCCATGGCCTCGATTCGCCAGGCCGTCCGCGACGTGATCGCCGGTCGGGCCGGCGCGGTCGTCACCAATCCGATTGCCAAGAGCGTCCTCTACCGCGCCGGCTTCCGCCATCCCGGCCATACCGAGTTTCTCGCCGAACTCGCAGGCACCGGCGGCCATACGCCACAGCCTGTCATGATGCTGTGGTCCCCTGCCCTCGTGGTCGTGCCCGTGACGATCCATGTTGCGCTCCGTGACGCCATCGCGCAGCTATCCAGCGAGCTGATCGTCACGACGGTCCGCATCGTGGCCGCGGCATTGAAAGCGCGCTTCGGCCTCGCCCATCCGCGCCTCGCGGTATCCGGCCTCAACCCCCACGCCGGCGAAGAAGGTTCGCTTGGAATGGAGGACCAGACCATCGTGGCGCCGGCCGTCGAAATCCTGCGCCGCGAAGGCATCGAGATCAGGGGACCGCTGCCGGCTGACACCATGTTCCATGACGGCGCCCGCAAGACCTATGACTGCGCGATCTGCATGTATCCCGATCAGGCGCTGATCCCGGTGAAGACGCTGGCGTTCGAAGACGCGGTCAATGTCACGCTGGGATTGCCCTTTGTGCGCACGTCGCCGGATCATGGCACGGCGTTCGACATTGCCGGCACCGGCCGGGCCAATCCGTCGAGCCTGATCGCAGCATTGCGTCTCGCCGCCCGCATGGCGGCGGCGCAGCCGGCATGAGCGCGATCGACGACCTTCCGCCGCTACGCGAGGTCATTCGCCAGCACGCTTTGTCGGCCCGTAAATCGCTCGGCCAGAATTTCCTGCTGGACCTCAACCTGACCGCACGGATCGCACGCGCTGCAGGCCCGCTCGAAGACGCTGTTGTTATCGAGATCGGCCCCGGTCCCGGCGGCCTGACGCGCGCCCTGCTGGCGCTCGGCGCGCGGCGCGTCATCGCCGTGGAGCGCGACGAGCGCGCACTGGGCGCGCTTCAGGAGATTTCAAGGCACTACCCAGGGCGGCTCGAGATTATCTGCGCCGATGCGCAGCGTTTCGACCCGCGGCCGCTGCTCGGCGGCACGCATGCGAAGATCGTCGCCAACCTGCCCTACAACATCGCGACCGCGCTGTTGATCGACTGGCTGTCGATCGATCCGTGGCCGCCCTGGTACGACATGATGGTGCTGATGTTTCAGCGCGAGGTGGCCGAGCGCATCGTCGCGCGGGAAAATGACGAAGCCTACGGCCGGCTCGCCGTGCTCGCGAACTGGCGCACCGAGACAAAAATCCTGTTCGACATTTCTCCCGCGGCGTTCGTGCCGCAGCCCAAGGTCACCTCCTCCGTCGTGCGATTGGTGCCGCGCGTCGCGCCGGAGCCCTGCGATCGCAGGGCGCTGGAACAGGTTGCGGCGGCGGCGTTCGGCCAGCGCCGGAAAATGCTGCGGCAAAGCCTCAAATCATTGCCCGCCGATCCGGCCCGGTTGGCCGGCGCGGCGCATGTCGATGCGACGCGGCGCGCCGAGACCGTTCCGGTCAGCGGTTTTGTTGCCATGGC
>WNFK01010661.1_pt1 | contig 11136 bp, 9 predicted proteins | sample 5400281 | NCBI WGS metagenome assembly WNFK01 (sample SAMN13153350, study PRJNA577476) | soil metagenome | isolation source: 20 cm soil on Douglas fir-dominated hillslope | place: USA:California | collected 2013-09-17
AGGAATTGTCCGAGCCGCTGGAAACGCCAAGTTTGTGAAAGCAAAAAATCTGTCTCTGTGCTACCTCTACGTTCTCGCCGTCTCTACGGTGCATTTGTCGTATAAAAAATACCCTTTTTTGGCTTGTCTAAATCTGCGTAATCTGCGGATGTCCTGGCGCTATCACTTCACGCGCAGCATCACCACTCCGTGACCGGGGACTGTGGTCGAGTGTTCAAGCCCTCGCGCGTCAACATCCCGCGATAGCCAGAGGTCCCTCGCGGCTTTCTTCTTAACGATGCCCAGGTCTGCCCACTTGACACTGACCTTCGCCTCGTCCTTCCCGCGATTGAAAACAGCCACAGCCGTCGCGCCATCAGAAAGTGACCTAGTCCAGATCTCCTGTTCGCCTGACTTCCAGACTTGTTTGCCCTGCTTTCCCTCCTTGTCCTGATTCACTGCAATTACTTCGCGGTTTGTGAGAATCTCATGTATCCCGGGACTCATGTTGCGCAAGTCATTACCCGCCAACAGTGGCGCAGCCAGGATCGCCCAGAGACTCATGTGGGTTCTGTATTCCGTTTCGCTCATAGCGCCATTGCCGATCTCGAGCATGTCAGGATCATTCCAATGACCCGGTCGCGCCCACTGCGCGAGGTCATTCTGGCCAAACCCGATGCGGGACATTGAATCCCAACTATCGCGAATATCGCCTGTCGTGCGCCAGAGATTTCCGCCGACATCGGCTCCCCACTTCCAAACGTCCAAGCGTCCGTACTGGCAGAGGCTGTAGACTATAGGTCGTCCGCTAGCGAGAAGCGCATCGCCCATCTTCTGATAGATGGCCGGCATTTCTTCATCGGTGTAGAGAGTGCGCGCGCCGCACCAGTCGTACTTCAGATAGTCGATTCCCCACGCGGCATAAGTCTTCGCGTCTTGCTCTTCGTGGCCGTAGCTACCTTCATATCCTGCGCATGTGTTCGGACCCGGCGAAGAATAGATCCCGAGTTTCAATCCTTTACTGTGCACATAGTCCGCGAGCGCCTTCATGTCAGGAAATTTCTTGTTCGTTTGAATATTTCCTTGCGCGTCGCGGCCTGCTTCCCACGTGTCGTCGATGTTGATGTAGCAGTCGCATCGTCAACTCTGCCCGCAAACTTGTTCCAACTGTTCCAACCCATGGGCGGAGTCCGCGCGAGTCCATTGTCTTTCACCTTGTGAAGAGCCGGTGGAGCAATACGCGCAGGGAGCGCCCCTTGGCCAGCGGGGGCCCGTTGGGCCACAAGCTCGATAGCCTTGTCGGTTGGGCGGCGACGTGTCGAGAGGTGCAGCTCGTCTCCAACTAACTTTCCTTCATACTGCACACTGCGGTCGGTCTTTCCATCTTTCATGGTCCCGGTAATGGTAAAGCCTTCGGGACCACCAGTGTTCTCGGTGATTTGGTAATAGAATTGAGTCACTCGGATGGACCCGGTGATCTTCGTACTATCCTGTTTCAAGTTCAAGTATGTGTTGCGAGAAGTTCCGTCAGCATTTGGATTTCGCACAACCCAGTTGCCGGTTAGCGGGTCCTGTTGTTGCGCCGACGCAAAATGGACAACCCAATTGCCGATTGACAATGCGGCTAACAGCATTCCTAAGATGATTGGAAAGTTTTTACGATAAAGACTGCTCTTCATGATTGCCCATCACTCCTCTCAAAAATGTTTCGGACATAAGCTCATCCCCGCAGCTTCACGGCCCTTTCAGTAGCACCTCGACTAAATGCTAATGGCTTGCTCGCTTTCGAAAGGACGCCGCCATCGATGGTAATTCCGTCGTTGGCTACGCCTTCAAGTTTAAGAAAAACTGCTGCCGGGGTCAGGACACGCGATGCTGCCAGTAAGACGTCACGCGTATCGTTGAATCTCAACAACGACTCAGCCTGCAATGTGCCTTGTGCGCTGAGTCCATTTACCGTCGAATCGACAACGTGGTCGAAAATCACAGCGGGCCTGAGATCTGGCTTAGTCACTTCAAGGCGAACGTTATTCAACGTCAGGCCGCGGACATTACGAGCATAGATGCCATACGCGGGCGGAGTCCCAATTTCGAAATACTCACCAGCTAAATTCGGGACCTCAGCCACAGATTCCTCAGCTGTGCCACCACCTTCATAACTGACATGAACGTCCTGGAAACTGATCCCTTCGAGGAAATCACTGCCAACTCCATTGAGCACAATGCACGATCTCGTTTCACCCGGCCGGAACTTCTGCGGCCATTTCAGATCTTCATGCTGTCGCCCTTCGGCAACGACGGTGGCGCGAATTCCATTGAAGGCGATATTACGCACTATTCCCTTCACCGGTGGTGTGTTCGCGGTTGCGCCACCGCGCCGCGTCGAATCGAGTCCAATCGAAATGGGCCCGGTCACATTCTTCATAATCAAGTTCGCAAACGTGATGTTCTCCAGTCTGCCCCTGGCCCCGCAATGCATCTTAATAGGGCACCCGTACGTGTCATAAATCACGCAGTTGGAGATGGTGATGTTCTCGGCTTCTCCGCCTCCGAAACGAAAGATGGACCAACGTGTACTAAACGTGCAGTTTGTGACGGTGACGAACTTATTGCTGCCAAAGAGAGCGCAGGCATCGTCCTGACAGGTAACGTCACAGTTAACGATGTGAACGTATTCAGAGCTGTTGATATGAAACCCGTCGTTGTTCAGGTTGACGCGGTTGTAGATTCTCACTCCATCAAGGCGCACGCGACTGCATTGCAGAATGCGTGTGCAGTGATAGGCGCTCGCGGTAAGGAAGACATCCTTCACCACAAGGTTTTTGCAACGATAAAAAATAAGAAGATGAGGGCGCTGAAAATACCCCTGGGCGGAATTCTGTCCTGGTCCGGTCATATCGCCTTTGCCGGTAAAGAACTTCACACCGTTTCCATCGATGGTTCCGGGACCTTCGATTGTGATGTTTTCGGCGTTCGCAGCAGAGAGCAGCACGACGTTTCCGTTGCCCGGAGGTATACCGTTACCCGCTTTGTAATGCTGGATGTTGCTACTGCCAAGCAATCGCCCCTGCGCCGCCACATGTAAAGTCACGTTCGTCTTCAGCTCGAGTGTACCAACAACGAAATCGCCTGCGGGCAACAGCACTGTCCCGCCCCTGTCTCTGTTGCAGGCGTCGATCGCGGCTTGCACCGCCGTGGTATCCAGTGTCACGCCGTCACCGACAGCGCCAAAGTCGCGGACGTTGTAAACGCGCGCGCCGAGGTTCTTGTCATCGAATGTCACGTGAGATGGCTGCTTTGCGGCGACGTTGTTCTGCCGCAGCATCGTAGCGCCCAGCGCAACCGCTATCGGCGGAGCAGACATTTGCTCAAGCCACTTGCGCCTCGAGAGATTCCCACTCTTCTTCATCAGGATCCTTTCGCAGGGAAATTTTTCTTTTCGAACAAGTATTACTAAATTCCAATTCGGAGGAAGCCGTATTTTTAGCATGAAAACGCCCTCAGTAAATTGGTTTATTGGTTCAATCGCTACTTTTGCTTGACTGGGCCGGCACGCGCACTGTTCGACTTTTTGGACTGAAGCCTTCCACAGAGCACGCGTCGATCTATACCGAGGAAGAACTGCGTCACCTGGTCGATGTTTCACGGAAGAGCGGGCACCTCGAGGCCGATGAGCAGCAGCTAATCCATAAGGTGTTTGAGTTTTCGGACTCGCAAGTGGGCACAGCGATGGTGCCGCGCACGCAAGTCGAAGCACTGCCAGTCACTGCTTCGCTCGATGACGTGCGAGCAGCTTTTCTATCGACCGGCTATTCTCGACTACCTATCTATCGCGATCGTCTCGATGACATTGTAGGTTTGCTGTTTCGAAAAGACGTCGACATGGGAAGAATTCCGGCTGAGGGTTTCGATCTACAAAACCTGGTGCGGTCACCAGCGTTCATGCCGGCGACTGCTTCACTCGGCGACGCTCTGAGGCAGATGCAAGTTTCTCGCGTCCACTTTGCGGTTAACCGCGGTAGTGGATCCTTCAAGGTCGAGCGCGTCTATGGAATGCGCATTAGCCGCGTCCGTTTCATACCGAGGGTCAATACTGATGATCCCTCGGGAAGAACCATTAGCATGTTTTCCCCGATCGTTGGAGCCTCGGCATTGGCAATGCACACGACTGGAAGCCTCATCTAACCACTGGATGGATTTATGCGGCCATCTGGTTGCCGTGTCTACCTTCTGCAAACTCCTCGATCATTTTTTGATTGAAAGCCGGGATGTCGTCTGGCTTCCGACTTGTAACTAACCCGCTGTCAACCACTACTTCCCTATCGACCCACTTGGCGCCTGCATTTTCCAGATCAGTTTTCAGCGAAGGCCATGATGTAATTGTCCTGCCCTTAATCACGTCGCCTTCAATTAACGTCCAGGGTGCATGACAGATTGCCGCAACTGGCTTACCCGCGGCAAAGAAGCCATCTACAAACTCGATAGCCCTGGTCAACACGCGTAACTTGTCTGGATTCTTAACACCGCCCGGCAGGAGGAGCGCGTCGTAATCGTCTGAGCGTGCTAAGTCGAGGGGCATGTCTACCTTGAACTTGTCAGCTTTGTCGTCGTGGTGCCATCCCTGAACCTCATCACCTGCAGGGGATACAATCTGCGTTATTGCACCAGCATCTTCCAAAGCCTTCTTCGGTTCTGTTAATTCAACTTGTTCAAAACCGTCCGCTACAAGTATCGCAACCTTCTTCCCGTCCAGTCTTTTACCCATTTGAGCCCCCTTATCTTCTACCTTTCATGCGAGGAGCGGGCTGGTGGCAATATGTCGTCGTCCAAAGTCTTATTACTGAGCCTCGACCAACGCCCGCTCTCGCCGCGTCGCTCGTGCCCCGCACCAATAGGTTTCCCCCTAACCGACGCGTTGGTCTCTATCGTAAGAGTGCAATCACGATGCCGCCCAGATTTGCAGACTCGATCGCGAAATAACGTTCATTACAGCGTGAAGTGAAGGAAGTTTGAATGATAACCGTAGCGAACTGCAACAGGACTGTTCGGACTTGCTACTAGCAAGAGATGCCTAGACGACGCGCGTTTTCCAACGACCCCGCTTAAAAAAGTAGGCACTAACCACAGCCAGAGTGGAAAAAGCGATCGTGATTGCGAGAAATACTCCGCGGGGTCCCAAGCCGAACCAGATTGCTAAGACATATGCAAGCGGAAGTTCCCATAACCAGAATACGAATAAGTTAATCATCGTAGGGGTCCAGGTGTCGCCAGCGCCATTGAACGACTGCCCCAGCACCATTCCATAGGCATAGAAGAGAAATCCGTAAGCGACTATACGTAGACAGTCAATGCCGTAGCGAGCAACCTGTGGCTCGGAGGTGTACAACCCGATTATCCGTGGCGCGAAGATTACGAATAGTAGCCCTACGATTCCCAGGAAGATCATGTTGTAGAAACCAGCTTTCCATACTGCTCGCTCAGCGCGTTCCGGTTTTCCCGCCCCAAGTGCCTGACCCACCATTGTTGCCGCTGCGTTGGACATGCCCCACGAAGGCAACAGTGCAAATAAGATCACTCGTATTCCAAACGTGTAGCCTGCGACGGCATCACTGCCAAAGCTCGAGATGGTTCGGACCAAGCCGATCCAGCTCGCCATACCAATGAAAACCTGAAATGTACCCGTTGCGGAGAGCCGTATGAGCCGCGCCATAACGGCGGGCTCAAGTCGCAAATGCCGACGCGTGATTTCAAAACGTCCTCCGGAACGCACCAGTCTACTCAAGGCGTACAGTGCCCCGATTCCGCGACCGGTATTTGTTGCTACCGCCGCCCCCACAAGACCCAGTTTCGGGAATGGACCCAGCCCAAAGATGAAACAGGGTCCGAGAACAATGTTGATCGAGTTTGCGAGCCACAATACGCGCATCGCGATTGCCGCGTCTCCCGCGCCACGAAAAATGGCGTTGACCATGAACAGCATCACGACCGTCGCGTTGCAAGCCAACATAACTCTAGTGAAGCTGGCGCCATGCTCAATCACCCAACGCGAGCCTCCCATCAATGAAAGCAACCTGGGTGCAAGCGGCGCTCCAATTACGGCAAGGATCGTCGACACAATCAGGGCGAGAGCAATCGCTTGCACGGCGGCATGGGCCGCCCCTTCCGGGTTGTGCTCACCGATACGACGCGCCACCATCGCCGTTGCACCAATGCTTAGACCAATCGCCAAAGCATAGATCAAAGTTAGCAGTGATTCAGTGAGTCCGATTGTTGCCGCCGCATCTGTGCCGAGGCGTCCGACCCAATAAATATCAACGACGGCGAAGAGGCTCTCCATAAACATCTCGAGAACCATCGGAATGGCAAGCAACAAGATGGCCCGACCGATTGGACCAGTGGTGTAATCCCGATGAGAGCCGCGAAGTGCTTCGCGAATTCCAGACCATAAACTTTGTTCTGGCGCTCCTGCGGGCAGATTCGTTTCGGCAGCAGGTTCGTTTTCTGAAGACTGATCGGTTGGCTGGCTTACGGTGGCCGCAGCAGCATTTTCGCAAATCGAGGCGTCGGATGATTCGGGCATCGGTTCAGCTCAGAAGGTCAGTATGACCACGCGGGTAGCGATTGCGTGAAACCCCAATCGAATTCCGCTAAATAAGTTCACTCTGCTACTCTCTTGCTCTTCCGAAATCATCCTGCAGGCGAATGATGTCGTCTTCGCCCAGGTAACTACCACGCTGAACTTCGATAAATACCAATGTGTCGGTGCCGGGATTCTCAACCCGATGGGCTGCGCCAATTGCAATATCGATCGTCTCGCCGGAGGTAACGATGATTTCGCGGTCGTCCAGTGTCACCTTTGCCGTACCCTGCACAACCACCCAGTGCTCGGCTCGCTGCGAATGCTTCTGATAACTCAATCTTTTACCCGGCAATACTTCAATTCGCTTCACTTTGAAGTTGTTACCTTCGTCAAGCACCGTAAAACTCCCCCAGGGTCGCCGATCGAATCGTGGCGAGTTGTCAGAACTATCGTCAAGCATGCTTAAGGCCTCCCGGCAGTCTCTGTTTTCGACTATCTGTTGATTTAAGACATTCTGCGGAACGTACTGTCGTCCGGCTTGCGACGTCAAGAGTTTTTGGCCATCGGCGCAAGCACGAGGCGCGCATCACAATATCCCGGCTTGCAACAGGAAAACCATCGCGAATAAGCCTCTTTACTGTCTAGCGGATCAGATTCTTGGATTATCGACCGGAAGCTGTCGCCAAAGTTCGCCGCTCTTCAGGTCTAAAGGTATACGACTTTTACGTCGAGCATGGATTGAACTCCGTGGTATACTCCGCGAGTCGAAACCTTATGAGTCCCTGATCCTCTATCGACAGTCTAAATAGAGAATCGCCTAATTCCGCAAGCTAGAGACGTAGAGCGCTAGCAGGTATATTTCCAAACCTAATAAGTGAAGCAGATCGAGGTAAAGTCGTAAATGCGTGGGGTACACTCCTCCAACGGACACGAAGACAATTCCATCCTTATCGTCAACGATGTCCCCGAGCATCTCGAGTTGATGCACATATTGCTGCGCAAAGCGGGTTACGCGGTACTCACAGCGGAAGATGGTTACGAAGGATTCAATCTAGCGAAGAAAGAGCACCCGGATCTCGTAATCAGCGACGTTTCCATGCCCCGCGTCAACGGCCTGGAGTTTTGCCGGTTACTTCGCGCTGACGATGAACTTCGGTCTATACCGATTTTGCTCGTTAGTGCTCTGCGCAAAGATACTGAAAGCGTGGTGGCCGGTCTTCAAGCCGGAGCAGACGACTATCTCGAGGTTCCTTTTGACTACACACACCTGGTGGCAAAGGTAGCGCGATTACTAGAGCGTTCGCGGCTGGAAGCGAGCTACCGAGATTTCGTCGAGCAAGCTAGCGACCTAATCTTCACACAGGATCTGGCGGGACGGCTAACGAGTGTCAATGCGTCCGTGGCAAAATTCCTGGGAAGGAAACAACAGGAACTCATTGGCGGCTCCTTCTTTTCTACTTTTGGTATCGATCCCCAGAGCAACGGTTTCGCTGAGAACTTCAGACAGCCGCAAGGCGCAAAGGAGTTTCGACACCAGTTCGTAGCCAGGCAAGCCTCCGGCGAGGAGCGTTGGCTTGAACTCATCATTTCGCCTATCCGCGACCGGCTAGAGGAGACCTCAGGATTTCGAGGTTTGGCGCGCGATATCACCGAGCGAAAGCAAGTCGAACTGGCACTGCGCGATTCAGAAGAACGATACCGTCTACTCTTCGAGTCTACTCCCCAGCCAATTTGGGTTTACAACGAAGAAACCCATGGATTTCTGGCCGTAAATGAAGCCGCGACCCGGATATATGGATATTCGAGAGAAGAGTTTCTTTCGATGACCATTGATGATATTCGTCCCTGCGAAGACATTCCAACCTTGCTGATTAAGAATACGACGGGTGAAGCTGAGCCGGTCATCTCCAGTCCCTGGCGACATGAGACCAGAGACAAGAAGACGATCTATGTTGAGATGACCTCGCACCCAGTGCTTTTTGACGGCAAGCAAAGCAAGCTCGTCATCGTCAATGATGTCACTGAAAGAAAGCTCCTTGATGAGAAACAACAACGCATGCATGCCTCATTACAACAGTCTGCTATGGAGTGGCGGCAAACCTTTAATGCGATTGATTTCCCAGTGCTGATCGTCGACCTGACCGGCAATGTCAAACGTTCAAATGAGGCAGCAGAACAGATTGTTGGCGCGGAGGCTGATCAAATCCTCGGCAGAACCGTCGCCTCACTGGGTGAAGATGAGCCATGGAAGAAAGCGGCCCAACTAATCGAGATCATTCGCGATACTCGTTCTCCAGTTTCCGAGGAAGTTAAAGATGAAGCAACCGGCAAAACGTGGACAATTACTCTCTATCTAATCAATGAATTTGGCTCCTTTGGTGAGCGGGCAATACTTATTGCGCAGGACATTACCAAGAGAACTGAGCTCGAGGCTTCTCTGAGACAAAGCGAAATGATGTCTTTGTTGGGGTCTCTTGTTGCTGGGGTGGCTCATGAAGTAAGAAATCCCCTGTTCGGGATCTCTTCCATTCTCGATGCGTTTGAGACTCGCTTTAGCGATCGCACCGAGTATCTTCGCTATACAAGCGTTCTTCGTGATGAAATTGGCCGGCTTACAGTTCTCATGGAGGAGTTGCTCGAATACGGCAAGCCTTTCCGCGGGGATCTTTACCTGGTATCGCTGGAGGAGATGCTGTCGAGATCAATTCGAGCATGCCTTCCCGCCGCCGAGGTAGCGCGGGTAGCCCTTGTCAATGAGGTCCGTGAGTCACTGCCCAGCATCAGGATTGACAGACGCCGGCTTTCAAAAGTCTTCGTAAATCTGATCGAAAATGCAATTCAGCACTCCCCTGCCGGAGGTGTCGTCACTGTTGAAGCTCGCAAAATCATCGAAGGCAATCAGGAATGGCTGCAATGCGCAATTATGGACCTCGGTCCGGGCATACTCGACCAGGACGTACCTAAGATCTTCGAACCCTTCTTTTCCAAACGACGTGGCGGTACCGGACTGGGACTTGCGATAGCTCAGAGAATCATGGAAGAGCACGGGGGTAAGTTAATCGCGGGCAATAACCCTGAAGGCGGGGCCTGTATGATGGCGAGATTTCCATTGCCAGCCGAGGAAGGTCTTTAATGGCCAGGAATCGAATCCTCGTTGTTGACGATGAGCCAGGAGTGCGTTTTGGTATTCGCGATTTCCTGGAGCTTCAGGGCTACGAAATTGAGGAAGCGGATAGCTGCCGAGACGCACAAGATCTTTTTCGCATCTCGAGACCGGACATCGTTATCGCCGACTATATGTTGCCCGATGGCACTGCATTGGACCTCCTTCCCCGTCTGAAAGAGATTGATTCCGAGATTCCCTTGCTAGTCCTGACTGCTCACGGTTCCATCGACCTTGCTGTCAGAGCAATAAAGGAAGGCGCAGAACAATTCCTGACCAAACCTATCGAACTGCCTACGCTTCAGGTGATTTTGCAGCGACTGCTTGAGAAACAGAGAAACCATCACAAGCAGTTGGCCAGTAAGTCGCGTCAAGTACGTCAGGCTATAGATCCTTTCATTGGAACCAGTGCTGCTATTCGCACGCTTGCCGCTCAGGCGAAGAGGATCCTGACCACGGAAAGTCCAGTATTGATCCTTGGAGAAACTGGTTCCGGCAAAGGAGTCCTGGCACGATGGCTACACCAGAACAGTCCCCGGGCTGAAGAAGCTTTTGTCGATCTGAACTGCGCTGGCCTCTCGCGAGAGCTTTTAGAGACGGAGCTTTTCGGCCATGAAAAGGGCGCGTTTACCAGCGCCACGGCATCCAAACAGGGTCTTTTTGAAGTGGCCCACCGCGGTACGATATTTCTCGACGAGGTGGGTGATGTTGATCTGCAGATTCAGCCGAAGCTCCTCAAGGTGCTGGAAGACAAGCGCTTTAGAAGAGTTGGGGACGTAAGAGATCGACAGGTTGACGTTCGGCTCATTGCTGCGACGCATCAGGACATAGGTCAGCTCGTTCGTGAGAAGAAGTTCCGCGATGACCTTTACTTTCGCATTAGCACAATCCCCCTTGCTTTTCCACCGCTTCGGGAACGTATTGAAGATATTCCCACGTTGGCTGAGTATCTGCTGAATAAACTCGCCTCAGATCTGGGGCGAGGTGACATCGAGCTCGACGACGATTGTGTTAAGGCCTTGCAGGCATACTCGTGGCCTGGCAATGTCCGCGAACTGCGGAACGTGATCGAACGAGCAGTCTTACTGAGCGAACAAAAAAATATCGGCCTGAAAGACCTCCACTTCGACGGCCATGCGCAGCTTGGCGCTTCCCTTATTGACTCACGCCTAACGCTCCTCGAGCTGGAGAAACAGCACATTGAGCGAGTACTAAACGAGGAGCGCGGTCGAGTCGAAAAGGCGGCGAAGCGATTGGGTATCCCTCGTAGTTCCCTTTATCAGAAGCTCAAGAAGCACCAGATTCAGATGTCTAGAGTCTAGAACAGGTGTCTGAATACTGGACAACGTTGTGTCCTCTACTCTTCTCCTCAAGTTCAAATCTCAACAATCCGAATGTTTTCTTAAAGGAAGAG
>WNFK01190625.1_pt1 | contig 11135 bp, 8 predicted proteins | sample 5400281 | NCBI WGS metagenome assembly WNFK01 (sample SAMN13153350, study PRJNA577476) | soil metagenome | isolation source: 20 cm soil on Douglas fir-dominated hillslope | place: USA:California | collected 2013-09-17
CCCTTCGCCGGGTCGCTCGCGTAGCGCGTCGAGCGCGCGTCGATGGGATCGGTGGTGAAGCCGACCTGGTTGTTCACGATGAGGTGCAGCGTGCCGCCGACGCGATAGCCGCGCAGGCGCGAGAGGTTGAAGGTCTCCGGAACGACGCCCTCGCCGGGGAATGCCGCATCACCATGGATGCAGAGCGGCAGGACGAGGCGCTCGTCGCGGCCGCCCGGTGCGCCGTCCACGCGCTGATGCGCGCGCGCCATCCCGCTCATCACCGGGTTCACGACCTCGAGATGGCTCGGGTTCGGCGCCAGCTCGAGCTTCACCGTCCGGTCGCCGACCACGCGCTCGCTCTCGTAGCCGAGGTGGTATTTGACGTCACCGGTCGTCGCGTCCTCGCTCGCCTCGCCCGGCTGGCCCTCGAACTCGCCGAACATCTCGTCGTACGACATCCCCATCACGTGCACGAGCACGTTGATGCGGCCGCGATGCGCCATGCCGATCACGACCCGGTTCGCGCCGGCCTGCGTCGCGCGCACGATCGTCTCATCGAGCATCGGCACCATCGCGTCGGTGCCCTCGATCGAGAACCGCTTGTAGCCCTGGTACTGCCGACCGAGGAAGCGCTCGAGCCCATCCACCTCGGTGAGGCGGCGCAGGATGGCGATCTTCTCGTCGTTGCCGAGCGGCTGGGTGTACGTCGCGCGCTCCACCACGTCCTTCAGCCAGGTCCGCTCCGCCTCGCTGCCCAGGTGCGCGAACTCGAATCCGATCGCCCCGCAGTACACCTCGCGCAGATGCCGGACGACGTCGGCCGCCGTGCCCGACTCGGCGCCCAGCGCACGCGCCGGCACGGCCGCCAGATCCTCCTCCGTGATGCCGTGGAACTCCGGCGTCAGCTCCGGGCCACCGGGCGGCGGTGTGCCGAGCGGATCCAGCTGGACGGCGAGGTGGCCGTACTGCCGGATCGCGTCGATGAGTGCCGCCGCGCCCGCGGTCTTGCGCAGCAGGTCCTCGTCCACGCCGCCCGTGGCGCCTCCCGCGAGCATCTCCGCCGCGCGGAAGTATTGACGCCACGACTCGTCGACGGACGAGGGATCGCGCCGATAGCGCTCGTACGCGTCGGCGATGTAGGCGTCGTTGAAGACGGTGGTCGAGGGGGGGAAGGTGCTCATGTGTTCGAATTTAATGAAATGCGCGTTTGTCGGGCGGCGCCTGCTGCGCTGGGCGCCGTACGGGAACGGGCGGCGTGGAACGCCGCCCTATGTGGGCGCGGGCGAAGCCCGTTGGCCCGTCCCATGAGCGATGGCGCATCGCGCCGAACGCCCCAAGGCACGCCTACGGCGTGCCTTCCCAGGTCAGCGGCAGCACGACCGTGAACGTCGACCCCACCCCCAGCGTGCTCTCGACCTCGATGTGCCCACCGAGCAGCGTCGCCAGCCGGCGCGAGATGTACAGCCCCAATCCCGTCCCGCCGTGGCGCCTCGTCAACCCCGTGTCCACCTGGGCGAAGGGGCGGAAGAGGCGCGACAGCTCCTCGGGCGCGATCCCGATGCCCGTGTCCACCACGTCCACGCGCACCGCGCGCGCGCCACGGCTCAGGCGCAGCGTCACGGCGCCGGAATCGGTGAACTTCACCGCGTTCCCCAGCAGATTCACCAGGATCTGCCGCGCCTTGTCGATGTCGCTCGTCATGCGCACCGAGGAGAAGGGGAGTTGCACGTGCAGCCGCAGCCCCTTCTGTTCGGCGATCGGCTCGATCACCGCGAGCGCCGCGCGCACGAGATCCTCGGCCAGGAAATCGCTCGGGCGCACCGTCTCGCGCCCCTCCTCCAGGCTCGTGAACGCGAGGATCTCCTCGATCATCGCCGAGAGGTGCGTCGTCACCGACCGCATCCGCTCGATGACGTCGAGCTGCGGGTCGCTCATCGGCCCGATCACCTGGTCGGCGAGCAGCTCGTTGTAGCCGGCCAGCGCGGTGAGGGGCGTGCGCAGCTCGTGGCTCATCGTCGCCAGGAAGCGCCCCTTCGCGCGGTCGGCGCTCTGCGCCTGCTGCAGGAGCAGCGATTTGTGCACGGCGAGCGCCGCATGATCGGCCAGCATCCGGAGTCGTTGCACGTCGCGGTCGAGGAAAGGCCGCGCGCCGATCGCCCGCCCGACCGCCAGCACGCCCAGCGTTTCGCCGTGCGCGTGCAGCGGCGCCACGAGCATCGGACCGAGGGCGAGCTCGGGAACCACGCGCTGGAGCGGCCGTCCCGCGCCCGTGAAGTTCTCCTCCGACACCGGCTCGCCGCGCGCCAGCGCCTCGCCCATCATCGAGCCGGTGAGCTCGAAGCAGCGCCCCTGCGCGGGGATGAGGTCTCCCGACGCCGCCACCACCTCGCCCAGGTTGCCGGTCACGCGGAGCACGGCCGCGCCGGTGCCGTGACACTGCCGCGCGGCGATCTCACACAGCGTGCGCAGCACCTCCGCCATGTCGGTGACTTCCGCGAGCCGGCGTGCCACGTCGTGCAACGCCTCGCGCTCGTCCTCGACGTCGCTCCGCGCCTCGACGACGAGCCCTCCCCCCGTCGCGGCGCGTCGCGCCACCACGCTCAGCCGCCGGGCATAGGCGTCGGCGCGCGCCGGCTGCAGCGAGAACTGTAGGGGCCGCGGCTCCCCGTCGGCCAGGACGGCCTGCAGGTCGGCGAGCGGACTCGTCGCACCCACCTCCAGCAGCGCGGCCAACGGGGTGCCCTCCATGATCGGCGCGCCGAGCCACGCCGTCCATGGCGCGTTCGCGTACTCGATGTCGAGGCTCGGCGAGAGCAGCAGCACGCCCGTGTCGAGTGCTTCGAGCGCCGCCCAGGCGTTCAACTCGCTGAGGACACCATGCTCACGACTGCCGGAGCTCGTGGTCGGTGCGGGCACTCCTGCTGCGCTGCGGCGTACTCGCACGGGCTGCGTTCGCTCGACTCAGCGGAGGTGGGCGGACGGGGCCGGCGCGTCCACCCGCCAGCTGGATGGCATCGAGACGCCGCGGGGCCGATGCAGCGATGTCAGGAGTGCCGCCGCTCTGTCGGACTGAAGCCCGGGGAGATAGATCACCGCCGCGAGATCGGCGAGCTCCACCGGCGACGTATCGTCCGGGCGGCGCGTGAGGCTTACCGCGAGCACGGGGACCTCGGCGAGCGCCGACTCCCGCGTCCACGAATCGAGGAGCGCCGGAGTGATCAGATCGGCGTCCATCACCACCACGTGCGGCTCGAACTCCACGGCCGCCCGCAGTGCCTGGACCGCGCCCACCGCGGGCTCGCACTCCGCTCCGGCGTCGCTGAAGTAGCGGCAGAAGTGCTCGCTCAGAAAGGCATGACGTCCCACACACAGCACTCGCATTCCACAATATACCGCGTTGGGCGATGGAAGTTCGTGCAGCACGTCACTGACCAACCGGGCGGGACGAGCGTTCGAGCGTCAGCGTGCCGCGGCCGAGGATGCATTGTCGCGCGCCGTCCCGCTAGGGGACGGCGGTGCGGTGCTGGACGCCGGCTTCCCACCCTCCGAGGCGGCGGCCTTGCCACCGCGCATATTCGACGACTCCCCCGACGGCGGCAGGGTGAGACGGAACACGCTTCCGACCCCGAGCTCCGACTCCACCTCCAGCGTGCCGTGCAGCATTTCGGCGAGACGGCGCGAGATCGGCAGCCCGAGCCCCGTGCCTTCGGTGAGCTGCGTCTTGCCGAGCTGCACGAACTCGTCGAAGATCTTCTCGAGGTCTACCGCCGCGATGCCCTCGCCCTCGTCACGCACCTCGATGACGATGCCTCCCTCGGGGGTCGGCGTCGACCACACCTTGATCGGCCTCCCGCGCCCGAACTTGATCGCGTTCGAGAGGAGGTTGAGCAGGATCTGGCGCAGCCGGCGCGGATCGCTCACCACCTTCACCGGCTCCCCCGTGTGCTCCAGCGCCAGCGGCGAGCCGTACTGGTCGGCCAGCGGCCGTACCGTCACGAACAGGTCGTCGATCAGTTGCGGGAAGTGGACCGGCTGGAGCCGCAGGTCGATCTTGCCCGCCTCGATCTTGGAGAGGTCCAGCACGTCGTTCACGAGCTCGAGCAGGTGCTTCGCCGCCTTGTGCGTGCGCGTGATCCCCTCGGCCTGCTTTTCGTTCAGCGGTCCATAGATGTTCTCGAGGAGGAGCGTGCTGTAGCCGAGCACGGCGTTGATCGGCGTGCGCAGCTCGTGGCTCATCGACGCGTAGAAGCGGCTGCGCGCCGCCATCGCACGCTCGAGCTCCGCCTGCCGCTCGCCCAGCTCGTCGTTGAGCCCTTTCAGCTCCGCCATCGCCTTCGCGAGCGACTCCGCCTGCTGGCGGAGGGATTCCTCGGCGCGCCGGCGCTCGGAGATGTCGCGCACGATGAGGGTGTACGTCCGCTTGCCGCGCACGTCGAGGCAGCTCGCGGTCGCCTCGATCGGGAACTGCTCGTCCGACTCGCGCAGGCCGGTGAACGCGAGCACGTGCTCGGCCGCTGGCAGCTCCGTGGCGCAGTTCGTGTCGGTCGCCACGGGGTCCACGGAAAGGTGGCAGATTCGCTCGAGCGTGTCGCGCCGCGTCGCCTCGGGGAAGAATCGGGTGACGTTCGCGCCCACCGCCGACTCGACCTTCGTGCAGAACATCCGCTCCGCCGCAGCGTTGAACAGCGAGATCGCGCCGTCGGCGTCGAACACCACGATCGCGTCCATCGCCGAGCCCACGATCTCCGAGAAGCGCGCCTCGGACTCGTAGATCTCGCGCATGTGGCGCAGCTCAAGATCGCGCCGGTCGCTCGCGCGGATCATGTCCGCCTGCGCGGCGAGCTGGCGCTGCTTCTGGTACAGGTCCACGAACACGCTCACCTTCGAGCGCAGGATGTCCGGCTGGAACGGCTTCGTCATGTAATCCACCGCGCCCACCGAGTATCCCTCGAAGACGTACTCATCGTCCTTGCTGATGGCCGTGAGGAAGATGATCGGGATGTACTTCGTGCGCTCGCGCGACTTGATGAGCCGCGCCGTCTCGAACCCGTCGATTCCCGGCATCTGTACGTCCAGCAGGATCATCGCGAAGTCGTGCGTCAGGAGCAGGCGCAGCGCCTCGTCGCCCGAGTGCGCGCGCACGAGGATCTGCCCGAGCGGCTCGAGGATCGCCTCGAGCGCCAGGAGGTTCTCCGGCCGGTCGTCGACGATGAGGATCTCCACCGGCTGCATCGGACCGTACATGCCGTCGAGCGGCGCGGTGACGGCATGCGACGTGGCCTGCACCTCGGAGGTCACGCCGGCGCTCATGCGCCCTCCTGCTCGGCGACGCCGGTCGGCAGCGTCGCCAGGAAGGCGACGAGCTCCGACAGCGGCATGACGCGCGCACGCGGCACCGCCTTCTCCGCGGCGGCCGGCATCGTCGGGCTCTCCGCCGTCGCCGGATCCTGGACGATCGCCAGTCCCCCGCGGTCGGAGATCTGACGCAGCCCCTCGGCGCCGTCCGCGTTCGCTCCGGTCAGCACGATCCCGACGACACGATGCCCATAGCTGTCCGCCGCCGACCTGAACGTCACGTCGATCGACGGGCGGCTGAAGCGCACGGGCGCCTCCGTGCTCAACGAGAAGAAGCCGGGTTCCACCAATGTATGATAGTCGGGGGGCGCCACGTAGATCCGGCCCTGTTCCACGGGCATCTTGTCCTCCACCTCGCAGACCGTCAGCGCCGAGCGCTCCTGGAGCAGCACGCGCAGCAGGTGATCGGAATCCTTGTGACGGTGCTGCACGATCGCGACGGGCAGCATGAACGTCTCCGGCAGGCCGGCCACGAGCGTGCGCAGCGCGGCCAGGCCGCCCCACGACGTCCCGACAACGGCGAGATCGTAGCCCACGCCCTTGAGCGCATCAGGATCGCCGTGCATCAACTGCATCAGTGCACCTTGCGGTACAACTTTTCGGTTGGGCTCAGCTTCTCGTAGCACGGCTCGTACTGCGAGAACTTCAACGACTCCTTGCTGCCGAGCGCCAGGATGCGGTTCTGCAGCGTCTTGTCGAAGTAGATCAGGACGTTGCGGCAGAAGATCACATGGAACTCGCTGAACGACCGATCGGTGACCAGGTTGTGCTGCGAGAAGACGATGTTGCGCGTGAGCGCGGGGCTGAACAGCGCGCCATCGTACTTCGCCGTGTAGTACTCCGAGAACGAACGCTTGCCCCCCGCCTTCATGTAGTTCTCCGTGTACTCCTGCATGCGGTCGAGCGGGAAGATCCCCTGCCTGGCGCGCTGGAGCACGACGTCGTTGATGTCGGTGGCGTACAGCCGCGAACGGTCGTAGAGCCCTTCCTCCTCGAGGAGGATGGCCATCGAGAACACTTCCTCACCGGTGGAACAGCCGGCGTGCCAGATCCGGATGAAGGGGTAGGTGCGCAGCAGCGGCACGACGCGCTCCCGAAACTCCCGGTAGAAGCTCGGGTCGCGGAACATCGCCGTGACGTTGACGGAGAGGTCGAGCAGCAGCCGCTCCATCGCCTCCGGATCGTGGAGGATCTTGTCCTGCAGCCCCGAGATCGTGCGCAGCCCCTCGCCCTCCACCCGCTTCCACAGCCGGCGGCGGATCGACGCGTAGGCGTACGACCGAAAATCGAAGCCGTAGTGCCGAAAGACTCCTTCCAGGAGCAGCTCGATCTCGAGCCGCTCCAGGTCGGGATTGTACGTGAGCGGAGCCCCCGCGAGAGGGGCCTCGAAGCTCACCGGTACAGCCATACACGCATCAGGCTGAGGAGCTGATCCGTATCCACCGGCTTGGTGATGTAGTCCGAGGCGCCGGCAGCGATCGTCTTCTCCCGGTCACCCTTCATCGCCTTTGCCGTCAGCGCGATGATCGGTAGTGACTTGAGCGCCGGCACCTGGCGAATCGCCCGCGTCGTCTCGTAGCCGTCCATCTCCGGCATCATGATGTCCATCAGCACCAGATCGAAGTCCTGTCGCTCCTGCAGCAGCGCCACGGCGTCCCTGCCGTTCTCGGCGAACGAGACCTGCATCCCGTGGTCCTCCAGCATGCTCGTCAGCGAGAAGATGTTGCGAACGTCGTCATCCACGATCAGCACGCGCTTGCCGGCGAACACCGCGTCGGTGTTGTGCAGCCGCTCCAGCATGCGGCGCTTCTGCTCGGGCAGCTTGGCCTCCACCCGGTGCAGGAAGAGGGCCGTTTCGTCGAGCAGGCGCTCGGGCGACTTCACGTCCTTCACGATGATCGTCTCCGCGAACTTGCGGAGCTTGGTGTCCTCCGCCGGCGACAGCTCCTTCCCCGTGTAGATGATGATCGGCAGATCCGCCACCTGCGGGTTCGCCTTCACCGTCTCCAACAGCTCGAACCCGCTCACCCCCTGGAGCCCCAGGTCGAGCACCATGCAGTCGAAATGGCCGGTGGAGAGCTCGCGCAGGGCGTCCTCCGCCGTCGCCACCGCGGTGATCTCGACGTCCTCGTGCTGGATCAACTCGATCATCGCCGCGCGCTGCGTCGCGTCGTCTTCCACGACGAGCAGCCGCTTCACCGAGCTCTCGATGAAGTTCGAGATCTTGGCGAACGACTCGTCGAGGGCCTCCTTCGTGACCGGCTTCTCGAGATACGCCAGTGCGCCCGACTTGAGTCCCTGCTGCCGCTCACGCACGCCGGTGATGATGTGCACCGGGATGTGGCGCGTCTGCGGATGATGCTTCAGACGGTCGAGCACGGCCCAGCCGTCCATCCCCGGCATGTCGATGTCGAGGGTGATCGCGTCCGGCTCGAAGGCATGCGCGAGCTTGAGCCCCGCCTCCCCGTCCATCGCCGCCAGTCCCTTGAATCCCTTCTCGCGTGCCATCTCGAGCAGGATCTTGCAGAAGCTCGCGTCGTTCTCGATCACGAGCAGCACCCGGTCGCCGACCTCGATGCTGTCGCGGTCGTCGTCGAAGCCCTCGGGACGTGGCAGCGCGTCGCGCGGCACCGGCTGGTCGTAGTCCTCCACGTCGGCGGCTGCGCTCGCCGGCCTCGTCCGCTGCTCCATCACCGACATCGCCCCTCCAGAGCGCTCCCAGCCTCCCGCCTCGGCGGTCGACGTGCCAGGACGCCGCTCCTCCGATGACGGACGCGGCGGGAGGGCGCGAGGGCGCGGGCTGCTCGCCTCTCCATTCGACCAATTTTCGCCACGGTCGCGCCGTCGGGCCGAGCTGCCGCCTTCGTCGCCCTTCGACGGCTCCGGCTCCGCGTACCGCGCGGGCAGGAACAGCGTGAAGGTGCTGCCGCGGCCCGGATTGCTCTCCACTCGGATCTCGCCGCCCAGGAGTCGCGCGATTTCTCGGCTGATGGACAGTCCCAAGCCAGTTCCGCCGAACTTCCGGCTGGTGGTGCCGTCCGCCTGCTGGAACGCCTCGAAGATGAGCTGCTGTTTGTCCTTGGCGATGCCGATCCCCGTATCCTCCACGGCGAAGGCGATCACCGTCTCCGCCTGGTCGAGGATCCGGCTCGCGAACCGCTTCCCCTTCTCCGCCCGACGGATGGTGAGAGTGACCCCGCCCCGCTCCGTGAACTTGAAGGCGTTGGACAGCAGGTTCTTGATCACCTGCTGCAGCCGCTGCCCGTCGGTGTAGATCGCCGGCGGGACCTCGGGCTGGATGTCCACGACGTACTGGAGCCCCTTCTGCTGGGCCACCGGATCGAACGTGCGATGGGTGAACGCGGCGATGTCGGTGATCGGTACCTCCATCGCGTCCACCTCCATCTTGCCCGCCTCCACCTTCGACAGGTCGAGAATGTCGTTGATGAGGTTGAGCAGGTCGGTGCCCGACGAGAAGATCGTCTGGGCGAACTCCACCTGCTTGGCCGTCAGCGTCTTCTCCTTGTTGTCGCTGAGCAGCTTGGCCAGGATGAGCAGCGAGTTGAGCGGCGTGCGCAGCTCGTGGCTCATGTTCGCCAGGAATTCGCTCTTGTACTTCGAGCTGAGCGCCAGCTGCTCGGCCTTCTCCTCCAGCGCGAGCCGCGCCGCCTCGACCTCTCGATTCTTCTGTTCGACCTTCTGGTTCTGCTCGGCCAGCAGAGACGCCTTTTCCTCCAGCTCCTCGTTGACCTGCTGCAGCTCCTCCTGCTGCTCCTTGAGCAGCTCTTCGGACTGCCGCAGCGTCTTGGCCTGGGCCTCGAGCTCCGTGTTCGACCGCTTCAGCTCGTTCTGCTGCTGCTGCAGCTCCTTCGACTGGCTCTGCAGCTCCTGGGTCAGCTTCTGCGACTGCTCCAGCAGCTCCTCGGTGCGCATGCTCGCGCTGATCATGTTGAGCACGACGCCGATCGTGTCGGCGAGCTGGTCGAGGAAGGTCTGGTGGATCTGGCTGAACGGAAGGAAGCTCGCCAGCTCGATCACGGCCTTGACTTCGCCCTCGAACAGAACGGGAAGGACGATGATGTTGCGGGGCGGAGCCTCACCGAGGCCGCTCGTGATCTGGATGTAGTCGTCCGGCACGTTCTGCAGCAGGATCGGCTGCTTCTCCAGCGCGGCCTGCCCCACCAGCCCCTCGCCGATCGCGAACCGGTTGCCCACGTGCTTGCGGGCGCGGAACGCGTAGCTGGCGATGAGGCGCAGCGTCGGCGTCCCGGCCTCCTGATCCATGATGAAGAAGGCGCCATGATGCGCGGACACCAGCGGTGTCAGCTCCGACATGATGAGGCGAGACACGCTCTCCAGATCCTTCTGCCCCTGCATCATCCGGCTGAACTTGGCCAGGTTGGTCTTGAGCCAGTCCTGTTCCTGGTTGCGCTCCGTCGTCTCCTTCAGATTTCCGATCATCTGATTGATGTTCGCCTTGAGCTCGTCCAGCTCGCCCTGTGCTTCGACGGTGATCTGCCGGGTCAGGTCGCCCTTCGTCACGGCCGTCGCCACGTCGGCGATGTTTCGCACCTGCGCCGTGAGCGAGTTGGCCATCGCGTTCACCGAGTCGGTGAGCGCCTTCCACGTGCCGACGACGCCCGGCACCTCGGCCTGGCCCCCCAGCTTGCCCGGTGTTCTTCAGCTCCAGCATCTCGCCCCTGGCCTCGACGGTGATCTTCTGCGACAGGTCGCCGTTAGCCACCGCGGTGGTGACGAGGGCGATGTTTCGCACCTGCGACGTCAGGTTCGACGCCATGAAGTTCACGTTGTCGGTGAGGTCCCTCCACACGCCGCCGGCGCCCGGCACGCGCGCCTGGCCGCCCAGGATGCCTTCCGATCCCACCTCGCGCGCCACGCGCGTCACCTCGCTCGCGAACGCGTTGAGCTGCTCCACCATCGTGTTGACGGTGTTCTTCAGCTCGAGGATCTCGCCACGCGCATCGACGGTGATCTTGCGCGACAGGTCGCCGAGCGCGACGGCGGTCGTCACGTCGGCGATATTGCGCACCTGCGACGTCAGGTTCGACGCCATGTAGTTCACGCTGTCGGTCAGGTCCTTCCACGTGCCGGCCACGCCGGGCACGTTGGCCTGTCCGCCCAGTCGGCCTTCGGTGCCCACCTCGCGGGCCACGCGCGTCACTTCGTCGGCGAAGCTGCGCAGCTGGTCCACCATCGTGTTCACCGTGGACTTCAGCTCGAGCATCTCGCCCTTCGCCTCGGCCGTGATCTTCTTCGACAGGTCGCCCTTGGCGACCGCGGTGGTGACGTCGGCGATGTTGCGCACCTGATTGGTCAGGTTGCTCGCCATCCCGTTCACCGAGTCCGTCAGGTCCTTCCACGTGCCGGCTACGCCCGGCACGTTGGCCTGGCCGCCCAGCACGCCTTCCGTACCCACTTCTCGCGCGACTCGGGTCACTTCGGCCGCAAAGGCGTTGAGCTGGTCCACCATGGTGTTCACGGTGTTCTTCAGCTCGAGGATCTCGCCCTTCGCTTCCGCGGTGATCTTGCGACTCAGGTCGCCCTTCGCGACCGCCGTCGTCACGTCGGCGATGTTGCGCACCTGCGACGTCAGGTTCGACGCCATGAAGTTCACCGAGTCGGTGAGGTCCTTCCACGTGCCGGCCACGCCCCCCACGTTCGCCTGCCCGCCGAGGATACCTTCCGTTCCCACCTCGCGGGCGACGCGCGTCACTTCCGCCGCGAAGCTCGAGAGCTGGTCCACCATGGTGTTGATCGTGTTCTTCAGCTCCAGGATC
>WNFK01219300.1_pt1 | contig 11134 bp, 15 predicted proteins | sample 5400281 | NCBI WGS metagenome assembly WNFK01 (sample SAMN13153350, study PRJNA577476) | soil metagenome | isolation source: 20 cm soil on Douglas fir-dominated hillslope | place: USA:California | collected 2013-09-17
GAAGCTGGCCGAGACGTACGGCATTCGCCTGTACAATGCCGCCATCCTGGAGGCCGACGGCCGCCGCGTCCAGGTGATGGGCACCGACGAGAACGACATTGCGCTCGGCATCCTCCGGCTCCTTCGCCAGCGCACCACGACCGTGTGCTTCCTGGAGGGGCACGGCGAGTTCCCGTTCGACAATTTCGAGTTCCACACCCACGTCGAGACCCTGCAGGCCCACACCCACGGCGACAAGAGCTCGGCGGTCACCCAGATGCCGGGACACGGGGTCGGCCGCATGCGACGGGCCCTCGAGGGACTCGGCTTCGAGGCCCGTCGGATCATCCCGGCTACCCTCATGCGCATTCCCTCGGACTGCGCGGTCGTGATCGCGGTGAACCCGCGCACGACCTACCTGCCCGCCGAGAGCGATCTCCTCACCGACTACCTGGCCCGCGGGGGGGCCGCCCTTCTCATGTACGACCTCGGCTTCGTGGTCGAGCCGCGTCTGGCCGGGCTGCTCGCCCGCCTCGGCGTGCGCCTCGAGCAACAGGTTGTGGTCGACCCGCTGGATCACTACTCCACCGACCTCGAATCGGTCGCGGTCCCCATCTACGATTCGCATCCGATCACGAGCCGCATGGCCCTCACCTTCTACCCCGGCGTTCGGCCGATCACGCTCCTGCCCACGCCCCCGGGTGTGACGGCGACGCCGCTCTTCGCGAGCAGCAAGGAGAGCTATGCGCGCCCGGTGCCGCCGGTCGAGGAGCGTCAGCCCGTCGCCGAGCCGGCCGGTCGAGGATCGGCGAGCTCTCTGGCGGCGCTGCCTCCGGGGCGACGAGTCCTCGCGGTGGCGGTGGAGGGCACCTGGCCGGAAGCGTCCGGCGGGCAAGCGGCGTCGAGCCCGTTCCGCGTCGTCGTCGTCGGAGATGGCGACTTCGCCAGCAACTCCTTCTTTCCGTATATGTCGAACAGCGACCTCGTGCTCTCGATGGTGCGGTGGCTCGCGCGGGAGGAGCGCACGCCCAAGGTCGGCGCCGGCATGCCGATGACCCCGCTCATTCTGCTCACCGGGCAGCAGATGCAGCGCATCTTCCTGGTCCTCGAGCTGCTGCTGCCGCTCGGCGTGATCGCAGTGGGCGCCGTGGTCTGGTGGCGCCGGCGGTGAAGCGTCTGCGCCCTAACCTGTTGCGGGTGGGCGCCGGGATGGCCGCCCTGGCGTTTCTCCTCGTGATGATCGGCTCGGGGCGGACGCGTCCCATGCAGAGCCTCGTCGCCTTCGAGGCGGCCGGGCTCATGCGGGAGGCGCCGGATCAGATCGACCGCGTCGATCTGGAGGCGTCGGGCCAGCGATGGACCTTCGCCAGGCGAGAGGACGGGTGGCGCCTCACGACATCACCCGAGAAGCTCGTGGCCGGGACGGCGTCGCACCTCGAGATGTCGCTCAAGTTCATGCACGTGGCGGCGCCCGCGCGTGTCATGTCGCGCGACGAGTACCAGCCGGGAGCGCTCGCCGAGTACGGCCTCGATCCCCCGCGCTATGCCCTCTCCCTGCAGCGCCGGGGTGAGACCGTGCTGGCGGCAAGCTTCGGCGCCCGAAACCCGCAGAGCGTCCTCCAGTACGTCCGCGTGACCGGGCGCGACGAGCTCTATCTCCTGCCCGTCTTCGTCGGGCGCGAGTGGGAGCTGGTGGCAGAGGGAGTGCGGCCCTGAGGTCACGCGGCGCCCGGACGGCAGACACCCGTCCCTCGACTCTGCTGGTCTGGATTGCAGCGGTCGGCCTTGTGGGGGGCGGCCTGAGTGTCGTGCCATCGGCCCCACTGGCCCACGTGGGCGGCAGCACTGGCTATGCGTCGATCGTGGTGAGCGGCAACACGGTCCGCTACAGCCTCACTCTCTCTGCGTCCGCTCTCCCGCCCGCTGTCGCCGAGGAGGTGGCCCGGGTGCGCGCCGGGCGCCCGGACAGCCGCGACCGGCTGCTCGGCCATCTCCGCGACAAGCTCGTCCTCGTCGACCAGGGCCGCCGATGCGAGCCGGCGCAGGGCTTTGTCGACACCGGGGGCGCCGAGGCCGACCGCGTGACGCTCGTCATGGACTTCGCCTGTGCGTCCGACGTTCGGGAGCTGTCCATCCGCGACGATCTGTTCGACGTTCTCGGCCCCGATCACCACACGCTCGCCAAGATCGAGTCGGGCGGGGAGATCCGCGAACTCGCCTTCGCCACCGAGGCACGGGAGGCGCGCATCTCCTTCGCTGCTCGCCAGCCCTCCCGCGAGGAGGGGAGCTTCTTCCGCCTCGGGATCGAGCACCGCTTTCACCGTCGCCCACAGCATCACGCTCGCCCTCGCCGTGCTCGGCCTCGTCGCGATCCCCGAGCGGCTCGTCGAGTGCGTCATCGCCGCATCTATCGTCTACGTCGCCCTCGAGAACGTCTTCCTCCGCGACGCCCCCTCTCAGCGCTGGGTGGTGAGCTTTCTCTTCGGCCTCGTCCACGGATTCGGTTTCGCCTCCGCCTTGAACCCACTCCATCTCCCACCCCGCCATCTGGCGCTGGCCTTGCTCGGATTCAACCTCGGCGTCGAAGGCGGCCAGGCGCTGGTGGTCGCGCTGCTGCTGCCGATCCTGGTCTGGATGCGGGGCTCGCACTGGGAGCGACGCGCGGTACAGACGGCGTCCGGCGCGGTTGCGCTGCTGGGCTTCATCTGGTTCTTCGAGCGCCTCTTTCTGGTCTGAGGCCCCCTTCGATAGAACTGAATCATTGACCTTCGCCCTCATCCGCCCTACGGTCCCGGCATGGACCGTCGCTGCTTCCTCCTGACCGCAGTAGCCGGAGCCCTCGCGGCGCCGCTGGCCGCCAAGGCGCAGCCGGCGGGGAAGGTGTGGCGGATCGGCCTCTTTCATGTTGGGCTCGACCATGTACCGCCATCGCTCGATGGCCTGCGAGCCGGATTGAGCGCGCTCGGGCACAACGTCGGCACGGCGGCAGTGCCGAAAGTGTCGACGGTGATCGAAGGGCCGAAGATCCGGCTCGACTGGCGGAACTTGCCCGACGAGGACGCAGCGCGGGAGACGGCAAGATCATTCGTGCGGGACCGAGCCGACGTCATCGTTGCCTTCGAGAATCAGGCGGTGCGCGCCGCTCAGGCGGCCACCTCGGAGATCCCCGTCGTCTTCGTCCACGTTACCGATCCCATCGCCGAAGGCTTCGTCAAGGCCCTGAGCCGTCCGGGTGGCAATCTAACCGGAATCTCGGACTACTACGGAGAACTACATGCCAAGCGCTTGCAGCTCTTCACGGAACTAGTTCCGGGACTCCGGCGACTCCTTGTCCTGACCGATCGCACCGACCCTGCGACGGCACGGCTGCTGGTCGATATTCAACGTGAGTCCCAGCGTCTCAGGCTTCAGCTGGTGGAGCGCAACGCGACGACAGAGGCCGATCTGAGGCAGGTCTTCGCCGCGCTCAAGAAGAGCGAAGTCGAGGGTGTCGCCATCGTCTCTCCGAATCTGATCACCAAATTCCCGTCGCTGATCCTGCGCCTCAGTTCTGAACGCCGACTGCCTCTCGGCTCCCACCGCAAGGCAATGAGCCACGAGGGCGCGCTCTTCTCCTACGGGCCCAATTATTCCGCGCTGGGGCGCGAGGCTGCTGAGTACGTGGACCGGATACTCAAGGGTGCCAAGCCGGCGGATCTTCCCGTCCAACAGGCATCAAGGCTCGAGTTCGTCATCAACCTCAAGACCGCCAAGGCCCTCGGCCTGACGATCCCGCCGTCGCTGCTGCTGCGGGCGGATCAGGTGATTGAGTAGCCCGCGGCGTCACCTGCGGGAGCCAGGTCGGCGAAGCGACTTCTTGGGTAACGCCTTGGGGTAGACGTCCTCGGGAGCCGAGGACGAGCGCACCAGAGCGGCGGCCGTCCTCGACTCCCCTCCAACGTCACTCCATGGGGTCGTGCCTGACCGGCGGAGGCAGCCAAATCCGCGCGTAATCCTTTTGCAGCACACGCTCCCGCGCGACCTCCTCCTGCTCGCTCATCCGAGCGTACCTCGCCTCGGTCGGGCTCGAGAAGTTCGCCAGGTTGAGATTCGGCGCCGAGATGAGGCGCGTGACTGCGCCCCGACAGCGCGGGCAGTCGCCGACCGGTGGGTCGCGCAGGCTCTGTCGGACCTCGTAGATCACCCTGCAGGGCTCGCACTCGTACTCGTAGATTGGCATGGCGTCACACCGCGACTATCTTCGGCCGCTCCTCGCGCGGCGCCTGGGCGGTGGTCTTCAGGTTCCAGATGCGGGCCGCGTTGGCCCCGAACACCTTGGCCTTGATCTCGGGAGTGAGCTTCGGATAGCCGTGACCCTCCACCAGCTGGTCGGGGATCTGGAACTTCCGGAAAGCTTCGATCTGCCACTGGGGATTGCCCCACAGGAGCGAGTCCGTCCCCCACATGACGTTGTCCGGTCCGAGATCGCGCAGCAGCGTGCCGAGCACGTGCGCGCACTCGAGCGGCCGGCTGGTGACGGTGGCCGCGAAGGTCGAGCCGACCTCGCAAAAGAGGTTGTTGCGCTGGGGCTTGAACCCCTTCATGGCCGCGATCTCCGCGTGGTACGGCCAGGCGGAGTGATAGGCGATGAAGTTGAGGTCTCGGAAATCGTCGGCCGCCGCGTCGAAGTCCTCGGCGTGGGCGTAGCGGGCCATGAATTGGCCGAAGGGGATGCCCTTGTGGCAGCCGATGTTCTTGATGCCGAGCTTGCGGCAGCGCTCCCACAGCGGATAGGCAAGCTTGGTGTCATCGAACCACCAGCCGCGCTTGGGCGTGGAGTCGAACGTGTAGAGCTTGAGCCCGGAGATCTGATATTTCTCGACGAACATCTGCAGCCGATCCAGGGTCTGGCTCAGTCCCTGGTTGGGCGTGAGCCCGCCGCCCAGCATCAGCGTGCGATCGGGCCAGCGCTGCTTGACCTCGGCCTGCTCCTCGATCGGGATCATGTCCTTGCCGCCGTAGTCCTCGCGGAACCCGAAGGGGTTGAAGATCGCGACGCTGGTGTCACTGCCCTCCAGGATCAGCTTGCCGAAGTTCTCCGGCGTCATGTCCTTCGTGCCGTTCGGCAGCCCCATCGCCTTGCCGAGGTCGTCGAGGAGCTGGACGAACCACATGCCCTTCTCGGTGGTGTTGACTCCGGGGATGTAGCCATCCTTGCGGTTGCAGATGTGCGTGTGGGCGTCAACGATGAAGTCCCCGCCCGGCTTGCGGGCGACCTTGACCTCCTTGGCCGCCGCCTGATCGTAGGCCTCCGCCTCGCTGACCTCGAAGAACTTCATGCCGGTGATCTGGTTGACGGCCAGCATCGCCGCCGCGAAGCCGGACGCGGTGCCGATGAAACCGCGCCGCGACAGGCCCGCCCGGGCCGCATAGCCGTCGACGCGCTGGCCGATCCGGTCGCCCATGTGGCCGCCGAGGAAGAACCGCGTGCCCTGCTCCTCCGGCGTCACGGGACCGTGACTGGTTCGCTGGTACCCCTTGAAGTGCTCGAAGACGTTGAACTCCATGGGTAGCCTCCTGCGCTGTGCCGCTACGCCTACTCGATCGCCTCGGTCATTCGGCCGCCTCTGGCTTCACCTCCGTTCGTGGTGTGTCTTCGCTGGGCCCACGACTAACGCCGTCGGCGGGCCATGTCAAGCCTGGGTGTATACCAGAAACCGCGGGACCTCCAGGAGGCCCGGGCTACGTCAATTCCTAGGCGAACAGGCCCAGATCGATCGCGTCGCCCATCGTGCGGTAGCCCAGGTCACTCGGGTGGAGGTGGTCGCCACAATCATAGATCGGCAGCATCCGGGTCGGATGGTCGGGATCGCACAGCGCTCGGTCGAAATCGACGATCGCGTCGAAGGCGTCGCTCCCCCGCAGCCATTCATTGACCCTCTGGCGCGCCGCCTCGCGCTTCGGGTTCCAGGCGCCGGGGAGGAAGGTCTCATTCTCGAAAGGGGTCAGCGTGCCGCCGATGACCTTGATCCCGCGGGCCTGGCCGCGCACGGCGAATTGCTTCAGTCCAGCTATCATCTGCGCGGCGGTGACCTCTTCGTCCAACCTGCCGTTACGGTTCCGCAGATCGTTGGTGCCCAGCATGATCACGGTATGGGTGACGCCGGGCTGCGCCAGTACGTCGCGGTCGAAGCGGCGCAGGCCGCTATCGCCCCGGATATCGTGCAGGATGCGGTTTCCGCCGAGCCGAGGGCCAGCTGTGATGCCCGTCATGGGTCGAGATGTTGGCGTCGGTCAGCGAGTCGCCGAGGGCGACCACCGCGCCCGTCTCCGGCGGCGCGATGACATCGATCCCGCAGACGAAGTACCAGTCGTCGGTGAGGCGGCCCACCGGCATGACCTCTTCGGCGGCGAAATCCCCCGGCGGAGATATGTAGTTGGTCTGCCGCGCATAGCGCCCGGTGATGCCAAAGCTCGTCGGCAGATCGCCCGGCAGGTGCACGCTGACGGCAAGCTCGGACAACGGCGCGAATGCCAGCTCGATCGGATCACTGACGACCAGCGCGCCGGCGGCGATCGTTGCGCTGGGTTCGGCGCCGAAGGTGAGCTGACGGTTCGACCCCGGCACCAGCGCCGATCCGGTGCGTCGCAGGCCGACGCGAGCCGCCCCGATCGCCAGCGGGCGAGTGCCGTAGGCGTTCGAGATGCGCAGGCGCAGCTTGCTGCCCCCGATACTCACGCGAGGGATCATTCGCAGCGTGTGGTTACTGAAGGCCGCGCCCTCGGCGGGCGCGGGGGCCGCAGTCCAGGTGCCGACCCAATGCGCGTTGTCGCTCACCGCTTCGGAGCTCGCCTAGGCCGGATCCAGGCCCTTGGATTTGAGCACCCCCGCGCCCACCGGCCCCGTGACATGTTCGATGAACGCCTTGGCGGCTGCCGGATCTTTCGTTGCGGGCCCGATACCGGCCGCGAAGACCGTCACGTTGTTCAGATCTCCGGGCAGCGGGCCGACCAACTGGGCGCCGGCGATGGGAACGATCTCCGACGCCTGGGCGACACCCATCTCGGCTTCGCCCCTGGCGACGACCTCGGCGGCCTGGGCACCCGGTACCAGGATCGTCTTGGACTTCATCTGATCGGTGATGCCGAGCCGGTCCAGGACCTTCGCGAAATAGACCCCACTCGCACCGCCCTTGGCCGGATCGGCATAGACGATCGATTTGGCAGCGAGGAGGGTGCGTGTCAGCGCATCCACCGATCCGAGGTCGGGTTTGGCGGCGCCGGCGCGCACCGCAATCGCGACATAGGAGCTCGCGAGGTTGACGATGCTGCCCGGAACAACCTTGCCTTGGCCCTGAAGGTCATCGAGCGCGGCTCGCGACAGGATCATGACGTCCGCGGTCTCGCCTTCCTGGATGCGCTTCCGCAAATCAGCGATCACGCTGTAAACGATCGTGACCTTATTGCCGGTCGCGGCCTCGAATTTCGGTTTGAGCTCGTCGAGCGTGGCGCTCATCGCAACCGTGCTCATGACCTTGAGCTCGGCCGCGCTGACGGCGGACGCCGCGGTCAAACTCGGCAGTAGAATCGCGAGACCGATCGCCGCCGCGACGTTGGTGGAGTAGCGTGAGAAGCGTTTGCCGGTCATGGCTCTCCTATCCCCCTTTGCTGGTCGCCCCATGCGTGGAATCATGCCGGCTCCGGCCACTCCTTCCGTGACTGGTGCCGCCCGACTTGCCGGATGCGCGCGAGAATCTGCTTGTGGAGCATCCGTGTCAAGTGGCTCTCGGGGACAGCCCTGCGCCTCGTTTGCGGCCAGGTTGACCGCCAGCCAGCCTATTCGCGCGATCTCGGCCGCCTGCTGCGCTTCGGCGACGAGTGGCGCGGCGAGGAGACCGCCAATGACAGTCCCGAGGAACGCTCGCCTGGAAATCACTGATTGACCTCGTCCGTCCGCTTCAGCAGCGACTGCTGGATCGTCAGCCGAGGGTCTTGGGCCAACGCCACGAAGGTGCGCCGCTCCATCGATGGTTCCTGCCGAACGCCGTTTCCGAATCGGGGACCATGCAGGGCGTCGGGGAACCGGGCCGGGTCCATGCAGGAGCCCTCCTTAGAGGCTCGGCGGGAGTCTAGCAGAGTCGGCGCCCCTCCAACTTCTCGCCGAAGACGTGATCGGCTTGGGCGCCGCCCTGAAGCGTGACGCTGATTCCTGGGTCATTCCTGGGTAGACGCGAGGGGTTAGCGGCTCCGGCGTCCGCTAACCCCTCGAGCCCCGCGCGGGGCGCCGAGCGGAGCGCGCTACGCACGATGCGTGTCGACCGCGACGAGAGGGCCGCGCTTTACTTGGCGCGGAGCTGCCCCACTGCACTGATCCAGTTCTCGAGGTGGTAGGTCCTTGCAATCTTGCCATCTTGGATGGTCTGAATGTCGATGGCCATGATCCGGAAGCTCTTGCCGGAATGGGGCACGCCAAAGAGGTCGCCGGCGGGCGTCCCGGTTACCTCCCCCCGAACGACGACACGATCCCCGGCGACGAGGACTTCCTTGATCTCGAACTTCATATCTGGGATCGACTTCGCAAAGCCTCCGACCACCTTGATCGATGCGTCACGGCCCCAGCATTCGCCGGGGAGATAACCCCAGCACGACTCATAGTCCGCAGTGAGCACCTGCTCTTGCCGCGCCCTCATATCGTCTTGCACGGGTTGATTGAACAGACTGTACCAAGGTGCAATGATGGCACGCGCTTGAGCCTCCGTCAGGCCCTGGGCCGAGGCGGCAAAAGCGCTCGCGAGCACGGCAGTGGCGATGGCGAGTTGAACCAGTGCTTTCATGGTGACCTCCGCGGACTTGGGAGAAGCAAGACGAGGCTGATGATGATCATCATCCTGAGTGCAGTGAGGATGACGCATATAATCCTCCCTGTCAAGCTCGACGCCTGAGGACCTTCTTGAATGGGCCATTCCCAAGCGAACAAGACGGAAAGCCACGATCGCATCGTGCAGGTGGCGGCCACGCGCTTCCGGGAGTCCGGAGTCGACGGCGTCGGCGTGGCCGATCTCATGAAAGACGCCGGCCTGACCCACGGGGGGTTCTATCGGCACTTCGCGTCGCGCGAGGAATTGGTCGCCGAAGCGATCGAGCGCGCGCTCAACGACGGGGGCCGCGCGGTCGCGGCGATCGCGAACCGCGAGCACTTGGCCCTGCCGGCGCTCATCGACGCCTACCTCAGCGTGGCACATCGCGATGGCTTGGCGACCAGCTGCGCCGTCACCACGCTGGCGGGCGACGTCGCCCGCTGTAGCAAGCGAGCCCGCTCCGCCTACTCGCGCCAGGTCGTCATCTATCTGGAGCTGCTCACCAAGTTGGTACGGGGACGCACCCGAAAATCGCGCCGGGCCCGCGCCATCGCGGCGCTCGCCGCGCTGGTCGGTGCCGTCTCGATGGCCAGGGCGGTGAACGACGAGACGCTATCCCGCGAGATCCTCACATCCGCCGCCGATGAGCTGAAGGCCGCTCTTAAATAGCGCTCTCCGGCCTACGGGGGCGATGCCTTGCTCCTTCTGTGGTTCCGCTAAGACTCATCTTCGCCGCCTTTTCCCAGTTTTTTAAGAAGCCGCAGCAACATTAGCCGCTCCTCTTTTGAAAGGACGCCGGCGGCCTCTTCCATCGCGGCCGCGTGTTCCCGAAAGGTCTTGGTGATGAGCGCGCGCCCTTTCGCCGTGAGCTCGACCAGGCGCACGCGCCGGTCGTCGGTATTCTTCCGCTTCACCAGCGCTGTCTTCTCCAGCCGATCGACCGCGACACTGATCGATCCCGGCGTCAGCCATACTTTGGGACCTATCGTATTGACCGGCAACGGTCCCTTGTGGAGCAGCGCTTCAAGCACACGGAAATCCGAGTCGCCGAGGCCGGTCTGCCTCAGGTTCAAGCTCTCCTCCGCTTGAGCCGCCAGGGCGCGATACGCCTTCGCGAGCACCAACAACACGTGAACCCCAGACGTGTCTTGCATTCTCTGCATCCCTTTCCCAGGTTAACGCGTCCTACTATTGACGTCAAGTATATCGATATCAATATAACTGTCGGACACTATGTCGCGATCCAGAGGGAAAAGCCTAAAGATCAGCCAGCAAAGGACCAGGACATGATCACTATTTCTGTAATTGTCGGCAGCACGCGTCAGGGCCGGTTTTCTGAAAAGCCGGCGCAGTGGATTCTTCAGCACCTTCAGAAGCGCGACGGGATCAAAGCGCGATTGCTCGACCTTCGCGACTTTCCGATGCCTTTCTTTGACCAGGCCGTGTCGCCGGCAACGCCCGGCCGCGCGCCTTACGAGCATGAGGTTATCAAACGCTGGACCGCCGCAATCGCCGTGTCTGACGGGTTTGTGTTCGTCACGCCGGAATATAACTACGGCCCCTCAGCGGTGCTGAAGAATGCGCTCGATTGGGTCTATCCGGAGTGGAACCGCAAGGCGGCGGCCTTCGTCAGCTATGGCAGCGCCATGGGCGCGCGCAGCGTCCAGCAGGTGCGGGAAACGGCGATTGAGCTTCAACTTGCCCCGGTTCGCTCGTCCGTCCACATCCCCGTTGCGACTCTGTGGGCACATTTCCGGGGCGGCGACGTGAACCAAGGACTCGCCGAGCTTGAGAAACAAGCCCAGACGATGATTGATGACTTGCTGTGGTGGACGATGGCACTGAAGACAGCCCGCAAAGCTTAACAACCGAGCTGAGAAAGGCAAACACATGTCTGAAATAACGCAAAGTCCTCTGTCCCGCATCGCCAGACGGACCCGCGGACAGAGTCACGGCCCTATCACACGCCTCATGTCGCCGTCCGACTTTGGCCGTCTCTTGAAACCCTTCGTATTCCTTGACCGCTTCGACACTCAGGAAGAACCGTTCCCTGGTCTCGGGCTACATCCACATTCCGGCATCGCAACCCTTAGCTTCGTTGCCGAGGGCAGCGTCAGTTACGCAGATACAAACGGGGCGACGGGCTTGTTGCCTGCCGGCGGTCTCGAATGGATGCGGGCCGGCGGCGGCGTCTGGCATGGCGGCGGCGCCGGCGAACCGGGGCGGACGCGGGGCTTCCAGCTTTGGATCGCCTTGCCGCCCGAGCTCGAGGTCGGGCCATCGGAGAGCGTCTATCTGGCACCGGAGGGTATCCCCAA
>WNFK01186354.1_pt1 | contig 11130 bp, 11 predicted proteins | sample 5400281 | NCBI WGS metagenome assembly WNFK01 (sample SAMN13153350, study PRJNA577476) | soil metagenome | isolation source: 20 cm soil on Douglas fir-dominated hillslope | place: USA:California | collected 2013-09-17
ACTCCGTAGCCGGCCACGCTCACCAGGAACGGGCTCGCGGTGTCCGGGATGTCGAGGCGCGCGCCCAGGGCGAGCGCGGGCGCCATCAGGTTCGGCCCGATGATCGAGCCGAGCGCGGAGCCGCCCACGATGATGCCCATCGCGCGGCCGCGCTGCTCGGGCCGGCTCACGTCGGCGGCCGCGTAGCGCGCGAGCAGGTTCGAGGTGGACGCGATGCCGAAGAGCGCCATGCCGAGCAGCATCAGAGGGAAGTGGCGGACCGCCACGCCGAGGAGGCCCAGCACCGCACCCGCCACCGCGAGCCCGTAGCCGAGCGCGAGCCCGGGCCGCCGGCCCGCGCGGTCCATGAGACGGGCGAGCGGCCAGCTCGCGAGCGCGGTGCCGAGGGCGCCCACCGCGATCGGCACGCCCGACCACGTGTTGGTGCCGGTGATGCTGGCTGCCATGATGCTGCCGACCGCCAGGCTGATGGAGTGGCCGGTGCTGCCGCAGACCTGAGCCACGAACAGCGTGGTCATCAGCCTCGCGCGGACCGATCCGCGGGATGACGTCGTCGTCAGGGCGTGCATGAGCGAGTGGACCGGGGGAATCGTACCACGCCCGCGCCGCGCGGCCCGATTCTGGTACGATGCCACGATGCGCGTGAGCCGAGTCACCCCGTTCCTCGCCGACCTGGGCGGCGGCAAGAACCTCTGCTTCGTGAAGGTCGAGACCGACGGCGGTCCGCACGGCTGGGGCGAGTGCTACACCCAGGCCGATCGCGACACCAGCGTCGTGGCCCTCGTGGAGGCGATCGGCCGCTACCTGGTCGGCCGCGACGCCTCCCACATCACCCACTTCGTGCACTGGGCCTATCACGACTGGGCGGCCAAGCGCGGCGCGATGGACTTCTGGTCCGCGGTGAGCGGGCTCGAGCAGGCCCTGTGGGACATCGCGGGCAAGCGGCACGGGGCGCCGGTGCACGCGCTGCTGGGCGGGCCGTGCCGGGAGCGGGTGCGGGTCTACGCCAACGGCTGGTACGGCGGCTCGAAGACGCCGGCGGACTACGCGGCGCGGGCGCGGGAGACGGTGGCCCGCGGGTTCACCGCGCTCAAGTTCGACCCGTTCCCCGGGCCGTGGCGCACCCACGTGCCTCGCGAGGTCGAGGAGAAGGCGGTCGCGACGGTGGCCGCGGTGCGGGAAGCGGTCGGCCCCGCGATCGATCTGCTGATCGAGGTACACCGCCGCCTCGCCCCGATGCACGCGGTCCGCGTCGCCCGCGAGCTGGAGCGCTTCCGGCCGTTCTGGTACGAGGAGCCGGTGTCCTCCACCAATCTCGAGGCGCTCGCCGAGTGCCGGCGGCAGATCACGATCCCGATCGTCACCGGCGAGGAGCTCTACACCCGCGCCGAGTTCCGGCGCTGCTTCGAGCTGCGCGCGGCCGACATCGTGAATCCGGACGTCTGCAACTGCGGCGGCATCCAGGAGCTGCGGGCGATCGCCCAGATGGCGGAGCCCTCGCTGGTGACCGTCTCCCCCCACAACTACAACTCGACGACGGTGGGGCTCGCCGCCACCGTGCAGGTCTCGGCCGCGATCCCCAACTTCCTCATCACCGAGTACTTCGTGAACTTCGAGGCCCGGGGCCGCGAGATCGCCGCCCCCGCGCTCGAGGTGCGCGACGGCTTCATCACGGTGCCCACGCGGCCCGGCCTCGGCGTGGACCTGGACGAGGCCGCGCTCCGGCGCTACCCGGCGCGCGCGCTCGCCCGCTCGATGCCCACCCCGGGCCAGGAGGAGCCATGAGCGCGCCCCGCCTCGATCGTCGGACGTTTCTCCGGGCAGGCCTCGCCGCGGGCGTGGCTTGCGCGGGGGCCGCGGTGCTGCCCGCCCGCGCGGCGCGCGCCGCGGTCGCCGATCTCGACTTCGCCTCCGCGCTCGAGGCGGCCTCGGCCATCCAGGCCGGCACCGTGTCCTCCGTCGAGCTGACGACCCACATGCTGGAGCGGATCGCGCGCCTCAATCCGAAGCTGAACGCGATCGTCGCGCTCTCCTCCGACGGCGCGCTCGCGCGGGCGCGCGCGGCCGACGAGGCGCGGGCCCGGCGCGAGTCGTGGGGGCGCTTCCACGGCGTGCCGATCACGATCAAGGACACGTTCGAGGTGGCGGGCCTCACCACCACCGCGGGCGCGGCCTCGCTGCGCAGCCACGTGCCGACCCGCGACGCCGCGGTGGTGGCGCGGCTCAAGGGCGCCGGCGCGGTGATCCTCGGCAAGACCAACGTGCCGATCTTCGCCTCCGACTGGCAGAGCTACAACGCGGTCTACGGGCAGACCAACAATCCCTGGGACGTCGCCCGCACGCCCGGTGGCTCGACCGGCGGCGGGGCCGCCGCGCTGGCGGCCGGGCTCAGCTATCTCGAGCCGGGCAGCGACCTGGGCGGCTCGATCCGCATCCCGGCCCACTTCTGCGGGATCTACGGCCACAAACCCACCCTGGACGTGGTGCCGATGCGCGGGCACATCCCGCCGCCGCCCGGCATTCCGGCCATGCCGCCCTCCACGCTGCCGGTGGCCGGCCCGCTCGCCCGCTCCGCCGCCGACCTGCTCGCCGCGCTCGAGGTGCTGGGCGGACCCGACGGCGACGACGCGCGCGCCTGGCGCTGGACGCTGCCGCCCGCGCGCGGCGCCCGGCTCCGCGACTACCGCATCGGCTACGTGCTCGACGACCCGCGCGCGCCGGTCTCCTCCGAGGAGGCGCCCGCGCTGGCGGCGGCGGTCGAGGCGCTGCGCAAGGCGGGGGCGCGGCTCGAGGAAGGCTGGCCTCCCGGCGTGAACGTGGAGGAGCAGTACGACGCCTACCTCACGCTCCTCTACGCGCGCTTCACCCCGCCCGCGCGCGAGGACCAGCTGGCCGGCCTGCGCCAGCTCGCGGCCAACCAGGACGGATCCTACTTCTCCCGCTATGCGCGGGCGGTCACCGCCTCCGACGCGTATCTGCAGACCATCGAGACGCGCCGGCGCGCCGCGCGCGGGATCTGGCAGGCCTACTTCCGCACCCACGACGCGTTCCTGATGCCGACCGCGCTCGTGCCCGCGTTCCCGCACGACCAGTCCAGCAACCCGTTCACCCGCGTGCTGACCACCCCGGCCGGCCCGCGTCCCTACTTCGACCTCTGCTTCTGGATCGCGCTCGCCACGCTGGCCGGGCTGCCCGCGACCACCGCGCCGGTCGGCCTCACCGCGGGCGGCCTGCCGGTGGGGCTGCAGATCGTGGGGCCCTATCTCGAGGACGCCACCCCCATCGCGGTGGCCGGCCACCTGGCCGACGTGATCGGCGGCTTCAAGGCGCCGCCCGGATTCTGAGGAGACACGCGTGAGCGACGACAACGAGTGGACGGCCCTCTGGCCGCTCGACCCCGCGGTGGCATTTCTCAACCACGGCTCCTACGGGGCGTGTCCCCGCGAGGTGCTTCGCCACCAGGCCGACCTGCGGGCCGAGATGGAGGCCGAGCCGGTGCGCTTCCTCGGGCGCGATCTCGACGATCGCCTCGACGCCGCGCGCGCGGCGCTCGGCGCCTTCGTGGGCGCCGACCCCGACGATCTGGCGTTCGTGAGCAACGCCACCGGCGGCGTCAACGCGGTGCTGCGCTCGCTGCGCCTGGCCCCGGGCGACGAGCTGCTCACCACCGACCACGCCTACCAGGCCTGTCGCAACACGCTCGACTTCGTGGCCGAGCGCAGCGGCACGCGGGTCGTCACGGTCACGCTGCCGTTCCCGGTGGCTTTTGGGCAGGCGATCGTGGACACCGTGATGGCCGGCGTCACCCCGCGCACCCGTCTGGCCCTGCTCGACCACATCACGAGCCCGACCGCCCTCATCCTGCCGATCGGGCGCCTGGTGGCGGCCCTCGCCGCCCGCGGGGTCGAGTCCGTGGTGGACGGCGCCCACGCGCCCGGCATGGTGCCGCTCGACCTCCGCGCGCTCGGCGCGGCCTACTACAGCGGCAACTGCCACAAGTGGCTCTGCACGCCGAAGGGCTCCGCGTTCCTCTTCGTGCGGCGCGATCGCCAGGCCGACATCCACCCCCTGACGATCAGCCACGGCGCGGTGGGGGAGCGGCCGGGGCGCTCCCGCTTCCGGCTCGAGTTCGACTGGACCGGCACCCAGGACCCGACCGCGTGGCTCACGGTGCCGATGGCGATCGACTACCTGGCCGGCCTGGTGCCCGGCGGCTGGCCGGCGCTGATGGCCCGCAACCGCGCGCTCGCGCTCGAAGCGCGGCGGCTCCTCTGCGAGGCGGTGGGCACCGCGCCCGCGTGCCCCGACGAGATGATCGGCTCGATCGCCAGCGTGATCCTGCCGAACAACCGGACGGTGGAAAAGGGCTGGCGGGTCCGCGACCCCCTCCAGGGGCGGCTCTTCGAGGACTGGGGCATCGAGGTACCGATCATGCGCTGGCCCGCTCCGCCCCGGCGCCTGATCCGCGTCTCCGCCCAGCTCTACAACCGGCTCCCGCAGTACACCCGGCTGGCCGAGGCCCTGCGCAAAGAGCTCCCCGCCGAGCTCGGCTAGTCGGTGAGCGAGCGGTAGATCTCGACCTCGGCCGGCCCCTCGGTGAGGCCCTCCTTCTCGCGCCGCTCGCGATAGGCGGCCAGGTGCGGCGCCTTGCGATGCAGGTCGAACGCGGCGTCGTCCCGGTACTGCTCGTAGAAGATGAAGAGATCGGGGTCCTTCGCCGAGCGGTGCGGCCGGTAGGCGAGGCAGCCCGGCTCCGCCTTGCGGACCACGCCCGCCTGCTCCCTGAGCAGCGCGGCGAGCGCGTCGCCCTTGCCCTTCGCCGCCCGGATCTTCGCCACCACCGTGAGCACGTCGGCCATGACTTTCGTCTCCTTTGAGGGTTGGGGGTGACCCACGCCGACTATAGCAGCCGGAGTCGCCGGGAGGCGAGGAGGACCAGCGCGTTGGCCGCGACCAGCGCGCCGCCCACCGTCACCGCGAAGCGCGCGTCGACCGCGGCGGCGAGCACCCCGCCGATCAGGCCGCCGAGCGGGAGCAGGTTCCAGCAGAGCGAGTAGAGGCTCATCACCCGGCCGCGCAGGTGATCCGGCACCGCCTGCTGGAGATGGGTGCTCACCTGGGTCAGGTAGAACGTGTTGCTGAAGCCGGCGCACGCCAGCATCGGCAGCGCGAGCCCGAGCCCCGGCGCCCGCGAGAAAATGACGAGGCCCAGGCCGAGCCCCGCCGCGCCGGTGAGAATCACGAGCCCGCGGCGCCGGAAGCGCGCGGCGAGACCGGCCACGATCAGCGTCCCCACGAGAGCCCCGATGCCGTGGGCCGCGTTGAGCAGCCCGTAGCCCGCGGAGCCGGTCTGGAAGTAGACGTCGGAGAAGATCGGCAGCAGGGTCACGTAGGAGAGGCCGAAGAGCGCGTTGAAGAGTGCTAAGCAGATGAGCGCCGCGAAGACGAAGTCGTGGGCCACGAAATGGAGGCCCGCGTAGAGCTGGCGCAGGGCGTGCTGGCCGCTGGGCGACGGGGCGTCGGCGCTCACGCGCAGCCGGCTGTACATCACCAGCGCGAGAACGGAGGCGGCGGCGGCCAGCCCGAAGCCCACCGTGCCGCCGAAGGCCGCGATCAGCACCCCGGTGATGGACGGGCCGATCATGCGCCCGGCCTGCCAGGGGATGGAGCCGAGCGCGATCGCGTTCGGCAGCCGCTCGCGCGCGACCATCTGCGGCACCAGCGACATGCGGCTCGGCTCGTCGAAGGCGCGGAAGGTGTTGCTGAGCGCGGCCAGCGCCAGCAGGTGCGCGATGTGAATGATCCCGGCCACCGAGAGGGCGAAGGCCACCAGCAGCACGCCGGTGGTCAGGATCTGGGTGGCGAGCAGCAGGCGCACCCGGTTTACCCGGTCGGCGAGCACGCCGCCCCAGAGCTGGAAGACCACGAGCGGCACGCCCTGGGCCAGCCCGAGATAGCCGAGATAGAGCGCGTCGTGGGTGACCTCCCACACCATCCACGCGAACGTCAGGTACTCGGCGCGGTGGCCCAGGACGTAGAAGACGAGGCCGAGCCAGTAGAAGCGATAGTTCCGCTCCCGGAGGGCGGAGAAGGTCGACGCGGTCGCGACGGGCCGGCCTCTCAGGCCCGCCAGGGCTCGACGAGGATCTTGGCGTGCCGCTCGGGGGAGGCGAGGGCCTCGAAGGCGCCCGCCACGCCCTCGACGCCGACCTTGCCGGTGATGAGCGGCGCGGCCGGGATCGACCCGTCCGCGATGTGGCCGAGGGTGGCCGCGAACTCCTCCGGGGTGTAGCCCAGCACGAACTGGAGCTGGAGCTCCTTGCTGATGCCGAGCATCGGGTAGATCGTGTCGGCCTCCATGCAGACGCCGACCACGACGATGCGGCTGCCCTTGGGCGCGGCGGCCATGATCTGGTCGAGCACGCCGGGCACGCCGACGCACTCGAAGACCACCGCGGGGCGGAGCGGCGGGCCCGGGATCCACGGGGGCAGCGCGGGGGCCCGCGTGGCGTCGCGCCACACCGCCGCCTCGCGCCAGCTCTGCCACGGGGTGACCCGCGCGGGGTCCACCACGACGTCGGCGCCCATCGTCTGCGCCAGCTCCCGGCGGCGGGCCGAGAAGTCGGCCGCCACGATGGGGCGCGCGCCGGCCAGGCGGAGCGCCGCGATCACGGCCAGGCCGACCGGGCCGCAGCCGATCACCAGCGGCGCGTCGTCGGGGTCGAGGCGCGCCTTCGCGACCGCGTGGACGCCCACCGCCATCGGCTCGGTGAGCGCGGCGTGCTCGGTCGAGAGCCCGCCGGGCACCGGCAGCAGGAGCGCCTCGGTCAGGCGCATGTACTCCGCGTAACCGCCCGGCGTGTCGTTGGAGTAGCCGACCGTCCGGGGCCCGTCGGGGCGCACGAGGCCCGGGCGCGAGCAGACCCGGCCGCCCACCGGAAGCGTCTTCCGCGTGCCCGGCCCGTGCTCGACGATCTCGGCACAGAACTCGTGGCCCATGACCACGTCGCGCGAGAGGTCCATGGTGAACACGCTGCCCGCGCGGCGCGAGGCCGCGACGAACTGCTCGGCGTGCTTGAGCGCGTGGAGGTCGGAGCCGCAGATGCCGCAGGCGAGGGTCTTGACCAGGACCTCGCCCGGTCCCGGCTCGGGCACCGGGAGGTCGGCCACGACCAATCGCCGGTCCCGCATCACGGCGGCGCGCATGGGCGCGATCCTACTCCGTCCCGCCCCCACCGTCGAGAGGTGCGCTATCCTCGGGCCGGAGGGTACCCGGATGACTCGATCGACGGCGCGGCTCGCGACGGTGGTGATGGCATTTTTGTTGATGGCCGCGGGCGGCGCCCGCGCCCAGGTCGTCACCTGGGGCATGGCGAACGAGTACCCGGCCACCTCGATCCAGGGCGAGGCCGACGCGCGCTTCGCCCGCGAGGTCACGCGGCGCTCCGGCGGGCGCATCGAGATCGCGCACCAGTACGACGCCTCGAGCGGCTTCCGCTCGAAGGAGATGGTCGACGCGATCGGGCGCGGCGACCTGTGGATCGGCAACACCTACATGGGCGCGCTCGGCGGTCTCGATCCGGTGTTCCTCCTCCCGTCGCTGCCGTTCCTGGCCACCACCCCCGAGCAGGGCCAGGCCCTCGCGGCGGTGGCGCGGCCGGCCTACGAGCGCGCGCTCGCCCGCTACAACCAGATCCTCCTCTTCCAGTCGCCGTGGCCGGCGGCGGGGATCTGGGCCAACCGGCCGGTGGACTCGGTGGAGGCGCTCCGAGGCCTGCGCGTCCGCACCGCGGATGCGAACGGGGTGATCGCGTTCCGCGCCGCCGGCGCGGTGCCGGTGGCGGTGTCCTTCGCCGACGCGCTGCCCCAGCTCCGCTCGGGCCAGCTCGACGCGGTGCTCTCCTCGGGCGACGGCGGCGCGGGGGAGCGGCTCATGGAGACGCTGCGGCACTTCACCGCCATCGAGTACGCGGTGACCATGAGCATGGTCACGATCAACGCCGACGCCTGGCGCGCGCTCGATCCGGCGCGGCAGCAGGCGGTGCGCGAGGCGGCGGAGGAGACCGAGGCCCGGCAGTGGGAGGTGATGAAGACGCGCGTGGCGGCCAACTACGCTCGGATGCGCGCGGCCGGCGTCACCCTGACCACCGAGCTGTCGTCCGACTACCGCCGGACGCTCCGCGCGGCGGGGCAGGTCGCGGTGGACGATTGGCTGCGCCAGATGGGCCCGGCGGGCGCCCGGATCCTCGACGCGTACCGGGCGCGGCTCGCCGGCCGCTGATCCAATCAGCGTACCTCGACGACCAGCTCCACCTCCACCGAGACGTTCGAGGGCAGGGAGGAGAGGCCGACCACGGAGCGCGCGTGGCGCCCCGCTTCGCCGAAGAGCTGCTGGAGCAGATCCGACGCTCCGTTGATGATCGGGGGATGGGCGATGAACTCCGGCCCCACGTTCACGAACCCGACGACCTTGATCACGCGCCTTACCCGGTCGAGCGAGCCCACCGCCTGCTTCACGCAGGCCAGGCAGTTGAGCATCGCGTCGCGCGCCGAGCGGTAGGCGTCCGCCTCGCTCACCTCCTGGCCGACCACCCCCACGTAGCGGCGCACCCCGTTGATGCGCGCGGTCTGCCCGGAGGTGAACACCAGGCGGCCCACTCGCGCGGCGGGCAGGTAGTTGCCGACCGGCACCGGCGGCGGCGGGAGCTCGAGCCCCAGCTCGGCGAGGCGCCGCTCGACGCGACCGACTGCGGCGGCCATGCGGTCAGCCGATCCGCTCGGCTTCGGCCACCATCGCCTCGTAGCCGGCGATCACCCGCGACGGGATCTCGACCAGGTCCAGGATGCGGTGGCACAGGAGCAGGTCCTGGTCGGGCGGATATGCCGCCGGGCAGCCGAGACAGTCGAATCCGGTGAAGTACATGGGGCGCCCCTTCCCGGGCGATAGTATGCTCCCGGCATGGCCCGTCTCAAGCTCGTCCTCGCGATGATGATGCACGAGACCAACACCTTCTCGCCGGTGCCCACCCCGCTCGCGTCCTTCCGTCCCCTACAGGGGGCGGCCGCGATCGAGGAGTTCAAGGACACCAACACCCAGCTCGGCGGCTTCCTCCACGTGGCCCGGGAAGCGGGCGCGGAGATTGTGCTGCCGGTGGCGGGCGGGGCGCACCCGTCGGGCTACGTGGAGCGGGCGGCCTACGAGGACATGGCGGAGGCCATCGTGGGCGCGGTGCGCGGCGGCTGCGACGCGGTCTTCCTCGCGCTGCACGGGGCGATGGTGGCCGAGCACGTCGACGACGGCGAGGGCGAGCTGCTGCGGCGCCTGCGCGCGGTGGCCCCGCGGGTGCCGATCGCGGTGGGCCTCGACTTCCACTCCCACATGACCGCGGCCATGGTCGACCACGCGACCGTCATCGCGGGCTACTGCACCTACCCGCACGTGGACATGGGCGACACCGGGCAGCGCGCCGGGCGCACCATGCTGCGCGCGCTGCGCGGGGAGATCGAGCCGGTCATGGTCTGGGGCTCGCTCCCGATGATGACGAGCACGCTCGTGCACGCCCCCTCGCGCCAGCCCATGAAGGACGTCATGGACATGGCGATGGCCGCCGAGGCCTCGGGCGCGGTGCTCAACGCCTCGGTCTTCGGAGGCTTCCCGCACTCGGACATCCCGCACGTCTCGCTCTCCACCGTGATCGTCTGCGATCGGCGGGCCGACGCGGGGCTCGCGCTGCGCGATCGGCTGCTCGCGATGGCGTGGGAGCGTCGCGAGGAGTTCCTCTACCGGGGCGCGCCCCTGGCCGACCAGGTCGCGCACGCCCGATCGCTAAGCGAAGGACCAATCGTGTTAGTAGACCACGGCGACAACACCGCGTCCGGCGGCACCCAGGACGTGATGAGCGTGATCGAGGAGGTGATGCGGCAGGGACTCACCGACGTGGTGGCCGGGCCCATCTGCGACCCGGCCGGCGTGCGGCGCCTGGTGGAGGCGGGGACCGCGGCGGGGGTGACCCTGCCGCTCGGCGGACGCGTCGACATGCCCCAGATCAACCTGCTCGGCAAGCCGCTGCCCGTGACCGGCAAGGTCACCCGCATCACCGACGGGCAGTTCACCGTCACCGGGCCGATGGCCACCGGCACCCGCGTGCGCATGGGGCGCACCGCGGTGCTCGACACCGGGGCCATGCAGATCGTGGTGTCGGAGGGGCGCAGCGAGCCCTTCGACACCGGCGTCTTCACCCACTGCGGGATCGACCCGCGCCGCAAGAAGTACGTCCTGATCAAGTCGCGCCAGCACTTCCGGGCCGGGTTCGAGCCCATCGCCCGGCACATCGTCCTCTGCGACGGTGACGGCGTGACCAGCTCCGACCTCCGGCTCTTCACGTTCCGGAACCGGCGGCGGCCGCTCTTTCCCTTCGAACGAGATCTGTAGCAGCGATCTGTCAGGAGGCTTGCCATGGACTACGGTCTCTTCACGATGCCGTCGCACCCGCCGGAGCGGAAGCTGTTCGATGGGCACCAGTGGGATCTCCAGCAGCTCCGCTGGGCCGACGAGCTGGGCTTCAGCGAGGCGTGGATCGGCGAGCACCACACCTCGCCGTGGGAGCCGCATCCCTCGCCGGACCTGCTGGTGGCGCAGGCGCTGATGCAGACCAAGCGCATGCGCATCGGGCCCGGCGGCTTCCTGATGCCGTACCACCATCCCGCCGAGCTGGCCAACCGCCTCGCGATGCTCGACCACATGGCCCAGGGCCGGCTCAACTTCGGCGTCGCCGCGAGCGGGCTGCCGAGCGACTGGTCGATGTTCAACGTGGACGGCATGTCGGGCCAGAACCGGGAGATGACCCGCGAGTCGCTCGACATCATCCTCCGTCTCTGGAGCGACGAGCCCGAGTTCGACTACAAGGGCAAGTTCTGGCACGTGACCAAGACCGGGACCATGTTCGAGACCCTCAAGCCGCACATCCTCCCGTTCCAGAAGCCGCATCCGCCCATCGGGGTGGCCGGGCTCAGCAAGGGCTCGGACACGCTCAAGCTGGCGGGCGAGCGCGGGTTCTGGCCGATGAGCCTGAACCTCAACCCGACCTACGTGGGCAGCCACTGGGAGGCGGTCGAGCAGGGGGCCGCGCG
>WNFK01081723.1_pt1 | contig 11129 bp, 11 predicted proteins | sample 5400281 | NCBI WGS metagenome assembly WNFK01 (sample SAMN13153350, study PRJNA577476) | soil metagenome | isolation source: 20 cm soil on Douglas fir-dominated hillslope | place: USA:California | collected 2013-09-17
GCTTCAGGATCTTGTAGACGCCCTCCCAGCCAGCGCCATCCACAAAGCCACCATGGACGAGAACGATGTTCTTCATGGCTCGATACCTCCTTCTTTCGATGATGCGGCATACATCGGGGGACTCGCTTTCGGACCGTGCAACTGGCCCTGGGCGTTTGGCCCGAATGTGCCGGAGTGTAACGAGGGATCAGTGAACCTGTCAACACAACGCCAGAATCCCTGCTTCGCGGATTATCGGCCACACGGAAGTGATCTGATGCAGGCTTGCCGCGATTAGTAATGGGAAGTCTTAGGTTTGTAGGAAGTGATCGCGATTGCTCCCAGTTGACGAGCTACTCTTACGGAATCAGATTAGGGAAGAGTAGCCGACAACACACCAACCATGCGTGTTTGGTTCCCAGCTCGATTCCAGGCGATCATCGGTCTGCGAAGGATTGAAAACTCGAGCTAGTTCACGTAGCGCCGTTGCCTACCTTCTGCAACGCCCGGAATAAAGCTCAACCACGCGTGTTGTTCCTAGCAGGACACAGTCTCGTCACTGTGCGCCAGGCCGAGCATTGCTGCTTGAGCCAGACGTCGAGGGACAGTCGATGAAAGCGGAGGGACAGCAATTATGAAAGTCGGTTTTGTGAGTATGCCAGTGACAGGGCACCTGAATCCGATGACTGCGCTCGCGCGCAAGGTGCAAACGCGTGGAAACGAAGTGATATTTCTCGGTGCTCCGGATGCCGGACCCGTCGTTCGTGCAGCCAATCTGAATTTCGTACCCTTTTGCGAAAAAGAGTATCCAGTAGGCTCCGTAGCCAAACGATGGGGTGGGGTGGCCAAGCTGCAAGGCTTAGACGTGGCGGAGTATGCAGCCCGGGAATTGGTGCCAGGCCTCATCAAAGCAGCGTTGGAGCATCTGCCGGAAAAGCTGCGAGAGACAGGTATCGAGGCGCTCGTAATCGACACCGTATATCGCTTCCTCGAACTTGTGCCAATGCGCCTGGGCATGCCCTACGTGCAAATTTGGAACATACTTCCTCTTGACCGCTCCGGATCGACACCAGCTTATTACTTCAGTTGGCCGCACGAGACTACCCCGGAAGCTCTTGCCAGGAACATCGAGGGATTAAAAAGCATCGGCAAGTTTTTCGCTCCGGTTTTGGCGGTAGCGAAGTCTTACGCGGAGAAGAATGGATTAGAGATCGACTGGAACGATCCCACTGCAACCGTTTCTAAACAGGCCGTAATCACGCAGACACCCAAGGAGTTTGATTTCCCAATCTCCAATTGGCCTCCCCAGTTTCATTATGCAGGCCCTTTTCACGACGACGAAGGACGGAAGCCAGTGGCATTTCCTTGGGAAAAACTGACTGGGGCACCTCTGATCTACGCTTCCATGGGAACGCTGGTGAACGGCATAGAGCGCGTGTATCGTGCCGTCCTTGAGGCGGTTGGGAGATTTCCAGAGACTCAAGTTGTCTTTTCGGTGGGCAAGAATATTGAACCCGACGATCTTCGGCCAATTCCATCGAATGCAATCATCGTTAGCACGGCTCCTCAAATTGAATTACTGAAGCGTGCAGCGCTTTGTATCACGCATGCAGGACTGAATACAGCGCTAGAGGCACTCGCACAGGGGGTGCCCATAGTGGCGATCCCGATAGGGTTCGATCAACCAGGCGTCGCTGCCAGGGTTGCATATCACGGAGTAGGTGAATTCGTGGAAATAGCAGATCTTACGGCAGAACGTCTTTCAGAGTTGATCCAGAGAGTAAGAAAGAATCCAAGCTATCGCGAGAGAGCCCGTTACTTGCAGAAAGTGATTGCGCGGACTCACGGCCTGGACTTGGCCGCCGACGAGATTGAACGGGCGTTCAAAAAGAATCAGACAGTGGATTCAGCCGGCGAACGTGCCGGAGAGATGCTGAAGGCGGGAGCATAAATTTGTGACCCAGAACTCGGGTTCCAACACTTCCCTTTGAACCCCAATCTCAAGACCAGAAGAAAGAAGCTAATGTGAACCAATCCATGGAACATCCCCGCCAAGAGCGGGATCGGTCCGGCGCGAACTTTTGCCGCTCGGCACTGCCGGCGAATCGAGGACTGTACTATGACGGTGGATGGCACGAAGCGAAATCCAGGCGCCACATCGCCGTCGAGAGTCCGGGCACTGGTGAGAGCCTCGGTGAAATCGCCGATGGTGACGTGGCGGATATCGCGGCGGTCGTCGCGTCCGCTAAGAGAGGGTTTGGGCTCTGGCGAGACGTTCATCCACTCGAACGGGCTGCCCTGCTGCGGAAGGTTGCTGAGATCGTACGCGAGAACGCACGCGAACTGGCAGCAATCGACGCGATCGACTGCGGCAATCCTTTTACTGCGATGATCAATGACGGTGCCATAGCATCGTCGCAACTGGATTTCTTTGCGGGGCTGGTGACCGAGATGAAGGGGCATTCGGTTCCCATGGGACCCGGTGCAATCAACTTTTCGATCCGTGAGCCACTGGGCGTGATTGCGAAGATCATTCCATTTAATCATCCGTTCATGTTTTCCGCAGGAAAGATCGCAGCTCCGCTCGCTGCCGGCAATTCAGTGATCGTGAAACCACCCGAGCAGGCGCCTCTTTCTACGTTGCGGCTCGCGGAGTTGATTGACGGCTTGCTGCCGGCGAGTGTCTTCAATATCGCCACCGGCGGTCGCGAGGCAGGAGTGGCGCTGGCAGCACATCGTGACATAGCGATGCTGTCGTTGATCGGCAGTGTCGCTACGGCGGGCGGTAATGCGCGCAGCGGCCGATGGAATTCGGCCGGTTCTCCTCGAATTGGGAGGCAAGAATGCGTTGATTGCGTTTGCCGACGCCGATCCGTCCGTAGTTGCCGAAGCGATGATCGCGGGCATGAACTTCGCCTGGTGCGGTCAATCCTGCGGGTCAACCAGCCGGGCCTTCATTCACGCCGCCATTTACGACACTGTGCTGGAGCACCTGCATCGAGGTTGCGCAGCGATCCATCCGGGATTACCGACTGAGCCGGAAACAAAGATGGGCGCAATTGTCAGCCGCAGCCAGTTCGAGCGCATTCTCGCAATGATCCAAACCGGCCATAAGGACGGCGCCAGGCTTTTGATCGGAGGCGGCCGGTCAACCGACCCGGTACTGGCAAACGGCTTCTTCGTCGATCCGACTGTGTTTGTGGACGTTACGCCCGAAATGAGAATTGCCCGCGAGGAGATATTCGGCCCGGTACTCTCCGTGCTTCGCTGGGACGATGAAGCCGCAATGGTTGGTGCGGTAAACGCGCTCGATTACGGTCTGACGTGCTCGATTTGGACCAACGATCTGGCTGCTGCGCACCGCACTGCTTCCGCGGTGGAGGCCGGTTACGTCTGGGTGAATGAGGTCGCGCGGCATTTTCCCGGAACCCCTTTTGGCGGCTACAAGCAATCGGGGATCGGACGCGAGGAGTGCCTGGAAGAACTGATCAGCTACACACAGGAGAAGAATATCCATATCCGATTGCCGCAGCCGAACGCGGGCTTGATTCCTGCCTGACGCCGTAGCGTTTAGTATCCGCTTGGCTGGTTTGTCGGTCACCAACTGTCGGCCCATGAGAAGTGCTCCCGTAGCTGACGATGCGGAAGTACATTCCGTGGCGAACGTCAGGAAAGGCTAGAATTAGGGCATGGGCGCGCCGCAAGGGGTTGCCAGAGCGTATTGGGCCTGTGCTGGATTTACGCTTTTCAGCGCGGTCGTGAGTGCCGGCTTTTCTTTGCTGTCGCTGCGAATGGTTGGCGGACATGAATATGCGCTGTACGCGGCTTCGCGCAGTGTCGCGCTGCCGTTAGCGGCAGTATATGCGATGGCTTTGCGGTCGCGCGGTGGCGTGGCAGCGCTTGCGGTTGCGATGATCCTAGTTCAGCTATTCGACGCGATGATCGGGTTCCGCCTCAGCGATCCTGGCGCGGCGTACGGCCCCATGGTCTTTTCTGCGATAAATTTCGGGTTGCTGTTGTGGATGAACCGGGCGGATAGGACTCGAGACTAAAGATCATCCTGGCCATAACGCGGATTAGCCACCATATCGCTACGCTTGGAGATGCTTCTTAGTTGGAGAACGCGATGGCTGGGTCGATGCCGATAAGGGCGTTGGTACTCATCCAGTCGACAACACTTAAAAGCAGGATCGCCCTTGACTCAAGACCTCCATAGTCGCGTTTGATAAGACGCATTCCGAGTTTTTAGCGGGTCTTCTTCGAGACACGAGCGATCAACTCGTCCAATCTCGAAAGCAAAAGCTTAAGGATGGGAGAGTGGTTCGACTTTTTGTAGCCGAGGACCAGCTCGATAGTCGGCGCGTCTCCCTTGAGAGGACGACTCGTTACCGACAAAGGGAGAAAGTTCTGTGCGTAAGCAGGCAACAGCCCTACGCCGCGCGTCGACACTATTAAGGACATTCCCATGGTGACATGGTCCGCCTCGTGAGCTGGCGTGATTTTGATTGCGGACCGCTTCAGGTAATTGTCGATCACCCCACGCAGCACAGGAGCCGTGTTCGACACGGTCACGAATGTCTCGCCCACTAGCTCCTGAGGACTGATGGCTTTAAGCGCAGCGAGACGGTGGTTACTAGGCAAGACCACCACCAAGGGCTCTTTGACGAGAAGGCGGAACGCCAAGTCTGGCGCCACTTGTTCCCGTCGAAGAAAGGCCGCATCGATTTTTCCTTTCGAAAGGCCGTCCGCAAGCAGCGGCGAATATTGACTCGATATCATCACGTCGATGTTGGGCAGTTCTTCCCGCAAGATCTGCAAGGCTTCGGGCATCCATGTCAATTCGTGTCCGGTCAGAAAGCCCATGACGAAGCATGGCTTGGGAGGATGAGCGACCCGGCGCGCAGCTTCAGCTGCCGCTTCTGCCTGCGATAGCACCAAGCGAGCGTGATCGAGAAAGCTCGACCCGCCGATGTTAGTTCGATACCGCGCGCTCTTCGCGTCAGGAGTTGGGCGCCCACCTCGTCCTCAAGATCTCGAATCTGCCGACTCAACGAAGGTTGTGACGTGTGCAGTTTTCGCGCTGCCGCCACCGTTAGACTTCCCGCCTCAGCAACTGCGACGAAATAGCGAAGATGCCGTAATTCCATTTCCACTCCCATGCTTGTAGAGCATTGCTCCCAGCTTAACAAAGTATGCTTCAATGGCGCTACAACGGACCAGCGGCGCAATCTAACGAGGTGATCTGAGTTATCCCCGAGCGGCTTGGCGGACGTCTCAGTCATGCTCAGTCTGCATGGGTCTAGATCAACGGAGGTAGAGCTATGAGTTCCCCAGTTGTTTTGATTACCGGCGCACTGACCGGAATCGGTCGGGCTGCCGCGGTAATCTTTGCGCAAGAAGGAGCAAACGTTGTTGTGTCCGGTCGTCGAGATAAACAAGGAGAAGAGCTAGTTGCGGAGTTACAAGCGCTCGGAGCAGAGGCCATTTTTGTCCGTACTGATGTCCGCAAGGATGAGGACGTGCGCAACCTTGTGGGCCAAACCGTTAAGCGTTTCGGACGCCTGGATATTGCAGTCAACAATGCCGGGACGGAAGGCTTGCGCGGTCTCGTAACAGAACAGACTGAAGAGAGCTACGCGGCTACGTTTGATACCAATGTACTTGGTGTGCTGCTGAGCATGAAGCACGAACTGCGGGTGATGCTGCCACAGGGGAGCGGAAGCATCGTCAATATCTCGTCGACCTACGGAAGTGTCGGCGCTGCTGGGGCGTCCGTTTACGTGGCCAGCAAACATGCCGTGGAGGGGCTGACAAAATCCGCTGCACTGGAAGTCGCGGGGACTGGAGTTCGGGTAAACGTAATCGCTGTGGGCACTACGGATACGGGCATGCTCACACGCTTCACCAACACAGATGAGAATAAGGCGGCGCTCGTCTCGACCGTACCCCTCAAGCGTCTGGCAACACCGGAGGAGATCGCTCACGTGATCGCCTTTGTAGCTTCGGCAAATGCGTCATACATGACTGGCTCCTCTATCCCGGTGGATGGAGGAAAGCTGGCTCACTAATTCCAGGGCCACAGGACACGCGCATGGGCTCGTAGTAGCAGGAGCTGAACGAGGCACCGGCATGTTCCGATGAGGAGCCGGTAACGGCAACTCCCCGCTGCCCACCGATGCAGCGCCTGCGTTCTATCCCGACGAATCATGGTGCGCAGTATCAATACCCAGAGCTGTTTGTTGAGCATGTCACGCAGTTCCTAAAGGGCTGAGCACGAGAAGAAAAGCAGAAAGGAGAAACCAAAACATGAAAGAAAGGCAGATCAAGCTTCCAGGTCCAGATCATCCGATTTCCATCCAGCGCAATCCCGCTCGCGTTGTCGTATCCGTCGCAGGCCGTGTGGTTGCCGATACCCACAACGCCTTGACGCTCCGCGAAGCGTCGTATCCGCCCGTTCAATATATTCCAGGCGAGGACGTTGATTTTTCCCAGTTAGAACGGACGAGTTACGCAACCTACTGTCCCTATAAAGGCGACTGCAATTACTACAGCGTTCCCGCTGGAGGAAAGAAGTCCGTCAATGCGGTGTGGTCGTACGAAGATCCGTTTCCTGCTGTTGTGCAGATCAAGGAGCATGTTGCGTTCTATCCCGACCGGGTCGATGAGATAGCAGAGCAATTGGCAACGTGAAGAAAGGTCGACGGACTGGATCATTGCACCAAGGGCCGATCGCGAACTCGCGCTTGGAATGAAGGCCTTGAAGCGAATCGGCAGGCGCGACGAGGTGGCGGACGCAATTGCCTTTTTGGGGTTCGATGGTGCGGCTGGATTACAGGAGCGAGCTTCCCGGTGGACGGCGGATCGAGCCCTGAGAGAGCGAAGGACATTGGTTTTACCTAGGAGGAAAAATTCAATGAACCCAACTAAACAGGAAAAAAATAAGGCACTCGTTTTTGAGGCTTTTGACACCCTCTTCAATAAACGTGACTACGCATCGGCCCAGCGCTACTGGTCCCCTCACTACATTCAGCACAGCGCTCATATCGCACCTGGTCGCGACGGCCTCTTCAATCTTATCAAGAGCATGCCACCGACGTTGAAGTACGAACCCGGAACGATCGTGGCCGAGGGAGACTTCGTGATCGTGCACGGGCGATTTAGCGGTTTCGGTACTCCTGTGAATTGGATTGCCGCAGACATTCTCCGCATCGAGGACGGCATGCTGGTGGAGCACTGGGATGTGATCCAGGACGAGGCTTCGCGTGCATCCTCCAAGAGCGGCCTTCCCATGTTTGGCGACAAGTTTGGCGAGTGAGCATTGGATTGGCTTTCCCTCATCTGCGGTCAGGTTCTTCTCCAAGATGCTCGCGTATTTTGACGTCTGGCGGCCATGCCACGCTCCGGGAGGATGGTCAGCAATCGGAAGTTAGACCAGTCAAGCTGGCTCGGGAGATACCGATTGCCCAGAACAGCCGGCCGGACTAGGATATTGTCCCCCTCGGCATTGTCGGCGCCAAAATTTCGAGGCCAAGGAGGCTCCCTTGAGGCTCACTTACGGACCCAGCCGTGCGTGCCTGCTGGCCGGAGTCTTGTTTTATGGAGCAGCAACATCCCTTGCACAAACCCAGACGGTACCCGGTTCGAGCACGCCGGGCGAAGCCATACCTGGAACACCCGGAGTGAGCCCGTTCGCGGGTAGCGTGCCGGGAAAGCTCCTTCCGGGAGTTATGCCGCTTTCGTTGCGGGACGCTATCGACCGCGGATTGAAGCAAAATCTCGGAGCGCTCCTATCCAACGCCGACATTCGCTCAGCGCGCGGACAGCGTTGGGAGCAATTGAGCGCGCTCCTACCGCACGTAACCGCGGCGCCTTATGTGGACGTATCCCAAATAAATCTCCAGGAACTGGGCATTAAGTTTACTTTTCCAGGAGTCAATATCCCCCCGTCCGTTCGTTTTTCCTATTTTGATGCGCGCGTAAGTGTGGACCAGTCCTTGTTTAACTGGAGGTCGATCAACAATGAGCGCGCGGCTAAGCTGGCCTTGAGGTCCGCGGAATATAGCTACAAGGATGCGCGCGATCTCGTTGTGCTCGCCGTGGGTTATACCTATTTGCAGGCCATCGCCGACGAAGCTCGCATCGAAACGGCGGAAGCGCAAGTCAGGACGGCGCAGGCGCTCTTCGATCAAGCAACAGACCGGGTGAATGCGGGCACTTCGCCAGCCATTGATGGGCTGCGCGCCAAAGTCGAGCTGCAAACCCGGCAACAGCAGTTGATTCAAGCGAAGAACAACCTCGCCATCCAGAAGCTGACCGTAGCGCGGGTGATCGGGCTGGCTCCCGGGCAGGAATTCGAATTGACGGACAAGTCGCTGTACCAGCCGTTCGAGGGCATCACGGTCGAAGAGGCCCTGAAACGCGCTTACGCTACGCGTTCCGATTACCAGGCGGCCATGACTGACGTCCGGGTGGCGGAATTCTCCCGGAAGGCCGCGGTGGCCGGGTATTTTCCGTCGCTCTCCTTTAATGCGGACTATGGTGCGGGAGCCACGCATCCTTCCACAGCAAGGCAAGTATTCGACGTGCGCGGTACGCTCTCGATTCCTATCTTTCAAGGAGGCAGCGTTCACGGTGACGTTTTGCAGGCGGACGCAAGACTCGAGCAGAGTCGCGAGCGGCTGGACAATCTGCGAGCGCAGATCGACTCCGACGTACGGACCGCTCTGCTGAACCTGCAGTCGTCAGCCGATCAAGTCAGCGTGGCGCGCAGCAACATTGATTTGGCGGAGCAGACCCTGACCCAGTCGCGCGATCGTTTCGGCGCGGGTGTCACCGATACCGTAGAGGTAGTGCAATCGCAAGAAGCGGTAGCTAGCGCCCATGAACAGTACATCTCGAGTCTCTACAGTTACAATTTTGCAAAAATTTCGCTGGCTCGTGCTCTTGGCGCCGCGGAAGAGGGCGTCAAGGAATATTTCAAAGGAATATAAACATGGCGGACGAGAACCCACCCCATTCGGCGCCTGATGCAGGCAAGGAACCCCCGATCGAGCCGTCGCCCGTGACGGACAGAATGTATACGCCGCCGGCGTCCCGGAGTCGCAAGCGCCGGAGAAACATGGTGATTCTGCTTGTCGTCTTGGTGGTGCTGGTCGCCTGCGCATTCTTGTGGCGCTACTTAAGCACTTATGAATCAACCGACGATGCCCAGGCGGACGTTCACCTGTACCCAGTCAGCGCGCGTATTTCCGGCTATGTGGTGAAGGTCAACGTAGACGACAACCAATGGGTGCAGAAAGGCACCGTGCTGGTAGAGATCGACCCGAAAGACTACGAAGTTGCGGTCGCGCAGGCGCAAGCCAATCTCGCCAATGCCGAAGCGACGGCTCAGTCGCTGAATATCACGGTGCCGATTACTTCGGTGAACACTTCGAGCCAGCTGAAGTTCACCGCGTCAGACATCGGAAACGCCACTGCTGGAGTCATTGCGGCTGAGAGGCAGCTCACTGCCGCCCACGCCCAACTGGAACAGGCGGAGGCCAACGATGTGAGGGCGCAAGACGATCTCCACCGCTACAAGCTGCTGGTGGACAAGCGGGAAGTAGCCGAGCAGGTTTACGATCAGGCATTGGCCACGGCCAAATCCAGTACCGCGGCGGTAGCGGCAGCCCGTGCCAATGAGTCCGCCGCGCAACAATTCGTGCAACAGGCGCGGAGCCGTCTGGAACAAGCGGATGCGAACTACCGATCCGCGGAGACTGGACCGCAGCAGGTCTCGTCCACCAAGGCTCGGGTGCGCGCAGCGATCGCTGACGTGGAGCAAAGGCGCGCGCTGCTCGAACAAGCTCAACTGAACCTCCAGTACACCAAAATCGTTGCGCCGGTCACCGGTGAAGTGAATAAGACGGTGGTTGTCGGGTTAAATGTTCAACCCGGGCAGCAACTCCTCACCGTGGTGCCACTCGACGAAGTTTGGATTACGGCCAATTTCAAGGAGACGCAACTCAAGTACATGCGCGTAGGACAGAAAGCGAAAATCCACGTGGACTCGACCGGCCGGACTCTGAAAGGTCACGTGGACAGCATTGCGGGGGCAACGGGCCCGCTCTTCAGCCTGCTTCCTCCGGAGAATGCCACCGGCAACTACGTAAAAATTGTGCAAAGGATTCCCGTAAAGATAGTTCTCGAGCCCAGTGAGAATCGGGACCGTCAGCTTCGGCCGGGCATGAACGTGGTGCCCGACGTCTACCTCCAATGAGCTCCACTGCTCTCACAATCGACCAGGATGTTTGGCGGCCCAAATATAATCCTTGGCTGATTGCTGTCGTCGTGGCGCTGGCAGCCTTCATGGAGGTCCTCGACACCAGCATCGCCAACGTGGCCCTGCCGTACATGGCCGGGAATCTGGGGGCGAGCAATGACCAGAGCACATGGGTCCTGACCTCGTATCTGGTCTCGAATGCCATCATCCTTCCAATCAGCGGGTGGCTCGCGGGCGCGTTGGGACGGAAGCGCTTTTTCATGTGGTGTTTGGGTATTTTTACTGTGAGGTCTTTGCTTTGCGGGTTGGCTCAAGCCATTCTCGCTGATCCCTTTCCGCCGCAGCAGCGAGGCTTGGCGTTTGCGCTGTATGGCATTACGGCAATCATGGCCCCCACGATCGGGCCCACCCTGGGCGGATGGATCACCTTCAACTATTCCTGGCGCTGGATTTTTTTCATCAATCTCCCGGTCGGGTTGGGCACATGGTTTCTTGTGCGGCGCTTTGTCGAAGATCCGCCCTATTTAAGCCGGCTCAAGGCAGCTGGCGTTAAGTTGGACTACATTGGCATCGCGCTGCTGACGCTGGGTATTGGCGCGTTGCAGGTGCTGCTCGATAAGGGCCAGGAAGATGATTGGTTCGGGTCGCGCTTCATTACGACCTTAGTCGTCGTGGCGACCGTATGCCTCATCTCGCTGGTTATCTGGGAGTGGTTTCAAAAGGCGCCGATCATCGACGTCCGCATGTTCAAGAGTTTTAACTTCGCGAGTTCGAACTTGATGATGTTCACCCTGGGAATCTTGCTGTTCAGCGCACTGGTCCTGATGCCGCAGTTCCTCCAAACTCTTTTGGGGTACACCTCCCAACTGGCCGGTCTTGCGCTCTCCGC
>WNFK01094048.1_pt1 | contig 11129 bp, 11 predicted proteins | sample 5400281 | NCBI WGS metagenome assembly WNFK01 (sample SAMN13153350, study PRJNA577476) | soil metagenome | isolation source: 20 cm soil on Douglas fir-dominated hillslope | place: USA:California | collected 2013-09-17
CATCATGAGTATGAATTCATATCTCCCGTGATCTGAAACACTCCGCTTGCCTGAAGAATCCGGTCGTGCCCGCCTTGGTGTAACCAATCGATTCGGTTCGTCCAAATCATCGGCGGCAAAAAAGCATGAAGTTGAAGAAAAGCGACGCGACGCGCATCGTACGATTCGAGGCTGGGCATCAAAACATTTGGCCATTGTGTAACGCTGCCCTAGTCGAGCTTTCTTACCCTTCCATCTTTGAACTGCACATCCATTGTAAACCCTTCATGAAGCTGAAGCGCCAAAACACCTTCGCGCGCGGCATTCGGGCTTTCATCGATTAACTCCGTCATAACGCGACCATTGATGCTGTAGATAATGTGGCAGCAGAATAATTCCTGAACGAATAGGTCCGGCGTCGAGCGCCGGACCTAATTTAAATACAAAACCGGCTAGACTGCTTGTAAGTTCGGCCGGTGCCTATTAGCATTTTTCGGTGCGCCAACAGACTCAACAAAATGGGCGGGCGTTTCGAACGAGGGGAGGACATCGGTTATGCTCGGCTTGACGATGGATACGCCATTACTCTCGACGGACATTCTTCGCTACGCCGTGATCGCGCATGGTGAAACGGAAATCGTTTCGCGTAACCTCGATCGTAGCATCTATCGCTATTCCTATTCTGCAGCAAAGGATCGCTGTCTGCGGTTATCGGCGACGCTCCAATCCAGGCTGTCGACTGGCGACCGCCTAGGATCGCTCGCCTGGAATATCCATAATAATTTCGAGCTTTTACGGGGTCCATCCTGACCGCGCGATCCGGCAGGCCGCAGCGCGGCTCTGACGATTATCAGGTTTCAAAAACAAACAAAACAAGGACAGGCAGGGGAAGCACAATGTTCCGAAAATCAGGTGGATTGATCTGTGCCTTATTGTTGATCGGCTTGAGCGCCGGCAGCGCCGCCGAGAAGAAGTATGGACCGGGCGCTACCGATACCGAAATCAAGCTCGGTCAAACCGTGCCCTACAGCGGTCCGGCGTCGGCCTTTTTGAGTTATGGCCGGCTGATGACAGGCTATTTCGAGATGGTCAACGCGTCGGGCGGAATCAACGGCCGCAAGATAACGCTGATCTCACTGGACAACGCTTTCAGTCCTCCCAAGGCGCTCGAACAAACACGGAAGCTCGTTGAGGATTCAGGTGTGCTGGCCGACGTCGGCACAGTTGGCACCACGCCGAACGTCGCGATCCAGAAATATCTCAACCAGGCCAAGGTGCCGCACATCTTCATCTCTGCCGGTGGGCGTCGTTTCGCCGACCCTCAGAATTTCCCCTGGAGCGTGCCGATGTATCCGGGCTTCGAGATGGAGGGGAAGACGTTCGGGCAATACATCCTGAAGAACAAGCCAGATGCCAAGATCGGGGTGCTGTACCAGAACGACGATTACGGAAAGGACTTTCTGACGGGGCTTAAAGCCGCAATCGGAGAGGGCAAGACCAAGATCGTAGCTGAGGTCGCCTACGAACTGACGGATCCGACCATCGATTCCCAGATCGTTCGCCTAAAGGCTGCGCAAAGTGAAGGAGATGAGCTGGACGCCACTGCAGTTCCTCGCCAGCCCGACCAACTCGGTCAAAACGGTGTTGGAACCGGCCGGATTCGAAAACGCGCAAGGGATCATTACAACGCAGTTCACCAAGCAGGCCGGCGATCCGAAGTGGGTCGACGATCCAGAAGTGAAGGAGTACGTCGAGTTCATGAAGAAATGGGTGCCAAACGACAATCCCGGCGATTTCGTTGCGCTCTCCGGATACATCATCGCGCAGGGCATCGCCCAGGCATTGAAGCAGTGCGGCGACGATCTCACGCGCGAGAATCTGCTGAAGCAGGCGACCAGTATGAGGGGAAAACATTTCAAAATGATGTTGCCGGGAATTCAGCTCAATACCTCGCCCGATGATTACGCGCCCTATCAATCGCTGCGAATGGCGACATTCGAAGGATCGTCCTGGAAGCTCATAGATGAAGCGGGTGCGGTGGGTCAGTCGCCCACAAAAAAATAATCTGAAACGGATCAATCAAAGAGGAATTCAAAAATGCACGGCCCGGTGGGCCTGATGACCGCACTTGGCCTGGCGCGAGCCGGCGTTCCAGTGACCGTGCTCGAGGCAGAGGACGACATTGTCTATTCGCCGCGGGCCATTTCCTATGCCTGGCCGATATTAGCGGGCTTGAACCATTTCGGCGTCCTCGACGACATGATTGCCGCCGGCCACACCATCGACGAACGCTGCTGGCGGATTTTCAAGACCGGAGAAACCATCGTCTACAATCATGATGCGGTTCGCGACGTCACTGACCGTCCCTACAATCTTACGCTGGGTCAGGATCATCTCGCGAAAGTGGTCCTGCAGCACCTGAAGCGATATACGGACGTCACGATTCACTGGGGGACGAAGTTCACCGGCCTGACGCAGACATCAAGCAATGTCGTTGTTACTGCCGAAAGAGCAGGCGCGCCCGTGGAGTGCGTCGCTGACTGGTTGGTAGCGGCGGATGGCGGTCGCAGCGCGGTCCGAAAAGCGGTCGGACTGACGATGGATGGGTTTACCTGGCCGCAACGCTTCGTGGTGACCAACATCTATTTCGACTTCGAGAAATACGGCTGGAACTCGGGCTATCTGGTCGATCCCATCTACGGAGCTGTCGTCTACAAGATCAATCTCGACGGTCTGTGGCGCTTCACCTTCGCTGAAGACACGACTAACCCGCTGGAAACTGTTTCGGAACGTATCCCGGAGTTCATCAATACTGTTCTGCCGGGAGACAAGAAGTATGAGCTGGCGCTCCACACCGCGTACAACATGCATCAGCGGACGGCTGCCACCTATCGGGTCGGACGCGTCCTTCTCGCAGGCGACGCGGCGCATATCACGAACCCGACCAGCGGGTTCGGTCTTATGGGTGGAATCTACGATTCCTTTGCTTTAAGCGAGGCGCTCGCGGCCGTCGTTCACGAAAAGGCTGGCGATGAAATCCTGGATCGCTATTCCGAATCGAGGAGAAAAATCTATCTCGAGGTAACCTCGCCGATATCTACCGAAAGTCTCAGGCTGGTCTTTCATTCCGGCGATCAGGATCGCCTCAACAAGGACCTTGCACTGCTTCGGAATCGGAAGAACGACCCTGAGGCGATGCGCAAATTCTTGTCTGTTTAGTGATCCCATATGGCTCGGTTCGATGGTCACTTTACCATGCGGGGCACGGCAGGTTGGCCGGTCCCGTGGTTGCATCAAAAAGACTCGTCTCCTAGCGGTTTGCGACCGTACTACGTGCAGCTTGATGACGAGTATTGTACCGGGATCACCGAAACGCCGCTCAAGTGAGGACCGCCACCTCCTGTCCACTTCGGCTTAGCCGCCCCTCGCGGCGATTGTTGCGCCTGAGTTGACAAAATGCCCTAACTATCAATCGAATCCAGATCGGCCATAGCCGTCGTTATTCGCTCGATCATCGTCAAGGTCGTGTCCTCGGGCTGCATATTTGGCAACAGCGGGGAGTGACACAGCGTAATCGTCCACATTGCGAGCGCATGCAAAATCTGCTGTCGGTAGCGCAGGAAACTGAGATCGAAGTCTGGTTTGACACCGGTTTGTTCTGCAAACCGCTCGATATAGCGAGCCAATAGATCACGTTCCCAATTCCGGCGATTTTCCGGCGTTAGCGAAGCCGTCACAGCGTAAGCGAAATCCCGTGACCAATGGCCGCGCGAAAGACATTGCCAGTCGCATAACCCCATTTGGTCCGCGCCTGTCTGATACCAATTTCCGATATGCACATCGGAGTGAATAAGCCCTTGTGGTTCGCTTTCGTGCACAGCAAGTGCGCGTATCGTCGCCGGCCAGACCTCCTCACGACGCGCAAGGACCTCAGCAGGAATAACATGGGCCGCAGCGTCAAACGCTCTGTGCGTGTAATACTCCGTACTCATTTTCTCCGCACCGATGGTAAACCATCTTGGATAGCTGGCGAGCCATCGGTAGTGCTCGGCGATCGCCGGATCGGCGTAGAAGCGGCTGTGCAGCGATGCCAGCAGATCGATCATGTCGTCTGCCATGGCGCGCGAGACGTACGTCTTATGGCTGCAAAACGTCGCGGATTTTGTTGCGACCATATCTTCGAGCAGATGGATCGCCGCAAAGGTTCGCCGGTCGTAGGCTGAATGATAACAGAGCGGTGCCTCGATCTGCAGCTCAGGTCGAAGCTGCGTATAGAAATTGCCCTCGACGCGCGCCGTACCGTTGAAGCCGCCTATCATGCGCGTGACGACGCTCGGCAGCGACTTGGTGAAGATCGAGGTCGGTAATGCGGCGCGCCGGCCTTCCTCGTTGTAGGACACGCGAAGCTGATGTCGTTCGTGCGTACCCGCGCTCGCCGGCTTGACCTCGACATAGGTAACAATGGCCCCCGGAACCTTGCCACAGAGCACGGCGGTCAACCATTCGGTCGTAATTGCATAGGGCGAACAGGGCACATCCCCGAGCCGCCGGGCCTTTGGTCGCGCCAGACGCTCAAAAGCAACGCGGCTGCCGATTTTCAGCGCTGCAAGGGCGGTAGCTGTCGATGAACCCATTATCTAGCTCCCCGTTCAGCCCACAGAATTGCTGAGTGACCTGATCAATCCTATTCGATCAAATCGGGTTCCCGGCGAAATCATAAATCCATACGCTTCATTACGATATATATCATAACCATATTTACGTTCAAGCGACGAGTGGGCCCGCCTTCGGCCGGAGCACGGCTTCCTAAACGTCTTTCCTCGTCCGGAAGATCGATTTTTGCGCGGCTACTTCCGCAAGTATGAATTCAGACATTGCGCGGACTCGGCTGAGCTCGCGCATGTCCAGATGGGTAACGATCCAATAGCTGCGTTCAAACACCGTACCAGGCAGCACGCTCTGGAGCTGTTCATCGCTGTGAGCCGCATAGTCGTGCAAAATTCCGATACCTGCGCCGCCGCGAACCGCTTCCAGCTGACCTACAGCCGTCGAACATTCAAGCCGACTATAGGTTGGGCCATAAAGCTCCGGCATGAAATTGAGTTGATCGGCGAAAATCAAATCCGGAACATAGGTTACTAGGCAATGACGTTGGAGATCTTCGAGCCGCTGAGGAGAACCGCGCTCCGCGAGATAGCCCTTCGCCGCGTAAAAATGCAGCGAGTAATCGATCAGTTTGCGCACCGAGAGCCGCCCTTCATCGGGTCTCTCGATGGTGATGGCCAGATCGGCCTCGCGCTTCGACAACGAAAAGGTCCGCGACATTGGTACCAGCTGAACCGTAAGGGATGGATGCTTTGCTCTGAAATGACTAAGCCGGGAACACAGAAAAAGCGTGCTGAAGCCGTCCGGAGCGGCAACCCTCACGGTGCCCGAAAGCTCGACGTCGGATCGAGAAAGATCGCCCTGTGCGCGCAATAGCTGGGCTTCGACCTCTTCAGCGGTCTTGTACAATCGATCGCCGGCTGCGGTCAGCACGCTTCCCGTAGTCTGACGGTCGAATAGCCGAACGCGAAGTGATTTCTCAAGCGCGTTGATCCTGCGGCCGACCGTGGCGTTATCGACTCCCAACTGCAACGCTGCGGCTGAAAACTGGCCAGCGCGAGCGACGCTTAAGAAGACGCGTATGTTGTCCCAGTCCATTTGCAACCAACGTTCGATCCGTCAGCCTGATCATCGCAGGCAACATCATCGAATGCCAGAGCGATCGATATTTGCTTCACGAGGACTCGCGGATCCCGCAGACGGGCAGGAAACATTCTATCCGCGCAACACTCCACCGGAATTGTCCAAATCGTCCGTTTTGCCCGGAGATCACGCTTTGAGAGAAACACATAAGCGCCCCAAGCGTGTTTCGCCGCGCTGCAGCAGCAGACCGGCATGTGATTTGCTCCTTGATAGGATGATATATGTAGTGTACTATATACTTCAGTACCTCTGGGGCGTGATGTGGTTATCGCCTCGAGAACTAGCGGGGGATGATGCGCTGCTGAAGAGAATGTCCGCAATTTAGCCGCTGAACCAAATGAGGGGAAGGCATGAAGCACGCAACAATATTGGGTATCGTCTCGGCCATTCTGCTGGGCACGTGTCAGTTCACGGCCGTAGCGGCTGAAAAAAAATATGGCCCCGGCGTAACGGACACTGAAATTAAGATCGGCCAGACCGTTCCCTACAGCGGTCCAGCCTCAGCATTTTCGAGTTACGGCCGCGTCATGGCGGGCTACTTTCAAATGTTGAACGAGAAGGGCGGCATCAACGGCAGGAAGGTGAATTTGATTTCACTCGACAATGCCTTCAGCCCGCCGAAAGCGCTCGAACAAACGCGCAAGCTGGTCGAGAATGACGAAGTGTTGGCCGACGTTGGAACGGTCGGCACCGTCCCGAACATCGCCATTCAGAAATATCTCAATCAGAACAAGGTCCCTCATGTATTCGCCTCAGCGGGAGGCCGGCGGTTCAACGATCCTCAGAATTTCCCGTGGACCGTCCCGTCCTATCCGGCATTCCAGATGGAGGGCGCCACCTTCGGCAAATACATTCTCAAGAACATGCCGAACGCAAAAATCGCCGTCCTCTACCAGAACGACGACTATGGAAAGGACTTTCTGACCGGTCTCAAGGATGCCTTAGGGAGCGACGCCAACAAGATTATCGCCGAAGCCAACTACGAACTGACATCCCCAACCATCGATTCCCAGGTGATTCAGTTGAAGACTTCCAGCGCCGATACCCTCCTTCACTTCTCCACGCCAAAATTCGCGGCTCAGGCGCTCAAGAAGGTCCAGGAACTGGGCTGGAAACCGACACAATTCCTGGCCAGCCCGATCAACTCGGTGCAGACAGTGCTCACACCGGCGGGACTTGAAAACGTACAGGGGGTCCTGACGACGCAATTCACGAAACAAGCTGGAGATCCGGCGTGGGCGCAAGATCCGGAGGTTATCGAATTCCTCGCATTCATGAAGAAATGGGTGCCGAACGACAGTCCGAACGATTTCATTGCCTTGTCCGGCTACATCAATGCCCAAGCGATCGCACTCGCTCTAGGACGATGTGGCGATGATCTCACCAGAGATAATCTTCTGTATCAGGCAACGAATTTCAAAAAGGATCGCCTCGCAATGCTTCTCCCGGGGGTAGAACTCAATAACTCCAAGGAAGACTACGCGCCCTATCGGTCGCTACGCTTGGCAAAATTCGAAAATGCGTCCTGGAAGCTTCTTGATTGAGCGGCTATTCCGCGATCGCCCGTGACTCCGATCATGCGATTTGTCATATAGCGTCAAATTGGCACCAACCGCGCTGCACGGATGAGCAACGACGTCGCCCACGGCGTGCTCGTCCGGGCGGCCAATCCAAATGGGCAACTCCTTATCGACTGGTTGCACTGAATAGGCTTGACGAGTCAACCGATCACGCGAGCCCGCCGTAGCTCACTGATTGTTTCAGATGATAAACCCATTTCGCCCAAGACATCATCGGTGTGCTGCCCAAGCATCGGTGGCGGCAACCCGGCGTGGCGCTCTGCTCCGTCTATCAGAACCGGGTGACCCACGCCTTTCAGCCGGCCTGCGATTTGGTGCTCGTACTCGACAATAATTCCGCTTGCTCGAGTGTGCGGGTGGTCAAGCAATTGAGCGATCGAATTGATCGGCGCACAGGGAACGCCGACGCCCGCTAGCGTGTCGTTCCAGTAGGCGACGGAATGCTGCGCTATCGCGATCTGGACATGACTGATGGTTTCTTTGCGGTGCGCGACCCGATCAGCATTCGTCCTGAACCTCGGATCATCGACGAACGCGCTTAACCCCACGACGGCACAGAACTTGCGCCAAAGGTTATCGTTCGCGACCCCGATCATGATCGGGCCATCGGCAGCGTCGAAGGCCTGATAGGGGCAAAGCGATTCGTGGCTTGAACCACATTTCGGCGGCTGAACGCCGCGTTCCCAATAGGTCTGCAGATTGTAGCCCAGCAGGCCAAGCGCGGTTTCGAAAAGTGAAACCTGGATCGCGCCTCCCTTGCCTGTTTTTTCTCGCGCATACAATAACGCCAAAATGCCGCTAAACGCGTGCACGCCGGTCATCTGGTCGATCGGAGATATCGGACTACGGATATAGCCGCCGTCCTCATCGCCAGTCATCGACATGATCCCACAAAACGCCTGCAAGATCACGTCATAGCCGGGTGAATTCTTCAGCGGTCCCGAACGCCCAAATCCGGAAATGCTGCAGTGGATCAGGCGCTCGTTCAACGAGCGAAGCGTTCCAGCATCGATCCCCAGCCGCTCAGCGACTCCGGTCCCGAAACTTTCGATTGCGACGTCGGCGGACCTTGCCAGCGCATGGACAATCTCTCGTCCCCTTTCCGTTTTCATGTCGACAGCGATGCTTCGCTTGTTTCGGTTGGCACTGAGAAAGACGGTGCCAAGGCCGGGCGCAGGGAAAGGGGGCCAACCGCGTGTTTCGTCACCCTGCCCGACGGTCTCTACCTTGATGATGTCGGCACCGAGATCGCCGAGATACTGGGCGCACAGTGGACCAGCCAAAACTTTCGACAGGTCGAGGACGCGTATGCCGGTCAGGGGTTTTGACATTACTTTTCCTTCGGTCGGTGATCTGCTCAATACTCGGTGGCATTCCGGACGACAGCGGCTCATCAGGCGTCGAGTTGACCCGAGGCAAAGACACCGCCCATGTAGGCGGGAAAGCCACATTTCTTTACCAGCAGATAATCTGCCGCGCGACGCTCGTCCTCCGAGAGCCGGCCTCGCCATTTCGCTGCGACGGCATGTGCGCTCGCAAGCCGCTGGCGCAACGCTAGCTTGCCATCGGTGACCGGTTCAGCCTCTAACCAAAAAGCTGCCTGCGCAATAACGCCATCGAACGCCGACGTCGGGGTTGTGGCCCCGCCAAAGCCGGCGCGGGCAAAGGCATTTGCAAGCACAGGATCCCCGTTTCCGTCGGCGCGCATTGCCTCCGCGACAGCGGCGACCGCTTGATCGACCGTCGCAGGAATGCCTCCCGCTTTTTGAAAACGGTCATGATCGAGCCTGCCGAGAAACAGCGTTCTGATCATGTTGCGCGGTTCACGGCGTTGAATGAGTTTTGAGAATATTTGCATCTCGGTGCGGATCGCATCATCGAATGGCTGCGGAAATCCTTCGCCGATGCAATCGAGAATAGCGAGCGGCGCGGGATAGTGCCCCAGCGTGTCGGCCAGAACATCCGCGCGTTTCCGCTCGATGATTGTGGTTGCGCGATCGGCATCCGCCGGCCGCCATTCTGCGCGGTCCCAAGGCTGCGACGCGGTCGCATGGGAAAGCACCCACCGCTCTGCCGCAGCTACCTCTTCACCGAGAGGAACCAGGTGATCGACCACTCCGGCCGCAGCAGCGGCTTGCCCCAACAGTCGCTCACCTTCCAACAGGACTGGAAGAGCCTTTTCGATTCCGATCAAGCGAGGAAGCCGCTGGGTTCCTCCTGCTCCCGGCAACAGCCCAACCAGTGATTCCGGCAAGCCAAACGCTGCCCTGGGATCATCGACCATGACCCGATAGTGGGCGGCTAGCGCCAATTCCCCACCCCCACCGAGGGCCAGACCTGCAATCGCGGCCGCAACTGGCTTACCCGCGGTTTCGATTCCGCGCAGAGCACGGCTTAGACGAAAAAAGTGGTCGAACGCCAAGCCATCGCGCGTCTCTGCCGGCGCGGCCATGATCATGTCGTATGCCAGCCCTAACTCGGTTAAATCAGCACCGGCGCAGAACGCCGATGCCTTTCCCGAGCGGATGACGACACCTTTCACGTCACTTCCGCGAAGCCACTCGCTGAAAATAGCGAGTTCGGCGATGGCCGCGTTGGAGAACACATTCATTGGGCGGCCAGGCATGTCGAAAACGAGGTGCACAACACCGTTTTCAGCCCGTTCGGCCCTAAATTCCTTCAAGTTTCCCAGCACCGTCATGGCATTCTCCGCGAGAAACGCGAGGCACTATAGCATACTGTATAGCTGCGTACTAGTTGCGGCGAGCGTTTTTCAAGCCACCTAAAGGAGGTTTGTTACCGTCGCTGCATGCCATGAACCAAGGACTTTCCGATGTTCTGGCGTAGGGCACCCACCGACCTCGATGCCCGGAAAAGAGCCTTCGGCTGCAGTTTGCCCTTTACCAGCGCCACCCATATGGTACACTACCTAACTAAATTGATACGGATGTACCAGCGATGATAGAGCGAACCATTTTTCGCGAGGAACACAACATTTTCCGGGAGTCCGTTCGGCGCTTCGTCGATCGCGAAATCGTGCCATTTCATGCCCAATGGGAGAAGGACGGCATTGTGCCGCGGGAACTGTGGCTCAAGGCAGGCGCAGAAGGCCTCCTCTGCTGTACCGTTCCGGAGCAGTATGGGGGATTGGGCCTCGACTACCTCTTCGACGTTGTCGTGTTCGAAGAATTATGGCGATCCGGTGCAAGCGGCCCGGGATTCCTGATCCATACGGATCTCGTCGCGACCTACCTCCTTTCCTTTGGAACCGAAGAGCAAAAGCGGGAATGGTTGCCGAAGATGGTGTCGGGCGAGGCCATCGGCTCGCTCGGCATGACGGAGCCTCATGCAGGCAGCGATCTCAAGGCGATCCGGACCCGTGCCGTTCGCGACGGCAACGATTTCGTTATCAACGGCCAGAAAGTTTTTATCTCGAATGGTCAACTCTGCGATTTCGTCGTTCTTGCGACCAAAACCGACGGCAGCGCGGGTGCCAAAGGTGTGACGCTTTTCATCGTCGAGAGCAGCCGACCGGGCTTTCAGCGCGGAAGAAATCTCGAAAAGATCGGGATGAAAGCCCAGGATACATCTGAGCTGTTCTTCGAGAATATACGTATTCCCTCTACCAATATGCTTGGCCAGGAGGGCAAGGGCTTCTCGTTGATGATGACGAAGCTTGCGCAAGAACGGCTTGCCCAGGCGATCCGCTCAGCAACCGTCACCGAAACCGTCCTTGATTGGACTGTTGAGTATACCGCGGACCGAAGCGTGTTCGGTCAAAAACTAGCAAACTTTCAGAATACGCAATTCAAGCTTGCCGAT
>WNFK01240132.1_pt1 | contig 11129 bp, 10 predicted proteins | sample 5400281 | NCBI WGS metagenome assembly WNFK01 (sample SAMN13153350, study PRJNA577476) | soil metagenome | isolation source: 20 cm soil on Douglas fir-dominated hillslope | place: USA:California | collected 2013-09-17
ATTCCAGCCGCGTGGAAAAGTGCTCGGCGGTTCGAGCTCGATCAACGGCTTGCTGTATGTGCGCGGCCAGCACGAGGACTACGATCGCTGGCGCCAGCGTGGCAATGCCGGCTGGGGCTATGACGACGTGCTGCCCTATTTCAGGAAGGCCGAGAACCAGCAGCGCGGTCCCGACAAATACCACGGCGCGGACGGGCCGCTGCCGGTGTCGGACTGGCGTCACCACGATCCCCTTTCGGAGGCCTTCGTCGTCGCGGCCGCCGAGACCGGCATTCCGACCAATCCCGATTTCAACGGCGCCACCCAGGAAGGCGCCGGATTTTTCCAGACCACGACCAGGCGCGGACGGCGCGCCTCGACCGCGTTCTCCTATCTGCGGCCAGCGTTGAAGCGCGGCAATCTGCACGTCGAGACCTCGGCGCTGGCGCAGCGCATCCTGTTCGAGGGCCGCCGCGCCAAGGCGGTCGAATACAAGCAGGAAGGCCGCGTGCGCACGGCGCGGGCGCGCAAGGAAATCCTGGTCTCCAGCGGCGCGTATAACTCGCCGCAATTGCTGCAGCTCTCGGGCGTCGGTCCGGCGGACCTTCTGAAGCAGCACGGCATCGAGATCGTGCTCGACGCGCCCGGCGTCGGCAACGATCTGCAGGACCACATGCAGGTCCGGTTGATCACGCGCTGCGCGCAAAAGGTCACGCTCAACGACGTCGTCAACAATCCGGTACGCCGGGTGATGGCGGGCATTCAGTACGCCGCCTTGCGCAAGGGGCCGCTGACGATCGCCGCCGGCACCTCGGGCGCCTTCTTCAAGACCAGCCCGCGGCTGGCCTCGCCCGATATCCAGATTCACTTCCTGCCGTTCTCGACGGACAAGATGGGTGAGAAGCTTCACGCGCTTTCCGGGTTCACCGCATCGGTCTGCCAGTTGCGTCCCGAGAGCCGCGGCTCGCTGCGCATCAAAAGCGCCGATGCTTCCGTGCCGCCGGAAATCCGCATCAACTATCTCGCGACCGAAACCGATCGCAGGGCTTTCATCGACGGCATCCGCATCCTGCGCAACATCCTCGCCGCGCCGGCGCTGAAGGCCTACGCTGTCGGGGAAGTCGATCCCGGTCCGAAAGTGCAGAGCGACGACGAGTTGCTCGATTTCTGCCGCCGGACCGGCAGCACGGTCTATCACCCGACCTCAACCTGCCGCATGGGCAGCGATGCGCTCGCCGTCGTCGACCAGCGCTTGCGCGTGCGCGGCATTGAAGGCCTGCGCGTGGTCGATGCGTCTATTATGCCGGACCTGATGTCGGGCAATACCAACGCGCCGACCATCATGATCGCGGAGAAAGCGTCCGACATGATTCTGGAGGATGCGCGGTAGCTGCCTGACCGTAGCCCGGATGGAGCGAAGCGCAATCCGGGGCCGCTCCCGCGCCGCACGACCGTTCCCGGATTGCGCTGCGCTCCATCCGGGCTACGAAGCTACCCCTTCCACGCCCGCACCCGCTTCAGCATCTGCTCGACATGCGCGATCGGGGTTTCCGGCTGGATGCCATGGCCGAGGTTAAAGATCAGTCGCCCTGCTGCGTAATTCGCCAGCACGTCGTCGACGGCGCGATCGAGCGCGGCGCCGCCTGCAATCAACGCCAGCGGGTCGAGGTTACCTTGCACCGCGACGCGGCTTTGTACGCGCTCGCGGATCATGGAAGGCTCGGCCGCCCAGTCGATGCTGACGGCATTGACGCCGGTCGCTTCCACATAGGCCGGCAGCAGCGCGCCCGCGCCGCGGGGAAAGCCGATGATTTTCGCATCAGGCGCTTTCGCGCGCACGCCGGCGACGATGCGTTTCGCGGGCTCGATCGACCAGCGCTCGAATTCGCGCGGCGGCAGCACGCCGGCCCAGGTATCGAAGATCTGCAACGCGTCCGCGCCGGCCTTGAGCTGGCCGAGCAAATACTGAATCGAGTTCTCGACCAGCACGTCGATGATCTCAGCGAACGCCTCCGGATGACGATAGGCCATCATCCGCGCCGGCGCCTGGTCCGGCGTGCCTTGTCCCGCAACCATGTAGGTCGCGACCGTCCACGGTGCGCCGCAGAAGCCGATCAGCGCGATCTCAGGCGCGAGTTCGCGCTTGACGCGGCGCAACGCCTCATAGACCGGCTCGAGCTTGCTGAAATCTGCGTGGCGCGCGAGCATCGTCACTTGCTCCGGCGTGTCAAGCGGATCGAGCCGCGGGCCTTCGCCGGCCTCGAAGCGCACGGAACGGCCGAGCGCATAGGGGATGACGAGAATGTCGGAAAAGATGATCGCGGCATCGAAGTTGAATCGGCGGATCGGCTGCAGCGTCACCTCGGCGGCAAATTCCGGCGTGAAGCACAGATCGAGAAAACCGCCGGCCTTGGCACGCAGTTCGCGATATTCCGGCAGATAGCGCCCGGCCTGCCGCATCATCCAGATCGGCGGCACCTGCTGCCGGCGGCCGGACAGCACTTCGAGAAAAGGTTTTGCGACGGATTTCTGGGACAATCGAAAAGTTCCTGGGACGGCTGAGATTTGAGCCTCTGATACACGCAGGTTCCCTCCGGGCCAAGGACGGATACCAGGGGCGAATGTGGAACTGGCGTAAAACCGGGCCGTTATGTCATCCATGGAGGTCCCGATGGCTGAGAAATTCAATCCTGCGGCGCACGACAAGCACGCCGAAGATCCCCGTGAAGCGCTGAAGGCCGACCGGGAGACCCACGAAAAGCTCGAGGCTGGTCTGGTAGACACCTTTCCAGCGTCCGATCCCGTGAGCGCCGCGCAACCGGCGCCGTCGAAAGCCGATGGCGATCGTGCCAACGAAACGCTGTGGGACAAGGTCCGCGCGGTCTTCCGCTGACGCAAATCTCAGTAATGCGGCGGCGGCTCGTTCGCAGGGCTGGGCGCGTTGCTTTCGGCTTCCTGAAGGCGCTCCTTCAGTTCAGCGACCTGGCGCGTCAGCTTGTCGATCTCAATCCACTGCGCGGTGATCGTCTGGTTCAGCGTCTCGATGGTCACGTCCTGATAGGTCAGCCGCATTTCCAGCGCGTCGATGCGCTCGCTTAAGTCGCCGGCATCACTCATGAGAGCCATCGTTCGGTTGTCGCTGCCGCAGCCCGTGGCCCAGCGCCACACGTTCGTCGAATACAAAACACTCGCCGCGCCAGCGGCTCTCTTGCTCCGGCACGCCTTCGAGATACCGCAGGATGCCACCCTTGAGGTGATAGACCTCACCAAACCCCTGCGCCAACAGATAGGCGCTGGCCTTCTCGCACCGGATACCTCCAGTGCAGAACATCGCGATCCTCTTGTGCTTCGCCGGGTCGAGTTTCTCCGCGGCGAATTCCTTGAACTGCCCAAAGCTTTTGAGACCGGGATCGACCGCGCCCTCAAAAGTGCCCATCGCCACCTCGAACGCATTGCGGGTGTCGATCACCAGCGTGTCGGGCGCGGTGATAAGCTCGTTCCAGTCTGACGGTTCGACATAGGTGCCGACCTGCCGCCTCGGGTCGGCGGCGGCATCTCCGAGCGTGACGATTTCCTTTTTCAGCCGGATCTTCAGCCGTTGGAACGGCATCTCGGAAGCACTCGAAAACTTGAGTTCGAGATGGTCGAGCCGGCCGTCAAAAAGGGCGCCATGCTGCAACTCGCCGACGAAGGCGTCGATGGCTTCGTCGCCGCCCGCAACGGTGCCGTTGATCCCCTCATGCGCCAGCAGCACACTGCCCTTGATCCCAAGGCCGGCCGCAAGCGCGCGCAACGGCTCGCGCAGCTCCCGGAAATCCGGCAGTGCGGCGAATTGGTAGAGGGCGGCGACCTTGAGCGGCATGGCGACCGTTTATCAGGCAGGCTGGGCAGGGGATACCCCGTAAAGCCCTGCGTATTCCGCGCACTGCCTCTGACGCCCCCTGGCATGCCAGCCATTGCCCTGCCGGGGATGAATATGCCAAGAACCACCTGCAAAGAACCCCTGTAAGCCCGCCCAACGCCCTCCCTGCGGGATGCCCAAGAAATATTGAAGAAACGCTGAAAGAAAGCACTCGCGATGAGGAATTTCCATTTCGCCGGCCGCTCCACGGTCCATGCCCAGAACGCGATGGTGGCGACGTCGCACCCGGAGGCCGCGCTTGTCGCCATCGACGTGATGCGGGCGGGCGGCACGGCGGCGGACGCCGCGGTGGCGGCCTGTGCGCTGCTCGGCGTCATCGAGCCGCAATCGACCGGCATCGGCGGCGATTGTTTTGCGCTGATCCAGCCGAAGGGCGAGGGCAAGATAACGGCCTATAACGGCTCCGGCCGCGCGCCGATGGCGGCAACGGCCGAATGGTATCTCGAACGCAAGATCCACTCTGTGCCGCTGACCTCGGCCCATGCGGTGAGCATTCCCGGCGCGATCGACGCCTGGGACACGATCCTGCGCGACCACGGCAAGATGGGGCTCGACACCCTGCTGCAGCCCGCGATCAAGGCCGCCGAGGAGGGCTATGTCGTTGCGCCCCGTATCGCCTTCGACTGGAAGAACCAGTTCGAGAAGCTGAAGAACGGCACCAACACCGAGCGCTATCTCTTGCCGCATGGCAAGCCGGCGGTGGCCGGCGACGTGATCCACCAGCCCGAATTGGGCAAGACGCTGCGGGCCATCGCCAAGAACGGCCGCGACGCGTTCTATGCCGGCGAGATCGCGGCCGACATGGTGGAGACCCTGCGCGGGATCGGCGGCCTGCACACGCTGGAAGATTTCGCCGCGCATTCGACTGAAGCGACGTCGCCGATCGGCACGATGTACAAGGGCCACGACGTCTGGCAGTGCCCGCCGAACGGCCCGGGTATCACCATGCTGGTGATGCTGAATATTCTCTCCCGCTTCGACATGACGAAGTTCCGGCCGCTCAGCGTCGAGCGCTTCCATCTCGAGGCGGAGGCCGCGCGCATCGCCTACATGATGCGCGAGCAATATATCGGCGACCCGCAGCAGGTTCATGTCGATGTCGCGGGCATTCTCGCGAAGGAATTCGCCGAGGAGCACATCAAGAATATCAGGATGGACCGGCTGCTTGATTTGCCCAACGTGGCGCCGCCAATGAATCCGTCCACAGTCTATATCACCGTGGTCGACAAGGACCGCAACGTCTGCTCGTTCATCAACTCGATCGCGCATTCGTTCGGCTCGGCGATCGTGTCCAACAAGAGCGGCATCCTGCTGCAGAACCGCGCCGGCGGCTTCCGGATCCAGCCCGGCCATCCCAATTGCATCGCGCCGGGCAAGCGGCCGCTGCACACCATCATTCCCTCACTCGCCACCAAGAATGGTCGCGCGTTGATGCCGTTCGGCGTGATGGGCGGACAGTATCAGCCGGTGGGCCAGACCCACGTGCTGACCAACATCCTTGACTACGGCTGCGACGTGCAGGAAGCCATCGATATGCCGCGCGGCCTGCACTACGAGGGCGTCTATCAGCTCGAAGACAGCGTGCCGGCCGAGATCGTCGAGGGCCTGAAGAAGATCGGTCACAAGACCACCAGCGTGGTCGGCCCGCTCGGCGGCGGCCAGGCGATCTGGATCGACTGGGACAAGGGCACGCTGACCGGCGGTTCCGATCCCCGCAAGGACGGTTGCGCGCTGGGCTATTGAGCGACGCCACCCCTGGAACCTCGGCTTGTCGCTTTCGTTAAAGCGACGAGGCGCAGCCATTTGGATGGTTGCGGCCGATTGCCTGCCGCCAGGGGGATGTCATCAGCGTTCTTGATTCAGAAGATACCGAACAGGCCGACCTGCGCGGCGGCCAGTCGCCGTGGGCCGCGACTTCAAAACACCCGTCGCGGCTCGAAGTGCGCGACAATCTCACATGCGATGCGCTGATCGTCGGCGCCGGTATCACCGGATCGCTGGTTGCCGAGCGGCTGACGCGGCAGGGGCTGAATGTCGTCATCGTCGATCGCGAGCTGCCCGGCCGCGGCAGCACCGTCGCCTCGACCTCGATGCTGCTGTGGGAGATCGACCAGCCGCTGCGGCAGTTGAGCGAAGCCTACGGTTTTGAGCACGCCGCGCGTGCCTATCGCGCCAGCCTGGAGGCCGTTGCCGGTCTTAAATCGCTCGTAGCCCAGCTCGGCATCGCCTGTGGCATGCGGGACAAGAATTCGCTGTATCTTGCAGCGGATGAAAGCAGTGCAGGACTGATGGAAGAGCATCGCTGGCGGACGCGCGCCGGCTTGCCGGGAGATTTTTTGGACCACGGCGCCCTGCTCGACAATTTTGGCATCGCGCGCGCCGCTGCGATTATTTCCTCCGGCGCGGCCGATGCCGATCCCGTGCAACTGGCGCACGGCATGCTGAGAGCTGCGATGACGCGCGGCGCGCGTCTGTTCGAGGCAGAAGCTGTCGCATTCGATTCCGCCGGGCGTTCGGTCAATGTCCGGCTCGGCAACGATCGCGAGATCGAGGCGCGCGCTGTCGTTCTCGCCACCGGCTACGTCATGCCCGATATCGTTCGCTCCACCGTGCAGGAGGTGTCGTCGAGCTGGGCCGTCGCGACGACAGCCCAACCGCAAAACATCTGGAGCGCCGGCACGCTGATCTGGGAGGATGCGAAAGATTACCTCTATGCGCGAACGACCCGGGCAGGGCGCATCATCGTCGGCGGGGAGGACAGCACCGAGATTATCGAGCCGGATGCGCGCGACCGCCTGATACCGGAAAAGTCGCGCGTGCTCGTGCAAAGGCTCGCGGCGCTCTGGCCGGCCGCAAAACCTGACATCGAATTCCGCTGGTCCGGCACATTCGATACCACGAGCGACGGTTTGCCGCTGATCGGCCCGGTCCCCGGCGCCAAGGGCGTCTATGCGGCGTATGGCTATGGCGGCAACGGCATCACCTTCAGTTTTCTTGCCGCGCGGCTGATCGGCGATCTGATCGCCGGAAAAACCTCGCCATTGCTGCGTGATTTCGCGATCGATCGCGATGGCGACATGGCTGACGGCTGAAAGATGGCTATCAAAAAAATGGCTATCGAAATGGACCGCCCTGGGTTAGAGACGGCGGTCTCTCGAACGAGGTACAAAGATGCGCTTCTCCCGACGCACGATCATCCGGACCGCATGTGCCGCCATGGCGGCCGCGGTTGCCACGCCCGTCGCCATCAGGATGGCTTCGGCCCAGACCGCAGGAAAACCCATGACCACAGCTTCAGGCTTGCAGATCATCGACAGCAAGGTCGGCACCGGCGCCTCGCCGACGACCGGCCAGACTTGCGTCATGCATTATACCGGATGGCTCTACGAGAACGGCCAGAAGGGCAAGAAATTCGACTCCTCCGTGGACCGCAACGAGCCGTTCGAGTTTCCGATCGGCCAGCGTCAGGTGATCGCCGGATGGGACGAGGGCGTCGCTTCCATGAAGGTCGGCGGCAAGCGTACGCTGATCATTCCGCCCGCGCTTGGTTACGGCGCGCGCGGCGCCGGTGGCGTCATCCCGCCGAATGCGACGTTGATGTTCGACGTCGAATTGCTGGCGGTGAAGTAACGCGCGCAACGGGGGAGGCGCATCGTGAAGGTCTCGATCCTCGACGATTATTTCGACACGTTGCGCACCCTCGACTGCTTCGGCAAGCTGGCCGGACACGATGTCACGATCTGGAACGATCACGTCCAGGATGTCGACGCGCTGGCGGAACGGCTGCGCGATACCGAAGCGCTGGTGCTGATCCGGGAGCGTACGCAGATTCGCACGCCGCTTCTGGAGCGGCTGCCGCAGCTGAAACTGATCAGCCAGCGCAGTGTCTTTCCGCATATCGATATCGACACCTGCACCCGGCTCGGCATTGTCGTGTCGTCGGGCCAGCACGCCGATACGCCGTCTTACGCGACCGCCGAATTCACCTGGGGCCTGATCCTGGCGGCGATGCGCGCGATTCCGCAGCAGATGGCGGCGCTCAAGGCCGGCAAATGGCAGATTGGCGTCGGCCATACGTTGCGCGGCAAGACGCTCGGCATTTATGGTTACGGCCGGATCGGCGCCGTCGTCGCCGGTTACGGCAAGGCGTTCGGCATGAACGTGCTGGTATGGGCGCGCGAACCGGCCATGGCAAAGGCCCGCGCCGACGGATACGAGACCGGCGCCAGCAAGGCTGATTTCTTCGAACGATGCGACGTGCTCTCGCTGCACATGCGCCTGGTCGATGCCACGCGCGGCATCGTCAAGGCAGAAGACCTCGCGCGGATGAAACCCTCGGCGCTCCTGGTCAACACCAGCCGCGCGCCGTTGATCGAGCCGAACACGCTGGTCAATGCGTTGCGCGCCGGCAGGCCTGGCATGGCGGCGATCGATGTCTATGAAAAGGAACCGCTCCGCGACGTCAACGATCCCCTGCTGACCATGGACAATGTGGTCTGCACGCCGCATCTCGGCTACGTCTCGCGCGACGAATACGAAATCCAGTTCACGGATATCTTTGACCAGATCCTGGCCTATGCCGCGGACACGCCGATAAATGTCGTCAATCCGGATGTGATGTCCAGGCGGCGTTGAGGCGCGGCCAGCGCCGGGGCGTGGATAGGCGAGGGACGCGCCCGGCCATGACGAAAACCGGGGCGCCCATGCGCCGCAGGCTCCCTTAATCTTCTGGTTTGCGGCCCCACTTTTCGATACCGTTCGGACCAACGATGTTTCGAGAAGGCGCACAATGACCGGTACGCACGACCACAGCCATTCCCACGATCACGATCATTCGCACGGCGATGCCGAACGCTGGAAGCACGACGGCGTCCGCGTCATCCCCGGCAATCAGCTCGATCCGAACGTGCCGTCAACCGCGGGCATGGACCGCAAGGCCGCGATCAATTTCGCCCGCGTCGGCGCGCAGAAATTATGGGCGGGCACGGTGACGATCCGTCCCGACGCCAAGACCGGCGCGCATCATCACGGCCATCTCGAAAGCATCATCTATGTCGTGAAGGGCAAGGCGCGGATGCGTTGGGGCGAGCAGCTGCAATTCACCGCGGAAGCCGGCCCCGGCGATTTCATCTTCGTGCCGCCCTACGTGCCGCATCAGGAGATCAACGCCAGCCGCGACGAGGTGCTGGAGTGCGTGCTGGTGCGCAGCGACGGCGAGGCGGTCGCCATCAACCTCGACATCGAGCCGGTGGAAAAACCTGAGACCGTGCTGTGGGTCGATCCGGTGCACCGCGATCCCGCCGAGAAGAAGTAAAACAACAAACGCCGCCGACGTGCGGATGTCGCGGGGGGAATGCCATGAAGCTTGTTCGCTACGAGAGCGCGGGCCATGTCGCCACTATCACCATGGATCGCGCCTCATCACACAACGCGCTCAATAATGCATTGTGTGACGAACTGCGCGAAGCCTGGCTCCGCTTTCACGAAAGCGACGACCGCGTTGCGGTGCTCGCTTCGTCCGAAGAAAAATATTTCTCGGTCGGCGCCGATGTCAGGGATCTTCCCGTCAACATGTGGCACGCGGTGCCTGGATTGGGCGTCGAACTCGACAAGCCGGTCATTGCCGCGACATCCGGATGGGTCGTCGGCGGCGCCTTCGTGCTGGTGCAGATGGCGGACATGTGCGTGGCGTCGGAGACGACGCGCTTCATCTATCCCGAGGGCAAGATCGGCACCACCGCCGGCGGCATCTCCTCGGTGATGGCGCGGATGCCGCACAAGATCGCCATGGAGTTTTTGCTGGTCGGCGAGGAAATGTCGGCGGAGCGCGCCTGGCAGATCGGCTTTGTGAACAAGGTCGCGCCGAAGGGGCAGCATGTCGCACTCGCCCAGGAGATGGCGGCCAAAATCGCCGCCAACGCGCCGCTGGTGGTCCGGGCGCTGAAGAAACTGGCCCGCGACGCCATGCCCAAGGGGCCGCTGGAAGGGGTCGCCGAGGTGCGCCGGCTGCTCGACGTCATCAGGGACAGCGAAGACCTGAAGGAAGGCGTCAAGGCGTTCGCCGAAAAGCGCAAGCCCGACTTCAAGGGCAAGTAGCAGGTCGCGGGGCGCATTCGCGCGACCGGCCTGATCGCGCGATCGTGTTCGCGCGGTGCGGCGCGCATCTGCTTTCAGAACGGATATCCGCTGCTAAACTTCGCCCAACAAAAAATGTGACACAGGAAGGAAGCGATGACGAATTCCGAAAATCTGATAGCGCGGCGCACGGTTCTCAAAGGCCTCGGTCTCGGCGTGGCGGCGACCGCGGCGATGCCGGCCCAGGCTGCGACGGCGGTTCCTTCCGAAGGCGGCGAAATCTGGAGCAACGAATACTGGACCAAGAAGGGCGACATTCCCTTGTGGATGTTTCGCAAGCGGATCGGCGCACCCAAGCCGGGTGAGCCGGCGCGTCCGGTCGTGTTCTTCGTCCACGGTTCTTCAGTGACGTCGCGGGTATTCGATCTCAGCGTCCCCGGCAAAGGCGAATATTCCGCGATGAACGAGTTCGCCCGCTACGGCTTCGACTGCTGGACCATGGATCACGAGAATTACGGCAAGTCCGGCCGCACCTCGGGCAATGCCGATATCGCCAGCGGCGTCGAGGATTTGAAGGTCGCGGTCGAACTGATTGCCCGCGAGACCGGGCAACAGAAACTGCACTTCGTCGGCGAATCCTCGGGCGCGCTGCGCGCCGGCGCCTATGCCATGGTGGCGCCCGATCGCGTCGATCGGCTGGTGTTTGCCGCCTTCACCTACAAGGGCGAGGGCTCGCCGACCCTGACCAAGCGGGCCGAGCAGCTTGACTATTTCCGCACCCACAACATGCGCAAGCGCGCCCGCGACATGATCCGCTCGATCGCGACACGGGACAAGCCCGGCACATCCGATCCAGCCGCCATCGAGGTGCTGGCGGATGCCGAGATGCAGTTCGGCGACCAGATCCCGACCGGCACCTATCTCGACATGACCGCCAATCTGCCGGTCGTGCATCCGGAGAAGGTGCTGGCGCCGGTACTGCTGGTGCGCGGCGAGTATGACGGTATCGCCACCGTGGCCGATCTCGAGGAATTCTATAACAAGCTGCCGAACGGCGATCGCCAGTTCATCATCCTGCCCGGCACTGCCCATTCGGTGGCGCTGGCGATCAACCGGCAATTGTTCTGGCACGTGACGCGGGCGTTTCTCACCA
>WNFK01197987.1_pt2 | contig 11121 bp, 11 predicted proteins | sample 5400281 | NCBI WGS metagenome assembly WNFK01 (sample SAMN13153350, study PRJNA577476) | soil metagenome | isolation source: 20 cm soil on Douglas fir-dominated hillslope | place: USA:California | collected 2013-09-17
ATCGAGCGCGTCGCATCGATGGCCATCAGGCCGAACTCGTCGATCATCTTTTCGTACTCTTCGATGATTCGGCTTTGAAACAGTCCGAAGCTCTCCTCGATATCGTCGCTCAAGCCGAGATCCATTCCCGCCTCATAGTATTTAAGCGCATCGCGGCCGCCAAGGATGCGTTTCATCGCCACATCCAAGGGCGTGCGGAAGTAGAAAGCTACGGTCGGTTTTACCGCAAAAGCGTATAGATCCCGTACCCACTTGGGGCTCACACCGCGCGCGACGTCGCGCGCGAACGCCGTGTAAATGTAACGATCGGCAAGAACGACCGCGCCGGCTTTGAGCGGCGGAATGATGTGATGCTCGGTACGATCGGCGAAATCGGTGGCATGAATCAGGCTAAACGTCATCCCCGTCAGCATCTTCTTTTTCTTGCCGCGCTTGGTGACCTCATGCACCAGAGGCGAGGAATTCCACTCGCTGGAGTAAACCACGTAGCCTTCGGATTCGAGCCATTTCTGCAGCAGCATTAACTGCGTGCTCTTGCCCGAGCCGTCGATGCCCTCGACGATAAATAACCGCCCGGGAAAGCGGTGTTTACCGTACATTTTCATTCCGCCTGCCATATATCGTCTCCGAATGTTAGAGGTGCAATCCCAGATATGAGTCGGTGAGCTTAGCAAACCAATCGCGGCCTTGTATAGGCACGCCGGCCGCAGCCAATGTTAAATCTTTGTTAAGCAAACCCGGACGCATCTAAATTGCGGGGTTAACCACTTCTTAACGTTCGGTTAACTTTGGATTTACCCGTACGGCTTAATGGTACCGTCAAAGTAATCATGAAGGAAGACGCGCTGCGATCAAGTAAATTCAAGTCACGTTGCCGCAGCCCGTGCGCATTCATTCAAGCTTAAACATACTGTAACATATCCGTAACAATTGCTTGCTAAATAGCCAAAAAAGGAGAGAATTTATGAAAAAAATCCTGTTTTCATTCGTTTTGATAGCGCTGTTGGGCATGGCGCCAAAACCAGCTAAGGCACAACTGATTCAGATTGACGGCTCAAGCACCGTCTTTCCGATTACGGAGGCGGTGTCCGAAGAATTCCAAAAATCCAAAAAAGGCGCGGTCAAAGTCACGGTCGGCATCGCCGGCACAGGCGGCGGCTTTAAGAAGTTTTGTCGCGGCGAGACTGACATCAGCGATGCGTCCAGGCCAATTCTAAAAGCTGAAATGGAAACCTGTAAGCAGAGCGGTGTTCAGTTTATCGAGTTGCCGATAGCCTACGACGCCCTTACGGTCATTATAAACCCGAAGAACGACTGGGTAAAAACCTTAACGATTCCTGACCTTAAGAAAATGTGGGAGCCTTCTGCTCAGGGTAAAGTAACGACTTGGAATCAAGTTCGTTCGGAATGGCCAAACAATCCCTTAAAGCTTTTTGGTCCTGGAGCTGATTCGGGAACCTTTGATTATTTTACCGAGGCGATCGTTGGCAAGGCAAAATCCAGCCGCGGCGACTTCACGGCAAGTGAAGATGACAACGTTTTGGTCCAAGGCGTGGCGAATGATAGAAATGCCCTCGGCTATTTCGGGTTTGCCTACTACATAGAGAATCAAAAGAGGCTCAAGGCCGCACCGATCGATGGCGGTAAAGGTCCGGTGTCGCCATCGGCTAAGACCGTCGAGGACGGCAGCTATCAGCCACTCTCGCGGCCGATCTTTATCTATGTAAGCAAGAAAAGCCTCGATAAGCCGGAAGTCCGAGAATACGTAGATTTCTACCTTAAAAACGCGCCGGCTTTGGTAAAACAAGTAAAATACGTAGCGTTGCCGCAGAATGCCTACACGATCGCTATGGATCACGTGAAGAAAGGCAAACTCGGCACGGTGTTCGGCGGCGAAGCCGAAGTCGGCATCAAGATCGAGGAACTACTCAAACGCGAGGCCAAGTACTAACTTGTTTACCTGTCGGACTACAGGGGATATTAAGTGTATCCCCTGTAGTTTCAACGATCGCCAACGAAGGAAACGCAAGTGAAAACTCCTGAAGCGGATGCTGGTTATCTGACTGCTCAAGCGCAAGCGCGGTCGATGCCCACGGGTCTGACCGCGCAAAAAATCCGCGAGCGCCTGATCGAAGCTATCATGTTTCTGTGCGCCGCCTCGTCCATCGCGATCACTTGCGGCATTGTCTGGGTTCTATTGGCGGAGTCTTGGCATTTCTTCCAGAGCGTTTCCCTGTTTGACTTTCTGACAGACACGCAGTGGACGGTTCTTTTCGAAAATCCCCGGTACGGCATCATGCCACTGGTGACCGGCACATTGGTCACCTCTGGGATCGCGCTACTCGTCGCTTTGCCGTTAGGAACGACGATCGCGATTTATCTAAGCGAATACGCGAACGTGCGAGTAAGAGAGATATTGAAACCCATTCTGGAGCTACTGAGTGCCGTTCCCACAGTCGTTTTCGGCTACTTCGCCTTGTTGTTTATCACGCCGATGTTACAGACCGTTCTCCCCGATCTGCCCGGCTTCAATATGTTGAGCGCCGGCATCGTCATCGGCATTATGATTATTCCTTACGTGAGTTCGCTCAGCGAAGATGCGATGAAAGCGGTGCCGGTACATATCCGCGAGGGCTCGTATGCGATGGGCGCGACGCGCTTTCAAACCGCTGTCCGCGTGCTCATCCCGTCGGCGTTTTCCGGAATCGCCTCGGCCTACGTGCTCGGATTTTCGCGCGCTGTCGGCGAAACGATGGTCGTCGCCGTCGCCGCCGGAACTCAGCCGAACCTAACGCTCAATCCGATGGAAGGCGCGGCCACCATCACTGCGTACATTGTCCAAGTCAGCTTGGGCGACTTGCCCCACGGTAGCGTCGCCTATCAAAGCATTTTCGCCGCTGGACTGACCTTGATGTGTATGACACTGATTTTCAACATCGGCGGCTACCTGCTGAGAAAGCGCTTCAGGGAGATTTATTAAATGGCAACCAAGCGGTCTATCGAGAAAAAACTTACCCGCAATCAAAGATTCGACGGTATCTTCGCCGTTATCGGTTTGATCTCTACGTTTGTCGGCATGCTGACTCTGGGAGCGCTCCTATTCGATCTGGGCAGCGACGGCTTAGGAAGAATATCGGCGCAGTTCTTCACTTCATTTCCATCTCGCTTCGCCGAAAGAGCGGGAATTCTTTCGGCTTGGGTCGGCACCGTGCTTGTCATGATCGTCACTGCCTTGACGGCTATACCGATGGGCGTCAGCGCCGGCGTGTATCTCGAGGAATACGCGCCCAAGAATTGGTTCACCGCTCTAATCGAAATCAATATCGCGAACCTGGCCGGCGTCCCGTCCATAGTCTATGGACTCATGGCGTTGGGCCTGTTCGTATATCAGCTCAGGCTGGGTCATAGCATCCTCTCCGCTGGCTTGACCCTGGCGCTGCTGATCTTACCGATCGTAATCGTGGCGACGCGCGAATCGATCCGGGCGGTGCCGTCAAGCATGCGCGAAGCGGCTTATGCGCTCGGCGCTACCTTATTATCGCTCTCACGCGCGCTATCGGCGAAACCGCGCCGCTAATTACGATCGGCGCATTGACGTTCATCGCCTTCCTCCCGGATGCGCCGATCAAAGGCGAGTTCCCGTTTATTTCCTTCGACTGGCTGATGTCGCCGTTTTCCGTGATGCCGATCCAGATGTTTAACTGGGTGTCGCGGCCTCAGGAAGAATTTCACTTGAATGCTGCGGCCACCGGCTTAGTGCTGATGCTAATGACCTTGTTGATGAACGGCGTCGCGATCTATTTCCGCTACCGCTTTAGAAAGAGGATCAAATGGTAAGCAATGGCGTAAGCGGCTGGACTATCGAATCCCCGGGAGGCATAATGCACGAAAATATCGACACGCCCAAAAGCAAAGCTTCGAAGTCTATGCCCGAACCGGATCGCTCCAGCCCCGAAAAAAGCCAAGCAGGACGTTCGATCATCAAGGTTGAAGACGTCAATTTTTACTACGGCGCGGCGCAGGCCCTCAAATCGATCAACATCGAGATACCGGAAAAAAAAGCGACGGCCTTTATCGGTCCGTCGGGCTGCGGCAAGACAACCTTATTGCGCTGTCTAAACCGCATGAACGATTTAGTTTTAAATGCCCGGCTTACCGGCAGCATCCGGCTGGACGGCCGGGACATCTACGACTCGTCGATGGACGTAATCAACTTGCGCCGCCGAGTCGGCATGATATTCCAAAAATGGAATCCGTTTCCCAAGAGCATTTATGAGAATGTTGTTTACGGTTTGCGCATCGTCGGCGTCAATAACCGGAGCTTTTTGGATGAAGTTGCCGAAAAAAGCCTGCGCCGCGCAGCTTTGTGGGACGAGGTGAAAGACAACCTCAACAAGGGCGCTACCGACCTCTCCGGCGGCCAGCAGCAGCGCTTGTGCATCGCGCGCGCGCTGGCAGTGGAGCCTGAAGTGCTGCTGATGGACGAACCCTGCTCGGCTTTAGATCCGATCTCCACGGCCAAGATCGAAGAGTTGATTCACGAGCTCAAGGATACCTTTACAATCGTCATCGTCACCCACAACATGCAACAGGCTGCCCGGTGCGCGGATCGCACCGCGTTCTTCTATCTTGGCGAGTTGATCGAGTTGGGCGAAACGGCGACGCTCTTCACCGCGCCGGAGAAACGGCAGACTGAAGATTATATCACGGGGAGATTCGGTTAATGGAGGGTCCAATGCCGATCGAGCACACCGACAAACGGTACGAAGAAGAGCTTAAGAAGCTCCGCGAAGAGATTCTTTACATGGGCGGCCTGGTCGAGGATCAAATCCAAAAGGCGGTGAAATCTTTAGTCGACCGCGATTCCGAGCTGGCGAAGATCATCATCGAGCGCGACCATGAAGTAAATCGATTGGATGTAGAAATTGACGAGCTGTGCATTCGTCTGCTCGCCCTGCATCAACCGGCGGGAAAGGATTTGCGCTTCATTACGACCGGTCTCAAGATCACAACCGATCTAGAACGGATCGGGGACATGTCCGTGAATACCTGCGAGCGCGCTCTGGAGCTCAATCAAGAGCCACAGCTCAAACCTTATATCGATATCCCGCGCATGGCCCGGATCGCCCAGCGAATGACCCGCGAAAGCCTCGACGCCTTCGTGCGCGAGGATACGAGCCTCGCCCTCAAGGTTTGCAAGGACGACGAAGAGATCGATCAGCTCAATAGCCAAATTTTTCGTGAAGTCATCAGTTTCATGATCGAAGACCCGCACACGATTAACCGCGCGATGAAGATCAGCTCGATTTCTAAATACCTCGAACGCATGGCCGACCACGCGACCAACATTGCGGAGATGGTCATATTCATGGTCAAGGGCAAAAGCATTCGTCACCTCAAGGAGCTGCCTCCTTCTATTTGAACCGATATGGCAAAAAACGGACAAAAGATTTTGGTCGTCGAAGATGAGCCGGATATCCGCAAGCTCGTCAACTACAACTTGGCTCAAGAGCGCTTCAGGGTTCTCGAAGCCGAGGATGGCGAACAAGGACTGAAGATCGTCCAGCGCGACAAACCGGATCTGGTCATTCTCGATCTCATGCTGCCCGGTTTATCCGGCATGGAGTTATGCAAGCTTCTGCGCGAGCGCTCGGAAACCGAAAAATTGCCGGTCCTCATGCTTACCGCCAAAGCCGGCGAGGCGGACCGCGTCCTCGGCCTCGAAATGGGCGCCGACGACTATTTGACCAAGCCTTTCAGCCCACGCGAGCTCGTCGCGCGGGTGCGCGCTATCTTGAGACGAGTGGAAAGCGCGAAGCCGACCGACCAGTTGCCGGCTTACGACAAAGGCGGTCTAAAAATCGATTTCAGCACCTACGAAGTATTCGCCCGTGGAAAAAATATTAGACTGACCTTAAAAGAATTTGAGCTTCTGCGCTTTTTGGTCCAAAATCCCAACCGGGTGCTCAGCCGCGACCAGTTGCTCGATCGGGTCTGGGGTGGCGAAACCTATGTTACTCCGCGTACGGTCGACGTCCACATTCGCCGGCTGAGAAAAGCGATCGAAAAAGACGACAGCAAACCGACGTGGATACTCACGCTCCGAGGTGTCGGCTATAAATTCGATGAAAAGGCTTTGGAACAGTAGTCTCGTCGCAAAAATCTTCGTTTCCTATCTCGTTGTCATCGCGCTGCTCTTTCTGAGTCTTTATTATTCTTCGAACGCGCTGCTGCGTAATTTCTATATCGACTCCTTGAGCGCACGGATGGAGCAGGAAGCTCATCTCCTCGCGCGCGTGGTTCCATTCGAGCTCACCGGCGTCACGCTCGACGCCGTCTGCCGCCAGCTGGCGGGCGAGCTCGGGTCGCGCATTACCGTAATAGCTCCCGACGGTCGCGTTCTCGGCGATTCCGCCGAAGTCTCGGCGCAGATGGAAAACCACGCCAACCGTCCCGAGGTAATCGACGCCATGCGCTCCGGAACCGGACGCGCAACTCGCTACAGCACAACCGTCCGTTACAACATGCTCTATCGCGCCTTCCACCAAACCGGCGCCGGCCAAGAAAGAATCGTCCGCGTGGCCGTACCGCTCACGGATATCGATAATGTGATCGATTCTTTTCGCCGCTCGTTGCTTGCCGGCCTCGCCGTCGCTGCTGTGGTCGGGCTGCTTCTGGCCTGGATTTTTTCCCGGCGTTTGAGCCGTCGCTTTTGGCGCTTGATGCAGTTTTCCGGGCAAGTGGCGGGCGGGTCCTTTCCGCAAAATTTTTTTTCCGCCCACGGCAAGGATGAGATTGGCTTGGTCGAACAGCACCTGAACGAGATGAGCCTCAAGATTCGAGACAATCTCCAGCAAGTGACGGCGGAAAAGGAAAAAGCCGATTCCATCTTGCGCTGCATGATCGAAGGGGTGCTGGTGCTGGATCCCAGGGGACGGATTTTGGTCATGAACGAGCAGGCGTTGTCGATGTTTCATGTTCCCGCCGGAAAGGATGTTCATGGGGTTACGATTCTCGAAATCTCGCGCCATCCGGAGGTGCATAGGATTCTCGAAGAAGTGCTGACGTTTGATTTTTCCACGCAGCCCTATTCGAAACAGATCGAGCTCGACGAAGACCGCTGGTTCCGCGTCAACGCGGTTCGCCTGCGTGACACCCGCGGCAATTTCCTCGGCTCCATCCTGGTGTTCCATGATACGACCGACATCAAACGATTCGAATCGATGCGCTCGGATTTCGTGGCGAACGTTTCCCACGAACTGCGCACTCCGCTGACGGCCATTCGCGGTTACGTCGAAACCTTGCTGCACACCCCGCCGTCAGACCCTGAAGACAACCGGCAGTTTCTCGAAATCATCGATCGGCACTCCGAGCGGCTCAGCCGCTTAACCGAAGATTTGCTCACTTTGTCGGATTTAGAATCCGGCAAAATCCAATTGGCCGTTCAGTCCGTCGACGCCGGCCAACTGATCCAGCGCGTGCTCGAAGTATTTTGGGACCAGGCTGCCAGAAAAAAAATTACCGTGATGCACAAGGTCACGCCGGGGCTGCCGAAACTGGCCGGCGATCTCGACCGCTTGCAACAGTTGTTCATCAACCTGGTCGACAACGCGATAAAGTACACACCGGCCGGCGGCCAAGTCACATTGGCTGCAACGCGCAGCGCGAGCCAAAACAGCCACGACCGTCAGGTCGAGATTGCCGTGAGCGACACCGGACCGGGCATCCCGGAAAAGGACTTACCGCGCCTCACCGAACGATTTTATCGGGTCGATAAAGCGCGCTCGCGCGATCTCGGCGGCACGGGGTTGGGATTGGCGATCGTTAAGCATATCGTCCAAGCGCACAAGGGCGAGCTGACGATCGAAAGCGCGCTAAAAAAAGGCACGACGGTACGCGTGCGCTTACCCGGCAGCCAGGCGAGAAACAACGATGCAGCCATTCTCTTCTTGTGCACCGGCAATTCCTGCCGCAGTCAGATGGCTGAAGGCTTCGCTCGCCAACTCGCCAACGGCGCGAGTATCTACAGCGCCGGCACAGCTCCTAAAGCAGTTCATCCAATGGCCGCGCGAGTAATGAAGGAGGTCGGCATCGACCTTGCTTCACAAATGTCTAAGGGGCTGGACGCGATTCCTCTCGAACGTGTCGATTTGTTAATCACGCTTTGTGGAGAGGCCGCGGAAAGTTGTCCTGTCATGCCGCACGTATGCGAGCGCATGCATTGGCCGCTGCCCGATCCGGCCCTTGCGCGAGGGGATGAAGAAGAAGTGTTACGAACTTTCCGGCAAGTACGCGATGACATTCGCACCCGCGTCAAAAATCTGTTCTCCTAAGCTCCATCCTTTCATATTTGCCGTTGAAGCGGTTTTTAGCGCGTGCTAAATTCCATCGCGATCCATCTTTCCACAGATCACAAATCTCAGCGCAAAGATTGTTTGGGAGCATGTATGGTCAGGTTTCAGTTTCTACCGGCCGAAACAAAGTTCTACGAGTGGTTCGAAAAGGCCAGCGCCAATCTGCTCGAGGCGGCCGAAGCGTTGGAAGATCTGCTCGACAATTACGAGCATGTCGAGCACAAAGTCGCCCGCATTACGGAGCTGGAGCACCGCGGCGACTTTATCGTTCACGAAGTGATGCATCTATTGATCCATACGCTGATCGTTCCGCTGGACAGCGAGGACATCGAGCGGCTGATCTCGGCGCTCGACGACGCGATCGACAAGATCGAAGCAACCGCGGTGCGTATGGTGATCTTTCAGATCGAAGCGCCCACAGAACGCGCGCGCCAGCTCGGCCATCTGATCCGCAGCGCCGCCAGCGAGTTGCATCAAGCGATGCCGAACCTGCGCGATAAGAAGAATTTTCGCTTGGTCACCGAGCACATTAAAGAAATCAACACCATCGAGAACAACGGCGACCAGATTTTGCGCGACGCCCTGGTCGACATCGTCAGGCACAAAGATGACCTGTTCAATCTAATCCGCTGGAAAGAGGTCTACGAAATGCTCGAAGAGGCCACCGATCGGATGGAAGACGTCGCCGATGTATTGCAACGGGTAGTAATCAAGAATGGCTGATGCTGTCTTTGTCCTAACAATTCTCATTATCGCGCTCGCGCTGGTTTTCGATTACGTCAACGGCTTTCACGACGCAGCTAATTCTATCGCGACAGTGGTCTCGACCCGTGTTTTGACGCCGCTCCAGGGCGTGACCTGGGCCGCCTTTTGGAATTTCGTCGCGGCGTTTACGTTCGGCACCGCCGTGGCTAAAACCGTCGGCAGCGGACTCCTGGATGTCCGACAAATCGATTCTTACGTGATCCTCGCGGCATTACTCGGCGCGATCGCGTGGGATCTGATCACCTGGCGTGTCGGCCTGCCGACAAGTTCCTCCCACGCATTGATCGGCGCCTATGCCGGCGCGGGTATCGCCAAAGCCGGTCTGGGCGTGATTATTCCGGAAGGGTGGCTCATGACACTGGTGTTTATCGTCTTGGCGCCATTGCTCGGCATGGGATTGGGAATGCTCAACCTGATCGCCATACTCAATATTTTCAAGCGTTCGACACCGTCTAATGTCGATCATCTATTTCGGCGCGGGCAGCTGGTCTCCGCGGCCGCATACAGTCTCGGCCACGGCACCAACGATGCGCAAAAAACCATGGGCATCATCGCCGGCGCGCTTTTCACCGTGCCGGAGTACCGTCACCTGGTGAGCGATTCCGCAGGCATGCTCGTGATACCTTTCTGGATTGTCTTGATGGCGCACGCCGCCATCGGCCTCGGCACCCTGTCGGGTGGTTGGCGGATCATTCGTACGATGGGATCCAGGATCACTCGCTTGCAACCGATCGGTGGTTTTGCCGCCGAAGCAGCCGGCGCGGTCACGTTGTTCGGCGCCGCCCATTTCGGCATTCCCGTTTCCACCACTCATACCATCACCGGCGCGATCGTCGGCGTCGGCTCGCTTAGACGGCTTCGCTCGGTGCGCTGGAATGTCGCCGGAAGAATTGTTTGGGCATGGATCTTGACGATCCCGGCATCGGCGTTGATCGCGATGCTATGCTGGGTGGCGATCGATGTCGCGAGAAAGGTTTTGCGCTGAGGTAAAACCGTCTTCCAACAAACTGACGCTCAAATTTCTCGTCGTCCTTCCAAAGCTTTCCCCAAAGTTACGGCGTCAGTGTATTCAAGATCACCGCCCATCGGTAGACCGCGCGCGATGCGCGTAACCGAAACACCCATCGGCTTGATGACCTTGGAGAGGTAAAGCGCTGTCGCTTCGCCTTGCATGGTCGGATTAGTCGCGACAATCACCTCACGTACGCCGCCGTCGCGCAATCGTTCGAGTAATTCTTTGATGCGCAAGGCGTCCGGCCCCATGCCGTCGAGCGGCGAAATCGTCCCATGCAGTACGTGATAAAGCCCACGGAACTCGTGCGACTTCTCCACTGCGATCAAGTCAGACGGCTCTTCGACTGCGCAAATCTTGTCGCGTTCGCGCTCGGGATTGCGGCAAATGTCGCAGAGCGCGCCGTCTTCGTTGTGCAAATTGACTTCGCTAAAACCGAAGCAACGTTGACAAAGTCCCATTTCCTGACGCAATTTGCCGATGCTGTCGGCCAGACGCAAAATATCTTCCCTTTTGCCCTTCAACATGTGAAAGGCCAAACGAGCCGCGGTCTTTTCTCCAATGCCGGGGAGCTTCGACAATTCCTGAACGAGGCGAGCGAGGGGAGCGGGATACAAACTCATGGCATCAGTCCTGGGATCTTCAGTCCTCCAGTGATTTTGCTCATTTCAGACGACACCAAGTCACGTGCTTTGCGCACACCGTCGTTAACCGCTGCGAGAACGAGATCTTCCAACATGTCCTTTTCCTCGGCGTTGATCACCGACGCTTCGATTTTAACTGCGGTGACATTGAACTGGCCGTTGACAGTCACTTGGACCATACCGCCACCGGCCGATCCTTCGACGGTTTTGTTAGCCAGCTCTTCCTGTATCTTGGCCATTCGCGCCTGCATGTCTTGAGCCTGCTTCAATAGATTGCCCATCGCGCCGATACTCGCCATTGTCTTCTCCTCGCCTTTGACCGTCCCTTACGAAAAGTGCCAACGCT
>WNFK01233496.1_pt1 | contig 11117 bp, 7 predicted proteins | sample 5400281 | NCBI WGS metagenome assembly WNFK01 (sample SAMN13153350, study PRJNA577476) | soil metagenome | isolation source: 20 cm soil on Douglas fir-dominated hillslope | place: USA:California | collected 2013-09-17
ATGCCGAACCATTACTCGGCCGGCTGGATCACGCAGCACGCGGCTGATCTGGCGACGGCCGAGAAAGACGCCTACACCCAGTTCCGGTCGCTCGCCCCGGTAGCGGCCACTCGCAATGTGCTGCTGCCGGTCGGTGGTGATCACGTGGTGCCGTCCAGGTGGGCTACGGCGATCCACCGCGACTGGAACTCCAGGTATATCTGGCCGCGCTTCCTGACGGCCCTGCCGCGGGAGTTCTTCGCCGCCGTCCGCGCCGAGAAGACCGCGACCGGCGGCTGGTTCATGCCCCAGACCAGGGACATGAATCCGGTGTATCCCGGCAAGGACGTCAGCTACATCGACACCAAGCAGGCCCAGCGCGAGGGTGAGATCGCGCTGCTTGACGGCGAGCGGCTGGCCACCGCGGCGTGGCTCGCCGGCGCGTCGTACCCGATCGCGAGCCTGGACAAGGCCTGGCGGCTGCTCGCGTTCGGCGCCCACCACGACGCCATCACGGGCACCGAAGGCGATCAGGTCTACCTGGACCTGCTGGCCGGCTGGCGGGAGGCATACGAGCGCGGCGCCGCGGCCCGCTCGGATGCTGTCACCTACCTGGCCGGCCTGGCCGACACCGCGGCAGCGGCCGGCGCAGAGCCGGATCCGGGCAGCGCCGGCGCACAGGGCCGGCCGCGCGCGGTCGTGGTCTTCAACACGCTTGCCTGGCCGCGATCCGGCATGGTAACGGCCTCGCTCGAGTTCGCCGAGCGGGAGGCGGCTGGCCTGACGATCACCGATCCGGCCGGCGCCACGACCGGCTACCTCGCCGACGGTATCGCGCGCCACGGGGACGGCTCGCTGGCCGCGGCGACGCTCACGTTCCGTGCGGCCGACGTGCCCCCGCTCGGTTACCAGACCTTCGTGGTGCGGCCGGTCCCGCCGCGGCAGCCCGACCCTTCCGGTCCGCAGGCCGGTGACCCAGCAGGGCCTGAGGCGTCGGCCTGGCAGCCGGCGTCCGGCCTGATGATCGAGAACGACGCCTTCACGATCCGGGCCGGGCAGGCGGACGGCGGATCGCTCGAATCGATCGTCGACCGGCGCAGCGGCACTGAGCTGCTCGCCGGGGCCGGCAACGAGCTCGTGATCCAGGAGGAGTACGGCACCCACCCGCGCTGGGGCGAGGGGCCGTGGATGCTCTGCCAGAAAGGGCGCTGGCGCGGGCCCGCCGACCGGCACGCGAGCGTGCGGGCCGAACGCTGCCCGGCAGGCACCAGGCTCCTGACCGAATACAACTTCGACGAGCTACGGGTCACCCAGGAGACGCTGCTCTGGGACGGCGCCGACGTGGTCGAGTTCCGGACTCACGTCGATGGCTCGATCGGCCACGACCGGCTGCTGCGGGTCAGGTTCGCCACCGATGTGGCCGGCGGGCTGCCCGTGTACCAGACCGGCCTGTCGGTGATCGGCCGGCCGTTCGGTGACGCTGAGATCGACGTCGCCGAGCACACCTTCACCATGGACAATCCGGCGCACGAGTGGTTCGGCGTGGGATCGACCGCCCGCGTGTCCCTGACCGGCCAGGCCGGGGAACGGCGGCTCCACGCGATCGGGGTTGCCGAGGTCATCGCCCCGGCGGACCCGGCCACCGACGGGTTCGCGCCGCGGGACGGCGGCGCTGGCTGCGATTGCCGGCAGGCGGTGAGGGACTTGCTGATCGCGCTCGCCGGACAGGGGGTCACGGCGACCTGCTCAGTCCCTGAAGGCCCCAGGTACGGCGCCATCGAGCTGGACTCGAACCTGCCCGACGTCAGGATCGCGCTCGGCGGGCCTGAGGAAAACGATTTCACCGCGCAGGTGCTGGCCGCGGCCGGTCCTGCGGCGACGGTGGCACTCGACAGCCAGATGGCGGCCACCGGGGCGGCCAGGATCTGGGTTCCCGGCGCACGGAGCAGACGGGAGTCTTTCACCCCTGGAGCCGACCTGCGCGGGCCTGCCGACCTCCCGGTCCTGGTCGTGGCCGGAACCGACCTCAGGGCCACGATCGAAGCCCTGATCGACGATCTGGCCGACGCGCAAATTGAGGCCCCGTGGTCGGACTACAGCTGGAGCGACGAGCCAAACCTGGCCGGCCAGACCATCGCGCTGTTGAACCGCGGCGTGCCAGGCAGCTTGGTCACGCCCGGCGGCGAAGCGTGCATCTCGCTCATGCGCGCGTGCAGCGCGTGGCCGAGCGGCACCTGGATGGACGGCGAGAAGCGGACCGTCCCCGACGGCAGCAGCTTCGCCTGGCAGCACTGGAGCCATACGTTCGAGTACGCGCTCGCCTCAGGATCGGGCGACTGGCGGACCGCCGGCTTCCCCGTGGCCGGCCAGGAGTACAGTCACCGGCTGCTGTCGCGGGTGACCGAACTGCACGGCGGGTCAATGCCGCCGGTAGCGAGCCTGGCCAGCGTGACGCCCGCCGGCGTGGACGTGATGGCGTTCAAACCGCGCGGCAATCCGCTCGCGCCGATGGCACAGCCAGACCCGCGCGACGGCGTCACCGTGCGGCTGCGCGACCTGGCCGGGCGTAACCATACGACAGCGGCTGTGCACCTGTTCACCGGAGCTACGGGGGCGGCCGTGACGGGCCTGCTCGAGGACGGCCAGAGCAGGCCAGCGGGCGGCGGTCGCCATCACGCCAGGCCAGATCATGGCCGACGGCGAGGGTCCGCGCCCTGCGGTCAATGGCGCGCCCCCTGAACCCGCTCAGCCGATCTTCGCCAGGTACTGGCTGCACGGCAAGGGTCCGGCGCCGGCCGGGAACCTGCCCGTCGCCGTGCATCTGTCCCCAGGCCGGCTGGCCATGCGGCCCGGCGAATCGGCGCGGCTCAGGGTCACCGTCGCCTGCGGTCCTGAGCCGGCTTCCGGGACGGTCCAGCTCGAGGTGCCTGAGGCGCTGAGGCTGATCTCCGCGGTCAGCACCGGCCCCGCGCGGGGCGTGGCCGCTGAGGGGCGCCCCGGCAGCGACGACAGCGACGCTGGCAAGCTGCCCTACCACCTCACGGCCGCAGGCTTCGCCGCCTGGGATGTACTGCTGCAGGTACCGGACGGCTCGGCCAGCACACGGCATTTCGTAGCCGCCAGGATCATCGACGACGTGGGTCAGCTGCTTGAGGACGTGGCTGTCGTCGCCGTCGGAGAGGACGCGCTGCCCGGCGCTGAGGCACCGCTTGATGAGCTGCTGCCCGCTCTGGAGACCATCAGCCTCGCTGACGCCGCCGAGGCCGAGCTGACCAGGCTCACCGGTCATCTGGAGCTGCCGCCAGGCGGGCGCGGCCGCGTCGCGGTCCGGTTGTCGAACACCACGGCGTCCGAGCTGCGTGGCGAGGCCCAGCTGATCTCACCGCACGGCAGCTGGGCCGCACACCAAGCGTGGACCACCGGCTTCGTGGCCGAGCCCGGCCACGCCGCCGAGCTGAGCTTCAGGGTCGCCATTCCCCGTGATGCCCGGCCTGGTCAGCGGTGGTGGGCCCTAGTGAAGGTCATGTACTTCGGGCGGCTGCGCTACAGCGAGCCGGTCTGGATTACCGTCACCGCTGACAGGCCCGTCCGATAATGTGACAATAGAGGATTCACGAAATTCGGCTAGCCCTGTCTGCACTGGCAACCCATGACCTTGGAACTCGCAACGGCACTCGGCAACCTCCCGGCTGAACCGAACAGCTTCGTCGGCCGGGCGCGCGACCTGACGGAACTAGCCGCGATTCTCGGCCGGGTCCGGGCGCTGACGTTGTGCGGTCCTGGCGGGATCGGCAAGACCAGGCTCGCGCTCCGGCTCGGCGCGGTGCTCGGCGCGCAGTATCCGGGCGGGGTGTGGTTCGCTGACCTGGCCGATGTCGATCTCGACGAGGCGCGCGCCGCAGTCGGAGCAGGCCGGCTGGTGACCGGGATCCCTACCGAGGCAGCCGCGGGCGAGGCCGGCCGGGTCGTGGCGCTGGTGACCGCGGCGCTCGGCCTTCGCCAGGAGGCCGACCGGCTGCTGGCCGACACGCTCGCCGAGGCGCTGCGCCCGCGCGCCATGCTGCTCATCCTGGACACGTGCGAGCACCTGGTGCAAGCGTGCGCGGAATTCGTGCAGCGGCTGCTCGCCGGATGCCCGGGACTGCGGGTGATCGCGACGAGTCGCGAGCCGCTCGGCGTCCGCGGCGAATTCATCTGGCGGGTTCCCCCGCTCGGGTTGCCGCAGGCCGCGCCCGGCGAAGTCGCCGACGCCGGCGAGGTGGCGCGGTGCGAGGCTGTTCAGCTCTTCCTCGAGCGGGCTACGGCCATGCGGCCGGACTTCGGCCGCGGCGAAGGAAGCCTTGCCGCGGTCGCTGACATCTGCCGCACGCTTGATGGCGTGCCGCTGGCGATCGAGCTTGCGGCGGCCCGGGCACGGGCCCTGTCGGTCGAGCAGATCGCTGCCCGGCTGGCCGACAGGTTCGAACTGCTCGCCCACGGCGACCGGACCGCGCCACCGCGCCAGCAAACGCTGCGGGCCACCGTGGAATGGAGCTACGAGCTACTCAATCCCGCCGAGCAGCTGCTGCTCAGCAGGCTGTCGGTATTCCACGGCTGGACATTGGAGATGGCCGAGCGAGTGTGCGCGCAGGGCCAGATCAGCCCGGCCGAGGTGCTCAACCTGCTCCGGGCACTGATTGACAAGTCCCTGGTCAGCATGGACGGCGAGCTGAACGGCGACGCCAGGTACCGCCTGCTCGACACAGTCAGGGGACTCGCCGCCGAGCACGCGGCCGCTGCTGGCGAGCTCGGTGCGCTGCGCGCAGCGCACCGCGACTGCATGCTCGGCATCGCCGAGGAGATCGCCGCGGTCGCGTATGTCCGCGGTGAGCCTTCCTGGCCGGAGCGGGTGGCGCTGTACCATCAGGTTCGCACTGACCGGGCTAACTTCAACCTGGCGCTGGCCTGCTGCGTGCAGCGCGGCGACGCCGCCGAAGGGCTGCGCCTGTGCCATGCCCTCAGCGGGTACTGGCTGGCTAGCGGCGAGGTCGCCGAGGGCGCTGGCTGGTTCGACCGGCTCCTGGCCATCGAGGCGTCCGTGCCTGCTGGCGCCTGGGCGAGAGCGTTGGCTGTCCGCGCCGAGCTGGCGTTCGAGCAGCTCGACTACGCGGGCGCCGCCGCATACGCGCGGGCCTGCCTCGAGCTCAGCAACCGCATCGACGACGGGAATCCGGCGAGCGCGTACCGGCTGCTCGCGCTGACCGATCTCGTGTCCGGCCGCATGGCAGAAGCGCTCGCGCACGCCGACGCCGCGGTGGCCGCGGCCACGCAGATGGGCGATGACTGGGAGCACGGGGTCGCCCTCGGAGCCAGGGGAGCCGTCATCGCGAACCAGGGCGACCTGACCGAAGCGGAGAAGGTCTTCCAGCGGGCGCTTGAGGTGCTCAGCGACAACAACGGCTGGGGCGTCGCCAGCGTGCTGTACGGGCTGGGCCGGATCGCCGTAGCCCGGCGGGACCTCACCGGCGCCGCCGGCTACTACCGCGACGCGCTTACCCTGTACCGCCAGATCGACGCTCGGCCGGAAATGTCCCGCTGCCTGGCCGGCCTCGGCGGGATCGCGCTATCGCAGGCAGACCTGGGAACCGCCGCAGCGAGCCTGACCGAGAGCATGCGACTGAGCCTGGCCGCCGGCCACCGGCTCGCGATCGCGCGCGGGCTGCTGGCCCTGGCGGCGCTCGCTAGCGCGCTTGGTGACATGGGGCAGGCCGTCAGGCTCGCCGGGGCGGCACAGGCTGCGAACGAGGCGATTGGCGCGCAGCCATCCGCGACCGGGAACCGCAGGATGGACGCTCTGCTTGACGCGGCCCGCGGCAGCCTGGGGCCAGACGCCGTCGCGTCCGTCCTGGCCGAAGGCCGGGCGATGAGCCCGCACCAGGCCGCTGCGAGCATGCTTGCGCCGGGCAGGGAGTCCGCGGCCGCCGCGACCGGCGCTGCCGGTGACGGAGGTCCGCTCAGTGAGCGTGAGCGCGAGGTGGCGAGGCTGGCAGCCGGCGGGCTGTCTAACCGCGCGATCGCCGCCGAGCTCTATATCGCCCAGGCCACCGTGGCCAGGCATATCGCCAACATCTTCGGCAAGCTCAGGCTGACCTCGCGCGGTCAGCTGGCTGCGTGGGTGGCCAAGAACGACCCGCCGGCCGGCCCCTAGATTCTGCCGCGTGCATACGCGGCGCCGCGAAAGCCAGTCTTCTGCATATGCCCTGCGAACCGTCTACATAACGCGCAACGCTGAATACATAGCACGGTGCACATTTCTGCCGATGCGGTCAGCGGACTTGTTCTCCTAGTGTCCATGCCTGACAGCACTGAAGGGCACGTCACATGTCGAAGCTAGATGACCTCCTTACCGAGGTGTCGGTGACGAAGCGGCTCGTATCCATCGCGACCGATCGCGCCGGGCTGACCGCGCTTGTCGGCGGGCCGGGTCCTGAGGGCCAGGCCGGCCTGACCTGGCGCGGGCTCCGGCCCAGGGACGTGGTCGGGGTGCTCGCGCCTGACGTGGTCGGCTTCGCGCTCGCCATGCACGCGGTGCGCGCCGCGGGTGGCGTGCCCTCGCCCGTCGACGCCGGGCTGTGCCCGGTCGAGACGGCTGGCCAGCTCGCCGAGAGCGGCGCCCGCATGGTCATCACGGCTCCGCCGCTGGCCGACACCGCGCTTGCGGCCGTAGACCGGTCGTGGGTCCGCCAGGTGTTCTCGTTCGTGGACGCACCGGGTGCGACCCGCTTCAGCGATCTGCTCGGGCTCGACATGATCCGGCCGTCCAGGGGCCGGCCGGACGATGTCGCGCTGCTGCCGTTCTCCCGCGGCGAGGACGGCAGATTGCGGCCCGCACCGGTCAGCCACAGGGAGCTGGTCGAGCTGATTGACCGGGCCGATCAGGGGGCCGGAATCACCAGTCGCGACGTGGTGCTCGCCATGCCGCCGGTCGGCGACGGGCTCGCCTACGCGACGCTAATCGACGGCGCACTGCTCCGCGGCGCGACCGTGGTCGCGACGCGGGAGCACGGGCTCACGATGGCGGCCGCCGCGCATCACGGCACCGTCGTGATCGTACCGAAGGATGCGGGGATCGCCGTTCCTGGCTCGGTCCGCGCGATTCCTGTCGGGTAGGCCAATTCAGTATTGCTCCGGGGGGAGCACTGGTCTGCCGGCCGCCTCGCGGCGGCCGGCAGACCGTCTTACATGTCGGGCGGGCGGCCCTCGTAGGGAGTGCTCAGCACGATCGTGGTCCTGGTGGACACCCCGGCCGCCGCGCGGATTTCCTGTAGCAGGTCCTCGAGCGCGGCTGGCGAGGCGACCCGGACCTTGAGTATGTAGTTCTCGTCGCCAGCTACGCTGTGGCAGGCCTCGATAGCGCGCAGGTGCGCGAGCCGCTCGGGTGCGTCGTCCGGGGCGGCGGGGTCGAATGGCTTGATCGAGACGAACGCGGTCAGCGGGAGCCCGGCCGCTGCAGGGTCGATGACCGCGCTGTAGCCGCGGATGACGCCGCGTTCCTCAAGCCGCCTGACCCGCTGCTGCACGGCCGACACCGACAACCCGGTGTGCCTCGCGAGCTCGGTAAAGCTCAGCCGCCCGTCGCTGGCAAGCAGCGCGAGGATCTTGCGGTTGGTCTCCTCCACCCGCTACCGTCCGGTGCCTGCCCGGGGGGACGACCCCCCGGAGCCCCCCGCAGTGCCTGCCCGGGCTAGCGACCGGCCGATCACCATCCGCTGGATCTGGTTCGTACCTTCGACGATCTGCAGCGCCTTCGCCTCCCGCATAAGCCGCTCGGCCGGGAAATCCTCGACATAGCCATAGCCGCCGAGCACCTGCACGGCATCGGTCGTCACCTTCATCGCCGCGTCGCTGGCGAACAGCTTGGCCATAGCGGCGTGCTGCCGGTAGGGCAGGCCGGTGTCCTTGCGCCGCGCCGCCGACAGGTACAAGGCGCGCGCTGCGGCTACCGCGGTGGCCATGTCCGCGAGCATGAACGACAGCCCCTGGAACTCGATGATCGGCCTGCCGAATTGGCGCCGCTGCGTCGCATAGGCCGTGGCCGCGTCGAGAGCGGCCTGGGCAACGCCGGTCGCGCAGGCGGCAATGCCAAGCCGCCCGGCGTCCAGGGCCGCGAGTGCGATCGAGAAGCCCTCGTCCTGCCCGCCGACTAGCTGGCTGGCCGGCACCGGCGTCGACTCGAAGTTCACCTGCGCGGTAACCGAGCCGCGCATGCCCATCTTGTGCTCGGGCTCGGCCGTGAGAAGCCCTGGCGTTTGCGCCGGGACGTGGAAGCAGCTGATCCCGTCGGCCCGGTCCCGTCCCTCAGGCTCGCCCGATGTGCGGGCGAAGACCGTGTAGAAGTCGGCCTGCCCTGCGTGGGTGATCCACGCCTTGGTCCCGTTGAGAAGGAAATCAGAGCCGGCTGCCTCGGCGGTCGTGCGCATCGCCGCGGCGTCGGAACCGCTGCCTGGCTCGGACAAGCAGTATGCGCCGAGCAGGTCGCCGCCGAGCATGTGGGGGAGCCAGCGCTGCTGCTGGTCGGCGGTGCCCTCGGTGGCGAGCGCGAAGCAGCTCAGCACGTGCACAGAAAGGCCAAGCCCGATGGTGAGCCAGGCGGCCGCGAGCTCCTCGACCACCTGCAGGTAGGTCTCGTACGGCTGGCCCGCACCGCCGAGCTCTTCCGCGTACGGCAGCCCGAGCAGCCCGGCCCGGCCGAGCAACTTGAACTCCGCGCGCGGGAAACGCCCGTCGCGCTCAGCGGCGGCGGCGGCTGGCCGCAGCTCATTGTCCGCGATCTCGGCTGTCAGCTCGAACAGCGCGCTGGCCGCATCGTCACGGCTCTCGCGCTCGGCGGCGCGCATCAGATCCGCACGCCTACCAGCTCGCGGGTCACGTTGTTGAGCCGCTCGCAGCCCGTCTCCGTGCAGACGACGATGTCCTCAATCCGCGCTCCGTCGCGGCCAGGGTAGATGCCGGGCTCGACCGAGAACGTGTGACCAGGCTGGAGCGGTTCGGCGTTCCCGGCCACGATGTACGGGTCCTCGTGCGTCTCCAGGCCGATGCCATGGCCGGTCCTGTGCAGGAAGAACTGCCCGTATCCGGCCGCCGTGATCGGCTCCCTGGCCGCCGCGTCCACGGACTCCGCGCTCGCGCCAGGCCGCACGGCCGCGCAAGCGGCGTCCTGGGCTTCCTTGAGCACCTGATAGTAGGCGGCGAAATCGTCGGGCGGCTCGCCGATCACGTAGGTTCTCGTGCAGTCCGAGCAGTACCCGCTCGGCATCGTCCCGCCGATGTCCACCACGATCACATCGCCGGCACGCAGCACCCGGTCGCTGGCCATGTGGTGCGGGCTGGCGCCGTTGGGGCCGGAGGCTACGATCGCGAAGTCGGCCCTGGAGTGTCCCTCGGCCAGGATCGCGTCGGTGATGTCAGCGGCGACCTGCTGCTCGGTGCGGCCGGTTCGCAGCCAGCCGGGCACGCTGGCGTGCACTCGGTCGATCGCCTGGCCGGCCTCCCGCAGGGCCGCGACCTCGGCGGGTGACTTGCGCGAGCGGAGCGGGCTCAGCGCCTTGCTGGCTAGTTCCTGCCTGGCGCCCGGCAGCGCCGCGGCGAACCTGAGCACCATCAGCGCCCACATCCGGTCGGCGAGGCCGAGCGCGGCTGGGCGGCCAAGCCGCGTCGCGACCAGCGCGTAGGGATCGTCGGTGTCTTCCCAGGCGATCATCTCCAGGCCGAGGCGGCCGGCTGGCGAGGCCTGCGCCGCGGGCAACTCGAGCCGCGGGACGACGAGGAACGGATCGGAGGCGGCAGGGACGGTCAGGCAGGTGAGCCGTTCCAGGGCGTTCGCGTCGTATCCGATCACGTAGCGCAGGTCGGGTCCCGGCGTGAGCAGCAGCGCGTCGAGCCCTGCCCCTGCGGCCGCGGCGGCGGCATCCGCCAGTCGCCTCGCCGGGTACAACTCGTCTAGCATGGTCACTGTGACAGCTCCCTGGGACGGTGCCGTTCGGGCACGGTTAGGTTCCAGACCTCTGGCCCCCACCGGGTATGCGTCTACAAAATCATCGCACCCGGCCAAGCCTGCGTGCATGTCGGTATCTGGACATGTGCACTCCGCATGCCTCACGATTAGGCAGCGACGTCTCACGAAATGTCAGCAGCGATGATGTCAGAGGCATCTATGCCTCCGCCTGCTTCCACGGCGCGAGGGTCGTCCGGCGGCGCCGCCGCGGTGCCCTCCGGGCTCCCGGTGCCCCCCGTGCGTTTCCTTGCTGCGCGCCCCACCGAGGCGAGCCTGGCGGCCGAGCTGGCCGAGGAGCGGCGCATCACCCTTGAGTTGCAGCGGGCCATCCTGCCGCTGCATGACACGCCGTTCGACCTCCCTGGGCTGCGCACGGTCGTGCGGTACCTGCCCGCGTCGCAAGCCAGCAGGGTCGGCGGTGACTGGTACATCACCGCCGAGATGCCCAACGGAAGCGTGCTGCTGGCGATCGGGGACGTCGGCGGGCACGGGCTCGAGGCAGCCGCAGGAATGGCGCGGCTGCGCGGGGCCCTCGCGGGGCTGGCCATTACCGGCGCGCCTCCCGAGCGCCTGCTCGGCTGGCTCAATGACCTCGTCTGGCACGTCTCGCCGGAGCACACCGCATCGGTGATCGCTGGCTACTTCGACCCGCGTGACCGGGTGCTGACCTGGGCGCAGGCAGGCCACCCGCCGCCCGTGCTGGTTCGTGGCGCATGGGCGCTGCCGCTTGAGCCGCCCGCGGGCATCCTGCTTGGGGCCGGCCGCGGCACCTACGATGCGGAGCGGCTCATGCTCCGCCCTGGCGACCTGCTGCTCCTCTACAGTGACGGGCTGGTGGAGCGGCGGGACAGATCGATCGACGAAGGCGTCGAGAGGCTGGTCGCTGCCGTGCGCGGGGTCGACGACCCGGAGCGGCTTGTGGCGGTGGCGCTTGACGCCCTCGGTCCCACGCATACCGATGACGACACCTGCCTGGTGGCGCTCGCCGTGCAGTAATGCCGGTCCCAGCCCCGCGTCTTTAACAGTGGTGGGCGATGAGGGTGGAGAAGTTGCCGCTCCCGCTGGTCACGCCGACGGCCCAGAGACCGCCGCCGGGAATGGCGGT
>WNFK01202356.1_pt2 | contig 11115 bp, 9 predicted proteins | sample 5400281 | NCBI WGS metagenome assembly WNFK01 (sample SAMN13153350, study PRJNA577476) | soil metagenome | isolation source: 20 cm soil on Douglas fir-dominated hillslope | place: USA:California | collected 2013-09-17
CCTGCCGGTCCCGCTCGATCACCTCGAGGGCGAGCGCATCGTCCCGCTCCAGCAGGGCCCGCATGACCCGGCGGATCTGGTCCTCGACCAGCCCGCCCATGGCGAGCAGGGTCTGCTTGAGCGTGTCCAGCTCATCGTGAAAGTGCCGCTGCATGGGACCCCCCTAACCGAAGCGCCCGGTGATGTAATCCTCGGTGCGCTTGTCCCGCGGATTGGTGAAGAGCTCCCGCGTCACTCCGAACTCCGCCAGCTCGCCCAGGAGCATGAAGCCGGTATAGTCCGACACGCGGGCCGCCTGCTGCATGTTGTGCGTGACGATGACGATGGTGTAGCTGTTCTTGAGCTCGAGCATCAGCTCCTCGATCCGGGCGGTGGCAATGGGATCCAGGGCCGAGCAGGGCTCGTCCATCAGGAGCACGTCCGGCTCCACCGCGATGGCCCGGGCGATGCAGAGGCGCTGTTGCTGGCCGCCGGACAGCCCCAGCGCGCTCTCGTGCATCCGGTCGCTGACCTCGTCCCAGAGGGCGGCCGCGCGCAGACTCCGCTCCACGATGCCCTCGAGATCGCTCCGGCTCTTCACCCCCAGGATCCGGGGGCCGTAGGCGACGTTCTCGAAGATGGTCTTGGGGAACGGGTTGGACTTCTGGAACACCATGCCCACCCGCTTGCGCAGCTCGGTGACGTCCATGCCGCGGTCGTAGATGTCGGTGCCGCCGATCCGGACCGTCCCCAGGATGCGGACGCCGTCCACGAGATCATTCATCCGGTTGATGCACCGGAGGAGGGTGGTCTTCCCGCAGCCCGAAGGCCCGATATAGGCGGTCACGCGGTGCTTGGGGATGGACATGGACACGTCCTTGAGCGCCAGCTTCTCGCCGTAATAGAGGGAGAGGTGGTCGATCTCCACCATGGCGCTTTCCAGCATAGAGGCCGTCTCCGCCCGCGGATTGAGGTTGGTGGCGATCCCGACGTTCCCGGCCATGAGAGCCTACTGACGCATGGGGAGCGGCGCTATACCGCCGAGGTGGCGTACTTCCGGCGCAGGCGGTTGCGCGTGCTGATGGCGAAGAGATTGAGGAGCACCACGATGGCGAGGAGCAGGAGGGTCGTCGCGAAGACCATGGGCCGCGCCGCGTCCACGTTCGGCGACTGGAAGCCCACGTCGTAGATGTGAAAGCCGAGGTGCATGAACTTCCGGTCGAGATGCAGGAAGGGCCAGAATCCGTCGATGGGCAACGACGGCGCCAGCTTCACCACCCCGGTGATCATGAGGGGCGCCACCTCACCGGCCGCCCGCGCCATGGCGAGGATCAGCCCGGTGAGGATGGACGGCATCACCGCGGGAAGGACCACGCGGAGCGTCGTCTCGAGCTTGGTCGCGGAGAGCGCCAGGGAGGCCTCGCGGATGCCCCGCGGAATGGCGGCCAGCCCCTCCTCGGTGGCCACGATCACCACCGGCACCGTGAGGAGCGCCAGGGTCAACGACGCCCAGAGGATGCCCCCGGTGCCGTAGGTCGGCGTGGGCAGCGCGTCCGCGTAGAACAGCCGGTCGATGGTCCCGCCGACGAAGTAGATGAAGAAGCCGACCCCGAACACCCCGAACACGATGGAGGGCACCCCGGCCAGATTATTGACCGCGATCCGCACCGCGCTCACGAACGGCCCCTGCTTGGCGTACTCCCGCAGGTAGAAGGCGGCGAGGACCCCGAGCGGCGTCACCAGAATGCTCATGATGACCACCATCATCACGGTCCCGAAGATGGCCGGGAACACTCCCCCCTCGGTGTTCGACTCGCGCGGCTCGTCGGACACGAACTCCCAGATCCGCGTCACGTAGTGCCACGACTTGGCGGGCACCCCCATGGCATTCGGGAAGTACACGTCGAGCACCTGGGCGATGGGCAGGATTTTCTCCTTGCCGCCGTCGGCCGCCACCACCACGCTCGCCCCCTGCTGCTTGCGCAAGGCGGCCAGCCGTGCCTCCTGCGTCGTGTAGCGCGAGTGAAGAGCGGCCAGCTCGCGCGCTATCGCGTCCACCTCGGGGCCAGCGGTGACGCCCTTGCGCTCGAGCCCCTTGGCCCGGAGCCGGAGCTTCTCCTGAGCGTAGTTGATCGACCCGATCTCTCCGGTCTCGAGGCCGCGGATCTCGGCCCGAAGGCGTGCCGCCTCGGGCATCCGCTTCCGGATCTCGGCCCGCGCCGCCGCCGGGCCCTTCGCCACCACCGCGTCGCCCTCGCGCACCTCCGCGAGCCCGCCGATGAGCAGACCCCACTCCGTCCGCTCGACGACGGCGATCTCGGGCGGGTAGTCCCGGCGCGCGATCTGCCCCTCGTCCACCCACTGAAAGTCCGCTCCGTAGAGGTCACGATTGGCCACTTTCACCTTGATGCGATGCTCGCCCGCTCTCCCGGGGACGGCCTCGCGCTCCACCACCTGGCCGGTCATGATCGTGCCGTCCGCGAGGGTGAGGCGGACCACGCGGCTGGGCCAGAAGAAGCCGAGGCCGTTGTAGAGGATGAGCCCGATGAGCCCGGCCACGAGCAAGAGCGCGAGGGCCAGCGCTCCCCCGGTGAGCCAGATGAATGGCTCGCCGCCACGCCACGTCTTCCCGAGCCGCGTGCTCACAGGTACCGGTACTTCTGCCGGAGCTTGAGGCGGACCAGCTCGGCGATCGTGTTCACGGCGAAGGTCAGGCAGAAGAGGAGAAACGCGGCGAGGAAGAGCACTCGGAACAGCGTCCCCCCTTCCGGCGCCTCCGGCAGCTCCACCGCGATATTGGCGGAGAGCGCGCGGAAGCCGTTGAAGATGCTCCAGTCCATCGTGGGAGTATTGCCGGTGGCCATGAGCACGATCATGGTCTCGCCGACGGCGCGCCCGAATCCGATCATGATCGCCGAGAAGATACCGGGGCTCGCGGTGGGCAGGACGATGCGCAGCGCGGTCTGCCAGCGGTTCGCCCCCAGCGCGAGCGAGCCCGCGCGGAGGTGCTGGGGCACATTGGCCAGCGAGTCCTCGGCGATGGTGAAGATGATGGGGATCACCGCGAAGCCCATCGCGACCCCCACCACCAGGGAGTTGCGCTGATCGTAGGTGAGCCCCAGCGCGGACAGGAGCCACCCGCGGTAGCTGCCGCCGAGCAGGGTCGCCTCCACCAGCCCGCCCAGCGCGAAGGCGATCCAGGCGCCGACCATCACCACCGGCAGGAGGAGGAACACCTCGGTCCCCGTCTTGAACCAGCCGCGGATCGCCAGCGGCACCGCGCGCCAGGCCGCGAAGGCGGCGAGAATGCAGACGGGGAGGACGAGGGGGAGCAGGAAGAGTCCGGGCACGACGCGCTCGATCATGGGGGCGAGCCAGAGTCCGGCCAGGAAGCCGAGGACGACGCTCGGGAGGGCCGCCATGATCTCCACCACCGGCTTCACGTACCCCTTCACCGTCGGGTGCATGAACTCGCTCACGTAGGTGGCGGCGAGCAAGGCCAGCGGGACCGCGAAGAGGAGCGCGTAGACCGTCCCCTTGAGCGTGCCATAGATGAGCGGCGTCAGGCTGAACTTCGCCTCGAAGTCGTCGGTGCCGCCAGTAGACTGCCAGACGTACTCCGGCTTCGAGTAGCCCTCGTACCAGACCTTGCCGAATATCGTCTTGAGGGTGATCTCCGGGTGGGGGTTGTCCACGTCCCACTGCGACCAGACGCCCTTGCCATCCACGCTCACGATGCCATCGGTCTTGGGGGTGAACACGAGGGCCCGCAAGTCCCCGCCCGGAGCCTTCGGGGAAAGCAGGGTCTGCCCCGAGGTCCCATAGTCGAGGTGAAGCTGGCCGGTGGCGTCCGCGGTGACGAAGCCCTTGTCCCGCTTCGAGGCGCTGATGGCCACCACGGGCCCGGCGTGCGGCGTGAAATCGTAGACGCGCGTCAGACGCCGGTCTCCCCCTTGCGGAGGCGGGACGACCTGCCAGGTGGACACGCGGCCCCCTGCATCGCCGACCACCAAAGTCCGGTCGCCGATAAGGAAGCCGAGCACGGTGATCGGCGTCCCCGGCGTCGCACCCACCGTGACCGCCTCCATCACCGTCGGGCTTCCCTTGTCGCGGAGGTCATAGTGGAGGACCCGGCCCTGGGAAGTCCCGATGAACAAGTCCTCACCGCGCCCGTCGAGTCGGAGCGCGGTGATCTCGCCATCGGTGGACACCGGCAGGGACTGGAGCGACTCCACCTTGGTGCTCCCGCCGATGAGGGCCTTCTTCTCGGTTACCGACAGCACGACCAGCTCGGTGGGGCCGACCTGCGCCACCGTCACGAGTCCGGTCGGGGTGGCCGCGAAGGTGAGCTGGCGCAGGGGCCGCTTGCGCTCGGGGTCGAGGGCCAGGGGCTCGCCGATGACGGGGCGCGGTGTCACCGTTCGACGGCCGTCCTGGAACGTCACGTCGAAGTTCATCTCGAGCGGCACCGCCCGGCCGTCGGCGGTACCGATGAGATGTTGCCCCTTCCCGATCGCGGCCACGGTGGTGACGGGGACGCCACCCAGGGGCGCGATCGGCACGGGAGCCGCCCCCTCCTTGCCCTTGAGCGAGACAATCTCGAGCGTGCCGGCGGAGGTCACCGCATAGGCGACCTCGCGGTATTCGTCGACGCCCGTACTCTCGCCCGGGGCCGGCCCGGACGCCGCTCCCGCGCGCGACGGGATGGTACCGACCAGGGACGCGGTGGGCGCCTTGAAGAGCGGATACACCTCGACCGCGATCACGAAGAGGATGGCGAGGATCGCGGCGATGATGATGATGCCGCCCAGGATGACGAGCCGCGACGTCCACCGGTCGACGGAGATACGGCGGCTCGTGCGGGCCCGCGAAACGACGAGCGGGCGGGTCGGAGAGACCGGCCCGCTCGCCCCGAGCGCGTCCGAGTTGAGTGCCACCTATTGAACCTTGTTCAGCTCTTCCTTGGCGATGGACGCCGGGATGGGGAAGTAGCCGTCCTTGATGACGACCTCCTGGCCTTCCTTCGAGACCACGAGCTTGACGAATTCACGGGTCAGGGGGTCCAGTGGCTTACCCGGCGCCTTGTTGACATAGACGAAGAGGAATCGCGAGAGCGGATAGGTCCCCGCGTAGGCATTGTCGGGGTCCGCCTCGTAACACTTGGCGCCCTCTTTCTCGGCCAGCGGCACCGCGCGGACGCCCGCGGTGGCATAGCCGATGCCGCTATAGCCCACCGCGAACCGGTCCACCGTCACACCCTGGACCACCGAAGCGGAGCCCGGCTGCTCCTTCACCTCGTCCTTGTAGTCCCCGTTCTTGAGCGTGTGCTCCTTGAAGAAGCCGTAGGTCCCGGACGCCGAGTTACGCCCGTAGAGACTGATGGGCTTATTGGCCCACTCGCCGCTGAGGCCCAGCTGCCCCCAGGTCTTGATGTCTTCCTTCCCGCCCTGCCGCCGGGATTTGGAGAACACCGCGTCCACCTGGGTGAGGGTCAGGCACTTGATGGGATTGTCCTTGTTCACGAAGATCGCCAGAGCGTCCACCGAGGTCCGAATCGGGGTGGGCTTGTACCCGTATTTCTTCTCGAACTGGTCGATCTCGGTGCCCGTCATCTCCCGGGACATCGGCCCGAGCTGCGCCGTGCCCGCGATGAGGGCTTCGGCCCAGAGCGTCATCAGGTTGTTGAGCGAGTCGGAGCCGATGCTCGAAACATTGCCGCTGACCCCACTCACCGCCTTGTAGGCGGGGAGTCCCGGGTCCAGCTTGGGTGGGCCGGCCGTGGCATAGCCGGCCACCAGGCCGACCACTGCCATCGCCCCCATCATGATGGTGCGCTTGGTCATTCTGTTCTCCTTGTCGGTTAGCCCGATCGTGCCGTGCGCGTGTTTCAGGCAGATAACCGCAGTGTTACGTTTGTGTTAACGCGGGTCCTTGTAGCGGTAGCCGACCCCCCGAACCGTCTCTACTCCGGGCTCGGACAGCTTGGCGGCAATGAACTTACCGCGCAGGCGGGCGACATGGACATCTACGGTGCGGGGCTCCACGAAACCGTCGTGGCCCCAGACGAGGTCGAGCAGCTCCTCCCGCCCAAACACCCGGCCCGGTGCCCCGGCAAGGGTCGCGAGGAGCTCGAATTCCTTCGGCGTGAGCTCGACCGGGCGACCCTTCATCCGGACCTCGAAGCGCTCGCGATCGATCTCGAGATCGCCCGCCTTGACCTGGCGCTTCTTGTCCGCGCCCGCGGTGAGTCGGCCCCGCCGCGTGACGGCCCGGACCCGCGCGACGAGCTCACGGGGGGAGAACGGCTTGGTGACGTAGTCGTCGGCGCCCAGCTCGAACCCGAGCACCTTGTCGCCCTCGTCCACGCGGCCGGTCACCATCATCACCGGGATGCGCCGGGTGTCGGGATCCTGCTTGAGCCGGCGGCAGACCTCCCAGCCATTGAGCTGAGGCACCATGATGTCGAGGAGGACCACGTCGGGCTGGCCCTCCCGGGCGTGGCGGATGGCATCCCCACCATTGCCCAGGACGGTGACCTCGTAGCCTTCCTTGTGGAGGTTGAAGCGGATCAGCTCGGCGACGTCCGGCTCGTCCTCGACGACGAGGACGCGCCCGAGCCGCTCCCCGCCCGGAGGGCTGCCGGGCTCTCCGGCGGGGCGGCGTCGCTGGGCGGGGGACGTCATCTCTCCGGCTGCTCTCACGCAGGGGAGCATGACCGCCCCGGGTTACAGCTTGATGACGCTGGGGTAAATCCTGGGTGAAGGGAGGCGCCTCAGCGCATCGGTTTGCGGGCCCGCACGAAGGCGCTCATGAACTTGCCGTCGACCTGCGGCGCGATGGCCTCGGCGTCGATCCCGGAGCCGGCGAGAAACTCGCGCGCGTCCTCGACGCGGTAGACCCGCGTCGGTTCCACGTCGATGGCGCCGAAGCCGGCACGGGCGAGCTTGGCCCGGTACTCGCTTTCCTCGAGCGCGCCCGCGACGCAGCCGATCCAGAGCTCCACGCTACGCCGGATCCCCGCGGGGACCTCTCCGCGTACCACGACGTCGGACACCGCGAAGCGCCCCCCCGGGCGGAGAACGCGAAATGCCTCCGCGAGCACCCGATCCTTGTCCGCGGAGAGATTGATCACGCAATTGGAGATGATCACGTCCACCGAATTGTCGGGCAGCGGGATCTGCTCGATCTCGCCCTTGAGGAACTCGACATTGGCCAGGCCCGCCTTCTTCTGGTTCTCGCGCGCCAGCGCGAGCATCTCGTCGGTCATGTCGAGCCCATAGGCCTTGCCGGTGGGGCCGACGCGCTGGGCCGAGAGCAGCACGTCGATACCGCCCCCGGAGCCGAGGTCCAGCACGGTCTCGCCGGCCTGGAGCTGGGCGAGCGCGGTCGGGTTGCCGCACCCGAGCGACGCCGCCACCGCCTCCTGGGGAAGCCCACAGGTCTGCGTCTCCGCGTAGAGGTTCGACGTGATCGGGTCGGCTCCCTCGCGTGACGACGCCGTGCCGCAGCAGGACGCGCTCCCCTCCGACACCACGCGGAGCGCGGCCTGTCCGTACTTCTCCTTCACCATTTCCTTGATGTCCTCGCCGGCCATGATGGGTCTCCCTTTATCGGGAGCAGCAGCCGCCCGCCGCCTTCGCCATCGGCAGGCCGAGGCTGACGGGTCGGGCGGTCGTCATCGGGATCTCATCCTCGAGATCGTAGTTGAGGTGATAGACCTCCCACTCGGCGCCATCGGGATCCACCACCCAGAACTTGTCCTGGTTGGCGTGGCAGCAGTCGACCGCCATCTCCTCGCGCACCGGCAGCCCCGCCGCCTTGATCCGTTCGAGCTGGCTCATCACCTCGGCGGTAGTTTCCAGCTGAACCCCCAGATGATTCACCGGCCCCGTGCCGGGTCCCCCGCCCTGGGAGAGCGCCAGGTTGACCGGCCCCCACTCGGGCAGGAACTTCGCGTAACCGGGCTTCTCCTTCACCGGCGCGGATCCGAAGAAGGCGCGATAGAAGGCGCGGCTCTGGTCGAGGTCGGAGACGTGCATGTGGATGTGGACCTTGGCGCCCATGGATTCCTCCTCAGCAGCAGGCGGTGAGCAGCCGGACGAGGGCGGTCGCGGTGTCCCGCCGGACGGAGTAATAGATGTACCGCTCTTCCTTGCGACTCTGGACGAGCCCGGCCCGCCGGAGCGCGGCCAGGTGATGGGACAGCGTGGGCGCCGAGATCTCCACCGCTTCCTGGATCTCGCCCACCGGGACCTCCCGGCCGGCGCGGACCAGGAAGAAGAACACCTGCAGCCGCGTGAGGTGGGCCAGGGCCTTGAAGGCCTCGACATGGCCCTCGCTCGCGTCCAGCTGGCTGAGGGAGAGCGGGGCTCGTTGTTTCATAGTTCCACATGTATCAAAGTATGGAAGCCCAGTCAAACTCTTTTTTCGGCTCCGCGCGGAGCCCTGCCTACTTGCGCCGCGCTCAGGCCGGCGGCGGCGCGGCGGGGAGCGTGACGCGCACTGCTTCACGATGGCGAGACCGAGCCCGGTGCCGCCGAGCTCGCGCGAGCGCGCCCGGTCTACTCTGTAGAAACGCTCGGTGATGCGGGGAAGGTCGGCGGGCGGGATGCCGACGCCGGTATCGACCACCACCACCTCCACCAGGCCTTCCCCCGCCGTCGCCTCCACCGCCACCCGCCCGCCCGGCTGCGTGTACTTCACGGCATTGTCCACGAGATTGATGAGGATCTGGGCGAGCCGGTCACGATCCGCCGCCACCGGCGGCAGATCCGCGGGCAGCCGCGTCTCCAGCGTCACCCCGCCCGCGATGGCCTTGGCGCGGACGATGTCGAGCGTGCTCTCCACCACCTCGCCGAGCGCCATCCGCCCGATATGTAGCGGCACCCGGCCGAGCTCGATATTGGACAGGTCGGTGAGGTCGTTGAGGAGGCGGCCGAGTCGCTCGGTGTGCCGGAACACCACCTCGAGAAAACGCCGAGCATGCGCGGGATCGTCCATCGCCCCCCCGAGCAGCGTCTCGAGATAACCCTGGATGGCGGTGAGCGGGGTCCGGAGCTCGTGCGAGACGTTGGCCACGAACTCCGTGCGCATCTGCTCGAGCTGGCGGAGTGCGGTGATGTCGTGGAGCACCATGGCCACCCCGGTCTCGCCCGGGCCCAGCCGCAAGGGCACGGCATGGACCTGTAGGATCCGCTCGACCGGGGTGGACAGGCGGAGCTCGCGCCGGACCACCGCGCCGTCGGCCGCCGCCTCCACCCCCGCCGCGCGCCCCTCGCGAAAGACATCGTGGAGGTCCGCGTTGCGGATCACCTCCAGGAAGGGCTTCCGCTCGAGGCGCCCCGTCCCCAGGTTGAACATGGCCCGCGCCCGCTCGTTCATCAGCAGGATGTGGTCGTGGGCGTCCACCGCGATGACGCCTTCCACCATGCCGTCGAGGATGGCGGTGACCTTGGCCTGCTCCTGGGCGAGGTCCTGGATCTTCTCGCGGAGACGGGCGGCGAGCACGTTGAGCGAGCGCCCCAGCATGCCGATCTCGTCGGGCGAGCGCACCGGCGCGCGTACCGAGAAGTTGCCCTCGCTCAGGCGCCGCGCGATGGACTGCATCTCGACCACCGGCCGCGTCACTCGCGCGGAGACGAAGAGGCCGATGCCCAGGGCCACCGTCAGCGCGACCACCCCGCCGACGAGCATCACCTGGTGGATGCTCTCGTAGGAGGCGGTCACTTCCGCCAGGGGCAACGCGAGCCGGAGGACGCCGACGATCCGATCGCCTTCACGCACCGGGAGCGCGACATAGAGGAGCGGCACGTCCACCGTCGCGCTCGTGCGGAGGTCCCGTCCCACCTGGCCGCCGAGGGCCGCGCGCACCTCCGGACGGTCGCGATGGTTCTCCATGGCGCTGAGCCCGCCCGGCGCCGATCCCGACTCGGCGACGACCCGGCCGTCGGGCGCGATCACGGTGACACGGGCGCCCGTCGCCCGCGCCACCCGGAGCGCGAAGACCTGCAACGCGGGCTCCCCCGCCCGGCTGCCAAGCAGGCTCCGGGCTTCGTCGTGGAGCGCGCGGGCCACGGTGGCGAGGCGCGCCTCGAGGGACTCTACCGCGAAGGCTCGCAGCGCGTGATCGAGGTAGAGCCCGGCGGCGAGGCCGGCGATGGCGGTGAAGCCCACCAGGGTCAAGGTGAGCTTGAACGCGATGCGGCGGCGGAGGAAGAGGAGGAGCGCGCGCACGCTCAGCGGTCGGGGTCCAGCCGGTAGCCGACGTTCTTCACGGTGAGGATGCGCTCCCCCTCGGGGCCGAGCTTGGCGCGCAGCCGGCGTACGTGGACGTCCACCGTGCGCGACTCGATCTCGCCCGCTCGCGCGTAGCCCCAGACGCGATCGAGGAGGAACTCGCGCGAGAGCACGCGCCCGCGCGCCTCGAGGAGCGCGCGGAGGAGATCGAACTCCTTGGGCGTGAGCGTGAGGGGGCGCCCCGCCACCGTGGCCTGATGGGTGGCGCCGTCCAGCGTGATCCCGCCCACCGCCAGCGGCGCGCCCGACAAGGGCGCGCGCGCGCGGCGGAGCACCGCCCGCACGCGCGCCAGCACCTCCTTGGGCGAGAACGGCTTGACCACGTAGTCGTCCGCGCCCAAGGGCGGCCGTCGCCGGCTCCGCACGGAGTCGCCGGCACACCTCGAGCCCGTCCATCTCCGGGAGCATGAGGTCGAGGATGACCAGGTCGGGCGGCGCGGCGCGCAGCTGGCGCAAGGCCTCCGGCCCGGTCGCCGCGCGCGTGACCTGGTAGCCGCCACGCTCGAGGTGAAAGGCGAGGAGATCGCGGATGTCCGGCTCGTCCTCGACCACCAGCACCCGGCTCGCCATGCCGGGGCCATCTTACCAGCGGCGCGTCTCGCCGATCCGCAGGATCCAGGCGCGCTCGGGCCCGATGCCTCGCCGCGCCGCCTCCGCCAGCATCCGCGGCGGCGGCTCTCCTATCGGCTCCTCGGCGAGGTCGAAGGTGCCCCAGTGGACGCCGAGCAGCACGCGGGCGCGGGCGTCCTCGGCCACCTGCACGGCCTCCTCGGGCGGCACGTGCACCGCGCGCATGATCTCTGGGGGGACATAGGCGCCGATGGCCACCGCCGCGAGATC
>WNFK01017635.1_pt1 | contig 11111 bp, 13 predicted proteins | sample 5400281 | NCBI WGS metagenome assembly WNFK01 (sample SAMN13153350, study PRJNA577476) | soil metagenome | isolation source: 20 cm soil on Douglas fir-dominated hillslope | place: USA:California | collected 2013-09-17
GAACTGGGCGGCTCGCGGGCGCCCAGTTTCCCGGTGCCGCGGTGTATGCATCACCGACCGCCCGGACGATCCGCCCACCGGATCGTGCCGCAGCAACTGGAAACGACCCTGGAAGGTTGACGATTGGAATCGTCCGCATCGGAAGCTATGCCCACTATCCGAATGTCCCCGGCGACACGCCTGTTCCTGGCGGGCAACACGGTGTCGATGCTCGGAACGGGCCTGGTCATAGCGTTCATCCTCATCTACCTGCACCAGGTCAGGGGCGTCGCCCTGCCGGTCGTCGGCGGCCTGCTGACCGCCTCGGCCGGGGCTGGCCTGCTCGTCGTCCCGCTCGTCGGCATACTGCTCGACCGGATTGGCGCTCGCCGCGTACTCACCGGGATCGTGGTCGGCCAGGCCGCCGCTCAGGTCCTGCTGGCGTGGGCGCACAACGCGGCTACGGCGTTGCCGGTCTTGCTGCTATACGGCGCGACCTGGGCGCCGATGTTCCCGGCAATACGGACCATGATTGCCGGCCTTAATCCGGAACCGGAAACCCAGCAGCGGGCGTTCGCGATCAACTTCACAACCCAGAACGCCGCTATCGGCCTCGGCACGACCGTCGGCGCGATCGTCGCCAACGTCCACCATCCGGGAACCTTCCAGGCTCTCTTCCTGGCCAACGCCGCATCTTGCCTGCTGTTCGCTGTCACTCTCCCCTTCCTGCCGAGCCTGCACCGACCCAGGGGCGCGGATGAGCCGCGAGTCGGCTACCGCGACGTGCTGGCGAGCCGCGCGCTGCGGCTGATACTGGTCGCCTCCCTCCTCATCTACTTCACCGGCCCCCCAGCGTTTGACTCGGGCCTGCCCGCTTACTCCACGGTCGAGGCCCACATGTCAGCGCACATCGTCGCATTGTCGCTCACCGTCAATACCGCCTTTATCGTCGCCACGCAGCTGCTCGTGCTTCGGCTCGTCCGCCGGCTCCGGCGCAGCCACGCGCTGGTGCTGGTCGGCCTTATATGGGCCGTGTCGTGGGCGGTATTCGGGCTGGCCGCGCTGCCGATCCCGCTGGCGAGCCGGGTCACCTGCGTGTTCATGTTCACCGCAATGTTCGGACTCGGCGAAACCTTCGTGGCGCCGACCCTGGCACCGCTCGTCAACACCCTGGCCGACGACCGGGTCCGCGGCCGGGCTAACTCGCTTGCCGCGGTCGCCCAGTCGCTGGCATTCACCGTTTCGCCTGCGATCGCCACCGGCCTGATCGCCGCGGGCGCGGCGGCGGTCTGGATCTCGCTGCTATGCGTCGGCTGCCTCGGCACGGTCGCCATCGGTGCCCGCCTGAGCCGCACTCTTAGCAACGGGCAAGATCTGCCGAGCGCCCCGCCGGCGGTCGCCCCCGCCAGGCTCAGCGCAACCGGGCCGGAAGGGGGCGTCCGTCCGACCCTCCGTGTAAGTGATCGTGGCGGTCAGGGGGTTGGGATTCGTCCGTCGAAGTAGATCGTGAATACCTGCAGAGCCTGTTTCGTGCGCCGTGAGGCGCTGTTGATTCGAGTGGAGGTGGGAGACCTTCGCCGCCGCTCGTCGCAGTGGCCTGGTAGGAGCTGGGGACAGCCTGGCCCGGGAGAGGCCGGGTTGGGTGCATCTTGAAGCCCTGGGCTCCTCTTTCGGTGAGCGAATCGCAGTGAACACGGGAAACGTTCCTGGCTTGCACAGCCGGATAAATAGTACGGAGATGGAATGTCACTGGCCTACGTAATCGTCGATGTATTTACTGACACGCCACTGCAGGGGAACCAGCTGGCGGTGTTCGAAGACGGGTCGGCGCTCAGCGACGACCAGATGCAGCGCCTGGCCCGGGAGATGAATTTGTCCGAGACCGTCTTCCTGCTTCCTGCCGAGGACGGCGGCGATGCTCGCATGCGCATCTTCACCCTCGCCGCGGAGTTGCCCTTTGCCGGTCATCCAGTCCTTGGCACAGCGTTCGTCGTCGGCGAGGCACGGCAGCTGACGAGCGTGCAGCTTGAGTCTGCCGCCTCGGCTGTGCCGCTGAGGCTCACTCGCTCCCGGCAGCATGGGGGCAGCGCGGACGACATCGGTCAGATCACCTTCGCCTGGATGCGCCAGCCGATCCCCGCCCGGGCCCCGTTCCCCAGTCGTACACGAACGGGCCGACGCACGTGTACGTCGAGCTGCCCGACGAGGCGGCCGTTACCGCTCTGAAGCCACATATCACCGCGCTGGCTGGGTTCGCCGGAGTGGCCGTGTACTGCTTCGCGGGTTCTGGCCGGCACTGGCGGAGCCGGATGTTCGCGCCGGCGGCCCTTGGCGTCACGGAGGACCCGGCGACCGGATCTGCGGCCGGCCCGCTGGCCATTCATCTGGCCCGCCACGGCCGGATCGGGTTCGGCGAGGAGATCGAGATCAGGCAGGGCGCTGAAGTCGGCCGGCCCTCGGTCTTGCATGCGCGGGTGAATGGTTCGTCGGCAGGCATTGAGAGCGTTGAAGTGGGCGGCGCGGCGGTGATCGTGGCGCGGGGTGAATTCTGCCGGTGGTAGGTGCCGAGCCCGGCTCTGTTCGACAGGCGCCGGTCTCGGGACGGCTGGTCGCCGGTGCGTTACCCTGTACGTGTTTCGCGCGCCGAAGCGGTCCGGGTTGCGCCATGCCGCAGCCAGGCGGCGCACGGCCTCGGTCAGCTCGTCCGGTGAGGCCAGGAAATGAAGACGCAGATACTCCGCGCTGTGCCCGGATGCGTCCAGGCCGTTCCCGGGCAGTACCGCGACCTGGTGGCGCAGCGCGGCCTGCGCGAATGAGGTCCCATCGCCGCGCGGCATGCGCACCCAGAGGGTCTGCCCGCCCCGTACTGGTGGCACATCCCAGCCGGGAAGATGCCGGGCAAGTTCCGCGCGCAGGTGATCATGGCGGGCTTCACGCTCCACCGCCCATCGCTTCGCCAGCGGCTGGAGGCGGGGCAGCAGGCCGGCGGCTGCTAGCTGTGCGGGGATGTTCCCGCCTAGGTCGTGGACGGCGAGCAGCCGGGCCAGCCGGGCGATCGCGAACTGGGGGGCACGTACCCACCCGATGCGCAGCCCTGCCCAGACGGTCTTGCTGAGCGAGCCCACCGACATCACCGAGTCTCCGAAGGCGGCCAGCGGCGGCGGCACCTGCTCGCCGGGGAAACCGAGATCGCTGAGCACCTCGTCGTCGATCAGCGGGATGCCGGCGGCCACACAGATCTCCACTAGCATGCGCCGAGTGAGCGGGGACAGCACCGAGCCAGTCGGGTTGTGGAAGGTGGAGATCACGTAAGCGAGGGCGGAACGGTGCTGGCGGGCTGCCGCTTTGAGCCCGCTGAGCCCGATCGGCAGCGCCTGCAGTACCGCTGCCTGCTCGCGGAACGCCTCCAGCGCCCCATGGTAGGTGGGCGCCTCGACCAGCACCCGGTCGCCGGGGGTGAGAAAGGCGCGGGCGAGCAGCGAAAGAGCTTGCTGGGCGCCGTTGGTGACCAGGATGTGATCCGGGTCCGTGTGGATTCCCCGATGCGTGTAGCGGTCGGCTATCGCACGTCGCAGAACGGGATGACCGGTCGGGTGGTAGCCGATGTCGCCGGAGATAGCCGCCAGTGCTGGGAGGATACGTGCGTAGGCGTCTGCCAGCTCCGGTGGCGGCCTATCCGGGGCGGCGCAGGCGAGCAGGATCACGCCGTCTTGCGGTTCCAGCAGATGCAGGAAGACAGGCGCGCCCGTAGTCTGCCGCCGCGCTCGTGTGGCACCGGCCACTTGGGTGCCGCTGCCCTGGCGCCGGACGATCCGTTCGTCCTGGCGCAACAGCTCATAGGCGGCCACGACGGTGCTGCGCCCTACCGCGAGAGCGGACGCGAGAGCACGGTCGGGTGGCAGCGGTTCCCCAGGGGGCAGCTCACCTTCATCGATCAGCTGCCGCAGCCGGGCCGAGAGAAGCACATGCAGTGGCCCGCGGCCCGATGACCAGCGGCCCAGGCGCTCGCCCACCTCGATTGGGTTCATCTGCAAACCAATTCTGCGGCATTGGCTCTAGGACCGCCACCCGAACGCGCCGAGCATAGCCGGATAGCACCCGGCTGAAGCTTCTGGCGCGCAGCCCGGGGTCAATCCATCGTCAAGGCCCGCGGCCACCTCAGGGAACAAACATCATCATGGACCACCAAATGTTGCAGCACCGGTTCGCAGCCCTCACCACAGCTCACGTGGCCGACGCCTGTATACGCGCCCGAGTCCCAGTGCGTTGCGCTTGTGCGCTCTTGCGTGCCGTGGTGCCTGGCAGCCGCCTGGCCGGTCGTGTCTGTCCCGCCAGGCATGCCGGCAGCGTCGATGCCTTCCTGGAGGCATTCGAAACGGCAGCACCGGGCGACGTGCTGGTAGTCGACAACGGCGGGCGCCTGGATGAAGCATGCGCCGGTGACCTGGTGGCTCTGGAGGCCCAGGCAGCCGGTATGGAAGGCATGGTGATCTGGGGACTGCATCGCGACACCGCTGACATACGGGCGATCGGGCTGCCGGTCTTCAGCCTGGGAGCGATCCCCACTGGCCCCCTCCGGCTCGACGCCCGACCCAGCCCGCAGGCCGAGGAGATCTTCACGCTGGCCGAGACGATCAGCGATACCGAGCGGCACCAGGCCGAACAGATCCGGGCAGGTGTCTCACTGCGCAGCCAGGTACAGTTCCGCGCCTACCTTGCGATGCGCGAGAAAACGCCCTCCCTGAGCTTTCGCGAGCATCTGCGCACGGTGGGCGGGGCCATAGAGGAATAACCTCTTCTTCAGGCCGGCCGTGGACCTGCTCGGCTGGCACAGCCTTGTGGTCAGCTGCGGATGACGGCGCCGCGGTCAATGACATGTCTAAGCGTTGTGCCCGTTCTGGCGGCCATTACCGTAGCGCTAGCCGCCGCCAGCGCTTCTGACGCCGCCACGAGTTCTGCAAGGGTGGTGTCGTTGATCCGGCTGCCGTACCAGGTTCGCATCCTGGCATCAATTAGTCGCTTGCGTCGCCGCGCAAGGTCCTTCTCCGACGTCGGGGACACCTGCTTCCACGGCCAACGGCTCGGGGATGCGATCGCCGGAGAGGAGAAAGCCCGCTCCGATCACTGCGGCGACGAGGGCGCCGCCCCACCAGACGGCGTCAGGTGAGGTCGCGAGCACCGCGCGACGACAGGGTTCACGTACGCATACGTGGCGACGGTGCCGCCTTCGTCGCTCTCACCTTTCGCTCGGTAACAGCCGCCCGCAGCACTCCGCGCAAGTCGTTTTGACCAAGAGGCCGGAAGCACGGTTGGTACATACGCTCCTACGGCCGTGTCCCACCGGCCGACTGCGCCGCCCGCTTGCACCGACACCAATGGCACCCGCGGCAGCGGTCTCTTGGCAGGTTCAGCGGAGGAGATCCAGTGGGTCGACGCCAAGCCGCGAACGTGCCGCGCATCTGATCGGGGTCTATGTCGAGCGTTCGGCCGGCGAGCTTGGGATTACCCAGGCCGAAGCACATGTGCTGGCCGAGCTGCACAGACATGGACCGACGCAGATCGCGGCACTTCACCGCGAGTTCGGTCACAAGCGCTCAACGCCGACAAGCATCCTCGACCGACTCGAGCGGCGCAAACTCATACGGCGTGAACTGAACCCCGACGATCGCCGCTCCTTCGTTATCCATCTCACCGCCTCAGGAACGCGCGCCGCCAGCCGTGTCACGGATGCGCTCGACGAACTTGAGCGGTCCCGCGTCGCGCGCTGGACTCCAACGAGCTGCGCAGCCTACAAACTGTCACGGAAGCAATCGAGGCTGCAATTCGAGACCACGCTGCGTCTTCGCACGTAGCGCTCTAGATGTCCGCCGGGCCGTGACGTTCACTGTGCTTGCCTCGAGCCGATCAGTCGAACTCGATTAGCTGCTCGAAGGCCAAAAATCCCGCTTCGACCAACGGCAGGGTCGCAAGGCGCCACTGCGCCTCGTCGCGGTTGGTGTTGCTGAGGACGAGAATGGGTCCGCTCTTGTCGTCTTAAAGAAGAGGTCGCTGATAAAGCCTTCTTCGCGGACCTCAGTCACGCGCTGCTTCTCGGCCGGGACATACGCGTCGAAGGCGCAGCTCGCGTAGCGGCCGATCGCGAGCACGTTCATCACGTTCTCCTCCTTGCTCTTCACCCTTGACTGAGCGACGCGGATGGTTGGGGCAGGTAGTTTCGGGAGCGTCGAGCCGCCTCCGATGCCGCTTGCAGCGGAGCGCATCCGTTGGCGTGCGAGCGCGGTCCGGTATCCGGCCGCCGAGACGCAGCAAGCCTGCTCCGATCAACACTGCGGTCCGCCAACCGACGAACGCAAGGGCAAGCGGCCTGCTCATCCGGCGCAAACCCCCATGACTTTCTCTTGGCAGGACCTCACGCGGCCTCTGGCGCCGACGCAAGACGTGACTGTGCTTCGCGGAGCGGGTCGGGAATGCGGCCGCCGAGTCGAAGCAGGACGGCTCCGGCCAGCACCGCGGCAAGCGCGCCACCCCACCAGACGGCGTCTGGCGAGGTCTGCAGGAGAAGGCCACCAATCGCCGGGCCGAGGGCCAGGGAAATGGTGAAGGTCAGACCGTAGAGAGACATGTAGCGGCCGAGCAGATGGGCTGGAGCCATGTCCGCGACCAGCGGCCCGAGAACGACAATGTGTGCGCATTCGCCGATTGCGAAGACGATCGCAACGCCGACGAGGAGACTCGTCGCAGCGAGCTCCGAGTGGATCAGCGTCGCTGGCAACACCGCGAGCAGGCTGACCGCAAAAAGCGCGCTTGCCGCCGCGAAAGCGTGTGTGCGTCGCATCCGTGCCACTACGCGCACCGCCGGGATCTGCGCGATGACGACGAAGGACGTGTTGACGAGAATGATGATCCCGATCGCGCCGGGGCCGACCGGTGTGTGGGTCCTTGCAAATGGTGCCAGGATGTTGGAGAAGAACACGTGGCCGACGACGATGAGCACGATGTTGGCTGCGATCACAGTGAGGAAGAGCCGATCTCGAGCGACCGCGCGAAAGCCGGTTCCGTTGGCGTCTGTCGCTGTGCCGATCCCGGCTCGCGGGATCGGCACGGCAGCGAGCACGATCAGCGCGAACCCGGCGAAGGTGACAGCGTCGAAGAAATAGAGAATTTGGAACGAGCTGAGCCGCTGTGCGGATGCGACGATGAAGCCGGCTACGGTCGCGCCGGAACCAATACCGAAGTTGCCCGCGACGCGGCCAAGCGCGACGGAGGCCGCTCGCTGCTCGGGCTTGACCAACGTGATGATCAATACCCGGTTGGCCGTTCCTGCCGCGCCGAGCCCGGCTCCGCTGGCAATCGAGCAGGCAAACGCCTGCCAGGGACGGTCTACGTAGGCGAAGCCGGCGTAGCCAAAGGCGCTCGCCAAGCTTCCTGCGACCACGATCGCTTTGGCGGAGTACCGGTCGAGCAGCGCTCCCGTCGGCGGGGTGGCGATTGCGGCCGTCCCCATGGTCGCCGCGAGAACCAGTCCGGCTGTCGACGTTGAAAAGCCACGTATCTGGTGCAGATAGATGATCTCAAAGGGAAGAATGAGCCCGTAACCGAAGTAGTTGAGGGCGTTTCCCGCTTGAAGGATGAGCACGGGGCGAGAGAGCCCGGTGCGCCAACCCGCGATGAGGTGTGAGACGCGGCGGTTCATCCGCCTAGAGGCCGCCATTAGCTGACTAAGCACGGAATGCACCAACTGTTACTGGGTTCCGCCACCGATTGCCGTGGTCCGCAGGCTCTCGGAAAAGGCCCTTAGAGGTCATCAACCTCTCACTCCTCATCTCTCGAAGCATCGGAAGTCGGTCACGGCGAGAATGGCGGTCGCGGCGGCCGGTCCACATCCGTCCGCTAGATATCGGTACATTGCTATCTGACGATGCCGTATGGCTCTTCCCATCCGGCGCCGAGAAGTCGTCGGCTTTAGTGACCCTGGCGGCGAGGCTCATCGGTTCTCCTTGCGGGTTCGTTTGCCGTCCCTCGTACCGTCACGCGATCCGACCGTCGCGTTACGCCCTCGCGTGCATGTAATTTCTGAGCGGATGCCCGGTCGAGCCGCCTTCGAGGAGGGCGTCAGGAAACGGCTGCAGCCAGACGGCCTCGTCGCGCGGGGTCGGCACGAGCGGTTCGTACTGCGACATATCCCACTCCCTGGCCGGGCGCCGGCTCGCTGCGCGGCGCGCGTTGAGGCACCGGCTGGTGGCGATCTTGTACAGCCAGGTGCGCAGCGACGCGCGTTCCTCAGTGAACCCGCCGATGCCCTGCCAGGCGGCCAGCATCGTCTCCTGGACGGCGTCCTCGGCGTCGGCGAAGGATCCGAGCATCCGGTAGCAGTGCACCTCCCGCGCCCGTGAGAGCAGATCGGCTGTCACCATCCTGCGCTCCTTCCTTCCGCACCACGTCGTACCTCCGCCCGGTATATACACCGCCCGGGGCGCGAACTGGGCGGCTCGCGGGCGCCCAGTTTCCCGGTGCCGCGGTGTATGCATCACCGACCGCCCGGACGATCCGCCCACCCGAAAAGGAGCCCGACCATGACGCGTACCCCCGTTACCAGCGACAAGCTTCCGCCTCTAGCCGGCCCGTTCTCGCCCGGCGTGCAGTCCGGCAGCGGGCCGTTGTTCATCAGCGGGCAAGTCGGCCAGGACCCGGCGACCGGGGCACTGGTCGACGGTGACGTCACCGTCCAGGCCCACCAGGCGCTCCGCAACCTGACCGCTGTCTTGGAGGCGGCGGGCAAGAGCCTGGACGACGTGGTGCGGATTGGTGTCTATCTCACTGACATGGGCGACTTCGCCGCGATGAACGAGGTGTATCGGGAGCATCTCAGCGCCCCTTACCCGGCCCGCACTGCGATCGCGGTCGCCGCACTCCCGCTCGGCGCTGTCGTCGAGTTCGACGCGATTGCGAGCTAGTCATGGAGGCAGAGTTCAGCCTGATCGACGTGTTCAGCGACCGGCCGTTCGGCGGCAACCAGCTTGCGGTGTTTCCCCGCGCCGAGGGCCTCAGCGACGAGATCATGCAGCAACTGGCCAGGGAATTCAACTTCGCCGAGAGCACGTTCGTGCTGCCCTCGTCAGACCCTGGGTGCACTCACCGGGTCCGGATCTTCACCCCGCGCACCGAGCTGCCGTTCGCCGGGCACGCGACGGTGGGCACTGCCGCCGTCCTGGCCAGCCGGAACCCCGGCAGTTCCCAGTTCCTGTTCGAGGAGGGCATCGGCCCGGTCACCGTCATTGCCGACGGACCTGCCTGGCGGCTGGTCCTGCCGTCCCCGGAGTATGAGACCAGCCCGCAGCCGCCGTCCGCGGTGCCGGTGGCCAGGGCGCTCTTGCTGCCCGAGACGGCCGTGGTCCGCTGCTGGTTCGCAGGTGTCGGGCTGCGGTTCTGCTTCGTCCAGCTCACCGGCCAGGACATGGTCGACCGGGCCACCCTGGACACGTCGGCCTGGAGGGTCGGCCTCGCCGACGGCTGGTCCCCGCACCTGTATGTGTTCGCAGGCGACTTCCGCGACGGCCAGCGCCTGTACTCCCGGTTCTTCGCCCCGCCATCGGGGTTGCCGAAGACCCTGCCACCGGCTCAGCATGCGTGACCCTGGTGGCCAGCCTCGCGGATGGCTCACCACAGGCTGACGGCAGCTTTCATTTGCGGATCGATCAGGGCGTCGCCATGGACCGCCCCAGCCTGCTCGACGCCACTGCCCGCAAGGAGCACGGCAAGGTCACCGAGGTCAGCGTCTGCGGCCGTGCCACGATCATCGGGCACGGCGTCCTCACCATCCCCGGCCAGGAACCGGCAGACTGAGCGCGCGGCGGACTGGTGGTCGGTGAAGTCACCGGCATGGCAGGCCCACTTCCTCGGTGGCCGCCTGGTGCTGCCCGTGTCGCCGGAGATGATCTTCTCCAGGCCGACAGTCAGCCAGGGTCCTTGGGCGCTCAGGTACAGACTGCCTCGGCCGTGGTGTCTGAGCGAAGGTGCCGCGCTGCGGCCCTCGGGATGGCGATGCCGAGCCGTGCTGGCTGGCGGATGGCTCGTCGGGCTGTGTTCGCCACCGCGGACGCGGTCGCTGCCCGCGGCAGGACTTCGCCGTCCTGGCCGTTGACGCCAGGCCAGGCAGCGGCTGCGGGGATTGTGGCCTAGGGTCTGGCATATGCCAGCCAGGAAGCGGCCCGGGGGCCGCGGCAGCGCCTGGTCAGGGACTTGAACTTGGTACGTGTATGGTACGATTGTCTTGTACCAACGTGGAAGGAGTGTGCCGCAGTGGCTATCAGCGCCAGCGAGGCCCGCTCGCGCCTGTTCCCTCTTCTTCAGCAGGTCAACGACGACCACGTGCCGGTGAGGATCAACTCCAAGAGCGGGGACGTCGTGCTCATGTCCGCCGAGGACTTCGATTCCTGGCAGGAGACCATCTACCTGCTGCGGTCTCCGGCCAACGCCCGGAGGCTGATGGAGGCCGTCGCCCGTGACAAGTCCGGGCAGGCTGCTGTCGTCAAGACGATGGAGGAACTGAACGCCCTGGCGGGCGAGTAAATGAGAAGCATCCACTTCGACCCCGACGCCTGGGAAGACTTCCTGTACTGGCTGGGCGCAGACCGGAAAATGGCGACCAGGATCACCCGCCTGATCGGCGAGATCCAGCGCGACCCCTTCCAGGGCATAGGCAAACCCGAGCCCCTCAAAGGCGACCTGTCCGGCTACTGGTCTCGCCGCATCGACGACGAGCACCGACTGGTCTACCGTGCAGACGCGAAGGAAGTGAAGATCATCAAGGCTCGTTATCACTACAGCGACTGACCAGACCGCTGCGCGGAGAATAGGCGGAGAAGACGACCGGCGCGGCGCCTTGCCGCAGGCCAGGGCACACATCGGAGATGGCTGTAAAACCGTCGGTTCAGCCTACGTTGGTTCGAACCCAACACCTGCCACCACGACCCGAAACAATCCCTGACCAGTTCCAATGCGGTCGAGGGCTCGCCATGTGGGCTTCTGGATCCTGCCAGGCTCATGCAGCTAGATGCCGTCAGACGCGGCCATATGCCGCTAGTCGTGGGATATACGTGGGATGGATTCCGGTGGATCAGGCGCACGTACGG
>WNFK01113811.1_pt1 | contig 11108 bp, 4 predicted proteins | sample 5400281 | NCBI WGS metagenome assembly WNFK01 (sample SAMN13153350, study PRJNA577476) | soil metagenome | isolation source: 20 cm soil on Douglas fir-dominated hillslope | place: USA:California | collected 2013-09-17
ATGGAAGCAATCTGTTTGCTCAAGGGCAGTACGTTACGCTCGTTTTTCAGAAGCACCATGCTCTCGCGCGCTGCCCTCAAGGCCACCGCTTGATGTTCGATTGAGTTTACGATTCGTGCCGTGACATCCGCGTCAGCTACATAAGGATGATCGAAGATGCCTAGCAGAAACTTGACGCGCAAGACATCGCGCACGCGATCGTCGAGGGTCTTCATTGACACCTTTCCTTCTTTTACCAACTCGCGCAACGGCAGGATGAAATCGTCCGGCCGAGTAAAGTTGGTCTTCACGTTCAAACCAGCTTCGATCGACTGTCGCACTGCGTCTTTCATGTCGGCAGCCACTCCGTGTTTCCTGTAGAGGTACTCCACAGCGGCGCTATCCGACACGACATATCCCTTGAAGCCAAAATCATTTCTCAACCTGTCCGTCAACCAGTACTTGCTTCCCGTAACCGGAATGCTGTCATAGTCGTTGTAGGAACTCATCACGCCGAGCACTCCCGCTTCCTTGATTGCTGCTTTGAACGGCGGCAGGAGTATGTTCTCGACTTCGCGAGGAGAGACCTGTGGATCTGTACGCGCTTCGCCCTCGCGCGCTCCTTTTCCCACGCTGTAAACAGCAAAATGTTTGGCAGTTGACGCTACCGCGTAGTGTTCCTGCAAACCTTTCACCATTTCGACGCCGAGGCGCGAGGCCAGATACGGGTCTTCACCGTAAGTATCCTCGACGCGTCCCCACCGTTGATCGCGAGACACATCCAGAGTTGGCGCATAGACGTTGGTGTAACCAAGAGCTCGCGCTTCCCGCCCGGTAATGCGTCCTATCTCGCGGACTAAATCCGGATCCCACGTATTCCCCACACCCAGCTCGGAAGGGAAGCTGGTAGCAATTGGAAACGCCACGCCGCGCAATCCTTCATTGGTAAAATCAACGGGTATTCCGAGCCGTGTCTCTTCCACAAAGAAGCGCTGGGTTTCATTCATCGCCCAGACGTGTTTCCTGATGTCAGTTCCATACTCGCTCTTTGAGCCGGCGGCCCAGCCATTCAAATGTTCGTCGATGTTTGCGATTCCGTCTTTCCAGATCTCATTCTTCCAACCTGGCGTCGGCAGTTCATCCTGTAACACGCGCTTATAGCCGTAGAGCGTAGCCGTCTGGCAGGTCTTCTCTTCAAGGTTCATTTGGGAAAGTAAATCTTCGACTCTTCGTTCAACCGGTGCAGCTGGATTTTCGTAGACATCCATCCGGCCGTTCTTGTTCAGATCGATCCAGCCGTCGTGGTAGATCTTTGACCGGGATTTGGTGTCCTGCGCTCTGAATGGAGCGCTGAATGAGACGAGTACGATGATAAGTAGGCAGGAGATTATTCGCATGGTTATCCTTTTTGACTCTGCAGAACCGCGAGCCGTTGCGAGCGGATGCTGGAAGCAACTGAGCAGTATTGGATTGCTTGCGAAGGATGCGATTAGCATCCGCTCGCTACGGCTCGCGGTTCTGCAATTCATTTTCCTGAAAGAAGATGCTCCCGGTCAGTCGGCTCTAGTTTAGTTGTCCTCAACTCAGCAGCTTTGAATTTTTGATCCCGGTAATGCGCGGCGGCACGGCGCCATAAGGGGAAGAACGCTTTCGCTTCGAAACCGCCGATCTGTTGAAAGGTCCACTGTCGATCTTCCGTCGCGTAGGGGTAGAGATATTCAAGTGCTTTGCGAATGCCGCGCCCGTCCTTTGTCTGGTAGTTCCAAAGGTCCACTTGAACGCTTTCAGCCAGGCGCGCCAGCTGCATTAGTCCATCCAGGTTCATGTTGCTGTAGCTCCACGCTTTGGTACGCTCCAGCTCCAACGGCTGGCGACCGTCCGGTTCGATTTGGAGCGCGATTCGTTTCTCTTTCGCCGTTTCAGCAATTTGCTTCGCCAGATCGTTCCGGCCTACAAACAGCGCAAACGACATCGCCTGAACATCGTAAAACGTGCCGTGATTGTTCTTTGCCGCATTTTCCTCGCGACCGTTCCGGCTTTCCTGCATCCACTGCAAAAACCTGGTGAACCAGTCTTCAAGTCCCTTTTGATCCGCGGCGGTCCAGGACTTTGATCCTACCAGCAAACCAATTGCATCCACGATATCTGTCAGGCCGCGAGTTTCAATGAGCCCGATCCCACGCCCGGTGTTGACGCCCGGAATGAATTGCGCGTGTTGCAGGTTCGGATTCATGCGGGTGGCGGGATCGAGAAACCAGGCGCGCAACAACTGCGTTGCTTTAGCCGCATAGCTTTCATCCTCCTTGAAGTAGTAGGCCAGCGAGAGCGTACGCACCGCGCCTTCCATCTGGTCGAGGGCAAGATGATCGGTGATCTTAGTAATCTCGGGATTCCGTTCGCCGTCACGGCGGATGTATGGCAGTCCGTCGGGCTTACTCGGGTTCGGCCAGAAGTATGGAGCCTGACTCATGTAGTCATGCTTGTCCCCGCTTGGTGGCGTGGGGTCTTTGCTAACCACCGATAAAGGCTTCTGTTGCATTGCCCGGTGCGCGTCAGTTTCGAGTTTTGCCAAAGCGACTGCGAAAGATCGATTACCCGACTGAATGCGACGCTTAGTTTCCGCCAGTTTGCGACCGTCAATTATGAAGACGCGCGGCGCGGCAATTTTCTTCTCTTGCGCCACTGCAATCGAGCTCACTCCCAGAAACGCGGAAGAGAGGATGCATAAGTTGAATAATGCTCGTACGATTTTCACGGAAATAGATTAGGCACCGGGGCCGGAGCAGAATAAGTTGGCAGTTTAATTCCAATTGACCGTGTGAGGTCAAGTGATCAATGTCTCTTACAGAACCGAGCGCGCTGCGGAAAATTGGCACGCTGGGCTGGCGCTCGTTGGAAGTTGAATCAAACGTCCGTCAATTAAACCGTCCAAAGTCTCTGGCCGATGTCGCTTGATTCGGTGCTTGACGCAGGCGTTCAGATCGCATCCGCAGAATTGATGAAACGCGTGCTCCGGGACTCGAACCCGGATCCTCGTGCTTAAAAGGCATGTAGTTTCATCGGCATTCGTCGCTACCTGGTGAATAGTGCGGTGCTCGACTCCCTTACTGACGCGCTGCCAATGGGTGCTGTCCAGGTAAAAGGACGTCAGGCGCCCATTCAGATCTATCAAGTGGCTTGAAAGCTGTAGTGGTGCCTTCTCAAATGCCTTTTCGCTTCGACTGAAATACTCATCCGCGTCGGTCGATCGAAACCCCGTCGAATTCCCGTAACGTGTGTACCCACAGACCGAAAGCGTGTCAGCCTCGCCTACCCATAATTGAAAAGCATTCAATCCTACCGTGGTACCGCACCCAGAGGCTGTGATCCATCACGTCGTTTCGTGTTCGCCCGCCATGAATAATCCAAAGCCAGGGAGCCGACAATCCAAGAACAGCGAAGCCGAGATGCCAACGCGCTCAACAGCAAACTTCATAAGCGAGATTCGGGCACGGCTCAATCCAGTCTTTGTCTTCAATCGCAAATCACTAATTGTTCTAACTATCGCGATTCTGTTCGCGTCAGTCACCGCGTTGTGGCGGATCAGAGATCACGCCCAACGCCAACTAGAAGAGGAACGGGCGCTGCTCGAAGGGCAGAACATCGTTCCCTTTGAGAAGAGGCTGCGTCCAGTCCTGGCAACTAAGGAGCTAACAGTCTGGCAAGGTTATTGAGACAGCAGGGCAGTGACGCAGTTCAAAGACTCCTATTTTGTAGCTACCGATGGGGGGCTGGTTGAGCTCGACGCTTCAGGGACGCTCCTACGACACTACACCGTCCTCGATGGCTTGCCGGAGAGCGATCTACTTAGCCTTGCGTCGTTCAACTCAAAGCTTTTTGTCGGCACGCGAACTCAAGGGTTGGTGGCTTTCAACGGCGAACGTTTTGAAAGCTACCGTTGGCCGGATCGCAAGCCTCAGGCAATCAGTGCTCTGTTTGAAGATGGTGGCCGCCTGTTAATTGGAACGAACGCCGCAGGCTTGATCGAGTTTGATGGCCGGCAGTTCAGAGAGTTAAAAGTCGGCGCCGATCACAAGCGGCTGCTCGGGATCAATTATCTTTCCAGAAATGGCACGCGTCTCTTCGTCGGCACCTTTGCTGACGGCCTTTGGGTTGAAGAAGGAGCACGCTGGTCTCAATTCACGGTGGCGGATGGCCTGCTCTCAAATCGCGTCGTTGGTGTAGTAGCCAATCGCGAAAACGTCTTTATTGCTTCGGACTACGGCTTGGCTGTGGCTCCCATCGCAACGTTGTCTGCGGCAACTGAATCAACATCAGCAAAACGCTTTCGCACTGTCGCAACCTTGCCGTCGCTGTCAGGCATGGTTCAGTCCGGGTCAAACATTTTGCTTTGCAAGGACAACGGAGAAAGCTACGCGTTCTCTGCCGGGGCCGACGTATCACGCCTGCAAGTCAACGCTATTGGATGGAAAAGACCAGCCGGGGCTGCAGGTTGTCGTTTGCTAATGCTCGGCCAGGATGTTTGGCTGTTGAGCAACTCGGGAATTTATCGCGCACAGCCAGAAGAACTGGAAGCTCCGAGGGCAAGTTCACTTCCCTTCTCTGCCTTCGGTCAAACTGTCGACTCCAAACTACTCAAGAGCAACTTGACCTCGGCACTAACCCTGGACACGCAAGGCAGGCTGTGGGCGGGAAGTTTTCGGAACGGTATTGACGTACTTACCGCAGACGGAAAACAGCTGGCGCACCTTGAGTCGGACGACGTCCGCGAGATCAATTTCCTGACTGAAGATCGAGCAGCCAGGACCATGCTGGCTGCGACTTCTCAAGGCCTCCTGCGATTTAACTCAGATTTACGAGGAACTCTTCGCTGGTCCACCGCAGATGGTCTGCTGAGTAACTCCGTCCTGCAGGTCGTCCAAACGCCAGCCGCGCCCGAAGGGGAAGCTGCTTCACGGAAATTCGTCATCGCCTGCGCGACAAGTAAAGGACTATCGCTCGGGATCCCGGGTAAGCTGCGCGGTCTGACAACCGTGCAGGGCCTGCCGAGCAACAGCCTCTACGCGCTCTTAGTTCAGGGTCGAAAGATTTACGTCGGAACACTCGGCGGCCTAGCGGTGGTCGAAGACGGACGCGTCGTCCGCGTTTTCAAAGATACCAATTCGAATCTAACGCACAACTGGGTCACCGCACTCTGCCTGGTTGGATCCCGTCTTTTCGTGGGCACCTACGGCGGCGGAGTCTTCGAACTGACCGCTGCCGGGGAGTTACAGAGCTTTTCAACAGCCGCCGGGCGATCCGTAGTCAACCCAAACGGGATGTGGACGGATGGCGAGCGTCTCTACGCCGGCACGCTCGATGGAGTTTTGATCTTTGATCTTCATTCGCAGAAGTGGACGCACGTCACTGACGAACTGCCGTCGCGCACAGTGCTCAGCATCACAGGCGATGAACGATTTATCTATTTCGGGACGACGAGTGGGATCGCGCGCGTAGCGCGGACTTACTGGAATCCGACAACGGCGAGACTGCATTAAGCGAACGGACGAACAATGTCACCACAGAGACTGAATCGAGCGGCCACATGGACGACCTATCTTAGAGTGTTCGCCTTCATCCTGGTCCTGTTTCCGCTGTTTTGGTCACTGCGTCATACATCAGCACAATCGGGAGTGCTGATTCCCTCAACCAGCGTCAAACCGGATCCGGCCACGCTATCGCTGCAGTCGATGAAAGTGGATGTTCTTATCGATAACCAGCACGCCCGCGTGCGCGTGCTGCAGATCTTCGACAGCCACGCAAAGCAGGCACTTGAAGGCAAGTATCTGTTTGCGTTGCCACCGCAAGCTTCCGTATCGGACTTTGCGGTCTGGGATGCCGACATGCGGATTCCCGGCGTGATGATGGAAAAGCGGCGAGCCAACGCGGTCTACAGTCAGATCAAGCAGCAACAAGTCGATCCGGGTCTGCTGCAACAGGATGACGAACATGAAGGAAGCTCCGCTTTCTCAGCAAAAGTTTTTCCGATAGCTGCTTACGGTACCAAACGCATCGAGCTGGAATACACCGAGGTGTTGCCGGTTGAGAGTCTGACCTCTCACTTCACTTTCCCGTTGAAGCCGTCATTTGGAGATCCACAACGTGCGGCGGAGCTTAGTCTGCATGTTCACGTCTTGAGCGATTATCCGATCGCTCGGCTGGTACCGACCGCTGACAGTTACCCACTCACGGTAACGAAATCTGAAGCTGGCGAATTCGAAGGCGACTTCCACGCGCGTGACCTGGAGCTGAAAGAAGACTTTGCCTTCGACTATCGTATCGATGTTCCGGAGAGCGCGCTTTCGTGGATTGCTTATCGCGCGCCGGAACAAATTTCCGCTTACGACCTCAGAGACCCGGCCCTCGCCGCGCACAATCCGGACGGGTACTTTGAAGCGCGAGCGATTTTCAATCAACGCGGCGACAGCAACAACAATCAAACCCAACAGCCGCGAAATATTATCCTGCTGCTCGACATTTCGCTGTCGATGTATGGCGAGAAACTCAAACGCGCAGTTGAAGCGTTGGACTATTTTCTGCACTCGCTAACACCACAGGACAAATTCGATCTGATCCTCTTCAATGACGAGCCGTCTGTGCTTTCGCCGGCGCCGCTCACAAGCACGCCAGAGAATGTAGAGCGAGCGCTGGAGTTCATTAGGAATTCAACGCTTGGCGGTGGCACCGATCTCCAAAAGGCCCTCAACAAATCCATTGCGGTGGCGGGAGCCTTCCCAGCTGGGGAACACAGCATTGTCCTGGTTTCTGATGCCAACCCAACCATGGGGACAAGGAACCTGAGGCAAATAGTTCAGACACTCAGCTCCGGTAAAGTGAGTGCGACTCCGGCCAGAGTTTTCGCGTTCGGGTTAGGAAGCGACGCCAACGGCACTCTGCTCGAGTCACTAGCTAAGGCCGGTCATGGCTACTTCGCACGAGCACGCGAGACCGAGGACATCACCACCGCTCTCAAAATCTTCTTCGAACATGTCGGCCGTTTGAGTATCGAGGATCTGCATTTGACGTCGACCGAACAAAGCAACCTTTACCAGGTGTACGCGACTGGTGATTACAGCTTTGATCGCTCGAGTCTGGCGTTTGTCGGCCGCTACAAGAAGCCTGCAGCACAGACAACCGTCAGCATCGGCGGACACTATGGAACCGCTGCCATTAGTCTTTCTCGCACCGTGGCTTTGCCGGAACTTGCGGACACGCACGTGCACCTGCCACGACTTTGGGCGCGGGCGCGCGTTGATGCCCTGCTGCGCGAGATGGACCTGAACGGCGAGCGCGAAGACTACATCGCGGAGATCATTCATCTCTCAGAAAAATACAAATTTGTGACGCCGTACACCGCGTTTATCGCCGCGCCGCGCGCGCTTTTGCGTCCGCGACTGATCCAGCCGGGCGATCCGGTTTTGCGTGTGAAGACCGACGAGTCAATCAACTCGGTCTTTGTCGTGTTGCCATTCGGAGAATCGCTACCGTTGAAGTTTTTGCCGGGCGAGAAAGTCTGGGAAGTCCGTTTCCTGGCTCCAGCGTGGATGCCGGATGGTAGCTATCGCTGCCGGCTCTTGCTGACTGACAAAAACGGCAACGGCTATCAGGAGGAGAAGAGCTTCGTCATCGACAGCCACGCGCCGAAGCTTAACGCGCGTGTCGGTTCACAAACTGTACGGGCCGGTGATGATGTGGACCTGCGCGTCGGCGCAGACAGCGACACGTTCAGGCTGGTGGCGCGGATGTATGGCGCACAACCGGTCCAACTCCTCTGGTCAAACAAAGAGCAAACCAATGTCGGTAGTCTGCGCGTGCCGCCAGGTCTGGCGGCAGGCCGGTACACGCTGGTCATCTCAGCGGAAGATTTCGCGCACAACCAATCGAGTACTGAGATTCAAATCGACGGAATCACACGAAGAAGACACGAAAGAGCGCCGCGTTTCGTTCGGTTTCGCGTGATTTAGTAGATCATATCGCCTTAACACTACTTGCCATCTTCCTCGTAGTAGCGATCTTCGATCCGCATCGGACTGCCCAGGCAAACAACGACGGGAAGAACAAACCTTCGGTTGACGAGAAGGCAGCGCTCATTGAGTCGGCACTTTACACCCGGGTCGAATTCTTCAGCGCCCAGGCGCTCGTGCCCTACCCAACCGGAGAAGCTCGCAATCGTCTCGCTGCGGTGCAAGCGAAATATGCGGGCGATCCTCAGATCGAGCTGAAGCTGTCGCAACTCGACGAAAAGCTGGGTCGTGAAGCTGACGCAACGGCCGAGATGCGTGCCTTTGTCGAGCATGAGCCCGACAAAATGAAGGCACTGGAAACGATGGCAGCCTTCTTTGATAGACGGGCACAGTTCAGTGACGAGGCAGAGACGCTTGAGCGCTTACTCGAAACCGCTCCGCCCGATCCGCCCAATGACCGCGTCGAAGTTTTCAGGCGACTAATTGATCTGGCCCGGACGCACTTGTTGCAAAAGTATCTGGCGCCGGCATTCTATGAGCGAACACTCACCCAGAACCCTTCCGCTTTTGAGATCATCGAGCAGTATCTCGAAAAGCTGGTCGCTGAAAGAAGCTATCCCGAGGCTCTCAAGCTTGTGCGGCAATACAAGGATCGCTTCTCTGATCGTCGCGCTTTTCTGATCGAAAAAGAAGCGACAATTCTCGATGAGACTGGACGAGAGAAAGAGGCCGAAGCCGTCTACACGAAAGCCTTTGATCCGTTTTGGCCACCGGAACTGTCTGACAGTTTCTACCAGTTCCTCAAAGATCACGACCGCTTCCGCGCTTATGGTCATGAGTTGCGTACAGCCTTTCGTCGTGACCCAGCGGATTTCGATACTGCCGTCAGACTGCTGCACTACTCGAAATACGCGTACCAGCAATCGCCGGAAGTGTTTGTCCAACTGGAGAAAGCGCGCGCCGCGAGAAAAATCAGTTGGAAGCAAGCTGAACTAATCACGATCACTCGGTTGCTGATCGCGGACGACTACGCAGACGCAGCCTCGCGCTTCCTCTACACCCTTTATCTACAAGGTGAGATGAAACCCGGCAGCGAGCTCCGGGCAAAAGTTCTGTATCAGCTTTTTGAGCTCTTGTCTGATGCAAATCAGGAAAAACTGTCACTCACGCGAGGAGATTTGAAGTTTTATCAGGACATTGCCACCGCGGATCCGCATCCGGGGCTGCTTGGCGGGATTCTGTCGCTCGTGCTTTCCGACACCAATCCGAAAGAAGAATTCACAATTGAAGAGGCGCGGGCCACCAAGTTTTTCAATCGCGCCGCGGCATTTCGGATCTTTACTGCCTACAAGCAGGAAAATCCCACCGCTCCAGAGTTGGCCCAGATGTACCTCGACATCGTGCGCCTTTACACGGCCACCAGGGAAACGGAGGTTGCCGCAGCGACGCTGGCTGAATTTGAAGGACGCTACGCTGATGCGCCCCAGTATCCAGAAGTCGCATTGAAGTTGGCTGATTGCTACGTTGCGACCAGCAAGGTCGCGGAAGAGCGGGCGCTCTATCAGCGACTCCTGGATTACCTGGGCAGGCATCGGCAAAAGGGCGCGCCACTTGTGCCCAGCTCGGGGCGGCCGCTAACGAGTTCCAACTCCGACGGACAAATTGCAACCTTGACCGTCGACTCAGAGCCAACAACCGTCAAGCCATCGCTCGTCGCTTACCCTCCATCGTCGAACTTAGGGATCGAAGTTCCGCCAGACGGGGCGTCCAACGATGATTATTCGGAGAATAGTTACACGGATTTTCTGGACATTTCTGAACGTTCGCATGCCACTGAGGATCCAGCCACTAAGTCAGGACATCAGGTAAACACTGTTGACTACGCCACCGTGCTCGCGCGTTACGTGGCATCACTGAACAAAGAAAACCGCACCCAGGACATTCTGGCTCTCTATGCTGGTGAGATTAAGAAGTACGGCGAGGAGCAAGGACTTTATGAACAGATGCTCCAATGGCTGGGCCAGACCAACATGGCTGAAGAGCAATTGCGGGTTTACCAGGAGACACTCAAGAAGTTTCCTACAACCATGTGGCGCGACCGCCTGGCCCGTTGGTTCTTACGCCAAAAAAGAAATCAGGAGTTCGAAACTCTCTCGCGCGATTTGATCGCAAAGCTCAACGATGACGAAGCTGAAAGCTACCTCCGCAAGTTTGTCGATGCCGGCGCTAACCCGAGCGCTTCAAGCTTTGACGCCAATCTCTACCGGACCCTATATGTTCTGGCGCACGAGCGCTTCCCACACAACCTGAGTTTCGTCAAAGGGCTGATGAGGTTCTACAGCGAGCACAAAGAGTGGGAGCAGTGGCGTGCTCTCGTCGCCGAATATTATTTTGCGTCACGCGAGATTAGAGATCAGTTTCTTACGCATCTTGCCAGTCGTGGTGAGCTGCGCGCCTATTTTGATCGCGGGCGCGAAGCCTGCAACAAAACGTCGTCCGACGTCACTACGCTGTTGCCATATAAACTCTTTTATGCGGACGCCGCAGTGTATCTTTCAAATTATGAAGAAGCGATTGCAGCTTACCGCGAACTGAACCAGCTCTACCCGAATACTCCGGAATTCGCTGAACGTCTCATCAGTTTCACTCGATCTTTCGGTCAACATGATCGCGGCCTCCTAAAAGAGTCAGGCGATGCGGCGCGTGCGCTGGCGGACGCGGTTCCTGCTTCGGCGGATTATCGTACGCGCGCCGGCGAGCTACAGGCCGAGCTGGGCGACTATGTCCAGGCACGAACAGAGTGGGAAAAACTGATTGCGATTGGACGTGGCCAACCCGAAACATACTTCGATACCGCCACCATTTACTGGGACTACTTTCAGTACGACGATGCCCTGCGCACGATCAAAGCATTGCGTCGTCAGACCAACGAAGAAACCCTCTACGCCTTTCAAGCCGGCGTAATCCTCGAAGGGAAACACCAACTGCGTGAAGCGCTAACCGAGTACATAAAAGCGCTCGCCAACAACGACTCAGACTATGAAAGAGCGGCTGACATCGCGAGAACCAAAAAGCGTCTCGTTACTCTTTCGAAGAGGCCAGGCGTTTGGGAACAGATTGTCGCCG
>WNFK01240909.1_pt1 | contig 11108 bp, 11 predicted proteins | sample 5400281 | NCBI WGS metagenome assembly WNFK01 (sample SAMN13153350, study PRJNA577476) | soil metagenome | isolation source: 20 cm soil on Douglas fir-dominated hillslope | place: USA:California | collected 2013-09-17
ATCACGGTTCCAGCGGGAAGTGGGAATGTCCCGCGCACGAACTATCGGATCATCGCCGGCCTCGCCGTGATGCGCGGCGAGATCAAACGCGACGAAGTCGAGGCGTTCGAGCGCACACACGGAATGCCGGGGTTCGTTCCGACGCAGGGTCACATCCCCGCGGCGCTCCCGTATCTCGCGCACGCGCTGCCGCTCCTCCGCGATGGCTCGCTACGCAACGCGTTCTTCATCGCGAAGGGCAGCCTCTTCCTCGGGAAGATGACGAACATGTCCGACGGGATGTCCGTCCTCGTGGATCGCGCCGCCTGAGCGCCCCGGCAGTCCCCACGGCGTCGCGCGGGCGCGCTGCGCTCATCGCGCGCCTGGTGCCGGTGCTCGACGCGCTGTTCCCCGGCGTGGCCGAGGCCGGCGCCGCAGGGTACGCCGGGCGATGGTTCACGCGGTCGTCACCCGAAGACCGCGCGCGTCTTGGGAAGGCGGTCGCCGCGCTCTCACGCGAGGCTCGAGCGCGCCACGCGCGGGCCATCGCGAGGCTCGATCGCTCGGAAATGGAGGGCCTCGTCGCGTGGCTCTTGGAGGAGGACGCCGAGGTGTTCTGGTTCCTGCGCGCGCTGGCCCTCGAAGCCGCGTTCGCGCATCCGGTGCACGGCGGGAACAAGGATGGATGGGGCTGGCGGCTCGTCGGCGCGGTGGGGGATCCGCAGCCGCGCGGGTTCACCCCGCTCGAGGTCGCGACCGCGGCGCCGGTGACCCGAGCCGTCGTTGCTCCGGCCCGATGGAAAGCCGGGCTGGTTTCCAGGAGCCGCTCTCGCAGCGACGACGCGGACGTATGCGTCGTCGGTCTCGGCGCGGCGGGAGGCGTGATCGCGGCCGAGCTCGCCGAGGCGGGTCTCCGCGTCATCGCGCTCGAGGCCGGTCCGTCTTCGGTCCGCGGAAGCACCGACGAGCGCGAGTTCCACGCCGGCCGCGCGCTCTTCTGGACCGAGCCGGAGACCCTCGTCGTCGATGACGGGCCGCCAAAGCGGGGCGCGTGGCTCGCTCGCAACATCGGCGTCGGCGGCCCGCTGCACTGGACCACGATCACCTACCGCCTCCATCCGTCGGATTTCCGCGTGCGCTCCGAGGTCGGCGCCGTCGCCGGAACGAGCCTCGCCGATTGGCCGATCAGCTACGCCGAGCTCGAGCCGTCGTACGCGCGCGCCGAGAACGAGATCGGGATTGCCGGTCAGGCCGGCGGAAATCCATACGAGGGAGCACGCAGCGGCCCGTACCCCTTCGCGCCGGTCCCCGCGTCGCGCGCGTCCACGCTCTTCGCCGACGCCGCGCGCCGGCTCGGGCACTCGCCGTATCCGACGCCCGCCGCGATCGCGACGGAGCGGCGCGGCTCGCGGAGCTCGTGCAATCTGTGCGGTCGCTGCTCGCACTACGAGTGCCGCCGACGCGCCAAAGGCAACACCCGCGACACGGTCCTCGCTCGCGCCGCGCGCACCGGGCGCTTGGAGATCCGCGCCGGCTGCCGTGCCGAGCGCGTGACCGTCGATCCTCGGACCGGCGAGGCGACGGGCGTCCGCTACGTCGGTCCACGTGGCCGGCGCGAGATCACGGCGCGCACGGTGGTCGTCGCGACCGGCGCGGCGTACCAGGCGCGGCTCCTTCTGCTCTCCGCGTCGAAAGCGCATCCACGCGGCCTCGGGAACTCGAGCGGCCTCGTCGGTCGCAACCTCATGTTCCACACGAACGTCATGGCGTGGGGCCTTTTCGACGAGCCCATCCACGCGGACCGCGGCCCTCAGACCGGCGCCGCCTTCGACGATCTCGACGAGGACCGGCCGCGCATGCGGTTCGGCGCTTCGTTCGTGCGGGGCGCCGCGGTGGTTGGCGGCATGCCGCTGACCTTCGCCGGCGGCCCGCTCGCGTTCGCGAACGCCGCGGGTCAGACGGCGCGGCTGCCCGCGGGAACCCTGCCGTGGGGCGCTGGGTTCCGCGATTTCGTGGCCGCCGCCTACTCGAGGCACTTCGGCGCGTTCGCGCTCTGCGAGGACCTGCCGATGGAGGAGAACCGCATCGAGCTCGATCGCGGCATCCGCCTCGCCGACGGCGGCCCGGGCCTGCGCATCCATTACCGGTATCACCCGAACACGATCGCGATGGAGGAGTTCATGGCGACGAAGGTCGCCGACGTCGTCCGCGAGGCCGGCGCCCGGGAGGTCTTCGCGCAGCGCTCGGCGGTCCCCGCGGGGATGTTCGCGGGGCATCACATGGGCACCGCTCGAATGGGGAAGGATCCGCTCACCAGCGTCGCCGACGCCGATGGCCGCTCCCACGACGTCCCCAACCTCTACCTACCGGGGAGCGGTCTGTTCGTGACCTCGGCCGGCGTCAACCCGACCGGCACGATCTTCGCGCTCGCGTACCGCACCGCCGCCGCGATCGCTCGCGAGCACGGTCTCGGACGCGCGGCGCTGTCGGCATGACGATGAGGAATCTCGCGTTCGCGCATCAACGCACAATGGGGCGCCACCGCGCGCCGAGAAGGAGCTAGGGCGATGCCAGAGGACAAGGTCCGCAAGATCGAGCTGCCGCGACTGGATCCCAAGGAGGTCGGGCTGCTCGTCGTCGACATGCAGAACGGGTTCTGCCATCCGGAGGGCGCGCGCGCGAAGGCGTTCGGCGTCGACGCGATCGCGATGCCGCGCGCGAGCATCCCGAACGTCGTCGAGATGATGCGCATGGCACGTTCCGCTGGTGTTCGCATCACGCTCACGCGCCAGGTGCACTACCCCGACGACCAGGCACGGAAGCGCCGCCGCATCCCATCCCATCTCGATCGCCGTGGTGTGAAGCTCGAGCTGTGCTGGCGCGGGACCTGGGACTCCGAGCTCATCGACGAGATCAAGGCCGAGGTGGGGCCCGAGGACGACATCATCATCAAGCACCGCGCGAGCGCCTTCTACAACACGCCGCTCGAGGCGGAGCTGCGCATCAAGGGCATCCAAGTCCTGATCATCGCGGGCACGACGACGTCGTTCTGCATCGACTCGACCATCCGCGATGCGTACATGCGCGACTACGACGTCCTCGTCCCCGCGGAGTGCGTGTCCGACACCGACCAATCGGCGCATGACGCGGTGCTGGCCTCGACCGACCGCTTCCACGGTGTGGTGACCTCGACCGCCGACATCGCGAAAGCGCTCGGCGTCGCCGCACCGGTGCCTGCGTGAGCACGAGCGCCGCGCTCGACCGAATCCTCGAGGGCGCGGTCGACATGCATTGCCACTCGGGGCCGTCGCCGTTCCCGCGGAAGATGGACCACGTCGAGGCGGCGAAGCAGGCCGAGTCGGTCGGCATGCGCGCGATCGTGGTGAAGTCGCACCACCACCCGACGGTCATGGACGTCCGCGCGATGGCGCCACAGCTGGAGAAGGTGAAGACGCAGGTCTTCGGCAGCATCGCCCTGAATTCGATGGTCGGCGGACTCAACCCGTCGGCGGTCGACCTCGCGCTGAAAATGGGCGCGCGCGTGGTGTGGTTCCCGACCATCTCGTCACGCCATCACCAGGAGCACCAAGCCGCTCATCCTGGCCTGCGCTTCCCGAAGGCGTCGGTGCCCCTTCGGAAGCCGGACGTGGTCGACATCCTCACGGAGTCCGGCGACCTGCGACCTGAGGTTCCGGTGATCCTTCAGCAGATCGCGGAGGCAGGCGCGGTGCTCGCCGCGGGGCACATGGCGCCGGATCGGATCCAGATCCTGCTCGACGCGGCGCGCAAGGCCGGCGTCACGCGGACGATCGTGAATCACCCCGAGTACGTCATCGAGGCGAGCCGCGAGCAGGTGGCGAAGTTCGCCGAGAGCGGCGCGATCATCGAGCACGAGTGCTGCATGTACGACGAGGACTCGGAATTCCACCACTGGGACACCAAAGCGCTCAAGGCGTGGATCGACCTCGTCGGGCCGGAGCGAAGCAGCATCGGCAGCGATCTGGGCCAGGTCGACAACCCGTCGCCCATCGATTCGTTCAAGAAGATGCTCGGGCAGCTCCACGACTGCGGTGTCAGCGAGAGCGACCTGCGCAAGATGGTCCGCGACAACCCCGCTCGGCTCCTCGGTCTGAACTGACGGCCGCCGCCCCGACGTCCGCGTCCCGATTGCGGGAGCGCCTCCGGAGCGGCGCGCCGGTCGTCGGCACGTTCGTCAAGCTCGCCGCGCTCGAGACGATCGACATCGCCGCATCCGCGGGATTCGATGCCATCGTCGTGGACGGGGAGCACGCCCAGCTCGGCGAATCGGAGTGTCTCGCGCTGGCGCGGCACGCCGCCGCGCTCGGCCTGCCGGCGATCGTCAGGATCCCGGCGGTCGACGCCGGACGCATCAATCGCCTCCTCGAGGCGGGCGCCGCGGGTATACAGCTCTCGTCGCTGCGGGCGCGCGCCGAGCGGGACGCCCTCGTCGCCGCATCGCGCTACCCGCCCGAGGGCACGCGGAGCGTCAGCCTGGCCCATCCGGCGGCGGACTACGGCGCGACAACGCTCGCCGCGTATCTCGAACAGAGCAAAGGCGGTCCTCTCCTTGTCGGGCAGATCGAAACGGCGACGACGGTCGATCCGCTCGCCGATCTTCTCTCGGGATTGGACGTCGCCTTCATCGGCACGACCGATCTGAGCGTCGATCTCGGCCGGCCCGGCATGCTCGACGACGAGCGCGTCCGCTCGCGCGTGCTGGAGATCGCGGGCGCCGCGGAGCGTGCCTCGGTCGCGCTTGGCGCGTGGGTCGCGAACGCCGACGCCCTCGCCGCGCTCCACGGGATGCGCCTCCGCTACGTCGTCGTCGGCTCGGACCTGCAGCTCCTCCGCGCGGGCGTCGCGAGCACGCTCGCCGCCGCGCGTCGTGCCCTCGCGTGATGGCTCAGAAGGTCGACGCGCCCGCGCTCGTCGTGCTACACCTCTGACCGACATGCGAGAACACATCTCTCCAGGCGGGACACGCGACCTGAACGGGTCTGAGTCGGCCATCCAGTCGGTCGCGCGGGCCGCGCACATCCTCGGTTTCTTCACCGTCGGCCGTCCGCGCCGCTCGCTCTCCGAGATCACGGCGCGCCTGGGGGTCAGCCGCGCGACGGCCCATCGCTACACAGTGGCGTTGCGTCAGGCGAACCTCCTCCGCTTCGACCCGGCGACGAGCGAATACACGCTCGGGCCACAGGTCCTCACGCTCGCGGGCGCGGCCGGCGCCGGGCTCCCGGTGGTCGCGATCGCCGGGCCCCACATGGAGGCGCTCGTTCACAAGGTGAACGAGACCGTCGTGCTCAGCGTCTGGGACGGCGAGTCGCCCGTCGTGGTGCGCGCCGACGATAACCCCGATCGACTGGTCCGCATCAGCATCCACACCGGCTCGCGGCTCACGCTCTTCCGTTCGAGCCAGGGCCGGATCTTCTGCGCGTTCCTCCCCGAGGGCGAGGTGAGCGGCCTGCGCCGTGCGCTCCGCCGCGACCCCGCTCTCGCCGCCGAGCTGCAGCGGATCCGGCGCAGCCGGGTCGCGGTCGCTTCAGACGTCGAGCCGGGCATCCGCGCGATCGCGTCGCCGGTGTTCCAGGGAGATCGGGTGATGGCGACCGTCGCGATCGTCGGAACGTCCTCGTCGGTCCCGGAGTCGCGCACATCGCCGATGGCAAAAGCGCTCCTCGCGACGGCGGCGCAGCTCTCGCGTGAGTTCGGCACCGTGCACGAGCTGGATCGTGCGGAGCTGTCCGGACGGCGGCCCGCGTGACGCAGGCGGTCCAGACGAAGCGGGACTATGAAGGACTCTTCGATCGCTGGGAACAGCTCTACAAGCGCGCGCACCACGGGAAGATCCACATCCGCGGCAGCGAGGTGCCCGTCGTCGACAGCCGTCAGGGCACGAGCCAGTTCTACGTCATGCCGCAGTTCGAGGAGCTCTCGCTGACACAGTGGGTCATCTTCGTGCGCGACCACACCGGCGTGCCGAGCGGGCGACATCAGCATCAGGGTGGCATCACGATCTTCGGCGTCGAGGGCGACGGCTACAGCGTGGTGAACGGTCATCGCTTCGACTGGAGCGCGGAGGACGCGGTGCTGCTGCCCATCGTCCCCGGCGGTCTCGACCATCAGCACTTCCGCGCCCGCGACGATCGCCCGTCGAAGTTCATGGGGATCATCTACGAGCCGCTCGTCGTGGCGCTCGGCGCTGAGATGGTCCAGCTCGAGCCGCAGACGCGTTCGTCGGAGTGGGCACCGGCGAAGACCGGCAAGCCGTACGGGAATGGCCTCGCGGCCGCGCCGGCGGCGCCGACGCTCGCGGGTCTGCTGGAGCTGCGCGAGCGCCAGCGCGAGGCGCTGCACCCGCCCGCTCTGATCCGCCGGGCCGACCTCGCGACCGATCGGACGAAGTTCGGCGAGCTGCGCTGGTACGTGCATCCGGCCGCGCCCGGGTTCGCCGGCACAGCACCGATGCTGATCTTCACGCAGCGACTCGACCCAGGACAGAGCACGGACCTGCTCTCGACGCCGGGGAATGGCCTCATATACGTCCTCGCGGGTGAGCCGACCGTCGACGTCGACGGCGAGTCGTTCGCCTGTGTGCGCGGCGACATCGTGTGTCTTCCGCCGCGCCGCAACGGCATCACCGTCGGCGTACGCGCCGGCCGCGAGGAGACGCGCGTCGTGATCGCGCTCGCGAATCTCTCCGGCCTCGTCGGCGTTGCGATGGGGGCGGAACTGGCCCTTCGACCGCGCGCCTGAGCGAGAGGGGCCGCTGCACGATGCGAGAGCCCGTATCGTATGACGAGACAGCGGGTCAGGGAGGGCGGCGACGATGACGCAGACCACCGCGGCTCCGCGGATGAACCTCGTGGGCCGTCGCAGTCCCTACATCTTCGAGGACTGGGACGCGCGGATCTTCCGCGTGAACCGCGAGGTCTTCCGCTCGGACGAGGTCTTCGCGCGCGAACGGCAGCTCTGGGATCGCCTGTGGCTCTACCTGGGCCACGAGAGCGAGGTGCCGAAGCCCGGTGATTTCAAGATCCGGACCCTCGGCGGCCGGCCGCTCATCTTCGCACGCGACTCGAAGGGGCAGGTCCGCGCCTACTTGAACGCGTGCCCGCACCGCGGCACGATCCTCTGCCGCGAGACCGAGGGGAACGCCAAGACCTACCAGTGCTTCTACCACGCGTGGACGTTCGCGAACACCGGCGAGCTCGTCGGCATACCGGATCCCGGCGCGTATCCGCCGGAGCGCGGCTTCGCGGCGCAGATGGGACTGCGGACCCTTCCGCGGTTCGAGAACTACCGCGGCTTCGTATTCGCCTCGTTCGCACTGACCGGCGAAAGTCTGCGCGACCACCTCGGGGACGCGCGCGATTACCTCGACCTCATGGCCGATCACTCGGCAGACGGTCTGGAGGTCATCCCCGGCACGCACATGTACGGGATCCGCGGGAACTGGAAGCTCGCCGTCGAGAACGCGATGGACGGCTACCACTTCTCGCCGACCCACGTGACGTTCGTCGAGTACCTGAAAACGACGGGTTATGTGACGTCCGACGAGGGCGGGCGAGCGATCACGCTCGAGAACGGGCACAGCGTGCTCGTGTTCTCGGGGCACGGCGGCCGCGTCGGCATGCAATGGGAGCCGCGATTCGGCGAGGCGGAGCGCGTGCGCGTCGCGGAGAACGTGCGGCGCCTTGCAGCGCGGATCGGTGAGGAGCGGGCTCTGCGCGTCAGCCACACCAGCCGCATCCTCTACATCTTCCCGAACCTTCTGCTCTTCGACATTGAGGGCCTCGCTGCGCGCCAGCTCGAGCCGACCGCCCCCGGCTACACGGAGGTCCGCGCGTGGGAGCTCGGGCCGGCCGGCGAATCGGCGGAGGAGCGTGCGTTGCGGATCAAGATCCTCGGGAGCTTCATCGGTCCCGGCGGTCTCGCGACGCCCGACGACGTCGAGGCGTACGAGTGCGTCCAGCGCGGCGTGGTGGCGACGGCTGGGGACCCGCGTCCCGAGGTCGACTGGAGCGACATCTCGCGTGGCATGGAACGCGAATCGAGAGGCGAGCCCGCGCGGAACGTGGACGAGGCGGGCATCCGCGGCTTCTGGCGCCACTGGGATGACCAGATCGGCGGAGCAACCGCGTGACGGGGGCGGTCACGCGCCAGCAGGTCGAGGACTTCCTCTTCCAGGAAGCCGCGCTCCTCGACGAGTGGCGTCTTGACGAATGGCTCGCGCTCTTCGAGACGGGCGCGACCTACGAGGTTCCAACGACGGATCGCCCGAACGAGGATCCGCATCGCTCCCAGTACTACGTCTGGGACGACTACGAGCTTCTGACGGCGCGCGTGAAACGACTCAAGAGCAAGCACGCGCACGCGGAGAATCCGCATTCGCGCACGAGGCGGCTCGTCACGAACGTGCGTGTCGGCGAGTCGCCGGATTCATCGCTCGACGTCCGCGCCGCGTTCCTGATCTACAAGATCCGCGACGGGAATGTTGACCAGTTCGTCGGCCGGTACGAGCACACCCTCGCCGCCAATGGCGACGGACTCAAATTCCGGAAGCGTCGCGCGGTGCTCGAGCTGGAAGTCCTGCGGCCGGGTGGCCGGCTGAGCTTCATCCTGTGACCATGAGCGAAACGAGAAGCGGGAGGTTCGCGACATGAACGTGAAGGGCCCTTATTCGTTCGAGTACGCGCGCATCGCGGTGCCCGACGTCGAGGCGACGAAGGAGTGGTACCAGAAGTACGTCGGCGTCGACTTCGCCGGGAAGACGGACGGGCACACGTATCTGCGCGCCGGCCTTCCGCACCACGCGCTCGACCTGGTGGAGGATCGCTCGCTGAAGCAGCACGAGGTGCGCGCCTTCGGCTTCAGCGTGGAATCCGACGAGATCCTCGCGGAGCTGCGAAAGCGGGTCAAGGACTCGGGCGCGCCGGTGAAGGACCTCGACGAGGCGCAGAAGAACTGGTGCGCCGGCGGGTTCGCGACGCAGGATCCCGCGGGCAACACGCTCGAGTTCTTCACCGATTACCAGGAGTGGGCCGAGATGCCTTCTCTCTTCTACACGCCGGCCTACATCGTCCACCCGTTCATCGGCACGCCGAAGTTCGACGAGACCCTGAAGTTCTACCTCGACGTCCTCGGCTTCAAGGCATCCGACTACATCGCGAACGTCACCGCGTTCCTGCGCAGCGAGAACCGCCTCCACCATTCGTTCGCCATGCGGCGCTCGAAGGAGAAGGAGGTCGCGCACATCTGCTTCGCGATGAAGAGTCTCGATGACGTCATGCGCGGTCGCGCGCTCGCGGTCTACGAGAAGATCAAGATCGCCGCGGACATGGCGAACCACTCAGCGTCGAAGTCCATTGCCTTCTACATCGAGGACGACAAGCACGGACCGCGCATCGAGCTGTGCGATGGCCACCGCCGCCTCACCGAGGAGGAGCACGCCACCGCGAAGCCGCGACGGATGTCGATCGACCCGCGGAACATCGACATCTGGCGTCCGGCCGCCGACGACTGGCACGACCTCTAGTCACATGAGCCCGGTTCGGAAGACGCTCACGGTCAACGGCCGGGCGGCAGAGATCGAGATCGAGCCGGGCGACTCGCTCCTGGATGTCCTCCGCGAGCGCCTCCGGCTCACCGGTGCGAAGGAGGCGTGCGGCCGAGGCGAGTGCGGCGCATGCACGGTCCTCCTCGACGGCACGCCGGTCATGTCGTGCGTCACGCTGGCCGCGCTCGTGCACGGCGAGGTCACGACCATCGAGGGCCTCGCCGACGAGGCGCGCGATCTTCGCGAGGCGTTCGCCGACGCGGGCGCGTTCCAGTGCGGTTACTGCACGCCCGGCCAGATCGTCCGCGCGACCGCGCTCCTCCGCCAGGGCAGCCCGGCCGGAGAGCAGGCCGTGCGCTTCGAGATGTCCGGCAACATCTGCCGCTGCACCGGCTACACGCAGATCGTCGATGCGATCCAGAGCACCGCCCGGCGGCGGGCGGTGCGCCGGCAGAGCGATCTCTCGGCCGTGAGCGCGGGGGACGCCGACTGACCGTCCGCGTCGGACTGAAGCTGTCGCAACAGGTCCACCCGGTCGCCGTCCAGCGCGAAGCCTGGAAGATGGCCGACGCGGCCGGCTTCGACCACCTCTGGCTCTTCGACCACCTCCTTCCGATCCATCAGGAGCCGACGCAGGAGATCCACGATGGCTGGACGCTGCTCGGTGCGATGGCCGAGGACACCCGGCGCGCGCGCATCGGACTCAACGTGACCGGCAATCTCTATCGCCATCCCGGGTTGCTCGCGAAGATCGCGGTGACCGTGGACCACCTCTCGGGCGGGCGCCTCGAGATGGGCCTCGGGGCTGGGTGGAACGAGCCCGAGTTCCGCATGTTCGGCATGGACTTCCCCGAGAGCCCGGGCGAGCGCATCAATAGGCTCGAGGAGGCCGTGCGCGTTCTGAAGCTCCTGTGGACCGAGCCGCGCGCGACCTTCGAAGGGCGCTACTACCAGCTCGCGGAGGCTGTCGCCGAGCCGAAGCCGGTGCAGCGGCCGCACCCACCGATCTGGATCGGCGGCAACGGGCCGAAGAGGACGCTCCGCATCGCGGCCGAGCATGCGGACGTCTGGAGCTGCGATGTGTGGCCGACGAGCGCCGCGGCGATGGAGCCGGCGTATGCGCTCGCGAAGACCCTTGACCAGCACTGCGCCGCGGTCGGACGCGATCCAAAGACGATCCGCCGCGCGCATGCGCTCGTCGTCGACGACCCGGCCTCACTCGATATCGCGCGGGCGTCGGTGCGCGCCGGCTTCACGGACTTCCTGCTCGTGCCGGTGAAGGGGCTCGGCCCAGGCGGTGACCTCCGCGCCGGGGTCGAAGCTGCGGCGGCGCTCGTGCCCCGGCTGCGCGCGCTCTCGTCCTGATGCTGCTTCGTCTCGTAAGACGAGACGACATCACGCATGTCGGCGAAGACGCGCCGCCGCGCCGCGCGTCCGCACCGCGCGGCGATACACTCGCCAAAAGATGACGGTCGTCGGGCAGCGCGTCCGGCCCATCGGCTGGGAGGGGCGCACCAGCGGGACCGATGCGTACGCGGGCGATCTGCCG
>WNFK01134242.1_pt1 | contig 11107 bp, 6 predicted proteins | sample 5400281 | NCBI WGS metagenome assembly WNFK01 (sample SAMN13153350, study PRJNA577476) | soil metagenome | isolation source: 20 cm soil on Douglas fir-dominated hillslope | place: USA:California | collected 2013-09-17
TAACCTTGTGGCAAGTTTTTAGCCGCGCCATGATCGTTGATTCCGCGGGCATCAGCACCGGCTTGCTCAACAATTTTGGTGATCTTCCCTTTCATCTAAGCGTGATTACCAGTTTTGCGTTTGGCAATAATTTTCCACCTGAGGACCCAACCTATGCCGGCGTCAGATTTACCTATCCCTTCCTCTCGGATTTTGTGGCGGCGATGTTTGTTCGTTGCGGAGCGGACCTGCAACAATCGATGTTCGTCGAAAACTTTATACTCGGTCTTGCCTTTGTGGGGCTGTTGCATCGCTGGGCGCTAGTGATGCTTCGGGATCGATTGGCGGCAGTGATTACGCCCCTACTTGTTCTTTTGAACGGTGGCTTTGGATGGGTGCTGTTATTTAGTAAGGCTAACAAGAATGAACGGGGACTCCTGGGTCTACTTTATGACCTTCCTCCTTCATTCACGGTTATCCCTGAAACAACCTGGCGTTGGGGCAATGCGATATCTGCACTCCTGGTTCCTCAACGAGGTTTTCTCATGGGATTGCCACTGGCAGTAATTGCTTTTACCCAGTGGTGGCTGGTTTTGGCAGACACTGAGACAAGGAACAACGAAACTAAACTGGATAACCTCAAATCGAACAAGAACCCTCGAATTGGTAAGGCCAAGCTTCGTGCTTCAGTGTCTTCGAGTGTCAAGGCGACACCAATACATCGGATGGTGGCTGCGGGAGTGGCCGTCGGATTTCTGCCGCTTGTTCATGCCCACAGTTTTGTTGTAGTCATGGCTATGGGTGGTTGTCTTGCCTTGATCTTTCGGCGCTGGCGTGACTGGGCAGTTTTCTTCGTCGTAGCTTCTGTAATCGCAGTTCCACAACTGTTGTGGTCCACCTCCCACAGCGCGGTTAAGCCAGCGAGCTTCTTCTCGTTGTCGTTGGGCTGGGACCATGGTCATGAAAACCCCCTTTGGTTCTGGTTCAAAAACACCGGGCTATTCATCCCGCTGATTCTTGCGGCAATACTGTGGAAGGACAAGACTCACCTCGTTTCCAAGCGCCTCTTGTTATTCTATTTGCCATTTACACTATGTTTTGTAGTTCCCAATTTCCTTAAGATGGCGCCGTGGATCTGGGACAACATCAAAGTGCTTTATTATTGGTGGCTCGCTTCGGCGCCTTTGGTGGCCCTGATGCTGGCACGTCTTTGGCGCCGTGGCCCGGTGCAACGCACCGTTGCCGTGGCCCTATTTGTTTGTCTAACTCTGGCAGGCGCACTTGATTTGATGCCGCCGGTGTGCGCTTTGCCGAAGTAATCAAAGCACAAACTGCCCCGCGGTCCTTGATAGTTCATGCACCTGTGCATAATGATCCGGTGTTCCTCACTGGAAGAAGATCTCTGATGGGATACCCGGGCCACATCTGGACGCACGGGCTTGAGTTTGCGCAGCGACAAGCCGAGATAAGGAGAATTTACTCAGGAGCACCTGACGCAGCACAGTTATTACAGAACTATAAGATCGACTACGCTGTGGTTGGTCCACTTGAAAGGCTCGAATTGACTGTAAACGAGCCATTCTTTTTGCGCTTCCAAAAGGTTGGAGAAGTAGATGGATACCGTCTCTACAAAATCAGTCAGTGACAAGAAAGCTCGCGCGAAAGCTACTTTCGCCGAAGATAGGGACCGCCGCCGGTTGAATGGCGAACTCCCAGCTTCGGGAGGTCTATCTGAACGTACCTGGCGGCTCAGTAGCTTCGCGATCCTTTGCATCGCTGCTTTTCTTCGTTTGTACAATCTCAACCTTGTGCCGCTTCATCATGACGAAGGAGTAAACGGGAATTTCCTTGTCCGGCTGGTACGTGAAGGGGTCTACCAGTATGACCCTGCTAATTACCACGGCCCTACTTTGTATTATTTCGCCGCACTGATCCCCTGGGCAACCAAGCTGTTATTCGGTCGCTCCGCAATGGATACTTACGGACTGAATACTGTGACAATTCGCTTAGTGCCCGCCTTGTTTGGTCTAGCCACCATCTGGCTTGTGCTCCTCCTGCGCAAGCGCGTCGGTACTATCGCGGCGCTCACGGCAGCTTTGTTGCTCGCAATCTCACCAGGGGCTGTTTACCTGTCGCGCTATTTCATCCACGAAACCCTATTTGTTTTCTTTACGCTCGGCGCAGTTGTGGCGAGTCTGGAATTCTACGAGCGGCGTAATCCTGTTTACTTAATGCTGACTGCAGTTTCTGTCGGGCTTCTTTTTGCCACGAAAGAGACGGCCATGATTTCCGCGGGAGTGCTCGTCATTGCGCTTGTATCAACTCATCTGTACCGGCGCATTCATAAGAAGGCTACCGGCACTAAGAGGTTCAGGAAGAAGAATGACACCGAGAAGGAGTATGGGGTTCAGGATTTTATCGACGGATTGGGTGGCCCTGGTAATTTGGCAATCTGGATTACGGTGGCGGTCCTTGTCTTCCTCGCCGTGAACATACTTTTTTATTCCTCATTTTTCACGAACTATCCAAAAGGCATCTACGATGCATTAAAGACGTTCGACTTCTGGACGAAAATCGGAACGACGGCTCACGTTCATCCACCGTTGACTTACGTGACGTGGCTAATGAAACAGGAGTCGCCGCTTCTTTTTCTTGGGGCGGTTGGAGCAACGTTTACTGTTTGGAAACCGAAGAACTCTTTTGCTCTCTTCACATCTCTCTGGGCCTTTGGGCTACTGGCTGCGTACTCTCTGGTTCCTTACAAGACTCCCTGGCTCGCGCTGAATTTTATTGTTCCACTCGCAATTGTCGCAGGCTACGCAGTGCAGTCGATCTACGAACTCGACACGGGACAGTGGAGAATTCCTGCTGTTGTCATGTTGGTTGCAATCGCTGTGAGCGGCTATCAAACTATCGACCTGAACTTTTTCAATTACGACAACGATGACGAGTACTATGTCTATGTTTACGCGCACACCAGAAGAGAGATAATCAAGCTGGTTGATGAGATAAACAGAATCGCTCAAAGCAAGGAAGGCGGACTCACTGGAATAACAATCGTGTCGCCAGACTACTGGCCTCTACCCTGGTATCTGCGAAATTACACCCGGGTTGGATACTATGGCCGCATGACTCCTTCCAACGAACCCATAATCATTGCTTCTGAAAGTCAGCGCGGTGAGATAGAGAGCACTTTTGGTCAGTTGTATCAGCAAGTGCCCTCAGGAAATGCCTCCGGTAATTTTCCCTTACGACCGGGTGTGAATCTGCTTCTTTACGTGCGCCGGGACGGTGCTAACCTCTTTTCCAGTTAAGCTCCCAAACCTAACATTGCTTCTCACTTCAGTAAGGGAGCCTAAGTTGAGGTTTTAGTTGACATTCTAAGCGCGAGCCACTTATATTGGCTCACCCGAATTTGCCTCGCCGGACCGCCTGTAGGTTCATGGGGCTAGCCGATCTAGAGCCATTTAGAGTAAATGTTTAAACTTCAACGGCTAGAAATCACCGGATTCAAATCCTTCGCCGATTACACACAAATTCTCTTCACAGGTGACGGTATAACTGCCGTTGTCGGGCCCAACGGGTGTGGCAAGAGCAATGTTGCTGACGCTATCGCCTGGGTATTGGGTGAACAGCGGGTCAAGCACTTGCGCGGCGCTGAAATGAAGGATGTCATCTTCCAGGGCTCGCGCAACCGGCCTCCCAGCAGCATGGCGGAAGTAGTCATGCACATGATCCGCGATGAGGTAGTTGAGCACGAGCCAGACATCGAGGACATTGATTCGACCCTTGAGCAGATTGACGATCGAATCGTTAACCTTGACGAAGTCTTGCCTCCTCAACTGCTTGCCGGTGGGGAGAACGGAGCCGGAGAGGCTTCCCCAGAGCCAGAAAACAGTGAAATTGAACCTGAGGCCACGGGAGAACAGACCGGGATTTCTTCGTCCAGTACTGCACCGAAGGTTCAACACAAGCGACACTGGCGCAGACGCAACCTGGCACTGGAATTCTCGCCGGGTGAGGCCGTATCAGTAACCCGAAGGCTCTATCGCTCAGGGGAGAGTGAGTATCTCTTAAACGATCGGCCCTGTCGTCTGCGCGACATCCAGGATCTCTTTTCCGGTACTGGGCTCGCTGGTGGTCACTACGCAATTATCGAACAGGGCCGTATTGGACAGATACTCTCCGCCAAGCCAATGGACCGGCGTACGATTATTGAGGAGGCGGCCGGCATTACCAAGTTCCGTGTCCGCCAGCGTGCAACGGAAGCTCGGCTCGAGTCTGCCCGATCAAATCTTTCCCGCATATCCGATATCGTTTCCGAGATTGATCGCCAGGTAAATAGTTTGCGGAGACAGGCTGCCAAAGCCAGGCGCTACGGCGTATTCCGGGAGGAACTGCGCGAGCTCTTGCGCCAGGTCTACCTTGCCGAAGATCGCAAACTAGCCGGTGTTTTAGAAGATACGAAAACGAAACTGAGCGAAATCAGTGAGCGGGAGCGTAGCATCAGTGAAGAACTCACTAAGCGCGAGGACGACGCTCGCACTGCCACTCAGGGGGCGCGCAAATTCGAAGACGAGTTAAGTAACGCTCGCGCAGCCGCAGCAGAGGCAGTACTCCAGAGAGACCGGCAGGCGCGTGAATGCCTCTATCAGCGCGAACAGTTTGGTGAGTTGGAAAAACGGAAGCGCGAAGTCAGCGCCGAGATCGATGCGTTGACGGCTCGCTTGACGCTTGTAGAACTGGAATGCCTTCGTTTGCAGGAAGAAGATGCGAAACTCAGAGTGGAATCGGATCAAAGCGCTCTGTCGTTGCGAACTGCCGAAGAAAGCTATGCCGAGAGGTTGATGTCGGCCTCAAACGCAGAGGCGGAGATCGAAACTGCCCGTGCAGAGCTGCTCACGCAAACCGCCATTGCTGAACGATTGCGAGAAATTGCCCGGCAGCTTGCAGGCACGCTGGAGCGTCTGTCGCTTCAGGCCGAGGGCTTGGCACGTGAAGGAGAACGCGCGGCGGCTCAGCATACAGAACGAAAAATCGAGGCGGAGAAGTTCTCCCAGGAGCTTGGTGCGGCTCGTAACCATATTGCGAGACTCCAGGCGGAGCGCGAATCCGCGGTCGATGCGGTTGTTCAGGGACATGAAGCCGTCAGCGATACTGAAGCTGAGCTGACGCGTCTGCGCGATGAGCATTCTCGCGCAAGTCACCGGCTTGAAAGTCTGAAAGAACTCGATCAGCGTCGTGCTTATTACTCCCCAGCCGTACAACTGCTCTTTTCGCCGGGCGATGCTCCTCGCGACTTCCATTTCATTGGCACGCTTGCTGACGCGCTGAACGTAGATGCGAAATGGGAACGGGCTGTGGAGGGGGTGCTCGGCTCTTCATTGCAGTCGATTGTTGTGCCCACGCCTGACGACGCCGTCCGGGCCGCGCAGTGGCTCCGTGAAAACAATGGCGGCCGCGCGAGTTTTCTGGTCGCAGGATTGCACGGGGGTAGCGAGGACACAGAGACACTGACCTGTAAACTCGAAGAACGTTCGACGCTATCAATTACCCTGACGGATGAAGTGCGCGAGGACCTCCGTATTTGCGATCTCCTGGGTGCACCCAGTGAATTGATTACCGTCTTGAAGAGGACCATGCCGCAGAAACTGAATGCGTGCATTTCCGGTAATCTGGAAGACGCAATGTCGAAGTCCATCGCCACTGGAGAAGTTTATGTGACCTTGAATGGCGACTGGATTGCCAGCGGACAGTTTGTTAATGCGGGTGATGCGCGGGACCTCGAGGAAGGAGCAGGCTTACTCACCTTTAAGCGGGAGTTGCGTGAGTTGGAAACCCGGGCCGAGGGTCTAAGCTCGCAGGTCGAGGCTGCCTCAGCTTACGCGAAAGAAGCTCGCTCCCGTTTAGTAGGGTTGGAAGACCAGGTGCTGCTCCTGAACGAGGCCATTGGCAGGGAAGAGCGCGAAGCAATGACTCGCGAACTGACTACTGCGGGACTAGAGCAGGAAGTCGAGCGATCTGAACGCCACTTGCGAGTGGTTGCAGAGGACTCCGCCCGGGTCGAAGAGGAACGACTCGATGTAGCACAACGTCGGGCTACGGCTTTACTCGAAGCCGAGGCAGCGGAGGCAGCCCGAGGTGCAGCCGCCGACACTGTTATCAAAGCTTCGGCTTTACTGTCTGATCTGCGTCGAGAGACCGAGATTGAAAGTGAATCGCTGGCCCAGCGACGCGCGACTGCCGCCGCGGCCACCGAAAGACGTCGGGCCACAGCCGGAGAACTCCGGAGAATGGAAGGCGAACTGGCTGACCTGGCTTCGCGCGTGGAACGGCACAGGGTGGAACTCATCGAGATGAACGGCCGAACTCATGAGCTCGAGCAATCGATAGCGGAATTGGAAACCACGGCGAGCTCGGTCGAAAGTGATCGAGAGCGAGAACAGCAGCAGATTGCCAACCTGACCGACAAGCTTCAACAGGCGCGACAGGAAGCCGATGCCTCCTCAGCGGAGTTGTCCGAGCTTAACCGGCGTGCAGGCGAAGTGCGTGACATTCGTGCTGGTTTAGAAGTACAGCGAGCGGAGGCCCAGGCACGGCAAACGTTTGTACACGAGAACTGCCAGACAGAGCTCAATCAGTCGCTCGAAGATCTGGCGCGTGAACTCTTACTCGATGCGGATTTCGATCTCGAGGTCGGCCATAAGCGAGTTGAGGAGTTACGATCCCGTCTCGAAGGTTTTGGGGCCGTGAATATGATGGCGCTCGAAGAACTCGCTGAAGCAGAAGAGCGTCTGTTGTTCTTGACCGTACAGCGGCAAGATATCATTGATGGCATCTCTTCGACGGAAGAGGCCCTGCGTGAGATCAAGCGACGGTCGCGGGAGCGCTTCCGCCAGGCCTTCGAGCAGATTAATAAGAACTTTGGTGAACTATTTCAGGAATTGTTTGGCGGTGGTCGTGGTGAGATGAGCCTGATTGATGCCGATGACATTCTAGAGTCTGGCATTGATGTCATCGCTCAACCCCCGGGCAAGCGTCTGCAAAATGTCCTGCTATTATCGGGCGGTGAGAAGGCCATGGCCGCACTCGCGTTGGTACTCGGCATCTTCCATTACCGCCCCGCACCGTTCTGCCTTCTGGATGAAGTTGACGCGCCGCTTGACGAAGCGAACGTCGGGCGCTTTACTGATAAAGTCGTGCAGATGTCTGCAAACACCCAGTTCATTGTCATCACGCACAACAAGCGTACAATGGAAATGGCTCGCGCTCTCTATGGAGTGACCATGGAAGAGGTTGGAGTGTCCAAGTTGGTATCCGTAAAGTTCGAGTGAAGAAACGAAGTTTAGTGAAACATATCCCCTCCGCCGCGCTCTTGGTTTTGAGCGCGGCGATTTTCACTTCAGCCCAGGATCTCCCAAAGAACAAACAAAATGCTCGGCCGGAACCTCCCGTTGCCGCTGCGACTGTCGCTGAGAAACAAATCGAACCGGTCAAATACTCCTACGAGTTTTCCCAACCCAGGTTTTACATCAGGCACATTATCCTCGAACACGATGCGAGCGGACACGGGACCGTCACGTTCGAGCGACTAAACGAAGACACTCCTGTCGTCGAGCCAATTCAATTATCGCCGGCTGCTTTGGGGCGTATTACCTCTGACTGGAAAGCGCTGCAATTCTTGGATTCAGATACTAACTATCAGGCCAGCCAGCAATTTCCCCATCTCGGTACGATGCGCCTCGGCATGGAGCAAGGCGGACGCAAGCGCGTGGCGGAATTCAACTGGACTCACAATAACAATGCGGAAGCTCTTATCACTGAATACCGTCGCGCCGCGGATCAGGCGATCTTCGTTTTTGACATATCCATTGCTCGCGAAAACCAACCTCTCAACGCGCCAAAACTAATGGAGGTCCTGGAATCGATGCTGAAGAGGGGCGGACTCTCCGATCCGCACCAGTTGGTCCCGCTACTGCAAGACCTCAGCACAGACGAACACGTACCACTCATCGCCCGCAACCACGCCCTGCGCTTGTTGAAGCAGATTCAGAAGTAAGACGTTACGGTGCTCTCAGCCAACTGGCAGAACTCCAGCGCGCGGTTTTCAGCCCAGAATCGATCTTCGCCAGTTCTCCTCACGGAGATAAACGCGACGTGTCCACCACGTTTGGTTTCCATCAGGAAAATGTAAGGATTGTCTGCCAAAGCACGGTCTCGCAGCGGCGTAAAGGGAATAAAAGGGTCGTCCTGGGCGTGAATAATCAAAGTAGGTATGCGAATCTGTTTGAGAACCCGCGCTGAACTCGACTGGTAGTAATAGTCATCGGCATTTGCAAAACCATGCGCTGCGGCGGTGTAGTATTCATCGAAGTCTTTGATGGTGTGCACAAGTGGGAGCTTACTCAGGTCGTATAGTTGCGGGAAGAGTCTCTGCTTGGTTCGAATTCTTTTCTTCAATCGGCGCACAAAATCCTGGTTATAGATCCAGTTTCGTCCCTGCAGTATCAAGTCTGTGCTCGCTTTCAAATCCACAGAAGGCGAGATAGCGCAGACAGCCACAACTTCCCGAGGCGCCTTGTCACCGTATTCACCGGCAAGTTTTAACACCAGATTACCACCAAGCGAAAAGCCAATCGGGAAGATCCGCTCCAATGCGTCTTTCTCAATCAACTCAGTGATGACGGCTCGCAAGTCGCTGCTCATCCCGCCGTGGTACAGAGTAGATGTTAGATGTTCGGTGCCGCCGCAATTGCGAAAGTTTACGCGCACGACGTTGAAGCCCTGCAGGAAAGCCTTGTGGGCCATCGCTATCATGTAGATAGAGGAAGTCGAGCCTTCGATCCCGTGCCACAGAACGATAGTGCAATGGCTGACATCTTTTTCGATTTCAAAGATGCGCTCTTCGTCCTGAGGGAGCGACTGGAAGCGGTAACGACGCGGCCAGGCATAGGCCGCGAGGGTCTGCGCATGACCACCGCTAAAGAGTGGATGAGGCTGGAACGACTTCTGCGAAAATGTCCGGGCTACGCGTGTGAGGAAGGAACGCGTCTCGGGAAGGTCGAGGCGCACTTTTGTCGTGTTATCTGTCGCACCGATTTGAAAATCCATTTGTATCGGGCCACTTTCTCTTGTCGTCCTTGTTGCCGAAGGTTCAATTCGTCAACTCATAAGTCACATCGACTGTCAGCATTTCACGGTTCAGCTTGAGATCGGATTTCATGTGGGGCGCCGGTTTTCCCTGCGCGCGACGTTCCTCAAATGTGCTGCGCAGAATCTGTCCTATTTGTTTCTGGGAAAACTCCAACGGATAAGCCTCGTCGAAGACGTCGCCAGGTTTAAGTTTCCATTCCTGGTTTAATGCCTTTGTAGCGCCGTCTGAAAGACCTTTGACCACAAGTTTACCCATGTGATATTGCGGGCCTTCGCGCACGTCTATCTTGTACACAACCTTCTGCGCGGTGTCGTCAAACTCCGGGTGATTGCGAAGGTGAACCGCAAGATAACCCTTTCTGCCGTAAGCCTTCTGGACCGCCATCAAAGCCTTATCGAAGGCTAGTCCATTAGCCGGCTTTCCCGTCACCATCCCCAAAACGGTGTCCAACTCTGGCGCGGTTAGCGCACCAATTCCGGTCCAATCGGCCTTATCCCATATATACACGAACCCTTCAGCCACTGGGATTGTCAGATCTACTCCGCTCTTACACTTTGCGCTGCTTTCCGGCTTAGCGTCAGGCAGAGCGAAGGTCGCGCGCAACTGTCCCAGCTCGCGATAGATGGGAAAGAGAGTACTGAGAGCAAACAAGCTGGAAAACTTTCTGGAGTAGTCGTTACCGCGCAATGCCTCGGACCGCTCCACCAACTTTGCTTCCGAAACAATCTTTGCTCCCGGAAAGTGAAGCGTGCAGATCGGCATGCTAATGCCAGTGACATTAAAAACGTGTTCCTGAATCGAGCTCCCCGGAGAGTCTTGTGAAGCCATGTATTCAACGGTGCCCTCAAGGTGATGTTCCTGCAGCAGCCGCTGGAGCGCGCGGGTGATGGCCTGAGTGCCATTGCCGACATCCGGAGCTGTCCCCGTGAAGGACGGAACGTCTCGCCGCACAGCCGCGACTAGTTCCTCATCAGTAAACCAGATAAAGTTGTCAAAGAGCACGCGCGAATCTCCACCCTTTGTCTCCTCCAGTTGGAAAGTTATTGTTATTTGGTCTCGGTTGGCATGAGTTTGATAGGCGACATTCTTAAAAAGACCGCTGTCCAAAAGCCGCTGGGCTGCCGCGTCGAGCGCTGCGACATCGAAAGACTGTCCGATTTTCAGGCCGGATGTTTCAATCGTATCTTCAGCCGAAAGACGCTGAAGACCTTCAAACTCAATTTTGCCAATCCTGAAATTCTGCTGGGCCGTCACCACGACAGAGCAGCTGACGGTTAGCACCAATGACAACAGGGCAACCTGCATTACCTGGGGACGCAGGCGAATTCTTTCTGAGCAGATGATCTGAAACACGAGGCTTTAACCCTTAGTTTCCTGTTGACTGAATTGAGCAAACTGAGTAGCGCAGGGAATCCAGCGGCGGATGAGATGATTGTACAGAGTGAATCGAGCAAAAACAAAGCGCGAGCTTGTCCTTGATGTTTGGAATCAACTCGGCTGTGCGTCAGTAGGCGCACAAGAGTTGGAGCTTATCCAGAAGGCAGTTCGCGAGGCATTTGGCGCCGGCGCAGGTGAGAGTCCTGCCTCGCTGGCAAGAATACTGGCCGATGAGGGCGCGCCACTACGTCATCCGGAGGTGCTTGACTGTGATACTCGTTGGCGTGAGCAGAATTCCTTCGAACCGGTTTTCACCGCGTCCAGCTTTTCAAGCTTGACCGGGGCCGCTCAGACAATCGAAAGGTTAGACACCTTACGCAAGCAGTCGGAAGAGATTGGCGATGAGATGGGGTTGGTCCGTTTGCGTGAACTTGCTTTGAAGGCCAAGCGTGAGCTTCAGGTGATGGTCCATAGCAAGGCAGTGGCGGAGAAGAAACGACTGGAAGCGCAAGAAGTGGTTCAATGGCTGACTCTTTGGTTGCAGAGCCCAGGCATGTTCCCGGATTGGCTTAGTCTCCGGCTGCGCTCGCCTGAGTT
>WNFK01087642.1_pt1 | contig 11101 bp, 4 predicted proteins | sample 5400281 | NCBI WGS metagenome assembly WNFK01 (sample SAMN13153350, study PRJNA577476) | soil metagenome | isolation source: 20 cm soil on Douglas fir-dominated hillslope | place: USA:California | collected 2013-09-17
GTTGTCGGGCGCAGATTCGAGGATTTCGACCGAAGGCGCGCGTCCAGGCGCGGCCAGTTCCTGACGCGCGCGGAGATCGAGGCAAGCAGTTCGGTCAACCTCTCCGACATGTTGCAGCACATGCGTGGCTTTCGGACAGAGTGTGTCGGCTTTACCTGTACTGTCGAGACGGTGCGATCTCTTCACGGATGCGCGCCTGCGTACTTCGTGGACGGGCGGCTGTCGACGACGTTCGGGCCAAGCACTCCCGTCGGGGACATCCAGGGAATCGAAGTCTACCTCGGCCCGTCGGAGACTCCCGCCGAATACATGGGGCCGAATTCGGGCTGCGGCGTCATCGGCATCTGGACGAAGTCATCGCCCTAGCGCCCGGACGGACCCTGAATGCGAATCATCTTTTCTCCTGTCCGGATCGGCGTCGTTGTTTGCGCTCCACCGGGCCAACGGACCCACACCGCATCGGCTTCGCCCTCCAGTCCCATCACCTGCACCGGCGAGTTCATCGACCAGTAGCCTGATCCCGCCTGTACTTCCCGCGCCGGACCGTACCGGTTTCCGGAATAGCCGACACGGATCAGGGCGCCAATCGCCGACGGATTCGATGGGGGCCCAATGAGCTGCACGATCAGACCCTTCTTCGCCCCCACATTTTCGTAGAGCTTCGTCGCCGCGCCGTTCTGTGAGACGGCGAGATCGATTCTTCCATCGCGATTGAAGTCGGCGAACGCCGCCCCTCGCTGGTCTCCAAACACAGCGATTCCGGAGGCGCGGTCGGACATTGGCGTGAGGCCTCCCCTGCCATTTCCGAGCAGCAGCAGTCCGAGACCCGCGTCGTAACGAGGTGTCCCGATCTCCGTCGGAAAGAAGTTCTGCGAGAGGAAAATATCTTCCCTGCCATCTCCATTGAAATCGGCGATGCCGGCGTAAAACGCCGGCGCGATCTGCGCCATCGGCGGCAACGGAGAGGCGACGAAGTGCGTTCCATCGTTAATGAACACGACGTGATCGAGATCATTCACCTCGAGCCGTCGAGCATGCTCCAACGGCAGCCCCACCACTTTCCTCAGGGGCGCGGACGAGTACTCGGCGAAAGTCCGCACGTTCTGGCGGATGTATGGCAGCGCGCTGCCCAAACGAGAGAGTGTCTCGAGCGGGGCAATCTGACCGAGCTCGCTGTCGCGCTGCGCCTCGAGCACATCCAGCGAGCCGTTGTCGTCGAGATTCCCGAAGTACAGCAAGAGAGGACTATCCCGGCTCACGTGGTATTTCGTGTTTCGTCCCCAGCTGGTCGCTACGATGTCGAGGCGGCCGTCTCCGTTCAGGTCTCCGGTGGCGATGCCATTCCAGCGGCTGGACAGGTCGCGGAGGCCGTATGAAGAAGGTGCCTCAATGAAGTGGCCGCCCCTGTTGAGAAAAACGCGAAGGTAACCCCACTCCGGTGCGAGAAGCAGATCGGGCTGGCCGTCCCCGTCGATGTCCGAAAAGAGAGCGGCGGAAATCATTCCGATATTGTCGAGGACGTACTGGTTCGCGGTGTCCCGTACGAACACGCCCCGATCGAAGTGATACAAGTGTGAGGAGACGGGGACCGGATACGCGCCAGGCATCACTCTGCCACCCACGAAGAGATCGAGGTCGCCGTCGCCATCGTAATCGGCGAGCGCCAACGGGCCAACGCTCGCTGTGTCGCCTGGTATCACGATCGTTTGCGGCGCGAGTGAGATTCCTCGCCGCGATAGCGGCACTGCTACTACCGAAGGCAAGGCGAGCGCCTCGTCGGGCGTGGCCGCTTCGTAGCTCGATTGACCGACCACCAACTCATTCCCGCCGTGTCCGTCCGGGCTAACGAGGATCGTGGTTTGATCCGACGCGGTAGGACTTCCTCCCATCTCGTGCCTCGTGAGGCGACCACCCTTGTTCTCGAATAGCGCCAACCTTCCGCCTTTCCCGGACCCAATGAGAAGGTCGTCACTTCCGTTGCCGTCGACATCGTACCACGTCAGTCCCGGGCCAAGCTGACTGAGCTTGTTTGCGAGCAGAGGCTGTCGTGAGTAGTCGTCAAAAGGCGTTTCGACGTGCGTGTGGCGCAGCCGATTCGAAACGTCGAGGAAGAGCGGCGGCGCAGAATCGATGCGTCGAGCTGACTTCGATGCGGTTGCCCGCGTGATACGCTCCGGCTCGCGGATCTCGTACTCCCTGTTCGCGCGGACGCCGGACAAAGTCGTCACCTGACCGTAACGCCACAGAACACTTATCGTGAGCGTATCGGCTCCCGCCGTCGCGAACGTGTAAAGCGGATCCGAGCTGGAGAGATAGAGGCCGCCGACGGTGACTTCCTTTTGTTGCACGGGAACCTTGCCAGCCAGAATCTGAATCCTGGAGCCCACGGCCTCAGTATTCGGCGCGAGTCCGAGGAGACGCACGGCCACTCGCGGCGCGGTGGCGTCGTTCCGAAAAACGCCGGGAGCCCGATCGAGTCTGTTGGTGACGAGATCGAGATCCCCGTCGCCGTCCAGGTCGGCTGCCGCCATGCCGTGCGTCACTGCCGGCTCTGAGGCAAAGTGCCACTTCTCTCCGACCTCGGTGAAAGTGAGATCGCGGTTGTTGTGGAAGGCGACGTTCTTCAGCGGCAGCTTGGGAAAAAGCTTGAACTCGTCGTGCCATTTCGCGCCGAGCGATGTTTTGATCTGCTCCCACGTGTCGGAGTCCATCACATCCCAGACATGGCCGGTTCCGATCAACAGATCTTCGTAACCGTCGAGATCCACATCGAGAAAGAGCGACGACCATGACCAGTCCGATGCATCAACGCCCGCCGAGCCGGCGATCTCGGCGTACGTGCCATCGCCACGGCTCAGGAACATGGTGTTGCGCTGCATCTGTGGCCGGTCGTCTATCACGCCGATGCCCTTTGGCATCGGCGTGTGAGTAGGAGATTGTGTCTTGCGCCGCCGACTGTCACGGCTCAGCATGTCGACGACGAAAAGGTCCGGATTGCCGTCGCGATCGATGTCCGAAAAGTCCATCGCCATCGACGAATTGCTGCTCGAGCGCAGGTCGAGACGCGGGGCCGCTCGGAACGAGCCGGTGCCGTCGTTGAGCCAGAACTGATCGGGATCCTCGAAGTCGTTGCAGACGTAGAGGTCAGGATAGCCGTCGCCATTGGCGTCGAAGAAGCGAGCTGTCAAACCGAACCGGTCGGGCTCTTCCGACAGAGGCTTCCCATCTTCGTCGAGAAACCTGCCCGACGTGAACGGGATATGCGTGAACTTTCCGTGGCCCTCGTTCAGGTAAAACCAATCCGGCTCGGCGCGCTGGATTCGGACGACCGCGCCGAGATCGGGGCGCACTTCGACCCGGTAATGCTCGCGGAATCGGGGGGCGACTTCGAAATGATCGTCCGTTCTTCGCACGACCTGGTCGAAGTAGCGCTCCTGCGGTGGGAAAATGTCCATCACGTCTTTCGCCTTGTAGTTCGCGATGTACAGGTCGAGATCACCATCACCATCCACGTCCGCCAGCGTCGCCGTCGTGCTACCGCGGTGCGATGCGACCCCGGCATCATCGGTCACCTCTGTGAACCTGGCGTGTCCGTCGTTCAGGAACAGGCCGTTTGGTCCGCCGAGCGCCGTCACGAGGAGATCCAGGTCGCCGTCGCCATCGATATCGACTAGAGTGGCGCCAAAGGAGTTCCGTCCCTTCAGCTCCATGTGACTGCCCGCGGTGATCTCAGTGAATTTCCAGTTGCCGAGATTCTTGTAGAGCGCGCTCGGACCTCCGACTCTGGCGAGAAAAATGTCGACGAGTCCGTCGCCGTCCACGTCGCCGAGGGCAACACCCGACCCAATGGCGAGGTAACGATTCTGGAGGGTGGAGTCTTCCGGCACGTCGTCGACGAACCGGATGCCAGCCTTCTCGGCGGACAGCTCGGTGAATCCAGGCTGATCACCGTGCGCCGCCGAAAGCTCGCGCCAACGGTAGGTGGCTTCGTCGTGCCAGACATTGGGCGGGGCGGCAGACTCAGGCGAGCAACCGTTTTGCAGGCAGGCGACGAGAACGGCAAACGCGCCAGGCGCCCGAATTGAAAACACGTATGATCTTGACGGGCGAGCGCGGTGAGCGGCGATGAGTAAGCCAGCCTTGGGCTTGGTGTGGCGCTAGTCTATCGGTCGAGGAAAATGAGCGCAATAAGAAACCGGGATCAGGTTCGTGAACCCAATCCCGGTTTCTCTTGTTTCTAACTGACCCCGTGTTGAAGCAGGCTGCGTCGAAAGCCGATCAAGTCCTGCCCAAAGGAAAGGGAGAACTCAGTTATCCTAGATCTCCTCGGGAACCGGAACAGCCTCAGGCAGCGCGAAGTCCGACTCCGTATCGCTCGCCAGTATCTCGGCGATAGTCGGCTCGGGTGGAAGCTCCGGCGCCGGTGGCACCGGTGCTCCCTCGATCTCCACTTCCTGGTAGCGGTACATGCCTGTACCGGCCGGGATGAGGTGACCGATGATGATGTTCTCCTTGAGTCCGAGCAGCTCGTCCCGCGCGCCGCGAATCGCGGCGTCGGTGAGAACTCGTGTCGTCTCCTGGAAGCTCGCGGCCGAGATGAACGACTGCGTCGTGAGACTGGCCTTGGTGATTCCGAGAAGGAGTGGCTCCGAAACCGCCGGCGCTTCCTTCTTCTTCTTGGCCTTGTCGTTCGCTTCCCTGAAGGTCTGCTTGTCGACGTGCTCGCCCTCGAGGAACTCGGTTTCTCCGGACTCGAGCACGCGCACCTTCTGCAGCATCTGCCGGACGATCACGCCAATGTGCTTGTCGTTGATCTTCACGCCCTGCAGGCGGTAAACCTCCTGCACTTCGTTGAGCAGATACTCCTGAACCGCGCGCGGCCCCTTGATGCGGAGAATGTCGTGCGGATTCACCGGACCTTCGGAGAGGCGGTCTCCCGCTCTCACCCAGTCACCGGCGTGCACGCGAAGGTGCTTGCCGGCGGCGATCTCGTACAGCTGACCCGGATCCTCGGTATCCACCGGGGTGTCCTTCGGTACGACGCGAATCTCGCGCTTGCCGCGCTTGATGTCGCCGAACCTCACCTCACCGTCGATCTCGGAGATCGTGGCGGGATCCTTCGGACGACGCGCTTCGAACAGCTCCGCCACCCGCGGCAGGCCGCCGGTGATGTCGCGTGTCTTGTACGCTTCGCGTGAGATCTTCGCGATGATCGTTCCCGCGCTGATCTTCTTGCCGTCTTCAACCGTCAGCTGCGCGCCAACCGGAATCACGAAGTCTCTCAGGCGCTTCTCCTTGCCGCCCTTGATCTCCACGATCTCGATGTGCGGGTGCAGCTTCTTTTCCTTGTCCTCGATGACGACGGTCTGGCGGAGACCGGTGAGCTCATCGAGCTCCTCGGAAACCGACTCGCCCGGAATCAGGTCGACGAAGCGGAGCGTTCCCTCAACGTCGGCGATGATCGGGTTCGTGTAAGGATCCCAGGTGAAGATGATCTGATCCTTCTTCACCTCGGCGCCGTCCTTAACCATCAGGGTGGCGCCAAGCGGCACCTGCAGGCGCGCGCCAACGCTGGCGTTGCGCTCCCCCGAGCTCTTGATCGTGAGCTCACCCTCGTACGACGTGACGATCTGGTGTCCTTCCGAGTTGGTGACGCTTACGAGCCTGTCACCGTACTCGATCGTACCAGCGACCTTCGACTTGCGCGCGGTCTGCTCGGCGATACGTGCCGCCGTTCCACCGATGTGGAAGGTGCGGAGCGTAAGCTGAGTTCCTGGCTCGCCGATCGATTGCGCGGCGATGATACCCACCGCCTCGCCCTTGTCGACCATCGACATGGTCGCGAGGTTGCGGCCATAGCACATCTGGCAGAGACCACGCTTCGCCTCGCAAGTGAGAACGCTGCGGATCTTCACCGTCTCGAGACCAGACTCCTCGATACCGGAAGCCATGTCCTCGTCGATGAGCTGACCAGCTTCGACCAGCAGCGTGCGCTGGCCGGACTCGTCGATCTCATGCACATCATAGATGTCTTCAGCGGCCACGGTGCCGACAATGCGCTCGGCCAGCGGCTCGATGATGTCCTCGCCTTCCTTCAGCGCTCCGACTTCGAGGCCGAGGATGGTTCCGCAATCCTCTTCGGTGATCGTCACATCCTGCGCGACGTCGACGAGGCGGCGGGTGAGGTAACCGGCGTCCGCCGTCTTGAGCGCGGTGTCGGCCAGACCCTTACGTGCTCCGTGGGTCGAGATGAAGTACTCGAGCACGGACAATCCTTCACGGAAGTTCGACTTGATCGGGCTTTCGATGATCTCGCCGATGCCTCCCGTCAGTTTCTTCTGCGGCTTCGCCATCAGACCGCGCATACCGGCGAGCTGACGGATCTGGTCGCGCGATCCACGGGATCCGGAATCGAACATCATGAACACCGGATTGAATCCGTCCGCTGAATCGCGCATCGCGCGAACCATCGCGTCGGCGACATCGTTGTTGGCGTGCGTCCAGGTGTCGATCACCTTGTTGTAGCGCTCGCCGTTCGTGATGTTGCCGGTCTGGTAGGCCTTCTGGAACCTGTTGACGCGCTCCTCGGCCTCGCCGAGCAGAGTCTCCTTCTCGGCGGGGATGTGGAGGTCTTCGATTCCGATCGAGATGCCGCCGCGCGTGGCGTAGCGGAACCCGAACTCCTTGAGACGATCGAGGAACGGCACGGTCCCCACTAGCCCACTTCTGCGATAGCTCTCGAAGACGAGCTCGCCCAGCGCCTTCTTCTTCATCTCCCGGTTCTGGAAAGGAATCTCCTTCGGGATGATGGCGTTGAAGAGCACGCGGCCAACGGTCGTGTCGACCCACCGGTTTCCTTCGACGTCCTGCACGAAGAACCGGATCGGCGTGTGGAACGTCACGCGGTCCTGCGACAGCGACAGCTCCACTTCGGCGACGCTCGTGTACGACTTCCCTGTCTTTCCGCCCTTCGCCGTGTTGGTATCGAAGCCCGGAGGTGCCTTGGTCGCGAAATAGCAGCCGAGCACGATGTCCTGGCTTGGCTCTGCGACCGGACGTCCGTCCGACGGCTTGAGAATGTTGTTCGACGACAGCATGAGCAGACGGCACTCGAGCTGGGCCTCGAACGAAAGTGGAACGTGCACGGCCATCTGGTCACCGTCGAAGTCGGCGTTGAACGCCGCGCACACGAGCGGGTGAATACGAATGGCCTTTCCTTCGACGAGCACCGGCTCGAAAGCCTGGATGCCGAGTCGGTGAAGGGTCGGCGCACGGTTGAGCAGCACCGGGTGATCGCGAATGATCTCCTCGAGGATTTCATAAACCTCGGGCGATTCCTTCTCGACGATCTTCTTGGCGCGCTTCACCGTCTCGGCGATTCCCTTCTCGACGAGCTTGTGAATGATGAACGGCTTGAACAGCTCCAGCGCCATCGCCTTGGGCAGACCGCACTGGTGCAGCTTCAGCTCGGGACCAACGACGATGACCGAGCGGCCGGAGTAGTCGACGCGCTTTCCGAGCAGGTTCTGGCGGAAGCGTCCCTGCTTGCCCTTCAACATGTCGGACAGCGACTTGAGCGGACGCTTGCCGCGACCACGAATCGCCTTGGAACGGCGACCGTTGTCGAACAATGCATCCACTGCCTCCTGGAGCATTCTCTTCTCGTTGCGGAGAATGACTTCAGGCGCGCGGTGCGAGATCAGCTTCATCAACCGGTTGTTGCGGTTGATGACGCGGCGATAGAGATCGTTCAGATCCGACGTGGCGAAACGACCGCCGTCGAGCGGAACGAGCGGACGGAGATCCGGCGGAATCACCGGTATGACGTCCATGATCAGCCATTCGGCCTTGTTGCGCTCCTGGCCTGAATCGCCGGAGTTGCGGAACGCATCCACGACCTTGAGCCGCTTCAGCATCTGCTTCTTCCGATGCTGCGAGCCTTCGTCCACGAGTCCGGCGCGGAGCTCTTCGGCGACCTTGTCGACGTCGATTCTCTTGAGAAGCTCACGAACGGCGGGCGCGCCGATGTCGGCGAAGAACGCGTTGTCGCCTTCGTCCTTGGCCTTCTGGCGGAGATAGAAGTACTCGTCTTCCGTGAGCAGCGAGTTGGCCTCGATCGGACGACCCGGGCTGTCAGGGATCGTCATGTTCTCGGGCACCGACTCCTGCTTGCCGGCGTCGATGACGACGTAGTTCGAGTAATAGATGACCTTCTCGAGATCACGCAGCGTCAGGTCGACGAGATTGCCCATCGGGCTGGGCAGAGTCTTGAAGAACCAGATGTGCGCGACGGGTACGGCGAGCTCGATGTGACCCATGCGCTCGCGACGGACGCGGCTCAGGGTGACTTCGACGCCGCAGCGATCGCAGATCACACCACGATAACGGATGCGCTTGTACTTGCCGCAGTGGCATTCCCAGTCCTTGACCGGGCCGAAGATCCGCTCGCAGAACAAGCCGTCCTTCTCCGGCTTGAACGAGCGGTAGTTGATCGTCTCGGGCTTCAGAACCTCGCCCCACGACCACCAGGTGCGCAGGCCGGCCATCTCGAGCCGCTCGCGCTCCTTGGAATCCTTCGGACCGCGCATCTCTTCGGGCGAAGCGATGCGGACCTGGATGTAGTCGAACGATGATGCCCGCGTCTCGCGCGTGCTTCTAAAATCAATCATTAGTTATACCTCGCTCCCGTTACCGTTTCTGGAGCCGATGTTGCCGAGGCCGTAGCCGCTGGTCGCGTTCGCTCCCATGCTGACGTGGATTCCCAGCGCCTTCAGCTCCTGAACGAGCACATTGAAGGACTCCGGGATTCCGGGCTCGGGAAGGTTCTGTCCCTTCACGATCGCCTCGTAAACCCTGCTGCGGCCGTTCACATCGTCCGACTTGACGGTGAGAATTTCCTGCAGTGTGTGTGCAGCGCCGTAAGCCTCGAGTGCCCACACTTCCATCTCTCCAAAGCGCTGGCCGCCGAACTGCGCCTTACCGGCGAGCGGCTGCTGCGTGACGAGAGAGTAGGGTCCGATGCTCCGCGCGTGAATCTTGTCGTCCACCAGGTGAGAGAGCTTGAGCATGTAGATCTCGCCCACGGTGACCGCGTTCGAGAACAGCTCCCCGGTCCGGCCATCGCGCAGCCTGACCTTTCCACCGGCGGAAATGCCTGCCAGACGCATCAGCTCGAGAGCTGCCGCGTCCACGTCCACGTCCGACTTCTTGGCTCCAAGCGCCCCAGCGAGTGCGGGCAGCTCCTGACTGGCGAGCACCGAAGCGGGATCGGTATTTCTCTTCTTCTCGATCTGCGTCGCGGCCGACTTGTACAGCGCGCGCGCGGCCGGCTCGTACTCCTCATCGCCGGACGCCTCCGAGTGGAACGCGATCTGATTGTTGACCTCGACGGTGTCGCGCTCTGCCAGCTCGCGTGCGGCGGCAGTGATGAAATCGCGGATGCGGTTGTACACATCACGCGTTTCAGCTGACACTCCACGCGCGCCAAGCGCATCGATCGTCGCGTCGGACAGAAGCTCCACGCGCTCGCCGTAGCGAGCACCGGCCTTCACGTCGGCCACGATGCCCTTGATCTCTTCGTCCGAGATCGTCACGCCTTCGACCTTCAGGTCGAGCGCATTACGAACCCAGGTGACTGCCGCAAGCTTGAGCAGCAATCCGATCTCGCGCTCGTTCGCTCCCTGGAACACCGGAGTCTTGGCGTAGAAGCCGAGCAGACGCGCGGCCCATCCGAGATGGGTCTCGAGAATCTGTCCGACGTTCATACGGCTCGGAACTCCGAGCGGGTTGAGAACGATGTCGACCGGACGGCCATCGGGGAGGAAAGGCATATCCTCCTCGGGGACGATGCGGGCAACGATACCCTTGTTGCCGTGGCGTCCTGCCATCTTGTCGCCGACCGAGACCTTTCTCTTCTCGGCCATGTAGACCTTCACGAGCTGGATGACGCCCGGCGGCAGCTCATCCGGCTGCAGCACGCGGTCGATCCTCTCCTCCGCCTTCTCCTCGAGCTTGGCCTTCTCTTCGTTGGCCAGGTCGATGATGGTGCGAATGCGCTCGTTCATCTTCTTGTCTTCGACGCGGAATGTCTTGAGATCCAGTGAGCTGATCTTGAGCTCGGCCAGCATCTGCGCCGTAAGCTTGGTGCCCGAAGGAATCGCTTCCTCCACGGTACCCGACTTGAGCGCCAGCGAGACCGACTGACCTTCAAGAAGGTCGTTCAGCTCGGCATCGCGGACTTCGTTGACGCGGATCTTCTCCTCGCCCTCGAGTCTCCGGATGTCGCCGATTCTCTCGCCGCGATCCTTCTCGACGACCTGGTCCTCGATGCGTGAGAAGATCTTCACGTCGATTACCACGCCTTCCATTCCCGGCGGAACCTTGTCTCTTCGGGAGAGAGCTCGGTCTCGCCCTTCGGCGTGATCTTGCCGACGAGAATGTCGCCCGGCTTGACGTGCGCGCCGATGCGAACGATTCCGCGCTCGTCGAGATCCGAGAGCGCTTCCTCGGCGACATTCGGGATTTCACGCGTGATCTCTTCCTGGCCGCGCTTGGTGTCGCGGACGTGCAGCTCGAGTTCCTGGATGTGGATCGACGAATAGACGTCGTCCTTCACCAATCTCTCGGACAGCACGATCGCGTCCTCGAAGTTGTGTCCGTACCACGGCATGAACGCCACGGTGACGTTGGCTCCGAGAGCCAGCTGGCCCATTTCGGTCGAAGCGCCATCAGCCAGGACTTCGCCGGCCTTCACCTTCTGTCCGGCCTGCACGATCGGACGCTGGTTCAACGCGGTGTCCTGATTGGTGCGCCAGTACTTCTTGAGTCTGTAGCGGTCGTGCTGGGTCAGTCTCGCGAGCGGGCGGTCCGAATCCTTCTTGCCGCGCTCCGAGGCGCCGGTGTCGACGATGATCTCGTCGGCGGTGACGCTGGTGATCGTTCCCGCACGGCGCGCGATAACCACCGCGCCTGAATCGCGAGCGACCTTCTCCTCGAGTCCGGTTCCGACGAGCGGAGTCTGCGGATTGAGAAGGGGCACGGCCTGCCGCTGCATGTTCGAGCCCATCAACGCGCGGTTGGCGTCGTCGTGCTCGAGGAACGG
>WNFK01203057.1_pt1 | contig 11099 bp, 7 predicted proteins | sample 5400281 | NCBI WGS metagenome assembly WNFK01 (sample SAMN13153350, study PRJNA577476) | soil metagenome | isolation source: 20 cm soil on Douglas fir-dominated hillslope | place: USA:California | collected 2013-09-17
CCATGACCAGTCTCGCGCCCAGCTTCGCCGATGCCTCCTGCTCGCCGCGGACCAGCATCGTCTCGCACATCATCGAGGCGCCGGCCGAAGTGCCGGCGATCGTCCCGCCTTCCCGGGTGTAGATCTCGCACAGGCGATCGTAGATCGGCGAGTCGCCGAGCCGGCTGGTGATCTTGAGCTGGTCGCCTCCCGTGAAGAACACGACCGTCGCCTCGTCGAGGATGCGGACCTTCCGCTCCTCCCGCGCCTCGGTCCGGTCGCGCACGTCGAGATGCCACACGTGCTTGACGCCGAGTCCCCGAAACACGCGCTCGTACGTCTCCCAGTAGGCGTCGGGCTCTTCGCTGGCGACGGTTGCGACCACGATCTTGCCGGCCGGACCCGCGCGGCGCGCCACCTCGCGCAGGATCAGCTTCTCGCCTTCCTTGTCCTCGTGGCCGCCGATCACGATGAGCGATCCCCGTTTCCGTGTCATGATTCCACTCCCTCCGCCGTGGCGGCGTTGCCGATGCCAGTACCCGCCGGCCATCGACTGTGCGGGAGTGTGGCGGCAAAGGGCGTACCTCGGATGACGGATCATGGGAGGACAGTCGGACAGGAGGACAGTCGGACAGTCGGACAGTCGGACAGGAGGACAGGAGGACAGGAGGACAGGAGGACGGCGAAGGGCACACCAGACTCGGTCCGGTGTGGCCTTCTGCCGTCCGACCCGTCTCGGGGATGCGGAACTCGTAGTCGATCTTCCCCTCGAGCGACGGCTCGTCGCGGCTCGTGATCGCGATCACGCGGCCGCCGCGCGCCTTCACCTCCTGTACGTTCGACACGACCTTCTCGAACACCGAGTCGTGCGGCGCGATGAACACCACCGGCATGTCGGCGTCGATCAGCGCGATCGGACCGTGCTTCATCTCCGCCGCCGGGTAGCCCTCGGCGTGGATGTAGCTGATCTCCTTCAGCTTGAGCGCGCCCTCGAGCGCCACGGGGAAGTTGTACCCCCGCCCCAGGTACAGGAAGTTCGTCGCGTCGGCGAACGCCTCGGCGATCGTCTCGATCTCCTTCGCGCGGTCGAGAATGCTCTGGATCTGCGCCGGCAGCGCCTCCATCGCCTGCGCGATCTCGCGCCCCTGGACGACGGACATGTTGCGCAGCCGCGCCAGCTTCAGCGTCAGCAGCGCGAGCGCGATCACCTGGCTGGTGAACGCCTTGGTGGACGCGACGCCGATCTCCGGGCCGGCGTGCAGGTAGATGCCGCCGTCGTCTTCGCGCGCGATCGTCGACCCCACCTGGTTCACGAGGCCGAGGGTCTTCGCGCCGCGCCGCTTCGCCTCGCGCATCGCCGCCAGCGTGTCCGCCGTCTCTCCCGACTGCGAGATCACCACACACAGCGTCTTGTCGGTCACGATCGGGTTGCGATATCGGAACTCGGACGCGTACTCCACCTCGCAGCGGATACGCGCGTGCTCCTCGATCATCAGCTCGCCGATCAGCGCGCTGTGCCAGCTCGTGCCGCACGCCGTGATGATGATCTGGTCGAGGTTCTGCAGCTCGTCCATCGTCAGGTTGAGGCCGCCGAGCTTCGAGAACCCTTCCTCCGACACGAGGCGCCCGCGCATCGTGTTCTCGATCGTCTGCGGCTGCTCCATGATCTCCTTCAGCATGAAGTGGTCGAAGCCGCCCTTCTCGATCTGATCGAGATCCCAATCGATGCGGCTCACCCCCTTCTTCACGGTCTGCTGATAGAGATCGCAGACGCGATAGCCGTCGCGCGTCAGGATCGCCATCTCGCCGTCGTCCAGGTACACCACCTGGCGCGTGTGCGCGAGGATCGCCGCCACGTCGCTCGCCACGTAGTTCTCCCCTTCACCGATGCCGATCAGGAGCGGGCTGCCCTTGCGCGCCGCGACGATCTTCTCCGGGTCGTCCGCCGAGATGACGGCGATGCCGTAGGTCCCTTCGACGAGCGCCAGCGCGTCCACCACGGCGTCCTCGAGGTTGCCGTCGAACGCCGCCTCGATCAGGTGCGCCAGCACCTCGGTGTCGGTGTCCGACACGAAGACGTGGCCCGACTTCTTCAGCATCGCGCGGAGCGGGCCGTAGTTCTCGATGATCCCGTTGTGGACGACGGAGATCTTGCCCGTACAGTCGTGATGCGGGTGCGCATTGGACTCGTTCGGCGGCCCGTGCGTCGCCCAGCGGGTGTGGGCGATGCCGATGTTGCCGTGAATCGGGTTGTTGACGATCGCCTTCTCGAGCATGGCGATCTTCCCCTTCGCCTTCCGCGTCTCCACGCCATTGCCATTCATCAGCGACACGCCGGCCGAGTCGTAGCCGCGGTATTCGAGGCGCTTGAGGCCGTCGACGAGGAGCGTCGTCGCCTGTTTCTCGCCGATGTAACCGACAATTCCGCACATGTGTTGCGTCCTCGAAGAGAGAGAGCGTTCGATCGTGCGGCGGCTCAGCCGCCCAGCGCGTCCAGCGGCACTCGCGACCGGCGGACGAGCTCTCGCGCGCCCGCCTCGTCCGGCGCCTCGGCGATCACCCGCACGATGGGCTCGGTGCCCGAGGGACGCACGTGCACCCACCGGTCCGGCCAGGCAAGCCGTAGCCCGTCCTGCATATCCGCCGCCGCGTCCGGAAAGGCATCCTTCAGCGCCGCATACACTGTGTCGAGACTCGCGTTCGGCCGAGGCAGCTTGTCCTTCACGATCACGTACCGCGGGAGGGACCCCACGATCGCCGACAGGGAACGCCCCTCCTCCAGAAGCAATTGCAGAACCAGGGCCGCACCGATGGGGGCGTCACGCCCAAGGTGCACCTCCGGCAGGATCACCCCCCCGTTGCCCTCCCCCCCGATCGGGGCCTTCAGCTCCCGCATCCGCACCGCCCCGTTCACCTCCCCCCCTGGCGCCCGCACCGCCTCCACTCCGGCCGCGCGAGCGGCATCCTCCACCACGAGGCTCGTCGAGAGGTTCGTGACCAGGGGCCCACCGGATCCACGGCCAGTCCCACGTCGGCGCCGCTCTCCCGGACCAGTCGCTCCAGATCCCCGAGGTTCTCCGGTATCGGCTCCGGCTCGCGTGGGAAGCGCCCGTCCGGCTCCATGTTGATGGATACCACCTCACAACCGAGGCGCTCGAGCAACAAGGGCATCACCGTGGCCCCCGCCCCGCGTACGCAGTCCAGAGCTACCTTGAATCTGCGTTTCCGGATCCCCTCCACGTCCACATAGGGGATCGCCAGCACCGACTCGACGTGGCGCCGGGCCACGGCGTCATCGGCGATCACCTGGCCGATCCGGTCCCACGTGGCGTGCGGCGTCCCCTGCTCCACCAGCGTGCGCATCGCGGCCCCTTCGGCAGCTTCCAGAAAGAGGCCGCTGGCGCCGATGAGCTTGAGCGCATTCCACTCGATGGGATTGTGACTGGCGGAGAGCATCAGCCCGCCCGCGGCATGGTGGTGCTCGACGGCCAGCTGGCAGCCCGGCGTGGTGGTGAGCCCGATGTCGATCACGTCGCAGCCCACGAGCTGCAGCGTGCCGACGACCACACGGTGGAACATGGGCCCGGAGACGCGGCTGTCGCGACCCACGACGATCTGCCGCGACTTCCCGCGGGCGATCGACCAGGCCCCGAACGCTGCTGCGTACCGCGCCACGACCTCCGGGGGGAGGGCCTCGCCCACCCGCCCGCGGATCCCCTTCGGTGAAGCCGAAAGCTACCAGGGGCCAGGGGTCGGGCAAGCGCGGCGCTTGTCGCCGCGCGAGTGTGACCCGTACGCTCCAAGGCGCGTCTGATCGTTGGTGCGTACGACGTGCGCCGCGGTTGGCAGTTCCCTCCCCGCCCTTCCCCCTCGGCACCCTGCGCGCCGCCACCAAGTTTCCTGTGCGGCTCAAGATGGCCGCACTCGCCGGTGCCGCCGTCCTCGTGACGCTCGGCGCCCTGCTCGCGCCCACGTACGGGCGCGTGCGCTCCGCGCTCGCTCGCGCCCAGGGCGAGCGTCTCGCCGCCATCGCCAATAGCGCCGCCGCGCAGCTCCCCCCCGACTTTGCCGCGGCCCTGACCACCGCGGCCCGCGACAGCCTGGCCATCCCCGCCGTCGTGCGCGACGTGGTGCGCCGCTCGCGCATCGACAACAACGACGCCCTCGGCGCCGGCAACGAGCTCATCGCCCTCGACGTCGTGCAGCGCGATCCACGCGGACAGTTCCGCTACGTTCTCCAGAGCGAGCGCATGACCACTGCGGGCGACGTGTGGTCCGCGGCCGACCTGCTGACCCAGCGTGTCGCCGAGGGACGCGGCGGCGCCACCGGCGTCTACGACGTCGACGGCGACAAGGTGCTCGCCGGCGCGGTGCCGATCGTGAATGGCGCGAACACGGTCGTCGGCGCCGTGATCGCCACCGGCCGCGCCGACGCCCTGCTCCGCGACGCCCGGCGCGCCGTGATCGATCTCGCCATCTGGGCGCTGATCGCCTTCGTCGTCGCAGTGGGCCTCGCCTACCTGGCCGCCCGGCAGCTCACCGGAGGCATGATCGAACTATCCACGCAGGCGGAGCGGGTTGCGCGCGGCAACCTGCGTGAGGAGCTCACCTTCAAGTCGGACGACGAGGTGGGCCAGCTGGCCGGCTCGTTCCGTGAGATGACGTCGGGGCTGCGCACGCTCGTCTCCGAGCTCGACGCCGGCGCGGGGGACGTCGCCGCCACGGCCGAGGAGCTGGCGTCCAGCGCCGAAGAGATGACGGCGTCCACCGAGGAGGTATCGGGCGCCGCGAGCGCCATCGCCGACGCCGCCGCCTCGCAGACGCGCGCCATCGCCAACGCCTCCGATGCGTCGAGCCGCGTGGCCGCTCGCGCCGTGGCGGTGGCCAGCCACGCCGAACAGGCCCGCAATGCCGCCGACGTGGCGCAGCGCACGACTCGTCGCGGTACCGTCGCCGCGGGCGAGGCGCTCACCGCGATGGCGGAGATCAGCAAGGTCACCGGCGCGGCCGTCCCGGCCGTCGTGGAGCTCGGCGAGAAGTCGCAGCGCATCGGCAAGATCACCGACGCCATCGGCGCCATCGCCCGGCAGACCAACCTGCTCGCCCTCAACGCGGCCATCGAGGCCTCGCGCGCCGGCGAGCACGGCAAGGGCTTCGCCGTCGTCGCCGACGAGGTGCGCAAGCTGGCCGGCGAGAGCGCCCGCGCGCTGGACCAGATCCGCAAGCTCGCGGCCGAGATCCGCACGAGCGCCGTCCGGACGGAGGAGCAGATCCTCGTCGCGAGCGACCGCGTGACCGCCGGCGAGATGGTGATCAGGGCGTCGGCCGAGGCGCTCACGCAGATCGACCGCGAGATCACCGGCGCGCGCTCGGCGGTGGATCGCATCGTCGAGGCGGCGGACGAGCAGCGCGGCGAGGCCGAGGCGCTCGCCACCGAGATCGAGGCCCTCGCCTCGACAGCCGAGATGAACTCCGCGACCGCCGAGCAGGTGAGCGCGGTCGTGGAGCAGCAGTCGGCGTCGATGTCGAGCATCGCGAGCTCGAGCCAGCATCTCGCCGAGGTGGCCGAGCGTCTCAAGGGATCGCTCCGCCGCTTCGAGCTGTAGGAGTCGTGTCGTCCTGAGCGCAGCGGAAGGACCTGCACCTGCAGGTCCTTCCGCTGCGCTCAGGACGACATTTCCACCCATTAGCTTGGGCGATGCCTTCCACACGCCCATGAGCAACCCGCTCGCCCTCCTGCCGCTCGCAATCGCCGCCGGCGGCGGCAGAGTCGACGACTTCGAGGCGCAGCAGCTCGTGGCCGCCGGTCTCACGCTGCTCCAGCGCAGCGCGCCCCTCGTCCGAGCGCTCAGCGGGCGCCGCGCCGCGGTGCTGCTGCCCACCGCACCCGCGTTCCTCACCGCCCTCGCGGCGAGCGAGGGCCGCGGCGCGGTGCTCCTCAATCCCCTGGCCGCGCCCGCCGAGATCGCGTTCCAGTGCGCCGATGCCGGGGTCGGCGCGATCTTCACCACGAGCGCCTTTGGGTCGCGCCTCCCGCCCGGGCTCGTCGTCGTGCTGCTCGACGACGCGCCCCGCGTCGCCCACGTCGTCGCGAACGGCGCGACGAAGGAGGTGGACCTCGGCTCGCACCACGGCCTTTCCCTCGAGGGCGAGAGCGGCGTGGCCGGCCGCGACGAGGAAGCGGTGATCGTCTACACCTCGGCCATGCGCGGCACGCCGCTCGGTGCGGTGCTCACCCACGCCAACCTGCTCGCCAACGCGCGCGCCACCGTGCAGGCGCTCGCGAACACGGCGGGCGACCACGTGCTCGCGCTGCTCCCCTTCGCGCACATGTTCGGCCTCACGGTCACGGGAAACGCGCCGCTCCTGGCCGGCGCGCGGATCACGACGATGGACCGCTTCAACCCCGTGAAGGCGGTGGAGCTGCTCGCGGCAGATGTGACCGAGGTCGTCGCGGTGCCGTCGGTGTTCCACGCCCTGCTGAATGCGATCGGCCGGCGCGGGCTGGATCTTCGCGGCAGCGCGCTCCGTCTCTGCGTCTGCGGTGGCGCCGAGCTGTCCGTCGAGCTCCAGGACCGGTGGGCCGAGGCGACCGGTGTGGAGCTACGACAGGGTTACGGCCTCACCGAAGCGTCGCCCGTCTGCCTGTTCAATCGCGTGGACCGCCCCAACGTCCGCGGCACCCTCGGCTACCCCTATCCGGGAGTGGAAGTCGCGATCTTCCCGCCGGTCGACTACACCGACACGGGGATCGGGTCGCCGGAGCCCGTTCATGGCGAGGCACCGCTCCCCACCGGCGTCGCGGGAGAGATCGGCGTACGCGGCGAGAACGTATTCCGTCACTACGTCCGCGAGCGCGAGGGTGGGCTGCCGCGGCGCGGCGGCTGGCTCCGCACCGGCGACCGCGGCGTGGCGAATCCCGACGGCACGGTGGCGTTCCTCGGTCTGCTCAAGCCGATGTTCACGCGCAACGGCTTCAACGTCTACCCGCGCGAGCTCGAGGCCGCCGTGCGCGAGCTGCCCGGTGTCCATCGCGCCGAGGTGTGGCCGCGGCCCGACCCGGTGAAGGAGAACGACATCATCCTGCGCGTGACGGGCGTCGTGACCGAGGCCGAGGTGCGGCGCTGGTGCGAGGTGCGGCTCAGCGCGTACAAGCAGCCGAGCGTGGTGGAGATCGTCTGAGCGCTACGCGGGCAGCCGCGACACTGTCGACGCAATGACCCGCTCCACCGCCGGCATGCCGCGCGGCGCGGTGGGACGCCGCACCACCATGAGCCGGCCCGCCTCCGCCGCGCGCACCACCGCAGCCACGACGTCGGGATCGAACTGCGTGCCGCTGCAGCGCACGAGGTCCTTGATCGCCTCGTCGACCGTCAGGCCGTCGGGGCGATAGGGACGGTCGCTCGTCATCGCGTCGAACGCGTCGGCGGCGGCGGCGATGCGCGCCTCGAGCGGGATCGCCGAGCCGGCCAACTGGTCGGGCATGCCGCGTCCGTCGAACCGCTCGTGGTGCGAGCGCACGATGTTGAGCGCCACCGGCGTTTCGGCGAGCAGCGGGGCGAGGATGCGCCAGCCCACCACCGGATGCGTCATGATGTGCTCGTACTCCGCGTCGGTGAGCTTGCCCGGTTTGTTCAGGACCTCCTCGCGCACGCCGATCTTGCCGATGTCGTGCACGTGGCCGCCGAGCTCGATCTGGCGCAGCATCTCGCCCTCGATTCCGAGCTCGCGCGCGATGACGGCCGAGTAGTCGCTGACGCGGATGGAGTGGCCACGCGTGTACGGGTCCTTCACCTCGAGCGCCTCGGCGAGCGACTGGATGCTGGCCAGGAACAGCTCCTCGAGCCGTCTCGCCTGCACCGCGACCTTCGCCTGGAGGCTCTCCTGGTATCCGCGATTCTCGATCACCAGCCGGCGCTTCCCCAGCGCCTGCGCCACACGCGCGCGGACCTCCTCGAGATGGAACGGCTTGGTGAGATAGTCCATCGCGCCGATCGCGAGGCAGCTCACGGCGACTTCCACGTCGGCGACAGCGGTGATCATCACGACCGCCACGTCGGGCCAGCGCGCGCGCACCTGCCGCAGCAGCTCGAGCCCGTCCATCTTCGGCATCCGCAGGTCGCTCATCACGAGCGTGATCGGCTGGCGCTGCAGATGCGCCAGCGCCTCCTCGCCATTGCCGGCCTCGACGCAGGTGAACCCGTCGCTCGACATGAGATGCACGAGCACCTGACGCAGTCGGGGCTCGTCGTCCACGACGAGGCAATGCAGGACTTCGGGGGTGGGGTCGACGGACATGACGGCTCGTTTCTGGAGCTGACGCGAAGGAGTCGCGCGCAGGGGGCGTCCTCGCCCCCCACTGGGACTCCCGTTAAGTTGCCCGCACGCCTCGACCTGGAGAAGTATCGGCATGACGCGGGTATTCGATGACGATCTCGACGCGGGTTTTGCCACTCGCGCCATCCACGCCGGCCAACGCCCCGAGCCACTGGCCGGCGCGATCATGACGCCGGTCTATCTCACCTCCACATACGTCCAGGAGGCCCTCGGCCAGAACAAGGGCTACGAGTACGCCCGCGGCAAGAATCCGACGCGGGAGGCGCTCGAGCGCAACGTCGCCGCCCTGGAGGGCGGCCGCCACGGCTTCGCCTTCAGCTCCGGGATGGGGTGCGTGACCTCCATCATGATGTTGTTCAAGGCGGGCGACCACGTCGTCTGCAGCGAGAACATGTACGGCGGCGTCTTCCGTCTGTTCGACAAGGTGCTCCAGAACTTCGGCCTCACCTTCTCCTGGGTCGACACCCGCGATCCGCAGCGCATCGCCGACGCGATGACGCCACAGACTCGGCTCGTGTTCGTCGAGACCCCGTCGAATCCCCTCATGCGCATCACCGACCTGCGCGCCGCGGCCGACGCGGCCCACAACGGCGGCGCGCTGCTGCTGGTCGACAACACCTTCTGCTCGCCGTTCTTCCAGCGCCCATTCGAGTTCGGCGCGGACATGATCTATCACTCGACGACGAAGTACCTGAACGGACATTCGGACATGATCGGGGGCATCGCCGTGCTGAACGACGACGACCTCGCGGCACGGCTCCAGTTCAACCTCAATTCGGCCGGCACGAACCCCGGTCCGTTCGACGCCTGGCTCGCGCTGCGCGGCACCAAGACGCTGCATCTGCGCATGCCCCGGCACGACGAGAACGGCCGGCAGATCGCCGCCTGGCTCGTCGAACGGCTCGGCGAGGAGCGGATCATCTACCCGGGGCTGCCCTCGCATCCGCAGTACGCGCTGGCGAAGCGTCAGATGTCCGGATTCGGCGGCATGATCTCGGTGGAGTTGGGGACCAAGGAGCGCGCCAATGCGGTGCTCAGCCGCTGCCGGCTCTTCTCGCTCGCCGAGTCGCTGGGCGGGGTGGAGAGCCTCATCAGCCACCCGGCGTCGATGACCCACGCCAGCGTGGACCCCGCCCGCCGCGCGCAGCTCGGCATCACGGAGGGTCTCATCCGCCTGAGCTGCGGAGTGGAAGACGTGGGAGACCTGCTGGCGGACCTGGAGCACGCATTCCATGTGGTCTGACGGTCCGACGGTCTGACACTTTCCCGGCGCTCCGCCCGTAGTCAGGCGTACCAACCGTCCAGGAGCTCCGCGATGGCCGTTCCGCTTCCCCAGATCTCCTCCCGCGCCTGGGAGCACCCGGCCGACCGTGCCGCGCTGGACACACTGCGCGCGATCCCGGGCTTCGACGAGGTCGTGCGGAAGGTCGCCGGCTTCATCACCGAGCGCGGCGTGCGGCAGCTTTTCCTCGCCAACGCGGTGCAGGTCGGTCCCGCCCAGCGGCCCCGGCTGCACGCGCTCCTCACCGACGTCTGCTCGACGCTGGACTGGCCCGAGCGCCCCGAGCTGTACGTGACGCAGTCGCCGAAGGTGAACGCGTACGCGATCGGCTTCGAGCGCCCGTTCATCGTCATCACCTCGGGCGCGCTCGAGCTGCTCGATGGCGATGACGAGCGCCGCTTCCTCCTGGCGCACGAGCTCGGGCACATCATGAGCGGCCACATGTTGTATCGCACCGTGGCCCTCGTCATTCTCGCGATCGGCACGACGGCGTTGTTTCCCGTCGGCCTCGCACTGCTGCCCTTTCAGCTCGCACTGCTCGAGTGGCATCGCAAGAGCGAGCTCTCGACCGATCGCGCCGGACTCCTCGCCGTGCAGGACGCGGTCGTGGCGCAGCGCGCCTTCATGAAGCTGGCCGGTGGCCCGGACTACGGCGACGCCGCGAGCGTCGAGGAATTCATGCGGCAGGCGGCGGCCTACGAGGCTGGCGGCGACACCTGGGACAAGATCCTGCGCATCGTCAACACCGCCTTCCGCGAGCACCCGTTCAACACCGTGCGCGCCGGAGAGCTCGAGCGCTGGCGCACGGGTGGCGAGTACGACGCGATCATCGGGGGGATCTATCCTCGGCGCAGCGAGCCGGGTCCGAAGCTGAGCGACGACTACGCCGAAGCGACCAGCTACTACTCGGAGAGGGTCCGCGACGGCGTCGACACCGTCGCCGCCGCGCTGCGCCGCGCCGCCGACGCCTTCCGGGACGCCTTCCGGGGCCCGGATGCCGGTGCGCCTCCTCCGGCGAGCGAGCCGATACCGCCGGTCTGACGGTCCGACCGATCTACCGCGCGCCCGCGATCAGCGCCTTGAAGCGCGGATGATTCTGCACGGCGGGATCGCGCCACCAGGGTGAGGTGTTGGTCGCGAGCCCCTTCCGGTGATCCGGGTGCGCCGCGAGATACATCGAGAGCTCATCCATCGCACGGTCGTAATCCTTCAGGAACAGCCGCACCACGATCTGGCTCCCGAGCAGCTCGCGCTCCGGATCCAGGTCCGGCGTCAGCTTCACCCGTGCGAGAACGTGCCGCGCGCTGTCCTCGAGACCGGCCTTGGCGAGCACGCCAGCCACCAGGATCTCGCCCATCCGCCGTTCGTACTCCCAGCGGTTGGGCGGCGTGATCGCCTTCAACGTGTCCACCTGCCGCCACGCGTCGTCGGGGTCGGGCCGCATGCTCTTCGTCGTGAGCATCCACAGCCGGCACTCCACGAAGAATGGATCCTTTGGAAA
>WNFK01259397.1_pt1 | contig 11087 bp, 11 predicted proteins | sample 5400281 | NCBI WGS metagenome assembly WNFK01 (sample SAMN13153350, study PRJNA577476) | soil metagenome | isolation source: 20 cm soil on Douglas fir-dominated hillslope | place: USA:California | collected 2013-09-17
GCTCCGTTCAAGGAGCGCGTTGCCACGGCGAGCACCGATGCCGATCAGTTTTGCGGCGATCTCGCTTGGTGCGAGCCTATCGAACATCGGTCAATCCCTCCGGGGTCGTGCATGCAGCCTGGGACAAATGAGCAGCGGTAGCTGTTCAACTTCTTGTCGAGCGCGCGTCCAATTTCCGTTGCTTCGCGTCGAATGTCGGAAGCCTCCGTTGCTCTGGAAAGATCCTCGGTCTTGCTTCGGGTAGGTCCCGTGCCCAGAAGGTGGCTGGCTCGCGCGAACTGTTCAATTAAATACGCGTTTACGAATTGATGTCCTTGGCGCCGACCGCACGCGGTTGGCCGAAAACCCGATTGTGTAAACTCGAATTTAATTTTCCGAGTTTGAGTTTTTTAATCGAAGTGCCGATTGTGGTGTGTGAGTGTGGGAAGGCTGAATCCTATTTTACTTGAAGAGGTCGCGTTCGTTCCCGATGTCCATTTTTGATGGAAAGCATCTGTTCGATCCGAAATTACCTTTCGGTCACATCACCGCGACTATGGAGAGCACAATGAGCGAAGACGATGTCGTAGGCGTCGGCGAATACGAGGGAGCTGCGGCGGGGTGGGGCGCTCTGAAAGCAGTGGCAGATGCGGTGCGCGGTCAGATGGCCATTGTGAAGGAGACCCGCGGTCTCCTCAGCATGAACCAGCCGCATGGGTTTGATTGCCCGGGCTGCGCCTGGCCCGATCCAAAACATACCTCCTCGTTCGAGTTTTGCGAAAACGGCGCCAAAGCTGTCGCCTGGGAGGCGACCGCCAAACGGACGACGCCGGAATTCTTCGCGGCCCACACGGTCAGCGAACTCTGGAATTGGCCGGACTTCGACCTCGAGAACGAGGGTCGTTTGACGCACCCGATGGTCTACGACCGGGCAACTGACAAATATCTGCCAATTTCGTGGGACGAGGCGCTGGCGAGAATCGGCGCCGCGCTCCGCGAGTTGCCGCACCCGGATATGGCCGAGTTCTATACGTCGGGCCGCGCCTCCAATGAGGCGGCTTTTCTCTATCAGCTATTCGCGAGGGAATACGGAACCAACAATTTTCCCGATTGCTCGAATATGTGTCACGAGGCGACGAGCGTGGGCCTGCCGGAATCAATTGGCGTTGGCAAGGGAACCGTGACCCTCGAGGATTTCGACCATTGCGACGCGCTCTTCTGTATGGGCCACAATCCCGGGACCAATCATCCTCGCATGCTGACGACGCTGCGCGAGGTCTCCAAGCGCGGAGTGCCGATTATCGTCTTCAACCCGCTGCGCGAGCGCGGGCTGGAACGGTTCACGTCGCCGCAACACCCCGTCGAAATGCTGACTCTGAGCTCGACGCCGATCGCCTCGACCTACTATCTGGTGAAAGTTGGCGGCGATATTGCGGTGCTGAAGGGAATCATGAAGACCCTCGTGGCGCTGGATGCCAAAAGCCTTGCCGAAGGCGGCTCCGCTGTTCTCGACCGCGATTTCATCAGAGATCATACGACCGGAATCGATGAACTGCTGGCTGACCTCGAGGCGACCTCCTGGGACTCGATTGAGGAAGCCTCGGGCCTGTCACGATCCGATATCGAAGCCGCCGGCAATATCTACGCCAAGGCCGAGCGCGTCATCATCAATTACGGCATGGGGATCACCCAGCATGGGCGCGGGCATCTCTCCGTTGCGCGGCCATTCGAATGTGCAGGGAGATCGCACGGTCGGCATTACCGAGATTCCGAATGATGCGCTTCTGGACGGACTGGCCCGCGTGTTCGGAATCGAGCCGCCGCGCCACAAGGGCCACAACGCGGTCGAAGCCATCGAAGCGATCCGGGATGGGCGATCCAAGGCGCTGGTCTGTCTTGGCGGCAATCTTGCCGTTGCGATGTCCGATCCGGAAGTCACATTCAAGGCGATGCGGAAGCTCGATCTGGCGGTGCATATCGCCACCAAGCTCAATCGCTCCCATCTGCTGCTCGCGAAACAGTCTTTCATTCTTCCCTGTCTGGGACGCACCGAGATCGATATTCAGGCAGCGGGTCCCCAGTCGGTCACTGTGGAAGATTCAATGTCGATGGTCCACGCTTCGCGCGGCGGCCTGAAACCGGCGTCCGAGCATCTCAAGTCAGAACCGGCAATTATCGCGGAAATGGCGCTGGCCACGTTGCCGAACACACGCGTCAAATGGGCGGAGCTGGTTTCCGATTACGGAAAGATCCGCGATTGCATCGAGGCGATCTTCCCGGAATTTGCGGATTTCAACGCCCGCATCAAGAAGCCGGGTGGATTCCGGCTCTATGTCGCCGCATCGGAGCGTGAGTGGCGGACGCCGACGAACAAGGCCAATTTTATTGTCTGTCCCGGAATAGACGAGGATCCGCGCGTGGCGGATCGTGAAGCGCTCACGCTCGCAACGATCAGAAGTCACGATCAGTACAACACGACGATCTACGGCTTGAATGATCGTTATCGCGGAGACCTCGCCAGCCGCGGCCTGAAGCACGGCGATCTCGTCGATATCACCGTCGTGTCCGATGCGGGATCAAAAGCGGGCAAGCGGGCCATGCGAAACCTGACGGCGGTCGCCTACAATATCGCGCAGGGTTCGATCGCGACCTATTATCCCGAGGCAAATGTCCTGGTGGCGCTCGATCACTACGACGCCAAATCCGGAACGCCTTCCTACAAGTCGACCCCGGTTCTGCTGCGCGCATCGCCCACCCATGAGGTGCTGCGGCGATTGGTGGAGACCGCTGATACATAGAGCGGGTCCACGACCCATGAAGGAGTCTATGTGGGCTGATTGAGCGATTCAACAATCTCGGGGCCTCAACGCACCCCGAGATCGGATTTGAGTTCAGACGCCCAATGCCGCCGGCACCGCCGCCGGCGCTTGCACGGCGAGGTTCTTGGCCGCCTTTCGCACTTTCTCGAACGCGCGCGCCTCGATTTGCCGTATGCGTTCACGCGATACGTTAAACTTCGCCGCGAGGTCTTCAAGCGTCAGTGGTTCGTCGGCTAAACGTCGCGCCTCGAAGATGCGGCGTTCGCGATCGTCCAGTACATCGATCGCGGCGACCAGCGCCTTGAGCCGGCGTTCCTTCTCGTCTTGTTCGACCACGATGGCTTCCGGCGAGGGGGACTGATCAACCAGATGGTCCTGCCATTCGCCGGTTTCACCGTCATGATGCATCGGCGCATTGATCGATTTATCACCGCCGAGCCGTCGATTCATGTCGACGACATCCTGGTTGGTGACATCAAGGTTCTTTGCGATCAAAGCCACCTGGTCGGGGTGCAGGTCGCCGCTTTCCAATGCAGCGATCTTGCTTTTCGCGGAGCGCAATTTGAAGAACAGCTTCTTCTGATTCGCGGTGGTGCCGATTTTCACAAGTGACCACGAACGCAGAATGTAATCCTGGATGCAGGCCCTGATCCACCACATCGCGTAGGTGGCGAAGCGAAAGCCCTTTTCGGGCTCGAAGCGGTTCAATGCCTGCATCAGGCCGATATTCCCTTCGGCGATGATTTCCGAAACCGGCAGACCGTAGCCGCGGTAGCCCATGGCGATTTTTACGGCGAGACGCAGATGACTGGTGACGAGCTGGTCCGCAGCATCACGGTCGCCGTGCTCGCGCCAGCGTTTGGCAAGGTTATATTCCTGGTCTCTTTCGAGCATCGCGAAACGCCTGATGTCGTAGAGATAACCTTTTCCGCGTCCGCTTCTAACGAATGCCGGTTCGCGCCGTGTTCCTACTGTGAGGCCCGCGAATTGTCCCTCAATGCCCATATCAGTCGCTCCGTCGTGGAAAGCTGGATATCTTGCGCCGCTCGAAGTTCGAGCGGATTACCGAATGATAGGGCCAGCGCGCGGGCGAGCTACTAAATTGGGGTTTAGGACACTAAATTCGAATTCAAATGTAAGGTCCGTTGCATGGTGAAAGCGGCGACTCGGCTGCTTCCTGTCGTAGCGCCGCTTCAATTCGCTTTGACGGCGATGGTGCTTGAACGCTACGTTTGGGGAGCGTCTTCAATTGCGCTCACCCGGTAGAGTTGGCGTTCTGTTTTTTTCGCCAATTCTCCCAGGTGAGCCCATTAGTGGTTGTCGAAAGCCGCGCGTTCGCGGCTTCCGGATCGACCTGCCGTTCAGTAGATGCAGTTGTACGGATAGTCGTATGTGTAATATGGATCATACGAGCAACCGAGGCCGTAGCCGTAATAGCCGCCGCCGAAACGGCGCCTTCCAAAGTGCTCGTGGCCGACGTGCGCGATTCGGCCTGCGCCAAAGCCGCCGACGTGGCCTCCGCCAAAGCCACCAATGCGACCTCCGCCAAAGCCACCGATGTGGGCTCCGCCGAAGCCGCCCATGTGGCCGCCGCCAAAGCCGCCGCCACCATGGCCGCCGCCACCGCCACCGCCGCCGCGGGCTTGGGCACCAGTAGCCAGCAGGCTGCCGGCGAGCACTGCGCTCGCCAAAATCATCATCACTCGTCCTCTCATGACATTCTCCTTTGGAAGGGGCGGACTAACCGCCAGAGGTATTCTCAGACGCCGGCATGTCCGCGGAAGGCAAACGCCAACGTCGTGATAGACTGGAGATGGGAATGCTTGGTTCTCGTCTCTACTAAATTCGAATTCATTTGGCTCGAAGGCGGAATTGCTTCACGCGGCGCGCCGAAACGCCGCCGGCCGATTTGCAGGCCGTTACTCCAAGAAAAATCGGACGGCGCACGCCCGCCTCTGCAGGGAGAAGGGACATAAGGCGTGGCGCACGCCGTCCGCTGGACAACCGCATCATAACGCCGCGAGGGACAAGCGTGGCGCGGCTGTTCTGAACATGCTCTAGCTCGGAGAATGAATTGCGCCATTAAATAGCGGTTTAATAATTGTGCCGTCTGTTCTCGATTATCGGGCGGGGATCCGACTTTTTTGTTCTCACTACCCTTGGCTCTCTTCATTCACCGAATTTCAGAAAGCTAAATTCGTTTTTAGTTGAGGAACCGTCTCAGATCATGACGTGTACTTCTTGTCGCTCTTCGGCTGGCACGCCCTGAACGGAGCAATGCATAGATGGAACCGGCCCGAACCGTTGATCGCCAGAGTTGGCGGGCAGGCACTCCGAGCTCGGGCAGTCGTTCGATTCCAGAAGAGACCGCGGTAGCGGTCACCTATAACGGCGGCACCTATGCCGTAATGATGACGACACCACAGGATTTAGAGGACTTTGCGCTCGGCTTCAGCCTGAGCGAAGGCGTGATCGACTCTTCTGCCGATATCGACTCGTTAGACATCGTGCACCTCGATGACGGTGTCGAATTGCGGATGTGGCTTGGTCAGCCGAAAGCCGATCGCTTGCAGGAGCGACGGCGGCGCATGGCGGGTCCGACGGGCTGCGGATTGTGCGGCATCGAATCGATCGCGGAAGCGATGCATCCGACAGCCACCATTGATCATGGCCGGCAATTCTCGCCGGAACAGATCATGGTTGCCATGGAGAGCCTGCCGTCGCGTCAAAGGCTCAACATCGAGACGCGCGCCGTTCACGCAGCGGCTTTTTGGAATGCCACGGGCGGTATCGTTGCGTTGCGCGAGGACGTTGGCCGTCACAATGCGCTTGACAAGCTTTCAGGCGCTCTGGCGCGTGCGTCGATTGTGGCGAGCGAGGGTATCGTACTTCTCACCAGCCGGGTATCGGTGGAGATGGTGCAGAAAACCGCCGCGATCGGGGCGCCCGTGATGGTGTCGGTTTCGGCTCCGACCGCGCTGGCTGTTCGCATGGCGGATGCAGCGGGTATCACACTTGCCGCCATCGCGCGCGCGGACGGATTCGAAGTGTTCACCCATCCGTGTAGAATCTCATAGGAACCGTTGCGGTAGTGACGCGATTGTTATCAGCAATAGCATGCTGCGACACTATCTCATCCAGCGACAAGGCGATCCGTCGGCCAACAGAGCCGGTTCAACGAGAGTGAGGGCCGGGCGGTCTCGGGCTGTCGCTGATTGATCGCGCCCGCATCAACAGGCGTGTCGAAGCCCTTCATTGCCAACGCGCGCAGGAGCGCAATATGCGAAAACTCATCATAGCGACCCTCGTATTCTTGCTCGGCGGGTTCTCTGCCAGCTATGCCCGCGGCGGCATGCACTCGTTCGGGGCGCCAAGCCTGATGGCTCCAGCGAATCCAACCGTCCCACCGTCACTGACACCAGATCCTCGCCTCACCGGGACCGCGCCTGTTCCACCCCATCATCAACCAACACGGGCTAATGTTTCTTCGCTTCCGGACGCCATGCTCAAACTCGATCCTGAAGACGCTGCGGTCGATCGAGCGATCGGGAACATCTGCCGGGGCTGTTGAGTGCAAGCCATGCCCACCGCATAGGGGGCGCGATCTTACGACGCAGCGTCTGCATTCACGGGCAGTGTGAGCTGAAACGTGGCACCGTGGGGTACGTTCGCCGTAGCCCACAGCTTGCCGCCGTGCGCTTCGATGATCGAACGGCAGATCGAAAGTCCCATGCCCGTGGATTTGGTGGTGAAGAAGGCGTTGAACAGCCGCTCCGCATTCTCGGCGGAGATCCCGACGCCGCAATCTGTTATACTTACGAAGGACGCGATCAGCGTGTCGATCTCGGGCTCCCGGCCGTAGAGCTTCTCCGGGATCAGCAGCCGGTCCGATACGTCGCAACCGCCGAGCGAGAAGGATACGTCGCAACCGCCGAGCGAGAAGGGTTCGATCCGGCCATGCGGCTCCCACTCCGCCAGGCAGCGCCGGAGATCGGCCTCGACACCGGCAGCGGTCTGGTAGCGCTCCTCGACGGTCTTGGTGAGCAGCTTCATCACAATAGCCGAGAGCGGCCCGGGGACGCCCGCGACCCGCTCGTCGGGCGGCACCGGTTGCCGGGCGATATGGCAGTGCACCCACTCCATCGGATCGGCGGCGGTGAAGGGGAGCTGCCCCGTCAACATTTCGTAAAACGTGACGCCCAGGGCATAGAGATCACTGCGGGAGTCCACTGAGCGGTTCATCCTGCCGGTTTGTTCCGGCGCCATGTAGGCAAGCGTCCCGGCGATCACCTCCGGCGGCGCGGGGGCTTGGCGCTCGCGCGGCAGACGCGAGGCGATTCCGAACCCTGTCAGCCACACGCCGCTGCTTGCCGCATCCACCAGGATGTTTGCCGGCTTAATGTCCTTGTGAATTAAGCCTCGCATATGCATCTGACGGACCGCCCCCGCGAGAGGGATCGCGATGCGCAGGAAATGCGAAACCCCCAGTGGTCGGTCAAGGACCTGATCGAGCGGCGTACCGCCGGGATCTTCAAGCACCAGAGTCAAGCGGTCGTTGTAGCGCGTCAGCGCGACGGGTCGTGCCGCCCAGTCAGCGTCAAGTTCGGTCTTGAGTGCATACTCGTGCTCAAGCCGCTCGACGCAACCGGGCGACGTCTCTTCCACGGCAACGAGCAGGATCGGCGCCAGGCCGTTGCCGGAACCCTGGGAGAGAGCGATGTCTCCCTCCCTCAGCGGCGAGAACGCGTAGCTCAAGAGTTCCTTCACGAGGATCTCCCGCCGGGGCGACTTTCGTACCTTGATTAGGTTACATCAGCTTTGGCTCGTCAATCCAAAAAACAGGTCGACGCCATTCTATGGTTAGACTGTGATCAAGGCTGCGCCGGGAGGCACTTTTGGCACAATTTCCGTCTTGATTTTCGTGCTCGGCTCCCACACGATTATTTCGACAACGTCTTCAGATAGGAGATAACGTCCTGCCGATCTTTCTCGTCCGGCACGGAGTAAATCATCTTGGTGCCCTTGACGAACTTGCTGGGGCCCATTCGTTCAGGTTTGTTTCATCCCAGGTGACGTTCAGTCCCTTGACTGCCGAGGAATAGCTAAAGCCGGGTTCTGTTCCGCTCTTGCGGCCGAAGACGCCGGCCAACGACGGTCCGACTTTGTCTTCACCCGGCTTGGTCGAATGGCAGGGAGCGCAATGGGCGAAGATCTTTTCGCCGGCCGCGGCATCGCCCTCCGCGTGCGCCGCAAGGGGGACGGAAAGCGTCCCGGTGGACGCCAGCATCATCGAGCAGATAGCAACGCGGATCCTGGTGACGATGCGCATGTGCGACTCCTAGGATTCAGGCGTTTGCGTTGAGTTCTGTATCGACGCGGGGTTGGTCCTCGCAAATTGCATTGATCCTTGTTCCCAGGATGCCATGCTCCCGAACACGCCGTCGCGCCGGATGAGGCCGTGGTAAAGCGCGGCGCCGAAATGCGCGAGGAAGGTCGCGAACAGCAGGTAGGCGAGGATCGTATGGAGGTCGCGGAGCGAGGCATAGAGGGTCAAATCATGCGGCAAGATCGGCGGCAGCCGCAGCGGCCCATAGAACACGATCGGATAGCGCGCTGCGGACAGCATGCCCCAACCGACCAGCGGCATCATGAGCATGAGCGCATAGAGCACGATATGCGACGCCGTGGCGGCGAAGCGCTGGAGCGGTGAAACCGTGTCGGGCAAATCCGGCGGCGGATTGATGAAGCGGTTGACGATCCGCGCGACGCACAACACCAGGATCGCAATTCCGAGCGGCCGATGGATCGAGACCAGAAGGTCGTAACGTTGATCATGGGCGCCATCAGCCAGTGCAGAAGCCGGGACGCGGCCGCGAAGCGTGCCTGGGTGGTCATGACTTGCCTCCAGCTTGCACTTCCAGCGGCGTGATCGCGCTCGGCGGCTTTTCATGCTCCTCTTCGGACCGCAGCGTGAACGAGCGCGCATAGACCGCCGAGCGGGCGCTCAGCAACGGATCGTCGGATGGCTCAATGCCGGCTGGCAACACAAGAGGATCGTAGTTGACGGCAGTGCAGCGCCCGCTGTCTTCACTCGAGGCTCGATCGATGGTCACCGTGCCGGTGTCGATCTGCTGGCGGCCCTCTGGCCAGGGCTGCGTCGCGTCGTCGGTCGGGTCGTCGGCTTGCCCGATGGTCACAATCAGCCGCCATTGCCGTGGATGCTGCGCGATTTGGGCGATCAGGTCATCGAAGAGATAGTTCTCGTCTGCTGCCGGTGCTGGCTCTGCACTGTCAGCCGCGACGGGTTGCGCCGGCACTGCGGACCAACGAACCGGGACAGAGGCTCCGGCCGCGTCGATGAAGCGGAAAGCATTGAGGCTATTGAAGGTGGAGTTTGCAAAGCCGGACGTGACCTGGCGTTTCTTGATCAAGGCCAGTGCCTGCGCGGCTTCCGGATGAGCAGCTAGGAACGCTTTTATTTTCGCTGGCTCAGGCTTTCCGGTCGCCGGATCGGGGCTGAAGGCGACCAACTGCTCGTAGAAGCCGCGCGCCGAGTTTACCGGGAAAACCGGAATGTTGTTCATACCCGTGCGCCATTCCTCGCCGCCGGGCGGCAGGAAGCGCAGCGCCATGCTGCGCACGGTGTTGGGCGCATCCGGCTGAAACGGCATGCCGCCCGCGAGCGCGAAGCGGCCAACCACCGGGACGCGGCCGGGCTTGAAGACAAGGGCTTTCGATGCCACCGCTGCCTGCCCGTTGCTTTCGAACCAACCGGTGACGCAAACTCCCTTGGCGTGGTTGCGGCGGAAGCCGACGTGGGCGCCGTTGGCATCGCGGAAGGCTGACATCATCCGGTCCTGTGTCAGCCGCACTGGCGAGAGCCAGCCACCGGTGTAAGCGAATGCCCGGCCACGCTCAGCATTACCGCGCCGATCGCGCCCAGTCGGACGAGCAGTCCGGGATTGGCCGCTGTAACCGCTTTGAACCAGTGTGGTTTCATATCCGGGTGCATCCGGCGCTCGGCGAGTTGTTTACTCGATCGACTGGCTGGGTGGTGAGATCCACTAACTCGCAGGCTTCGGCGTAGAACCTGACACCCGCCAAACGGTGTTTCCAACATCGTCGGCGATGAGAAGTCCGCCGCTGCGATCGACGGCCAAGCCAACCGGCCGTCCCCGCGCGTGATTGTTCGCATCGAGGAAACCTGTGACGACGTCCTGTGCTGGGCCGCTGGGCTTTCCGCCGCTGAACGGTACAAAAACCACCTTGTAGCCGTTGAGCGGCGTTCGATTCCAGCTTCCGTGCTCGCCGACGAACGTACCGCCGCGATAGTTTGCGGGAAGCTCGGCGCCTGTGTACATCGCCAATCCCAATGGCGCGACGTGAGAGCTCAGCGCGTAATCCGGGACAATCGCCGAGGCCACCAGATCGGGCCGCTGCGGCATGATGCGCGGGTCCAGGTGTTGGCCGTAATAGCTGTAGGGCCAACCATAGAAGCCTCCGTCCTTTACCGAGGTCAGATAATCCGGAACCAGGTCGGGCCCGATCTCATCGCGTTCGTTGGCGATCGCCCAGAGCTTGCCGGTCTCAGGCTCCCATTGCAGGCCGGTGGGATTGCGTACCTCCCAAATCGCGGCTCGTTCATACTCGGCCCCGATTCCATTTTCGCCGATGTTGCTGTTCGATCCCACGCCGACATAGAGCTTCGAGCCGTCCTGACTGGCCAACAGGCTCTTCGTCCAGTGATGATCGATGGGTCCGCCAGGAAGATCGGTGAGCTTGGTGCCCGGGGCGGTGATGCTGGTTTGCCCATCCTGATACGGATAGCGCATGATCGCATCGGTGTTCGCGACGTAAAGATAGTGACCAATGAGAGCGACGCCGAAGGGCGAGTTGAGGTGGTCCAGAAATACGGTTCGCACCTCGGGCGTGCCGTCGCCATTGCTGCCGCGCAGCAGCGTGATGCGGTTTGCGTCCTTTGCCTTGGCGCCGGCGAACGACTGTACCCAGCCAGTAATGATGTCCTTGGGCCGGTAGATCGGCGCTTTCGGACCATTGCTCTCGACCACCAGCACGTCTCCATTGGGGAGGACGTAGAGGGAGCGCGGGTGTTGAAGGCCGGTCGCCAATGCGTGGACCTGTAATCCCTGCGCTGCCGCGGGGGTTTCATCGCTTCCCCATCCGACGACTTTTGCGATCCGCATCGGCGGCATCAGATACTGCTGCAGCGCGGGCAGCACGGGATTGGCGCCGATCTGCATTTTCGGATCGCCGGCATGATCGTCACAG
>WNFK01251725.1_pt1 | contig 11086 bp, 11 predicted proteins | sample 5400281 | NCBI WGS metagenome assembly WNFK01 (sample SAMN13153350, study PRJNA577476) | soil metagenome | isolation source: 20 cm soil on Douglas fir-dominated hillslope | place: USA:California | collected 2013-09-17
GTTGGATCATCGGGATTCGTCCACCGCTTCCTCGCCGATCGCGGGCCGGGGATTCATCACGTCACCTTCAAGGTGCCGAGCCTCGACGAGGCCTGCGCGCGGGCCGAGGCGGAGGGCTATGGCATCGTCGGCCGCGACGACTCGGATCCGGAATGGAAGGAAGCCTTCCTCCATCCCAAGCAGGCCCTCGGCATCGTGGTGCAGTTCGCCGAGCCCGGCCCGGCGGACGAAGCATCGAGCCCGCCTACTCCTCCCCCCGCGGTGGCGGCGCCGCCTCCGCCGGTGACGCTTCGAGGTCTGCGCATGCGCTGCCAGTCACGCGAGCGCGCGGTGACGCAGTGGAAAACCGTGCTGCAGGGAGAGATGACGGAAGGTCCCCGAGGCAGCCTGCTCTTCCGCTGGCCCGGCTCCTTCATGCGGGTGGCTGTCGAGATCGACCCTGTCCAGAACGAGGGCCCGCTCGCCATCGAGCTGCGAAGCCCGCGACGCCTCGCCCTGCCGCCGGGCGCGCATCCGGTGCTGGGCACCGTCTTCACCGCAGAGGAGGTCTGACATGGGAATCCTCGTCACGCCCGTCCAGGGAGACTTCGTCGCGCGCCTCACCGGGGTCGATCTGTCCCGGCCCCTCGACGAGGGCGACTTCGGCCAGGTGCGCGAAGCCTTCCACCGCTACGCGGTGGTGGTCTTTCCCGAGCAGGCGCTCACCGACGACGAGCAGATCGCCTTCAGCGAGCGCTTCGGCCCCCTCGAGGTGAGCCTTCGCAAGGACCGCCAGCGCCGCATCGACAACCCGCGCATCTCCGACATCTCGAACGTGGACGAGAAGGACCGCGTCTTCGACCCTGACGACGAGCGTGCCATCTACAATGCCGGCAATCGTCTTTGGCACAGCGACAGCTCCTTCAAGCGGGTGCCCGCCATGGCCTCGCTCCTCTCCGGGCGCGAGGTTCCTCCGGAAGGCGGGGAGACGGAGTACGCCGATCTGCGCGGAGCGTGGGACGCCCTGCCTGCCGATCGCCAGCGCGGGCTCCCGTCGCTGGTGGCCGAGCACAGCTTCGTCTACTCCCGGGGGCTCATCGGCTACGACCAGTTCACCGACGCGGAGCGGGCCGCGGTGCCCCCGGTGCCCCAGGCCGTGGTGCGGACGCATCCCGCGACGGGGCGGAAGTCGCTCTACCTGGGATCGCACGCCTCCCACATCCTCGGCCGCCCCGTCGAGGAAGGGCGCGCGCTCCTGCGGGAGCTGCTGGAGTTCGCCACCCAGCCGCAGTTCGTCTATCGCCACGTGTGGCGCCAGCACGACCTGGTGATGTGGGACAACCGCTGCGCGCTTCACCGCGGGCGCCCCTGGGACGAGCGGCGCTTTCGGCGGGTCATGCACCGCACGACGGTGGCCGGCGCGGGGCCGACGGCGGTGGACGGGCGGCCTATTCCTGTCGGGTAGGTCGAGCGCCCCCTCACCCTGCCCTCTCCCCCGTTGGGGGCGAGGGTTTAGAGACTAGACGGTCATGCCGCTGCCGCCGTCGAAGTTGATGGCGGTGCCCGTGATGTAGGTCGCCCGCTCCGAGACGAGGAAGGCGAAGAGGTCCGCGAATTCGGAGGCATGGGCCACCCGGCCGAGGGGCACGCGCTGCTTGGCCAGCTCCGCATAGTGGGCCTCCAGGTCGCCCTTGGCCCGGCGGGCGATCTGGGCGCTCCGCACCAGCCCGATGCAGATGGTGTTGACCCGCACGTTGTCGGGGGCGTACTCGTTGGCGAGCGACTTCGTGAGGTTGAGGCCGGCCGCGCGCGTCACCGTGGTGGGGAGCGATCGCGCGGGCGGCGTCTTGCCGCCCACCGTGGTGATGTTGACGATGCGCCCGCCCCCGCGCTTCTTCATGTGGGGAAGGACGAGGCGAGACATGCGCACCGCGCCCATCACCTTGAGCTCCCAGTCCGACTGCCAGGTCTCGTCGTCCACCTTCTCGAAGGCGGCGGCCGCCGAGGTGCCGGCATTGTTGAGGAGGATATCGACCCCTCCCCACTGGGCGACCACTGCGTTGACCAGCCCCTCGCAATCGGCGGCCCGGCTCACGTCGGCGGCGTAGGCGAGCACCTGGCCGTTGGTGGCCTTGCGGATCTCGTCCGCCGCCTGATCCAGCTTGTCTTTGCGCCGGGCGCAGATGGCCACCCGGGCCCCCTCGGCGGCGAGCTTCTCGGCGGCGGCGCGCCCGAGCCCTTCGCTCCCGCCGGTGATGATGGCGACTTTACCGTTCAGACCGAGATCGAGCATGGATGGATCCTCCTCGCGGGGTGAGTAGTCGGCGCGGTGGCGCCCGAGCCCGCATCCTAACACTTCGCGGGCGAGGGGGCTCGTTCACAGTCCTTTACACCTCGCACACACGCCGTTCACACCGCTCGATGATGCTCTCGATGGCGGCTCGCGGCCGGGGGTAGCCCCGCGACCGATCAGCCGCGCGGGAGGGTGATCATGCCCACGAGCATCAAGCGCAGGCTATTCCTGGTCATCAGCGTACTGGGCCGCGTGCAGGTCGGCCAGCAGGCCACGTTCACCGTGGACGCCTTCCCCGGACGGACCTTCAGCGGCGCCATCACCCAGGTCCGGAAGGCCGCCCAGATCCTCCAGAACGTCGTCACCTACGACGTCGTCGTCTCCGCGGCCAATCCAGACCTCAAGCTCCTTCCCGGCATGACCGCCAATATCAAGGTCGTCACCGATCAGCGGGACGGTGTCCTCCAGGTGCCCAACGCCGCGCTCCGGTTCCGTCCGCCCGGAGTGGAAGCCGACGCTCCGCGCAACCCATCCGAGCCGCCGCGCAGCCCTGGCGCTCCGACGGGAGAAGCCCGGCCAGGCGGCGATCGGCGGGGGCCGTCGGAGGGACGGCCGGGAGTCAACCGGACCGCCGCCGACGGCGCGCCCCGACGCGGAGGAGGCCAGCCGGGCCGCGTGTGGGTGCTGGGTGACGACGGCAAGCCACGCCCGGTGGCCGTGCAGCTCGGGATCAGCGACGGCACGCGCTCCGAAGTGCTCGCGGGACCGCTCACCGAGCAGACCCAGGTCATCATCAGCACGGGCGGACCGAGCGACAAGAACAGCCGGACGGGAAGCGAGCCGCGCCTGCGCTTCTGAGGCTAGGCGCCCATCTCCGCCGCGCGGATCGACTCCACGCGGATCTCCTCGGTGAGCCGCGCCTTGTAGGCGGAGAACTCGGGCGAGGTCTTGATCGTGTAGTGCCGCGGGTGCGGCAGCTCGATGGCAATATCGCTCTTGATCCGACCCGGACGCGCCGTCATCACGGCCACCCGGTTGGCCATGAAGATGGCCTCGTCGATGTCGTGGGTGACGAAGAGCACCGTCTTGCGGTCCGCCTCCCAGATGCCCAGCAGCAGCTCCTGCATGAGGGCGCGCGTCTGATTGTCGAGGGCGCCGAAGGGCTCGTCGAGGAGGAGGACCTTGGGATCGTTGGCGAGGGCCCGGGCGAGCGCGGTGCGCTGCTGCATGCCGCCCGACAGCATGCGCGGGTAGTGCCGCTCGAAGCCGCGCAGGCCCACGCGCTCGATGAAATGCGCGGCCACGCGGCGCCGCTCCTCGGCGCGCACGCCCTGCTCCCGCAGACCGAAGCCGATGTTTTCCTCGACGGTGAGCCACGGAAAGAGCGTGTAGGACTGGAACACCATGCCGCGGTCGGCTCCCGGCCCGGCCACCGGCTCGCCGTCGAGGAGGACGCGGCCCGTGGTCGGACGATCGAGGCCGGCGACCATGCGGAGCAGGGTGGACTTGCCGCAACCCGACGGGCCGAGGAGACACAGGAAGTCGCGGTCGGCCACCCGAAGCGAGGTGGGCTCGATGGCCCGGGTGGGCGGCCCGCCCCGCACACCCGGAAACGTCCGGCTCAGCTCCTCGATGGAGAGGGTGGGCACGCGCGACGGCTCAGGCGAGGCTCCAGGGGAACAGCCGGTGGTTCAGCGTCTTGAACACGTAGTCGGAGGCGAGGCCGATCACCCCGATCACCACGATGCCGAAGATGATCTGGCCCGTGTCGAGGAGAGCCTGGCTGTCCGTGATCATGTGCCCGATGCCGCTGGAGGCCCCGATGAGCTCGGCTACGATGACGTAGGTCCACGCCCAGCCGAGCACCAGGCGGAGCGTCTCCGCAATGTCGGGCGCGCTCGAGGGCAGGAGCACGCGGCGCACGATACCGCCCGCCCGCGCCCCCAGGGTATAGGCAGCCTCCACGAGGTCGCGCCGGGTCGAGCCCACGGTGACCGCCACCATGAGCACGATCTGGAAGAAGCAGCCGATGAAGATGACCAGCACCTTCTGCGCCTCGCCGATACCCGCCCACAGGATGAGGAGAGGAATGAATGCGGACGCGGGCAGATAGCGGGCGAAGGAGATGAAGGGCTCGAAGAACGCCTCCACCGGCTTGTAGGCGCCCATGAGCATGCCGAGGGGCACCCCGATCACCGCGGCGAGCGCGAAGCCGCCGAACACTCGCCAGATGGTGACGCCGATGTCCGCGTAGAAGCCGTGCACCGTGAGCAGGGTCCAGCCGGAGCCGACCATGGATATCGGGTCGGCGAGGAAGGTCCGGTTCACGAAGCCCCCGAGGGTGGCCGCACCCCAGACGAGGAAGAACAAGACGAAGAAGGCCACGCCGAGGGCGAGGCGGGCCGGGCGCGCGAGGGGGACGAGAGGCTTCAGCGCCCTCACTTGATGAAGCGCGTGTCGATGGTGGAGGCGACGTCGGGCACGCTCTTGATGATGCCGAGCTCGAGGAGGAGATCGGCCGCTTCCTTGCTGAAGGCCTGCATGTCCCCCGCGAAGAACTTGCGGTTCGCCTCCCGGTTCTGCCAGCGGAGATAGGACTGCGACTTCTCGAACTGCTCGCCCGACTGCTTCACCACCGCCCCCATGATGTCGAAGCTCTTCTTGGGCTCCTTGGCGATCATGTCCACCGCCTCGAAGTAGCTGTCCACCATGGCCTGGACGAGCTTGGGATTCTCCGCGATGAACTTGGGCGTGCAGCCGAAGGTGTCCATCACCATGGGATAGTCGAGGGTAGTCGCGATGATCTTGCCCGCCCCAGGCTTCTCGCGCACCGTGGACAGATACGGCTCGTAGGTCATGGCCGCGTCGTTCTGGCCGGCGATGAAGGCCTGGGCGGCCGCCGCGGGCTCGAGGGTGGCCACCTTCACGTCCTTGACGGAGAGGCCGTTCTTCTTGAGCATCCACGCCAGGGTGAAGTAGGGCGCGGTGCCGGGAGCGGAGGCGGCCACCGTCTTCCCCTTGAGGTCGGCGATCTTGGCGATGTTGTTGCGCACCACCATGCCGTCCGCGCCGTAGGACTTGTCGAGCTGGAGCACCTGCTTGGTCGCCACTCCGTTCGCGTTCCACACGATCCACGTCTCCACCGTGGTGGCCGCGCACTGCACGTCGCCCGACGCGATGGCGAGGTGCCGGTCCTTCTGGGGAATGAACTTGATGGTCACGTCGACCCCGTTCTTCTTGAAGATCCCTGCCTTCTCCGCGAGGGAGAGGGGGGCGAAGCCCGTCCATCCGCTCATGGCCACGGTGACCTTGGGCAGATCCTGGGCGGGGACGGGTCCGGCGAAGGCCAGAGCGAGGACTCCCGCGACCAACGCGGTGACGTAGCGCATGCGCATTCCTCCTGGAACAGCTCGTGGCCTGAACGATTCGTGGGCACCCCGACGAGCGGCCGCTCCGGCGCTCAGAGAATACTACAGGGCACGCCGTCCAGGCGCGGGCCCTTCAGCCCTCGTACACGCGCCTGAGCTCGCCCTCCGCCCAGCGAGCGGCGTCCTCGCCGGTCGCAGGTGATGCTGCGTCGTGACGGATGGATTACTTCATCCTCGCGAACACGACATCGAAGTTTCGTCCCTCGACGGCCTGGTAGTACACGCCGTAGAGCTCGTCGCGCTTGAAATCATACGTCAACGTGTAGGTGCTCCCCGGGTAATTCGGCGCGCGGAGCTCCACGAAGACCCGCACCGTCGCGCCGTCCCGGGTCGCCTGGGCTTTGCTGACATTGATGGGCCGCGGATTGAGGTAGGCGGCATCCATGGTGCCGTCGGGGCGCACCTTGCGGATGTCGAGGACGTAGCCCCCGTCGGCCCGGCGCCAGCGACCTTCGAGCTTCTCGAAGCCCTGGTCGGCAGCGAAGGCGACCGCGACCGTGGACAGCAACGCGAGCACCAGCGCCACGAGAGACCGTTGCCTGTTCGAACGCGAAGACATGAGCTCTCCTTCTCTCTGGATATCGCGGGCTCTGGATTTTACGGGCACCGCTCAGCCTGACGAGGCGAGCTGTCGCTTGATTCCCTCCAGGAGCTGGCGGGCCCGCGGGTCGGCGGGAGACATGGCCACCAGCTGCTCCGCGAAGGGCAGCGCGCGCTTCCACTGTTGTCGCTGCACGTAGAAGGCGGCCAGCGCGTAGACGATGTCGCCATCTCCCGGGTCGAGCTGGAGCGCCTGCAGAAGCGAGGCCTCGGCCTCGCGGTCGCGGCTCAGCCGATCGAGGGCGAGGGCGAGGTTGTAGCGCACGCGGGCCCGTCGGGGCATGAGGCGCGCGGCGGTGGCGAGGGCGTCGGCGGCCTCGGCGAGTCGCTTGTCCTCGGCGAGGAGAAGGCCAAGCGAGTAGTAGAGCTCGCCCTCGTTGGGCGTGCGCTTGAGCCCCTCGCGCAGCACCCGCTCCGCTTCCGCGTTTCGTCCCACCGCGTTGTAGAGAGCGACCAGGTTGGCCCGCGCCGGACCGAAGTACGGGTCCATGCGCAGTGACGTCAGGTACTCGGCTTCCGCGAGATCGCGCTTGCCCTGGCTCGCGTAGAGCACAGCCAGATTGAGATGACTCGCCGGCATGTCGGCCATGGCGTTCTGCGCCTCGACGAACTCGGCGACGGCCACGTCGAAGGCCGCGCGCTGCTCCCCGTCGAAGCGGTCCGCGGGCACGGAGGCGAGGACACGCGCCGCCTCGATGCGCACCGCGCGCAGCTTGTCCCTGAGAAGGGGCGCTACCGCGTGGACGCGCTCGGTCGGAGGGGCGCCCTCGAGGGCGGCCACCGCGGCGACACGCACCGCGGGGTCCACGTCCCCCAGGGCAGCGATGAGGGCGTCGGTGCCCTGGGATCCATAGCCTCGGAGCAGGCCGAGGGCGGTGGCGCGAACGATAGCGGGGATGTCCCGATCACCGGCCACGGCCGCGATGGCGGGGGCCGCGTCACGGGCTCCCGCCCGCCCCGCCGCCACCGCGAGGGGCCACTCAAGTCCCTTCGGCCGCTCCGGGCCATACCATTTCACGATGGTGGCGGCCGCCCATTCAGGCGTGCGATCGCGGTGGCAGCCCGTGCAGGCGTTCGGCGTCCCGATCTTGACGGAGAGATCGGGGCGGGGCGGGCGCAGGGTGTGGTCCCGCCGGGCGTCGACGATCATGTAGTCCCGGGTGGGCATGTGGCAGCTGACGCACTGAGCGCCGGGCGAGCCGGCCTTGTGGAAGTAATGGACGGGCGCGTCGTAGACCTTGTGGGCGAGAGTGGGAAAGCGGGGATTCGCCTCGGGCCGGTGACACTGGGTGCACACCGCGTTGCCCTCGGCCTTGATCTTGCCGCTATGCGGGTTGTGGCAGTCGCTGCAGCGCACCCCGCGCTGATACATCTTGCTCTGGCGGAAGGAGCCGTACTCGTACACCTCGTCGAGCTGCTGCCCGTCCGCGTGGTAGAGGCCGGCACGGAGCGCCTCGGGCCGGAACGTGTCGTAGAGGGGGCGGCCCGGATGCTCGCCGGCCGCGATGCGGGACCGGCGCGAGTGGCAGGAGGCGCACGCGTCCACCTCGTAGCGCGAGTCGTGGCTCTTGAAGCCCACCACGAGGCCGGTGGCCGCGCCACGTCCTCCCCCGCGGGCCCAGGTGACGTGGTCGCTGCCGGGGCCGTGGCAGGACTGGCAGCCCACGTTGATCTCCTTCCAAACGCTCCGATAAGTGTCCGCGGCCGCGTCATAACCCTTCTGGAAATCCGTGGTGTGGCACTCCGCGCACATCAGGTTCGCGTTCTGGAAGCGCCCCGTCCAGTGCAACGGATCATCCGGGGCGATCTTCTCCCCCGGGTACAGCGAGAACCAGCGCTTCTTGCCCACGTCCCACGCGATGGTCAGGCTCTGGAGACGCCCTCCGGGAAACTCGACGAAGTACTGCTGGAGGGGGGCGACCCCGAAGGTGTACTTGATCTCGAAGTCCGCCTGTTTGCCGTCTCCGCCTTCGGTGTGGACGAAGAACTTCCCGTCGCGCGAGAAGAAGCGCGAGGCGACGCCGTAGTGGCTGAAGGTGGTGCCACGGAAATCGCCGAGCACGGTGTCGGGGGTGGCGGGCTGCATCGCCCGCTGGTGATGCGATCCCTGCCAATCGCGAGATTCCTTGCCATGACACTCCGCGCACGAGCCGTCGCCCACATAGGCGACCGCCTTGCCTTCCCCGCGCGGATACGGCGATGGAGGCACGAGCAGCTTCCATCCCACGGGAACGGCCACCGCGAGCAGCACCATCGCGACGAGGCCCGCCCACAGGAGCCGCCGGCGTCGCGGGGGCGGCGGCGGTGGTGGCTTCGCTCTTCGATGGGACGCGGGACTCAGGCCGGGCGCTCTTCTTCGACGAAGCGCAGGAGAGCGAGGGCCAGCGCGATGACCACGGGGCCGAGGACGATGCCGATGGCGCCAAAGGTGGCGAGACCGCCCATGAGTCCGAGGAGCACGGGCAGGGTGGAGATCTGGGCGCGGCCGGTGACCACGAGGGGGCGGACGATGTTGTCGACAAGCGACACGACCACCATGCCCCAGAAGGCGAGGAAGGCGGCGGCGCCCACACGCCCCTCCACCACGAGCATGATGGCGGCGGGGACCCACACGAGGGACGAGCCGACCAGCGGCACGAGGGCGGCCAGCGAGGCGAGCACGCCGAAGACCACGGGCGAGGACAGTCCCGTGAAGGCGAAGCTCAGACCCACCAGCGTCCCCTGCACCAGCGCGGTGAGGAGCGTGCCCAGGGCCACCGCGCGGGTCACCGCGGAGATCTGACCGACGAGATCAGCCTTGCGGTCGGGACTCATGGGGATGAGGCGCACCGCTCGCGCCGTCGCTTCCCTGCCGTCGCGCAGGAAGAAGAAGAGCAGAAACAAGGTGAGGCCCACTTCCACCACCACGCCCAGCACACCCGCGAAGAACGCGCCGCTGGAGTCGAGAAGGAGGGTGAGGAGCGACCGCCCGCCGTCGAAGGCCCAGCCGCGAATCCGCTCGGGCGGCACGGGCACGAATCTGGCCAGCCATTCGAAGAGATGGTCGAGAGCGGGCACCTGCAGGAGATCACTCGGCTGATGGATGCGATAGTGCTCGGCGAGCCGCTCGAGAAGCCTGAGGAGCTCGGTAGCCTGGCCGGCAAAGATCATCGCGGTGACCACGGCGGGAACGAGGATGAAGAGCGCTCCGGCCAGGGTCAGGAGGAACGCGGCGAGCCCCGGACGCCCGCCGAGCTTCTGCGGATACTGAAGAGAGCCAGAGCGAGCAGGCTCCCCGCCACCACTCCGAACACGCGCGCATAGAAGCGGCCTTCCCCGCCTTCCACCATAGCGGGCTACTTGAGCTTGATCTCGATCCCCTCGCCGGCCAGGGTGAGCTTGACGCCTGTCTGCGTGCTCGACAGCTCCATCACCACGCCGTTCTCGTTCTTGAGGGCAACCACAGACATGCCGCCGCCCACGGCCGCTCCGGCCTGGGCCGCCGCGTAGGTGCCGGAGAAATCTTCGACCTTGTTGAGGTGGTAGACCTTGCCGCGGGCGCTGACCTTGGAGACGCCCAGGTCGATAACGCTGAGCCCTTTCACGGAGAAGGTGTAGGTCTTGCCCTTGTAGTTGAGCTTGCCGTCACCCCAGCTCACACCCACGCCGATGGCGACCGACTTGCTCTCCATGCTCACGGTGCCCGATGGCTTTTCATCTGCGGCCATGGCCATTCCACTCACGCACACGAGCGCCGCTATCACCATCCCGACCCATGCTCGCCTCATCGCACTCTCCTTTTCGTTCCAGCATTCGCCGCCGTCCAGAAAATTTTCGGGAGCGGCTGGAGTGTAACACGGGGCGCGGTATAGTCCCCTCCATGACCACCTTCCCGCTCGCCCTCGACGGCATCCGTGTCATCGATCTCTCGCGTGTCATCGCCGGCCCATGGTGCGGGGCCCTCCTCGCCGATCTCGGCGCCGACGTCATCAAGGTCGAGGACCCCGGCGGGGGCGACGAGTCGCGCACGTGGCCGCCCCACAAGGACGGCGAGGCCGCCGCCTATCTCCTCTTCAACCGCAACAAGCGCGGCATGCAGCTCGATCTCAAGGCGGCGGAGGCGGTGGAGGTGGTGAAGGTGCTCGTGAGCTCGGCCGACGTGCTCGTGGAGAATTTCCGCACGGGAACGATGGAGAGCTTCGGCCTCGGTTATGAGACGCTGGCCGCCATCAACCCGCGACTGATCTACTGCTCCGTCTCCGCCTTCGGGCGCACCGGCCCCCGCAAGGACTCCCCGGGCTACGAAGCGCTCATGCAGGCCTTCTCCGGCATCATGTCCATCACCGGCGAGCCGGGAGGCCAGCCCGTGCGCGCCGGCGTGTCCTTTCTCGATCTCTCCACGGGCATGCTGTGCGCGCTCGGTGTGTGCGCGGCGGTCATCCAGCGCGAGAAGACCGGCCTCGGCCAGCGCGTGGACGGCTCGCTCCTCGAGACGGCGGTGAGCCTCCTCGCCTTCCACGCCGAGGGTTATCTCCTCACCGGGGCCATCCCCAAGGCTCTCGGCTCCGGGCATCCCTCGCTCTCGCCCTATCGCAACTTCAAGTGCAAGGACGGGCAGTGGATCTTCATCGCCGCCGCCAACGACCGCTTCTGGCAGAAGCTGGCGGGAGCCCTCGAGCTGGGCGATCTCGCCACCGACCCGCGCTTCGCCGTGAATCAGCAGCGGGTGAAGAATCGCGTCGAGCTGGAAGCCCTCCTCGAGCGCGTCATCGGGGAGCGGGAGCGCGAGCCGCTCCTCAAACTGCTC
>WNFK01257897.1_pt1 | contig 11086 bp, 11 predicted proteins | sample 5400281 | NCBI WGS metagenome assembly WNFK01 (sample SAMN13153350, study PRJNA577476) | soil metagenome | isolation source: 20 cm soil on Douglas fir-dominated hillslope | place: USA:California | collected 2013-09-17
CGCGCCAGCGCTCGACCGGCACCTGTACAAACAGCTGCGCCAGTCCCTGCACGGCGTCGAGTTCGCGCACCACGAAGCGCGGCTGGGCATCGACGCCCTCCGCCGCCAGCAGCACCTCCCAGGTGAAGCCCGGCGCGAGCTGCTCGAGCTCCACGCGCGTGCGCGGATTGTAGGTGAGATCGCGCTCGCGACGCCTGGCGGCAGGCCAGTGCAGTTTCGCGATCCGCGTCTCGAGGTCGAGTATCGACTGGGCATCCGCGGCGACGTCGCGCTCGCCGGCCAGCCCCAGCAGGCGCGCGATGTGCGCCGCGTACTGGACACGCAGTGCCGCGTACACCGCGTCGTCCTTCAGGTAGTAGTCGCGGTCGGGCATGCCGAGTCCGCTCTGTGAGATCGAGACCACGTAGTGGTCGGGGTCCTTCTGGTCGGTGGTGATGGCAACGCGCACCGGCAAGCGAAGACCCAGGTCCGGGCGGCCCATGAGCCGCGTCAGATCCTTGTGGGTATGCGCGGCGGCGATCGCATCCAGCCCGGCCTGCGCCGGCGCCAGCCCGGCGCGCTCGATCGCCGCGGTGTCCAGGTAGGCGCGATAGTAGTCACCGACCTTCTGCGCGCTGCTGCCGTCCGGCGCCTGCGCGGGCAGCGCCTCGACGATCCCGCGCACCTGCTGCTGGGAGCGCTCGTCGAGCTCGTCAAAGGAACCCCAGCGGGTGCGGTCGGGTGGAATCTGATGGGCGTCGATCCACAGACCGTCGGCATAGCGGTAGAAATCGTCTCCGGGCCTCACGCTGGTGTCGCGGGCGGTGAGATCCAGGCCCCACGCGCCGATCTGCGCGGGTGCGGTCGCGGCCGGCGCCAGCGCCCGCGGTGGCGAGTGCGAGCAGCCGGCCAGCACAACGGCTGCGGCCAGCGTGACCCGGCGCGGTGACATCAGTGGCGCCACGCCGCAATCGCGAACAACAGCCAACCGCTGATCCAGGCGAGCCCGCCCAGGGGCGTGAGCAAGCCGAGTGCGCGCGGGGCACCGAAGCTCAAGGCATAGAGGCTCCCCGAGAACAGGACCACCCCGGCCACGATGAGCGCCGCCGCAGCGCGCAGCGGGCCAACATCGAGGCTGCGCAGTGCCAGACCGACGCCGATGAGGCCGAGGGCCTGAAAAAAGTGATACCGCACCGCCGTGTCCCACAGCTGCAGCCGCTCGGGTGTCAGCTGACCCTTCAGTGCGTGGGCGCCGAAGGCGCCGCAGGCAGTGGCGAGCGCCAGCAACAGGCCCGCGATGGCGAGCGTGCGGCTGCTAGTCACCGTGCGTGCCGAGAAACGGCTTGATCAGATCGAGCGGCAGGGGAAAGACGATGATCTGGGTCCGCTCGTGCGAGATGTCCGCGAGTGTCTGCAGGTAGCGCAGCTGCAGGGCGCTCGGCTGGCGCGCCAGGGCCTGCGCCGCTTCGGCCAGCTTGGCTGCCGCCTGGGCCTCGCCTTCGGCGTGGATGATTTTCGCGCGCCGGGTGCGCTCGGCTTCGGCCTGCTTCGCCATGGCGCGAATCATGCTTTCGTCGAGGTCGACATCCTTGATCTCGACGGTCGAGACCTTGATGCCCCAGGCCTCGGTGGCCTGGTCGAGGATGCGCTGCAGGTCGACGTTGAGCTTGTCGCGTTGCGCGAGCAGATCGTCCATCTCGTGCTGGCCCACCACCGAGCGCAGCGTCGTCTGCGCGACCTGGCTGGTGGCATCGAAGGCGTTCGCCACCTGGATGATGGCCTTGCCGGCATCGACGACGCGGAAATAGACCACCGCGTTCACCTTGACGGACACGTTGTCGCGCGTGATCACATCCTGTTTGGGTACGTTGAGGACGATGACCCGCAGGTCCACCCGGCGCGTCCTCTGTATGCCGGGCCAGATGAGTACCACCCCGGGACCCTTGATGCCGGTGAAGCGCCCCAGGGTGAACACCACGACACGCTCGTATTCGTTCAGCACGTTGAAGGCGCTGAACACCAGCACGACGGTGAGTATGGCAATGGCGATCACGAACGACATGAGTGTCTCCAGAGGTCTTGAGCGGCGTTCACTGCGGCTCGACCCACAATGTTAGACCTTCCACCCTGACGATGCGCGCCGGGTCGCCGGCGTGCAGCGCGGCGTCGCTGCGGGCGTTCCACAGCTCCCCGCCGTAGCGCACCCTGCCCTTGCCGGCGAAGTCCGCGACCACTTCGGCCGACTCGCCGATCATGGCCTGCGTCCCGGTGGCGACCGGACGGCGCATGGAGCGGGTCGCGAGGTACACGATGCCCGCGATCATGAGCCCGCCCATGGTGGCGAACGCGCCGATCAGCGGCCGGCCCACATTCATGCCCGGCACGTCCGTATCGAAGAGAATGAGCGAGCCGACGACGAATGCAATCAGACCCCCTACCCCGAGCGAACCGTAGGTCGGAAAGAAAAACTCCGAGATGATCATGGCGGTGCCGAGCACCACCAGCGCCAGCCCCGCGTAGTTCACCGACAGGATCTGGAACGCGAACAGCGCGATCAGCAGGCAGACCGAGCCGGCCACACCCGGCAGTACCGCGCCGGGATTGTACCCCTCGAGCAGCAGACCCCAGATGCCGATCAGCATCAGTCCGTACGCGACCGTGGGGTTGGTGATGACCGCCAGCAGCTGTGTGCGCCAGTCGGGCATCATGCGCACCACGGTAAGGCCGGCGGTCGCAAGCTTCACGGTGCGATTGCCGATGCGCACCTCGCGCCCGTCGATGCGGGCCAGTAGCTCCGGCAGGTCACGGGCGATGACGTCGATGACCTTCTGTTGCAGCGCAGCCGTGGCCGACAGGCTGGCGGCGCCGCGCACCGCCTGCTCGGCCCAGTCGACATTGCGGCCGCGCTCCTCGGCCAGGCCGCGGATGTAGGCCACCGCGTCATTGACAACCTTGCGCTCCATCGCGCTCCCCGGCAGGTTGGGCGGCACCGCGCCGCCGCCAGGAGCGGGCGGACCGGCTGCGGGGGCTTTGTCATTCCTGTCCTGCACCGGGTTAGCCCCCGGCGTGGGTGCGGGCGGTGAGCCGGGCTCGGGCTCACCGCCGATGGAGACCGGCGTCGCGGCCCCCAGGTTGGTCGCCGGCGCCATCGCCGCAACATGGCTCGCGTAAAGAATGTAGGTCCCGGCGCTTGCCGCGCGCGCACCGGGAGGACTGACGTAACTCACCACCGGAACCGGCGAGGCCAGGATTGCGCGGATGATGTCGCGCATCGCGCTGTCGAGTCCCCCGGGGGTGTCGAGTTCCAGCACCACCAGGCGGCTGCCGTTCGCGTGCGCCGACTCGATGCCGTGCACCACGTAGCGCGAGGTTGCAGGCCCGATCGGTCCGTTGATCTCGAGTACGGCGGCCGTCCCCGCGCCTGAGTCGGCGGCGGGCGGCGCGGCCGCGGCAACAGCGGGCGCGGTCCGCAGCGCCAGTGTCGCCAACAGCACGAGCGCGGCGCGCCAGGAGTGCGCCGTGTTGCCCACGAGGGTCTTCATCACGCTCACCCTACTCTTGCGCCGACCGCATCCGCAATCGCGTACCTGTGCGGCGCTGCCCGTGCCGCTCCCTTAGCCTTACGCCGGGGCCATCAGGAGGGTTGCGGGCCCCGCCGGACGCGCCGCCCGCGCAGCGGCGGCAGTCCGGTGTGCTGCGTGCGGAACGGTCGGACAGGCGCGTCGCGCCGGGCTGCCGGGGTCGCAGCGGTGCCCGATGGCTGGTACGCGGGCACCAGCTGGTGGCGGCCGTTGCCAATGAGATCCGCGCGTCCCATGCGCCGCAGCGCCTCGCGCAGCATCGGCCAGTTGTTGGCGTCGTGATAGCGCAGGAACGCCTTGTGGAGCCGGCGCACTTTCAGACCCTTCGGTGTCAGCACCTCTTCGCTGCTGCGCGTGATGCGTCTGAGCGGGTTCTTGCCCGAGTGATACATGGCGGTTGCGGTCGCCATGGGTCCGGGCAGGAACGCCTGCACCTGATCGGCGCGCAAGCCGTTCGTCTTCAGCCACAGCGCGAGCTCCAGCATGTCCTGGTCACTGGTACCCGGATGGGCCGCTATGAAGTAAGGAATGAGGTACTGCTCCTTGCCCGCCTGCTTCGAGTAGCGGTCGAACAGGTCCTTGAAGCGGTCGTAGGCGGCAACCCCGGGCTTCATCATCTTCGACAACGGCCCCTCGGCGAGCGCTTCGGGTGCGATCTTCAGGTACCCGCCGGTGTGGTGTTGGGCGAGCTCCTTCACGTACTCGGGAGACTCGATCGCCAGGTCATAGCGCACGCCCGAGGCGATCAGCACCTTCTTGATGCCCGGGAGCGCGCGCGCGCGGCGGTAGAGGCGGATGAGCGGCGCGTGATCGGTGTCGAGATTGGGGCAGATGCCCGGGGACACGCACCAGGGCCGGCGGCAGGCGCTCTCGATCTCGCGGCTCTTGCAGGCGAGCCGGTACATGTTGGCGGTCGGTCCGCCGAGATCGGAGATGACGCCGGTGAAGCCCGGCACCTTGTCACGCACCTCCTCAATCTCGCGCAGCACGGAATCTTCCGAGCGGCTCTGGATGATGCGGCCCTCGTGCTCGGTGATGGAGCAGAAGGTGCAGCCGCCGAAGCAGCCGCGCTGGATCGCGACCGAGAAGCGGATCATTTTGTAGGCGGGAATGTTCGCCTTGCCGTAGCGAGGGTGCGGCGCGCGGCGGTAGGGGCGCTCGTACACCCAGTCCATTTCGCCGCTGGTGAGCGGAATGGGCGGCGGGTTCAGCCACACCTCGGTGTCGCCGTGGCGCTGCACCAGGGCGCGCGCATTACCCGGGTTCGACTCCAGGTGCAGGATGCGAGAGGCGTGCGCATACAACACCGGATCCGCGGCGACCGCCTCCCAGGCGGGCATACGGATCACGCTGCGCTCGCGATCGGCGTTCTTCACGCGGCGCACGAAGCGCACGATTTTCTCGCCGCCCGGCGCGGCTGGCGCACCCGCGCACCGCGCGTTGGGCGCGTCCGGCGCGGCAGCTCCCGTGGCCTCCATCGCATACGGGTCGACCGGAGTGTTCAGCGGCCCGGGCGCATCCAGGTGGGTGGAATCGATCTCGATCCAGTCCGCGGGTGTGCCGCGGCGCGCGAACACCGTACCGCGCAGGTCGGTGATGTCGCCAATCGATTCACCGCCGGCGAGGCGGTGGGCGAGTTCGCAGATCTGCCGCTCGCCGTTGCCGTACACCAGCAGGTCCGCCTTGGCATCCAGGAGCACCGAGCGGCGCACCTTCTCCGACCAATAATCGAAATGCGCAATGCGGCGCAGCGACGCCTCAATGCCGCCGATGATGATCGGTACATCGCGGAACGCCTCGCGCGCGCGCTGCGCGTACACGATCACCGAGCGGTCCGGCCGCCGGCCGCCTGCACCGCCGGGGGTATACGCGTCGTCGCTGCGCACGCGGCGATCGGCGGTGTAGCGGTTGACCATCGAATCCATGTTGCCGGCGGTAATGCCGAAGAACAGGTTCGGCGGCCCGAGGGCGGCAAACGCGTCCGCGCTGTGCCAGTCGGGCTGCGCGATGATGCCGACCCGGAAGCCCTGCGCCTCGAGCACCCGCCCTATGATGGCCATGCCGAAGCTCGGGTGATCGACGTAGGCGTCGCCGGTGACGATGATGACGTCGCAGCTGTCCCAGCCGAGGATGTCCATCTCGGCGCGCGACATGGGCAGGAACGGTGCGGTGCCGAAGCGCTCGGCCCAGTGCTTGCGATAGCCGGCGATGTCGCGTGCGGTTTGCATGGAACTGGGAATTAGAACAGAACCGGCCCGCCAGCGTCATTTCCTGCGCGCCCCCGCCCCAGGCGCAGCCTCGGGCGTGGCGGTGCGCCGCACACCCCTGGCTTGATGGTACCTTGGTAACTTGGTACCATTAATCCATGAAAGAAATCACCCGCACGCAGACCGGGGTGCGCCTCGAGAGCCGCCTGCTCAAGGTGCTCAAGGCGCTCGCGACCGAGCTCGATCTGTCGCTCGGCGACCTGCTCGAGGGCATCGTCCTGCACGCCTTCGAAGGCAAGGCGCCGTTCTCGGCGGCCACGGTGAAAAAGATCCGCGCGCTGAAAGCGGTCTACGGCCTCGACCTCACCGCCCGGGACTCTCACCAGCTGCGCGAGGCCGGCGCGAATGCACCCTGACTGTCCCGAGCTCGAGCGCTTCGTGCGTGGCGAGATCGATACGTCCGCGTTTCCGCATCGCGAGCACGTGCGCATGGCGTTCGAGATGCTGCGGCGGCATGACTTCGCCGAGACCGTGTGGCATTTCTCGCGGACCCTGCGGGCGATGGCGGCGAAGGCCGGCAAGCCGCAGGCCTTCAATCAGACCGTGACGATCGCGTTCCTGTCCCTAATCGCCGAACGCATGGAGCGAGACGGCGCGCCGGACTTCGCGGCGTTCGTGCGCGCTCATCCCGAGATGCTCGACAAGAGCGCCCTCTCGCGCTGGTACCGCCCCGATCAGCTCTCCACCGAGATCGCCCGGCGCACGTTCGTTCTGCCCGCGCCGCCGCCATGAGCGCGGCGCGGATACTGGCCGCCTACCGCGCAGCGTTCGTGGCGCTGTCCGGCAGGCCGGCCTTGACAACGCCCGCGGGGGGTACAGGGAGCGGCTTTGCGCAGTTCGAGCGCCGGTGAGGGTGCAGCGCCCTCAGTAGAGCAGCGCCGCCTGACGCTCGCTGCGCCATGCGGCCTCGTCCGCGCCCGCCAGCGCGTCCAGGTCGGCGGGAGTCGCGGCCGGGTCGTCCACCCAGCGTCGCAGCAGGTCGCCGCCGCTGATCACGTCGATGGCGAGGCGCCCGTGCTCGTACTCGTAAGGGAAATCCCGCCACAGCGGATAGTCGGGTCGCAGACGCCGCAGCGCCTTGAACGCGAGCGCGAACAGCCGCCATGGCCGGAACGCCTCGTGGTCGTAGTAAGCGGCGTCCTCGACGTGAACCTGGAATCCCGCGCACAGCTTGCCGGCGTGCTTGTGGAACATGGGCTCAAACCAACAGGGACGCAGCCGGCAACCACGCAGCCACGCCGGCGCCAGCGCCCGCATCTGCGCCAGCAGCGTCGCGACATCCAGATCCGGGGCGCCCAGCAGCTCCAGCGGCCGCGTCGTGCCGCGGCCCTCGGACAGCGTCGTGCCTTCCACCATCACCGAGCCGGGATAACAGCGCGCCATCCACAGGTTCGGAGCGTTGGGACTCGGGTTCACCCAGGTGCGCTCGCGCACCGGCCAGCCGTGCCCGGGTGGGGCCTGCGGCTGCCAGCCCTGCATCGGCACCACCTGACAGTCGACGTCGAGGCGCAGCGACGCGACGAACCAGCGTGCCAGCTCCCCCATGGTGAGCCCATGGCGCATCGGCAGTGCGCCGGCGCCGACAAAGCTCTCCCAGCCCGGCCGCAGTGTCAGCCCTTCCACCGGTCGCCCGACGGGATTGGGCCGGTCGAGCACCCACACCGCCTGGTGCCTCCTGGCAGCCTCCTCGAGCACGTAACGCAGCGTGGTGATGAAGGTATAGATCCGGCAGCCCAGATCCTGCAGATCGATCAGCAGCACATCAAAGCTGTCCATCATGGCCGCGGTCGGGCGCCGCACCGTGCCGTAGAGGCTGAAGACCGGGATGCGGTGCACCGGATCGAGGTAGTCCGGCGACTCGATCATGTTGTCCTGCTTGTCGCCACGCAGGCCGTGCTGCGGGCCGAGCGCCGCGGCGAGCTGCACATCGCCTGATGCCGCCAGTGCGTCGAGGGAATGCCTCAGGTCGTGCGTCACCGAGGCGGGATGCGCGAGCAGCGCCACGCGCCGTCCGGCGAGCGGCTTGCGCAAGGCCGCTTCGTCGATGAGGCGGTCGATACCAAACTTCATGGGAGACGCAGCTCCATGGTGAAGCCGTCCGCGTGGTGGAAATCGGGTTTGCCCGGCGGATGCTCCAGCGACCAGTAGGACAGCCCGCCCCGATAGTCTTCGATGACCGCCGCGAGCGCGAGGCGCAGCGCAGGCGCGTCGCACAGCGCCGTGAGTCCGTCGAGGTGTACGGTCGCCGTCAGCTCGAGCTGATCGGAAGATCGGCGCACCTGCAGGCCCGGTGCTTGCGTGAGGTTCGCCGGCGCCATGCCGTCGCGGTAATCCGTGAACTGATACGCCGCCCAGTCGAGCTGCGGTGAGAAGTTGAATTCGTAGTAGCCCGCAGCACCCTGCGCGGCGATGAATACCTCGAAACAGGTGTGCTGCCACAAGCCATCAGCGCGGTGACCGGCACCTGCGCTGGACACACGCACGCGTCCAACATCCCCGTGCAGCGAGTAGTTGCACACCAGCGTAGTGGCGCTCGCCAGGCGCACCTCGACGGCGACGCCGGACACCGGGTGACGCGGCGTGTCAGGATGGGCGACAAGCACCGTCCAATGCGCATCGTTGGGCTTCATGGCGGGCGGTGCTTCAGGCCTGGAGCCACGGCAGCAGCGCGCTCGTCACCTCGCGCGGCCGTTCGAGAGCGGACAAGTGTCCGCAGTGCGGCACGCTCACGAGTCGCGCCGCGGCAATGCCTTGCGCCATCTCGGCGGCGTGCTCGGGCGGGGTGAGCTCATCGTCCTCCCCCACGAGCACCAGGGTCGGCACGTGGATGCTGCTGAGCGTCGGACGTGAGTCGATGCGCCCCATGACGGCGGTCTGCTGCCGCAGGAAAGCTCCGCTACCGACGTCTTCGGCCATCAGCCGGTTGAGCGCGCGCAGTCCGGCGTCAGCGCGCCGCGAGACGTGCACGGCACGCACGAATTGCGCCTCCACCACCTCCTCGAGACGCCCGCTCGAGGCGAGCGACATCTGCGCGCGGCGCGCGGCGCTCTGCTCGGGCGTGTCCGGTCGGGCGGTGGTGTCGAGCAGCGCCAGCTTCACGACCCGCTCGGGCGCCTGGCGCAGGATCTCGAAGCCAATGTAACCTCCCATCGACAAACCCACGAGCGCGAAACGCTGCGGCGCGCCGGCCAGGATGCGGCGCGCGATCGCCGGCATGCTGTCATCGCGGGTGTGGTCGGCGACCGTCACCGCACCGGTGCGCCACAGCGCCGGAATCTGCTCCGCGTACAGGCGCGCCGAGGCGAGCAGGCCCGGGATCAACACGGCGGCAAGAGGCTCGGTCACGGGCATGAGCGTAACATGCAGCCATGAGACGCCGCATCGCGCCGGCGCTGCTTGCTCTGGGCCCGCTGCTCGCGCTCGCGGCGCCGCCGCCCACATCTACGACGTCGCTCGACGCCGACGCGGCTGCGCGCTTCGCGGCGCTGGCGCTCAAGTGCCTGCACCAGGAGTATCCCAACCATATCTCGCATACCCTCGGCGGGGAGGCGGACGTGCGTGCGCCGCGCGCACTGACGCCGGCGTTTTACGGCTGCTACGACTGGCACTCCGCTGTGCACGGCCATTGGCTGCTGGTGCGGCTGATGCGTCTGTTCCCCGCCGCGCCGTTCGCTTCTGCGGCGCGCGCCGAAGTTTCACGCAGCCTCACTGCGCCCAACATCTCCGCCGAAGTCGCCTACCTGCGCGGCGAGGGCCGCGCATCCTTCGAGCGCCCCTACGGGCTCGCGTGGCTGCTGCAGCTGGCGGCGGAGCTGCGCGGCTGGGATGACCCGGATGCGCGGCGCTGGTCGGCGGCAGTGCAGCCGCTCGAGTCAGAGGCGGCGGCGCGGCTGAAGAGCTGGCTGCCGAAGCTTCACTACCCGATCCGCATCGGTGAGCACGACCAGACCGCTTTTTCGTTCGGGCTCATGTGGGACTGGGCGGGTGCGGCCGGGGACGATGAGATGCGCGCGCTGCTCGGGCATGCCGCGCAGCGCTTTTACCTGCGCGACCGCAACTGTCCGCTCGCCTACGAGCCTTCGGGGGAGGATTTCCTGTCGCCGTGTCTGGCGGAGGCGGACTTCATGCGTCGCGCGCTCGGACGCGGCGCGTTCGCCCGTTGGTTGTCGGGATTTCTTGCGCACATACCGGCCGGCGCCGCGGCGGCCGGCCGCGCGCCGTGGCTGTCGCCGGGCGTGGTCACCGACCGCGCCGATCCCAAGCTCGCGCACATCGATGGGCTGAACCTCAGCCGCGCCTGGATGCTCGAGGGCATCGCGTACGGTCTGCCGGCGCATGATGCGCGCGTTGCCGCGCTGCTCGCCGCCGCTGCGCGCCACGCCGATGCGGCGCTGCCCGCCGTCACGGGCGAGCACTACGAGGGCGGCCATTGGCTGGGCACGTTCGCGGTATATCTGACCAGCGCAGCGGATCTGCACCGTTGAGCGGCTCGTCGCCGCCGCCGCCGGCTCACCTCAGCTGAGCGCCTGGCGCAGCTCCGCGATCAGGTCCTCGACATCCTCCACGCCCACCGACAGCCGGATGAGCCCGTCGCTGATCCCCAAGGACTCGCGCGTCGCTGCGGGGAGTGAAGAGTGCGTCATGATCCCCGGATGCTCGATGAGGCTTTCGACGCCGCCGAGACTCTCCGCCAGCGCGAACAGGCGGCAGCGCTCGAGCGTCCGCCGCGCGCTCTCGAGGCCCCCGCGCACTACTACCGTGACGATACCGCCGAATCCACCGGCCATCTGAGCCTTGGCGAGCGAGTGCTGCGGATGACTCGCCAGCCCCGGGTAGTACACGCGCTCGACTTCGGGGTGTTGTTCGAGGAACTGCGCGATGGCGAGCGCATTGGCACAGTGTCGCTCCATGCGCAGCGCCAGGGTCTTGATGCCCCGCAGGGTCAGGAACGCATCGAACGGGCCCGGCACGCCGCCGACTGCGTTCTGAAGATACGCGATCCGCTCGGCAAGCTCCGGGTCCCGCACGATCGCCGCGCCACCGATGGCGTCTGAATGTCCGTTGAGGTACTTGGTGGTCGAGTGCACGACGATGTCGAACCCATGCTCGAGCGGGCGCTGAATGAAAGGTGTCGCGAAGGTGTTGTCGCAGACCGCCAGCAGCCGGTGCCGGCGCGCGAGCGCTGCGACGGCGCTCAGGTCCACCAGCTTCAGCAGCGGGTTGGTCGGGGTCTCCACCCACACCAGCCGCGTGTCAGGA
>WNFK01154165.1_pt1 | contig 11084 bp, 5 predicted proteins | sample 5400281 | NCBI WGS metagenome assembly WNFK01 (sample SAMN13153350, study PRJNA577476) | soil metagenome | isolation source: 20 cm soil on Douglas fir-dominated hillslope | place: USA:California | collected 2013-09-17
GGCCTCGAGGAAACCATCAAAGTCACCGGTGAAACGCCGGTGGTGGACGTTCAGAGCACACGCCAGGAACGCGTGCTCGGTCGCGACATTCTCGATGCCCTGCCGAATTCGGCCAATCGAACATCGCTGGCCGTGCTCATCCCGAGCGTGGACTTCCGGCGTCAGGACGTCGGAGGTGCGGGCTCCAAGCAGGTCACGGGCAACCCGACGGCGCATGGGGCGAGGTCGGAGGACGCGGGCACCACGTTGAACGGCATCACGCTGGCGTCGTTTGGAACGGGCGCGGCGACGTCCACGCTCTACCTCAACCCGATGGGCCTCCAGGAAATCACGATCAATTCCGGCTCGAACGACGCGTCGCTCAACGCCGGCGGCGTTCGCACGAATTACACGCTGCGCGAGGGCGGGAATCAGTTCCATGGAGTGGTGTTCGGCGCCTACGCCCCTGGCGGGCTGCAGAGCAACAATCTGACCCAGGACCTGATCAATCGCGGCCTTGCCGCGCCGAACAAGATCAAGGCGAACTACGACATCAACCCGGCGTTCGGCGGTCCGATCCTGCACGACAGGGTCTGGTTCTTCGGTGCGGCCCGCTACAACGTGACGCAGGACTACGTCGCGGGACTGTTCTGGAACAAGAACGCGAATAACCCGAACGCGTGGACCTACGACCCCGATACGAGCCGCCGGGTGTGGAATGACCAGAAGCAGCCGGATACGCAGCTCCGTATGAGCTGGCAGGCGACGCCGCGCCAGAAGGTCGGCTTCACCGTCTACAACACGACGTATTGCTTCTGTCCGACCGACGCCTCCGCGACGCTCTCGTGGGAAGCGGGCACGCGGCAAAGCTACCCGGTCCAGCGCCTGATCGCCGGCGACTACACGTTGCCCATGACGGCGCGGCTCCTGATCGAAGGCAACGGGCAGTTCTTCGACTCGCAAAGCAACCGCGTGCCGTGGGACAGCCTGGCGCAGGGGATGGTTCCGGTGCAGGAGCAGAACACCGGCATGAAATACCGGTCTCCAGATTCATTCCGAGTGCAGACGCAGAGGGTCTACACCTTCCGCGGTGCGCTGTCGTACGTGACCGGTGCGCACGCGGTGAAGTTCGGCGGCTCGAACCGGGCGGGCCACCTCAATCAGACCGAATACGACTTCTCGCCGGTGAGCTATCGTCTGCGCAACGGCGTGCCCAACCGGATCACGCAGCGCGCGCTCGGGTTCTGGCAGGCGAACGTGAAATTCGATCTCGGCCTCTACGCCCAGGATCGATGGACCCACAAGAACCTGACGCTCAACTATGGAGTGCGGCTCGATTACTTCAATTACAACTACCCCGAGCAGCACATCGGTCCCACCGCGCTTGCTCCGTCGAGGAACATCACGTTCCCGGCCCAGCCCGGCATCGGGACGATGCGCGACCTCTCGCCGAAATTCAGCGCCGCATATGACTTGCGCGGCGACGGTAAGACCGCGCTCAAGGTGAGCCTGAATCGCTACGTCATCGCCATGGGGCCTGACGTCAGCTTCATCCAGCTCGCCAACCCGGCGCGCAATCTGGTCACCAGCGCCACCAGGACCTGGACCGACGGCAGCGCCGGCAACCAACGCGATTACGTTCCTCAGTGCGACCTCCAGAATGTGAAGGCGAACGGTGAATGCGGTGACCTGTCGAACGCCAACTTCGGCACCGTGGTCACCAACCTGACCTACGACGCGAAGACGCTGACGGGGTACGGCAAGCGCAACTTCAACTGGGAATTCGGAACCGGGATCCAGCGGGAGTTGCTGCCGCGCATGTCCCTCACCGCCAACTATTTCCATCGCTGGTACGGGAACTTCACCATCGTCGATGATCTCGCGGTGGGGCCGCAGGACTTCGACCCGTTCACGTTCACCGCGCCAAAGGATTCGCGGTTGCCGGACGGCGGCGGGTATCCCGTTCAGGGCTTCGACATCAAGCCGGCGAAGTTCGGCGTGCCGGCGCAGCCGTTCGTGACGCTCTCGCGCAAGTACGGAAAACAGCGGGACTACTGGGATGGCGGTGACGTCAGTCTGAACGCCCGGCCGCGCAACGGTTTGTTCTTTCAGGGAGGTTTCAGCACAGGCCGGCGTGTCGAAGACAATTGCGACATCGCTACCAAGGTGGACAATCCGAGCACGCTGTATTGCCACCGCTCCGAGCCGCTCTACACCTTGGTCAAGGGATACGGTTCCTACACGATTCCGAAGGTCGATGTGGTGTTCAGCGCAACGTATCAAACAAAGCCGGGCCCGATCCGGACGGCCGTCTACACGGCGAGCAATGCCGAGATCGCACCGAGCCTCGCCCGCAACCTGGCGGCGGGTGCCGCGTCGACCGTCGACATCCAGCTCGTGTCGCCTGGAGCCTATCTTCAGCAGGACAACGCCGGGTTAGGGTCGCTGCACGGCGACCGGATCCATCAGGTCGACATGCGCGTGTCGAAGCTCCTGCACTTCGGCGGCACGAAAGCGCGGGCGAACCTCGATATCTACAACGCACTCAATTCGAGCGCCGTCCTCTCGGAGAACACGACCTATACGGACTGGCTGAGACCGACGGAGATCCTGATCGCCCGCTTTTTCAAGTTCAGCGTGCAGTTCGACTTCTGATGGACCAACGGGACCTGGAGGAGAATGACGGTGCAAACAATCGGCAGAGTTGGGACGGCGGTGGCGTTCGTGTTAGTGCTTCCGGTCATCGCGTTCGCGCAGGCGACCATCAGCGGCGTGGTCAGGGATGCCTCGGGCGCCGTGCTTCCGGGCGTCACCGTCGAAGCGTCCAGTCCCGCACTCATTGAGAAGATCCGCACAGCCGTCACCGACGGCACCGGCCAGTACGCGATCCAGGACCTCCGGCCCGGGATCTACTCCCTGAAGTTCACGCTCACCGGTTTCTCGACGGTGGAGCGCGACGGCGTCGAGTTGTCCGGCACCTTCACTGCCCGCATCAATGCCGACATGCGCGTGGGGGGGCTCGAAGAGACGATCAAGGTCACAGGCGAGACCCCGGTCGTTGACGTGCAGAGCACGCAGCAGGAACGGGTGCTGAATCGCGAGGTCCTCGATGCGCTGCCAAACGCCGGGCTGCGAACCGCGCTTGGCGTGCTGATTCCGAGCGTCGACTTCCGCCGCCAGGATGTCGGCGGCGCGGGCGTGCGGGCGGTGACCGGCAACATGGTGGCGCACGGCGCGAGATCCGAAGATGCCGGGACGACCTTGAACGGGATGTCGATTGCCTCGTTCGGCACCGGCGCGGCGACGGCGACGATCTTCATGAACCCGATGGGGATTCAGGAAATGACCATCAGTACGGGTTCAAACGACGCCGAGTTGCACGCGGGCGGCGTGCGCACCAACTACACCCTGCGCGAAGGCGGCAACACGTTCCATGGCGTCGTCTTCGGGGCCTTTGCGCCGGGCAAGCTGCAGAGCGACAACCTGACCTCGTCGCTCGTCGCCCGCGGGCTGAGCGAGCCGAACAAGATCAAGGCGAACTGGGACATCAACCCGGCGTTCGGCGGCCCGATCCTGCGCGACAAGGTCTGGTTCTTCGGCGCCGCGCGCTACAACGTGAACTCCGACTACGTCGCGGGCCTTTTCTGGAACGCGAACACCAACAACCCCAACGCGTGGACCTACGAGCCCGACAGGACTCGCCGCGTGTGGAACGAGCAGAAGCAGCCGGACGAGCAGGTGCGCGTCAGCTGGCAGGCGACGCCGCGCAACAAGCTGGGCGGCACCTACTACAACACCAGCTACTGCTTCTGCCCGACCGACGCCTCGCTGACGCTGTCGTGGGAAGCGGGTCAGCGCGCCGAGTACCCGTTCCAGCGGCTCGTCACGGGCGATTGGACGCTGCCGGCTACCAGCCGGATGCTCATTGAAGCCAACGGCCTGATCTACAAGTCGCAGAGCAACCGAATACCCTGGAGCGGGCTGGCGCAGGGAATGGTGCCCGTACAGGAGCAGAACAGCGGCATGCGATATCGCGCGGCCGAGTCGTATCGCGTCCAGGACCAGAGCGTCTATAACATCAGCGGCGCGTTCTCGTACGTCACCGGAGCGCATGCCATCAAGATTGGAGGCTCCAACAAGTTCGGCAATCTCGGTCAGCGCGAATACGACCTGTCGCCCGTCAGCTATCGTCTGCGGAGCGGCGTGCCGAATCGCATCACGGAACGGGCCCTCGGGGAATGGAGGGCCAATGTCGATGCCGACCTCGGGATCTTCGCGCAGGATCGCTGGACGCGCGGCAAGCTGACGCTGAACTACGGAGCCCGCTACGACTACTTCACGAGCAGCTATCCCGAGCAGCGCATCGGGCCGACCACGCTCGCGCCGAACCGGAACATCACCTTCCCGGCGCAGCCCGGGCTGGGCGCGCTTCACGATCTCTCGCCGCGGCTCGGGGCCGCCTACGATCTGTTCGGCGACGGAAAGACCGCGGTGAAGGTGAGTGTCAACCGCTATGTGCTCGCGATGGGGCCGGATGTGAGCTTCATCCAGCTCGCCAACCCCTCGCGCAACCTCGTCACCAGTGCCACGCGGACGTGGGCCGACGCCAACCGCAACTACGTGCCCGAGTGCGATCTGCTGAATGTCCGCTCGAACGGCGAATGCGGCGCGCTCTCGAACGAAAACTTCGGCACCGTGGTGACCAACCTCACGTACGACAAGGACATGTTGACCGGGTGGGGGAAGCGCAATTTCAACTGGGAGTTCTCCGGCGGCATCCAGCGGGAGTTGCTGCCGGGCGTATCCGCGGACTTCACCTACTTCCGCCGCTCGTACGGCAACTTCGTCCTCGTCGATGATCTCGCGGTTGGTCCGGGCGACTTCGATCCGTACTCCATTACGGCGCCGAAGGATTCACGACTGCCGGACGGCGGCGGCTACTCCGTGCCTGGATACGACATCAAGCCGGCGAAATTCGGCGTGCCGGCGCAGCCGTTCGTGACGCTCTCGCGTAAATACGGCAAGCAGCAGGACTACTGGGACGGCTTCGACGCCACCGTGAACGCGCGGCCGCGTCCCGGACTGTTCTTCCAGGGAGGCCTGAGCACGGGGCGGCGCGTGGAAGACAACTGCGACATCGTCACGAAGGTGGACAATCCCAGCACGTTGTACTGCCATCGCGTCGAGCCCATGCTCACGATGGTCAAGGGATACGGCTCGTACACGATTCCGCGGGTCGACGTGCAGTTCAGCGCGACCTACCAGACCAAACCGGGTCCACTGATCCTGGCGATCTATACGGCGACCAACGCCGAAGTGGCGCCGAGCCTCGGCCGCAGCCTGGCGGGCGCCGCACCGAGCGTGGACGTTCAGCTTGTCGGGCCAGGCCCGTACACCACCACGAACGGCGGCGCAGGCCCGCTGCACGGAGAACGGCTCCACCAGGTCGACCTGCGGGCCTCGAAGCTCCTGCACTTCGGCGGTACCCGCGCGCGCGCGAACATGGATATCTACAACGCGCTCAACTCGAGCGCGGTGCTGGTGCAGAACGATGCGTTCGGTGACTGGCAGCGGCCGACGGAGATCCTGATCGCCCGCTTCGTCAAGTTCAGCGTGCAGTTTGATTTCTGAGGGGGCACCGGTACAAGTGGAAAAGTTTAAAAGTGGAAAAGTTGAAAAGTGGAAAAGTTGAAAAGTAAGTTCTAAGTGCGCCGTCGTACTTCGAAACTTACTTCTTCCACTTTTCCACTTCTCCACTTGCCGGAACGGCTGCTACCGCGCGTCGATCCCTGACGGCCTGGCCAGCGTGTCGCGATACTGGATCGCCTCCGACGGGAGGCAGAGCGACTCGGAGAACTCCTGCGCCTTCATCCAGTAGAAGTTCGCCCGCATCCAGGTCCACGGCTTCGTGTAGTACTTCGGATCGTCCACCGTGACGGTCAGCTGCAGGTTGTACTGATCGGGGCGCGTGTAACGCTCCGTGATGTGCGCCGAGGAGCTCCGCGGATGCCCCGCTTCATCCAGCCACGGCCGTTCATCCACGCCCGTCGTATCGATGACGAGCGTGTTGTCGTTCTCCCAGTGGCCCACTGAATAGCCGTAGTATCTGGATTCGGGTGCACCCCTGACGTCAACGGCCTTGGGAAGGGCGCGGCCGTCCATGAAGATTTCGCGCCACACCCGCTGCTGCTCGTGCGCGATGAGGATCCGGTTCGGCGCCGACCCGAACAGCATGCCTCCGCGGCTGGTGATCGCCTGCGCGAGCAGGTTGCGCGGAAATCCGAGCGGATCGCAGGTGATGAAGGGATCGTTCGACTCGGGCGCGGCTCCCGGCGCGCCGAAGCCCGTCGCGGGGCCGTACGGCTTGCGCAGCGTGAATTGCGCCTCGCCGGCCGGCGTCATCGGCGGCAAGGGATCGGGTTTGTTGTTCTGCGGCCCGACCCACGCTCCCGACAGGTCGCGCCTGGGAGCCGGTCCCGGCGGATCCGGCATCTTCGGCACGCCCTCGGAAATGAACCCTTCGCCGGTGATGCGCTGGCGGCCCTGCGCGGCGAGATCGTGAACGCCTGCCACGACGAGCACGGCCAGCACCGCGGCCATTGCAGCCACGATAGTGTTGCGCATATGTGTCGATCCTCGTTACGCCCAGCTGAACCCCTGTTTGCCAATCGGAATGGATCGAATCCGCTTGCCCGTCGCCGCGAAGATGGCGTTGGTAATCGCCGGGATGATCGGCGGCAGCGCCGGCTCGCCGAGGCCGGTTGGGGCATTGTTCGTCTTCAGGAAGTGGACCTCGATGTCCCTGGGCGCCTGGTTCATCCGCACCAGCCGGTGATCGTTGAACGTGGACTGCTGCGCGCGGCCGTTGACAAACGTCGTCTCCTGCGCCATCACGGCGCCCATGCCGTCGATGACCGAGCCCTGCACCTGGTGCACCGCGTTCAGCGGGTTGATGACCTCGCTGCCGATGTCGGCGGCGACCCACACCTTGTTCACCTTCACGCGGTTCTGCGCGTCCACGGTGACTTCGGCGACCTCCGCGAAGTAGCCGAGGTGCGCGTAGAGGAACGCGACGCCCATGCCGGTGCCCTTCGGCAGCTGGCGCTTGCCCCAGCCGGACTTCTCGGCTGCGAGCTTCAGCACGCCCTTGGCGCGATCGGCGTTGAACGCATCGCGTGTGTTCGGCAGGAGCTTCCGGGGCGTGTCGAGCAGCGCCAGCCGGAAGTCGATCGGATCCTTGCCTGATGCCACCGCGAGCTCGTCGATGAATCCCTGGTAGACGAACGTCGTGCCGTTGGTCCCCGGCGCGCGCAGCGGACCGGTGGGAATGCCCATGCCGGTGTTCGGTGCGAACTTCTCGCCCTCGCCGAACGCGACATAGTGCTGGTTCCACGCGACGATGCGGCCCGACGCGTCGAGGCCGGCCTTGAAGAAGTGATAGCCCGCGGGCCGATAGAAGTCGTGGGTCAGGTCGTCCTGGCGCGACCACAGGAGCTTGATCGGCGTGCCGTTCATCTCGCGCGCGATCCACGCGGCTTCGGCCATGTAGTCGTTCAGGATGCGGCGCCCGAAGCCGCCGCCCATCCGAACGAAGTGCACGGTGATGTCGCTATCCGACATGCCGAGCGACTGCGCGATGACCTGCCGGCCCTCGCGCGGCGTCTGCGAGCCGACCCACACTTCGAGCTTCCCGTTCACGAAATGCGCGGTGCAGTTCTGCGGCTCGAGCGGCGCGTGCGCGAGGAACGGATAGTAGTACGCCGCTTCAACCGTCTTCGCGGCGCCGGCGAGCGCGCGCGCCGCGTCGCCGTCGTTATAGAGCTTGATCGCCGGCGGCTGCTGTGAGAGCTCCTGCGCGCGCCTGTTGAAACCCTCGGTGCTGTTGGCCGCGGTCGGCCCTTCGTTCCAGGTGACCTTCAGCTTCGCGCGCGCCTGCTGCGCGTGCCACCACGTGTCGGCGACGATCGCGACGCCGCCGTGCAGGCTCACGCCGATGCAGCACGCGGGGTACGTGTAGGTCAGGTCCGGCCCGCCGGGCACGACGAAGGCGTTCCTGACGCCGGGAAGCTTCTTGATCTCGTCGATGTTCGCGGTCGCGACCTTGCCGCCGGGCACGGGGCACTTCTCGTAGGCCGCGTAGAGCATCCCCGGAAGCTTCGTGTCGATCGCGTAGAGCGGCTCGCCGCGCACGATCTTCGGCACATCCTGGTTGCGCGCGGACGTGCCGATTACCTTGTAGTCCTTCGCATCCTTGACTTTGACGGTCTTGAGGTCCGGCGTCGCGAGCGCGGCGGCCTTCGACGCCAGCTCGCCGTAGCCGAGCGTCCGATTCGATGCGGCATGACGCACGCGGCCCGACGCAGTCGTGCACTCCGGCGGCTGGACGCCCCACGTCTGCGCGGCGGCGGCGACCAGCATCTGGCGCGCCGCGGCGCCGCACTGCCGCAGCGGCTCCCAGTTGATCGGCGTCGCGGTGCTGCCGCCGGTGCGCTGGATGCCGAAGCTCTGTTCGTCGAGCGGCGCGTTCTCGATCGTGACGTCCTTCCAATCGACGTCGAGCTCGTCCGCGATGATCATCGGCAGGTGGACCTTCGCGCCCTGGCCGCCCTCCGGGTTCTTGCCGAGAATCGTGACCTTGCCGTCCGGGCTGATCTTGAGAAACGCCCACGGCTTGTAGTTCGCGCCGCCTGCGGGCGCGCGGCTGCCTTCCTGGCCGAGCACGTCGGCAGGATCGACGTAGATGGCGATCATCATGCCGCCGCCGGCGAGGGCGGTGGCGCGGAGGAACGAACGGCGGTCCATCATCGAATCACCTCCGCCGTCGTCGCGGTGGCATTGTTGCCGGCCGCGCGGTGAATCGCTTCGCGGATGCGCGTATAGGTGGCGCAGCGACAGAGGTTGCCGCTCATCGCGAGATCGATGTCCGCATCGGTCGGCCGCGAATTGCGCCGCAGCAGCGCCGCCGCGGACATGATTTGCCCCGCCTGGCAGTAGCCGCACTGCGGCACGTCGAGCTCCTCCCACGCGCGCTGCAGCGGATGCGAGCCGTCGGCCGAGAGTCCCTCGAGCGTCGTGATCGCGCCGCCTGCCGCTGCCGACACCGGCGTCTGGCAGGATCGGACGGCGTTGCCGCGCAGGTGCACGGTGCAGGCGCCGCACTGGCCGAGACCGCAGCCGAACTTGGTGGCGCGCAGGTCGAGCACGTCGCGCAGTACCCAGAGGAGCGGCATATCGGCCGGAACATCAACCGTGACCGATTTCCCGTTGACGTTGAGCGTGAAAGGCATGGCTGATCCTAAGGCAATCGTTCGTGTTCCGCCCGGAGAAAAAACGCCCCTTCAGTGACCACGGCATCACCCGGCTCGAGGCCGCTGGAGATCGCGACCTCGTTGCCCATGGCGTCACCAATCGTCACATCCCGCTGTACGAAACGGCCCGGCGCCGTCGAGACGTACACGACCGACTGGGTGCCAACGGTCTGCACGGCGCCCTTCGGCACCAACATCCCGAAGCGCAGGCGATTGCCGGCGTTCGGCACCTCGGCGCGAAGCTTGGCCGTTCTCGTCTCCGGCTGCACCTGCGGGTCGATGTAGTCCACGCGGCCGCGCAGATCCGTTCCCGGGTACGCGGGCGACGTGATCGAGACGGGACTGCCGACGCCGACGCCGGCGAAATCGCGCTCGTAGAGATCGGCAATGACCCACACGGTGGACAAGTCGGTGACCGTGAACAGCGCGGTGGCGAGATCGATGTTCATCCCGGGGTTCGCGTTGCGCTTCGTGACGATCCCTGCAATCGGCGACTTCACGTCGAACGTGGTGATCACGTCGGCGGGGGAGGCGAGACGCTGCGCGCGTTCTTCGGGAATGCCGAGCAGCACGAGACGCGCGCGCGCGGTCTCGAGCGCGCGATCCATTTCGGTCGCTTCGGCCGTCATCTTCTCCAGCTCCTGGCGACTCGCCGCGCCAATCGCGTAGAGGCGCTGCGAGCGGGTGAGCGCGAGCCCGTGCGCATCGCGTGCGGCCTTCGCCGCGATGAACGTGGTCTGGGCATCGGCGAGCTCGGGACTGTACACGGTCGCAAGGACCTCGTTCAGCATCACGCGCTGCCCGAGCTCCGCGCGGACCTGCGTGACACGGCCGGACACGAGCGACGTGACGTCCACGTTCTTGTACGCGTTTGGCTGGACGACGCCGGGGAGGTGGAGGCGAGTCGATCCGGTGGCTTTGACCGCGGCGGCGGTCTTGATGCCCGCGCGGGCGGTCATGTCGGCGGTGAGGGAGATCTCTAGGGACCGGGGATCGGGGATCGGGGATCGGGGGTTCGAGGTTCCAGGGTTCGAGGTTCCGGGGCTCGACGTCGCCGCACTTCCCATGTTCATCGATGCGTGGTCTGTGTTTTTCTGATCCCCGATCCCCGATCCCTGATCCCTACCCAAATCCTCACGCGAGCAGCCGACGACTGCGCCTCCTATCGCCAGGGTGAGGACGACAGCGAGCGCAGCGTTCATCGAGTCTCCCCGCGAGCGCGCCGCAGCACCACCCGCGCGTCGTAGGCACGCGACAGGACCGACGTATACGCCGCTTCGACGTCGAGGTACCGGCGCTGTTCCGCGAGCAGATCCGTCAGCGGCGTGCGTCCGAGATCGTAGGCCTCGAGCTGCACCTCCACATTCTGGCGCGCGAGTTCGCGGATGCTCGTGGCATACAACTCCACGGCGCGCTGCGCTTCGCGATCGCGGACGACGGCCGCGTCGAACTCGGCCTGCGCGGCAAGCTGGCGCGCGGCCAGCACCTCCTGCTCCCCGCTGCGTTCGGCTTCCGCCAACGCCACGGCACCCTGGTTCCGGTTGCGGAGCGGCAGCAGCAGGCTGGCGCCAATCTCGACGCTGTGGAAGCGGCCCTGCACCGGCACGAGGCGGCCGGCGCTGTCGAAGCCGCGCTGCGAGAAGCCGTAGCCCTCGCGGCCATAGTTGGCGACCAGCGACATGTCCGGGCGGCCCTCGCGGCGCGCCTGCTCGATTTTCGCGTCCGCCAGCGCCACACGCGCGGTCGCTTCGCGGACGTCGGGGCGCATCGCGAGCGACGATAGGGCAAGTGGAGCGG
>WNFK01174256.1_pt1 | contig 11080 bp, 11 predicted proteins | sample 5400281 | NCBI WGS metagenome assembly WNFK01 (sample SAMN13153350, study PRJNA577476) | soil metagenome | isolation source: 20 cm soil on Douglas fir-dominated hillslope | place: USA:California | collected 2013-09-17
CCCTACACGGGCGGCCAGACCGACAACGGCTTCGAAGGCTTCCGCTTCGTCGGCTACCAGATCTACGAGTCCCTGATCGCGTGGGACCTGACTCGGGGCGACCGGCTGGCCCCGCTCGTGCCCGGGCTCGCCGAGTCCTGGGACGTCCGCAAGGACGCGCCCACCAAGTGGGTGTTCAAGCTCCGGAAGGGCGTGACGTTCCACGACGGCAGCCCCTTCAACGCGGACGCGGTGGTCTTCTCGTTCGAGTCGATCAAGAAGAAGGACGCCCCGCACTTCGACGCCTACGGGTCCGGGCAGGTCAGCTTCCGGCTCGCCTCGATCATCGGGGTCACCAAGGTTGACGACCACACCGTGGAGTTCGAGACGAACAAGCCGACCAGCTTCGTGCCGTACCAGCTCTGCTACATGCTCATCGTGTCCCCGGCCCAGTGGCAGAAAGTCAAGGACTGGCGCAAGTTCGCCGAACAGCCGTCGGGTACCGGGCCCTTCAAGGTCACCAAGTTCGTGCCCCGCGAGCGGCTCGAGCTGGAGGCGAACAAGACCTACTGGGACGCCAAGCGTCGGCCCAAGATCGACAAGCTCGTGCTCCTGCCCATGCCGGAGCCGACCACGCGGCTGGCCGCCCTGCGCAGCGGCCAGGTCGACTGGATCGAGGTGCCGCCGCCCGACGCCATTCCCCAGCTCAAGGGCGGCGGCTTCACCATCGCCCTCAACAGCTATCCCCACAACTGGACGCACACCCTCAGACTCGACAAGGAGCCCTGGAGCAACAAGCTCGTCCGCAAGGCCGCGAACTATGCCATCGACCGCGTCGGCATCTGCAAGAATCTCCTGAACGACACCTGCATTCCCGCCACCGGCGTCGTGTACAAGGGCCACCCGTGGTTCGGCAAGCCGAAGGAGATCTACGATTACAACCCAGCCAAGGCCAAGGAGCTGCTGCGTCAGGCCGGGTTCGACGCGGGCAAGCATCCGGCCAAGGCGGTGCACCTGATCTCGACCTCGGGGTCCGGCCAGATGCTGCCCCTCGCCATGAACGAGCTCATCCAGAAGAATCTCAAGGACGTGGGCATCGACGTCGACCTCCAGCCCGTGGAGTGGAACACACTGCTCACGCGCTGGCGGGCGGGCTTCAAGACGCCGGACAACGAGGGCCTCAACGCCTGGAACATCTCGTGGAACTTCCTCGAGCCGTGGAGCGGCTTCGGCCGGTTCTTCCACAGCAAGGCGGTCGTGCCCGTCGCCGTCAACACGATGCCCTACATCAATCCCGAGGCGGACAAGCTCATCGACGAGGCGGAGCGGACCTTCGACCCCGCCAAGCAGAACGAGCTTCTCGCGCGGTTGCACGAGATCATAGTGGACGACGCCCCATGGATCTTCGTGGTGCACGACCAGAATCCGCGCGCCCTGTCTCCCAAGGTGAAGGGCTTCGTGCAGCCGCAGAGCTGGTTCGTCGATCTGACCGCGGTCACGGTGAGGTAGCGCCGCCTCGTGTGGGTCTACGTCGGCCGGCGTCTCCTGCTCGCGATCCCCACGCTCCTCGGGGCAAGCATCATCGTCTTCGCGATGGTGCATTTGGCTCCGGGCGATCCGATCGCGGCGGTGATGCCGGCCGAGTCCAGCAAGGCGGAGATCGAGGCGACCAAGCGCGCCTACGGCTTCGACAAGCCGCTGCCCGCGCAATATCTCGTCTGGCTCGGCCGTGTGGCCCAGGGTGATCTGGGCAAGTCCATCGCCACCAGGCGCCCCGTCGTCCTCGACGTGCGTGACGCCCTCGCCAACAGCCTCGTGCTGGCGCTGTCGTCCTCCCTACTCGCCTTCGTGCTCGGGGTGGGGTTGGGGCTCCTCGCCGCTTTTCGGCAGGGGCGAGTGCTCGACAAGGTGGCGAGCGGCATGGCGGTGGTCGGGGTGTCGGTGCCGCACTACTGGGCGGCGATCATCCTCATCATCGTCTTCTCCGTGCAGCTCAACTGGCTTCCGGCCATGGGCGCCGCGAACGATCCTGGAATAGTCGAGTACCTGCGACACATCGCGCTGCCCACGGTGGCCCTCGCCCTCATTCCCCTCGGTGTCATCACCCGGGTGGTGCGGTCGGCGGCCCTCGACATCCTGAACCAGGAGTTCGTGCTGGCCCTGCGCGCGAAAGGCCTGGCCTCGCGGCGAGTGTTCACCCACGTGGTCAAGAACTCCGCTCCGCAGATCCTCACCGTGCTCGGGCTCCAGTTCGGCTTCCAGCTGGGCGGCTCCGTCCTCGTGGAGTCCGTTTTCTCGTGGCCGGGGACCGGCTACCTGTTGAACCTCGCCATCTTCCAGCGGGACATCCCGGTGCTGCAGGGCGTGATCCTCGTGCTCGCGACCTTCTTCGTCCTGCTCAACCTCGCCGTCGACCTGCTGCAGACGCTGGTCGATCCGCGCATCGCCCGCCACTGATGGCCATCTCGACCACGCTCCTCCAGGCGGAGATGGCGGCCACCACCCCCATGTCGTACTGGCGGACGGTGGGGTGGCGGCTCGCCCGCGACCCAACGACCCTGGTGGCCGGCGGCGTGCTCGCGCTCATCGTGTTCCTCGCCGTGCTCGCGCCGTGGCTTGCTCCGTACGACCCGGCGGCCGGATCGATTCGCCTGCGCCTGGCGCCGGTGGGCTCGCCTGGCCACCTCCTTGGCACGGACGAGCAGGGGCGTGACATGCTGAGCCGCCTGCTCTGGGGTGGCCGGATGACGCTGGTGGCGGGGCTCACCCCCGTGCTGGTGGCCTTCGTGCTCGGGTCCGGGCTCGGGGTGCTCGCCGGTTACATCGGCGGCCTCACCAACATGCTCATCATGCGCACCATGGACATCTTCTATGCGTTCCCCGCCGTCCTGCTCGCCATCGCGATCTCCGGCGCGCTGGGCCCCGGCCTCGCCAACACCGTCATCGCGCTGTCGATTGTCTTCGTGCCTCGGGTGGTGCGGGTGGCGGAGTCCGCCACCGTGCAGGTGCAGGGCCTCGAGTACATCGCGGCGGCGCGGGCGAGCGGGGCGGGCGTGGCCGCCATCGTCCGCCATCACCTCCTCGCCAACGTGCTCGGTCCCATCCTCGTGTTCTCGAGCACCCAGGTGTCGCTGTCGATCATCCTGGCCGCGGGCCTGTCCTTCCTGGGCCTGGGCGTCACCCCGCCCGCCGCGGAGTGGGGGCTGATGCTGAACACACTGCGCCAGTCGATCTACGTCAACGCGCTCGTGCCCGCCCTGCCCGGCCTCGCCATCTTCGTCACGTCGATGGCGTTCAACCTGCTCTCCGACGGTCTGCGCGACGCCATGGAGATCCGGGGGTGACGCGGCCGCTCCTCGAGGTGCAGGGCCTGCGCAAGCATTTCCCGCTGCGGGGCGGCGTGCTCCAGCGCACGCGGGCGTGGGTGCGGGCGGTGGACGGCGTGGGGTTCGACGTGGCGCCGGGCGAGACGCTCGGCATCGTGGGCGAGTCCGGATGCGGCAAGTCGACGCTCGCGCGGCTTCTCCTGAGGCTGATCGAGCCGGACGCCGGTGTGGTGAGGTTCGACGGCGAGGACGTGCGGGCGGCGTCGCCCGCGCGCATGAAGCGGCTGCGCCGGGACATGCAGCTCGTGTTCCAGGATCCGTACGCCTCGCTGAACCCGCGCCTGACCATCGAGGATACGGTGGCCTTCAGCCTGCTCGTGCACGGCACGCCTCGTGCGGAGGCGGGGGAGCGGGCCCGCGCGCTCCTCGGCCGCGTGGGTCTCGACCCGAGGCTCCACGGCCGGCGCTACGCCCACGAGCTCTCCGGCGGGCAGCGCCAGCGGGTGAACATCGCGCGCGCCCTCGTGCTGGACCCGAGGCTGCTCGTCCTCGACGAGCCGGTGTCCGCCCTCGACAAGTCCGTGCAGGCCCAGGTGCTCAACCTGCTCCAGGACCTCAAGACCGAGCGCGCGCTGACCTATGTTTTCATCTCGCACGACCTGAACGTGATCGAGTACGTGAGCGATCGGGTGCTCGTCATGTATCTCGGTGAGGTCGTGGAGACCGGCACGGCCGAGGCGCTCGCCCAGTCGCCGAAGCATCCCTACACGCAGGCGCTCTTTGCCTCCGCGCCCAGCATGGATCCTGATCAGCGGATGGACCGACTGCCCATCGCCGGCGATCCGCCCAATGCCATCAACCCCCCGACCGGCTGCCGGTTCCGCACCCGTTGCCCGTTCGCCATGCCCCGCTGCGCGGAGCTGACGCCGCCCCCGGTGGCGGTGAGCGCTGGGCACGAGGTGGCGTGCTATCTGTACGAGGCGGAGCCGGCCTCTCTCGCGTGACCCTCGCCCCTCTCGCCAGGGCCCGTTCGTGCCTCGGCGTGCCTAGCCGGTGTTCCGCAGGCCCCCGGCGATGCCGTTGATGGTGATCACGATGACTTCCCGGTGTCGCTCGGCCTCCGGACCGTCGGGATCCGACAGCGCTCGGAGCCGTCGGAGCATCTCGACCTGGAGGTAGTTGAGCGGATCGACGTAGGGGTTTCGCAGCTGCACGGAGCGCTGGATGACGGCGTCGCCGTCCATGAGATCCTGGTGGCCCGTCGCCTCGAGGATGGCCCCGCGCGCCCGCGCATACTCCTCCTCGATACGGGCAAAGACGGCGGCGGCGAGCGCGCGGTCCGGCACGAGATCGGAATAGAGCGCGGCGATGCCCATGTCGGCCTTGAGGAGCGACATCTCCGCGTTGTCGAGGTTGGCCTGGAAGAAGGGCCAGCCGGCATACATCTCCTTCAGACGCTCCGCCTCGACCGTGGCGAGGGCGGCGCCGAGACCGTACCACCCGGGCAGATTGAAACGGCTCTGCATCCAGGAGAAGACCCAGGGAATCGCCCGGACCGCGCTGCGGGTGAGAGGGCCGCCGCGGCGAGTCGTGGGACGCGAGCCGAGGCGGAGCCGGCTGATCTCGTCGATGGGAGTCGCGGCGCGCCAGTAGTCGAGGAATCCCGGGGTCTCTTCCACCAGCCCGTGATAGGCATCGCGCGCCGCCGCCGCCATCGTGTCCATCGCCGCGTGCCAGGCGCCCGGAGTGTCGGGGGCGGCCGGCGACGCTGACGCCAGAAGCACCGCGCTCACGATCTGATCCACGTGACGATGGGCAAGGGCGAGATCAGCGTAGCGGGAGGCGATGGTCTCGCCCTGCTCCGTCACGCGGAAGCGGCCACGCAGAGTGCCCGGCGGCTGGGCGCGAATCGCGCGGCTGGCCGGGCCGCCGCCCCGGGCCACCGTCCCGCCTCGACCGTGGAAGATCGTGAGGGCGACGCGGTGGGCCTCGCAGGTGCGCGCGATCGACTCCTGCGCTCGGTACAGCGCCCAGTTTGCCGCGAGGTAGCCGCCGTCCTTGTTGCTGTCCGAATAGCCGATCATCACCATCTGCTCGCCCCCGCATGCATCGAGATGCGCCCGGTAGACGGGCAGCGCGAAGAGCTCCGCGAGGACACGGGGGGCCGCCTCGAGGTCGTCGAGCGTCTCGAAGAGCGGCACAATCGAGAGGCCCGGTTCGCACCCGGCCCACCGCGCGAGAAGGAGCACGGAGAGGAGGTCGGCCGGGCCGCGCGTCATCGACACGATGAACGGGCCGAGCGACTCTCCGCCGTAGATACCCTGGGCCCGGCCCAGGAGCCGGAAGAGGCGCCATGTCTCGCCACTCGTCTCGCCCCCGGCCGCCTCCGCCACTTTCGACGGCGTGGGCGAGTCGTCGGCGAGCAGCTCGAGGAGGACACGACGGCGCGTCGCCTCGTCCTTGCCGGCGAAGGCTTCGTCGACCCCGAGGCCCGCGAGGATCTCGGCCAGCGCGATGGCAAGCCGGCCCGAATCCTCGCGTATGTCGAGGCGGACGGCGTGGAGGCCGAAGCTCTCGAGCTGGATGCGGAGCGCGTGCAGGGCGTCGTCGGCGAGGACGGGTGGGATGGCCTGCGCGACCATGGCGACCACCTCCCTCGTCTCGTCGACGGTGACGCGGGCGCGGTGGGGCGCCTCGTCGAGGAGCCGGCTGGTCATGTCCTCCTGGGACGCCGCCTCGAGATCGGCGGCGAGAAGCGAGAGAACCAGCCGATAGGGCTCGCTCGCATATCGCTGCTCGAGATAGGCCACGTGCCCAGGCAAGGGTCGCCGCGCCTCGAGCCAGCGCACGAGCGAGGGCGGGGGAGGACAACGCTCGCCACTCACGCTCAGACGCCGGGCCGCCTCCCGCAGGGAGCGGCGATGCCGCTCGACGGCGAGGCCCCGGTGGAGGCGCAGCGTCTCCGCGGTCACCGGCGTGGTGACGGCGGGGTTTCCGTCCCGGTCGCCGCCTATCCACGAGGCGAGGGTGAGCCAGCGGCGCGGGGGCGAGAGCTCCGGGTAGTGTGTGTGAAGAGCGCTCTCGAGATCCGCGGCGACGGCCGGTATCGTGTCCCAGAAGACCGCATCCACGAAGTAGAGCCCGGTCCGTACCTCATCGGTCACGGCCGGACGCGTGGTGCGGGCGCGACTCGTGAGCCAGAGCGCGGTGATCTCGGCGCGCAGCGTCGCAACCTCGGCCGCTCGCTCGCGCGGGAGCAGACCGGGATCGCGTCGGATGCGCGGTGAGCACCAGCTCGACCCGGAGCCGGTCGAGGAGCGCGGTCATCTGCCCACTCGTGAATCCGCGGATCTTGAGCAGCTCCACCGCCTCTCCAATCGACTCGCCGATCGGGGCTGGGTGAAGGGCCTGTTCCCGGGCGCGCAGGGCCTGGATCCGATGACCTTCCTCGGCGAGATTGACCAGATCGAAGTAGACGGCAAAGGCGGAGGCGGTGGCCCGCGCTGTCTCGACGGGAAGCGCCGCGACCACCTCGGCCAGCTGTTTCGCCGCCGCCGTCTCGCCGGCCCGACGTGACTTGGCGAGAGCGCGGACCGTTTCCTCCGTCTCGAACAGCGCGGTCGACTCCTGGGCGCGGAGCACTTCCCCGAGCATCTCGCCGAGCAGGTTGATGGTGGCCGAGAGGTCCACGGCATCACGCCCTGGAGCGGCGCCGTCGAGCAGTGGATGCCCCCGCCGTTCTTCTGGCACTCGCTGTAGTCGATGGGCACGACCTCGATGCCGTGGTCGACGAGGCGCTCGGCGGTGCCGTCACCGTTGTTGATGGCGAGGAGGACCTTGCCCGGACGCACCGCGAGCACGTTGGCCACGCGCGGATTGTCAGCGTGGTGCACCTCGACCCACTTGATCTTGAGCTCCTTCAGCGTGTCGAGGAGCCGCCACGGCACCCGGCTGATATTGATGAGGGCGAGATCCTGATCGACCATCACGAGCTGGCCGTCGATGTGCATGGCGTAGCCGGCGAGGTCGATGGTGTGGAGGCGCGCGCCCTGGGCGGCCAGCACCTCCGCGATCTGTCGCGCCCCTTCCTCGTTCTGGCGATAGGAGAGCCCGGCCAGCGCGGTGTGCTCGTTGAGCCAGCAGAAGCTGCCCCCCTCGAAGAGCCCGGTGGCGTGGATAGTCCGGAGGATGGGCATGCCGATCTCGGCGAGCTTGCGCGTGACATAGGTTTCCTCGCCGCGCCGCCCCTGGCCGGGCTTGGCCCCCACCGGTCCCATGCGGCAGATGATGGCGCCGCCCGAGACGGCAATGGCATTGTCGCGCGTGTACATGGCCTTGGGGTCGGTGGCCGCGCCGTCCACGGTGATGACCTCGGTGCCTTCGCGCCGGAGGGCGGCCACCATGGCATCGTGCTCCGCCTGCATCTTGCCCAGGTCGGGCGCCTTCTCGTCTCGGTAGTACCACTGCTGCTCGTCGTCGATCAGCGCCTCGATGGCCGGATCGTACTTGTCTCCCGTCATGACGCGGATCTCGTCGCCCGGACGATGGACGAGCACCATCTTGAGCGGCCCCACGTCGTTGTAGACGCCCCAGCGGCGGCCCCAGACCCGGGCCTGCATCGCCTCGTCCTCGAAGGCGGGGACGGCGCGGGGGGGAATGCGCTTGAGGACCTCGTGGTAGTACTCCGGGGAATCTTTGAGGCTCATGATGACGCTCCTTCCCGTGTCGGGTACTTCTCCCAGAATCCCGGCGCGGGGTCGATCTGCTGGATCACATCAACCCACGTGCCCGATGGATCGTACACTGCGAAGCGCCGCTGGCCCCAGGCTTCATCACGCAAGGGATACGCGATGGCGAGACCACCGCGGGAGAGGCGCTCGAACTCCGCCGCCGTGTCCTCGACCTGGACGGTGATGAACATACCCTTGCCATTGAATCTCTCGGGTCCGGGGGGTTGGGAAGGGTGATCCGGAGACATGAAGGCGATCCCAAAGGGGTGCTCCCCCGTGGCGGCGAGATACACGAACCACGACGCTTCGAATACGACGTGGAAGCCAAACCACCGAACGTAGAAGTCTCGGCATTCGACATGTTTGTCCGTCACGATTATCGAGTACAGATCCTTGATGTGCACGTTCCGTCCTCCGCTCCTCTCTGGTCGGCGCCTAGCGGGAAGTAGAATGATCTGCGGAGAGCTCATACCGCACATCGCCTCCGGCGACCGTGCCCGTGCGTTGCCAGCCCGCGGCCTCGTAGAAGCCCTGGGCCCGGGTGTTCGGGCCGGTGGTGAGCCACAGTGTCTCAAGACCCCGGGAGAACAGCCACGAGATCATGACGTCGTGCAGGCGTCGGCCGTACCCTCGGCGCTCGTGATCTGGATCGACGAAGAGAGCCCATATGTTGCCGGTCTGCTCGTTGCCGACGGCAAACGCCGCGATCGCGCCGTCGACCTCGACGACCCAGCCGCGACCGGTGACCTCGATGGCGGGGAGGTAGTGCGCCTCCCTGATGGCTGAGGACGTGAGCCTGTTCTCCCGCACGGCAACGCGAACACGGTGCATCGCGGGGATATCGTCACGGGTGGCTTGCCGTAATACCGTCGGCATGGTGTCGTGTTCCAGGTGGCGGCCCGCTTGCTCACCGGCTAGGCACTATCGCCCCTCGGCGGTGACACTGACGCCCAGTCCGATGAGAGCCACTCCAGCCGTACCGTCGATGGCGCGCCGGACGCGAGACCCGCGCACGAATTCGCCGGCTCGAGCGATGACCACCGCGTAAAGACTGAGCCAAAGGAACGTGAGGGCAGAGAAGACAAGACCGAGCAGCACGAGCACAGACAGCATCCCGTACCCGGGCGGGGCGAACTGCGGGAGCACGCTCGCGAAGAACACCGCCATTTTCGGATTGGCGAGATTATTCAGGAGACCCTGGCGAAACGCCGCGAGGCCTCCGAGCTGCGCTCGTGCATCTCGCGGAGGCGCGGAGCCACGTGGCGGGCCGCCGCGAAACGCCGCGCGTAGCGACTGGACGCCAAGGTAGGCGAGATAGGCCGCACCGAGAAGCCTGAGCGCCTGGAAGACAGACTCCGACGTCAACAACACGGCAAGCAGACCGCGGTGAGGATACCGCCGTGCCGCCCACCGAGGAACGTGTTTCGCACGGTGAGCGCCGTGTCGGGACCCGGCGTGACGATCACCGCGGCCGAGATGCCGAGAAACGTGAGAACGGACGCGTCCATCAAAGGCCTGCCGTCAGCGTCCGGCGTACGCGCGCTTCAGCTGATCAATGTCGATCTTCTTCATCTTGAGCATTGCCTCCATGACCCGGCCGGCCTTTTGCGGGTCGGGATCGCTGATGAGCTCGACGAGGGCTCGGGGGACGACCTGCCACGACAGGCCGTATTTGTCCTTGAGCCAGCCGCACTGCTGGGCCGCGTCATCCCCGCCCTTCGACAGTGCGTTCCAGTAGTAGTCCACTTCCTCCTGCGTCTCGCAGTTGATCTGGAGCGAGAGGGCCTCGTTGAACTTGAAGATCGGGCCCCCGTTGAGGGCGGTGAAGGCCTGCCCGTCGAGCTCGAAGGCCACCGTCAGGACAGATCCCGGCGGCTTTCCATGGACCTCACGTCCCGCTTCGCCGTACCGGGCGATCTTGACGATCTTCGAATTGCGAAAGATAGCGGTATAGAACTCGGCGGCCTCTTGAGCCTGATCATCAAACCACAAACACGGGGTGATCCTCTGGACAACTGGCGGCATGGCGTGTCTCCTCGTCGGTCGAGTTTTCGGATTGGAATCACTGTGGCTACCAGCTCGTCGATTGGAGAACCCCGAAATCGACAAGTCTAAACAGCGTCTCCGTTCAGGGGCCCGCCGGGCGGGCGACGTCGGTCAGGACGGACCTACTTGGCCCGCTTTCAGACGACCTCTAGCCTCGTCGAGCCGGAGGGGGTTCTAGGGTTTGTGAACTTCGGTTCGTCGCCGTAAGGAGGCGGAGAATTCGGCTCTGCTCGAATTTCATAGCCGCTCCATCGACTCAGGTCCACACTGGCCTAGCCCCTGGGACGTCGGCTAACGTTCGCGGCGACCGGCCGCGGCGAGCGAATGCGGGCCAACGGTCCGGTCGACTACGGGGTTAGCCAGCCGGCTCATTTCGTCGGCTCCCAGCCTCGCCCGATCTGCTCGATCTGCATGTGCCTGCTGAAGTCCGCCATGTTTCGGAGCAATTCATCCAGTGAGACGCCGCCTGTCAAGCCTCGTCGCCAAACCTGCGAATCGACCGTGCCGAGCACGAGGTAATCGAGAGCGCGACTCGAGCCTTCTCCGTTGTGCAGTCGAGCTCTGATGAGGGGCTCGAGCTCGGCTTGGTGGACGATGAGCATGTCGCAGCTTACGCAAACCCGGCAGCTCTTGCGAAGAATGAAAAGCCCCAGTCCCTCAGCGTGGATCGCGAGCGGCAGTTTGCGAAGGCGAGTCTTCGCCTGGCAGCCAGGGCACGTCGTGAAGCGTGCCTCGATATGAGCGTTCAGCGCGAACGAATACCGCGGCGTCAACGCCCCCATGCGTTGCGAAGTCGCCTTCGTCTGGTTCGATTCTCGCTGCACCGTTCCCTTGACTGTTATTCCTGCCTCCTGCTGGCTAACGCCGCGGTGAGCGGCGCGCGAAGCGCGGCCGCTCTAGCTGTGAAGTGTCAGGAGGTTGTTCATCCGAGCCACCTGTGGGTAGCTTGTGGTTGCCGACCCAAGCGCACCCACAACAAGGAGGCTCGGATGAACATCC
>WNFK01013881.1_pt1 | contig 11079 bp, 6 predicted proteins | sample 5400281 | NCBI WGS metagenome assembly WNFK01 (sample SAMN13153350, study PRJNA577476) | soil metagenome | isolation source: 20 cm soil on Douglas fir-dominated hillslope | place: USA:California | collected 2013-09-17
TCGGGCAGCCGGACGTCGAGCACGAGAGCGTCGTACTCGTTCGTGAGCGCGAGCGCGAGCCCCTCGGTGTAGTCCGGGGCGGCGTCCACGGCGTAGCCCTCCTCGCGCAGGACGAGGCTCACGAGCTCACGCACGTCGGTGTCGTCTTCGACGATCAGCAGCTTGGTCACTGGCGCGCCACTCCAGGCCGATCATGAAGAAAATGACAGTCTCGCTTCAGGGTTTCGTAATCTGAAGACGCGTAATGTCCCGGCATGTCACCGCGAGCCCCTTTCCGACCCACCGCCGGGCAGGCGCGACGTTCAGCCGTGCGCCCTTGGCGCACCGCGGCCGTGGCCCTGCTGCTCGCGCTGGTGGCGCCGGTACGCGCCGAGGCGACGACCGGTGGCGCGCGACCCGCTGGCATGGTGCCGAAGTCGGACATGCAGATCACCGCGGTCGCGAGCGCCGGGTTCGCGTCGGGGCTCAGCGCCACCTACACGCTGACGCTCGACAACAACGGCCCGCAGGGCGCGGTCGGGCCCATCACCGTGACCAATACCCTGCCGGCCGGCCTGACCTTCACGAGCGCCACCGGCACGGGATCGTGGGCCTGCTCCGCCGCGGGGCAGGTGGTGACGTGCACGTGGGCGGGCACCTACAGCAAGAACTCGCCGACGACGATCACGATCGTCGCGTTCATCACGAGCTCGGTCGCCACGAGCGTGACGAACGTCGCGACGGTCTCGTATCCGGGCCTCGACGACACCAACCTCGCGAACAACACCGCGTCCACGACGTCGGCCGTGACGGTGCGACACGTGGCGACGACGCCCGATGCCGCAGCGGTGTCGCAACTGCCGAGCAACGGCGTGAACTACACGCAGACGTTCGTGCTGACGAACACGGGCAACATCAGCGACAGCTACACGATGGTCGCGACGGTCGCGCCGGCCGGCGTGGTGACGATCGTCTCGGTGGCCGGCGTGGCGGGAAGCGCGGCGACCACCACGCCGATCGCCGCCGCCGGCACGCGCAGCGTCAACGTGGTCTACTCCGCGGCGACTGGGGCGGCCACGGGCGCGACGGGGACGATCACCCTCACCGCGACCTCGATCGTCACAGCCGCGTCGAGCGATGCGGGCGACGTGACCGTCACCGTCGCGCGCGCCGGCGTCACGATGGCCAAGCAGCTCTACCGCGACGACGGCACGACGCTGATCACGGCACCGGCCGCGGTGAGCACCGGTGAATACGTGCGGTACTGCGTGACGCTGACGAACGGCGGCAGCGCCAGCGCCGCGAGTCTGATCGTCACCGACTCCATCCCCGGGCAGGTGACCTACGATTCCGCCATCCCCGACGCCGCCGGCTGGACGATCGCCACGGCCGCCGGCACCCTCACGGCGAGCCTCGCCGGCACGCTCGGCACGGGCGCGAGCAGGTTCTTCTGGATCCGGGTGCGGGTGAAGTAGCGCGGGCCTCCGCGCCTCCGGGCCGCCGTTCGTGAAGGAAACGACAGACTCGCTTCACGAAGCCTTCACTGGTGAAGTCCGACATTTCCCCTCGTGAGATCCACGTCCGGAATGTCGCTCGACCTACACCACCTGGAGGCACCATGACGTCGACTGCCGCGAAGCTCTTCGGGCTTCTGCTCCTGCTCACCATCGCCGCGCCGCTGCGCGCGCAGGCACCGGCACGTCCGGCTTCTGCGCTCGCCGTGTCGGCCGAGAACCGCACCGCCATGGACGCGGCGGCGCACGGCGTGAAGCGCGCCGACGCCACCGTGCACGCCGGCGACGTGCTGCGCTACACGCTCACCTTCACCAACACGGCGGGCCGCCCGGTACGCCAGGTCGCGCTCCAGAATCCGATCGCCGGGAGCCTCCAGTTCGTGAACGGCTCGGCGAAGGCGAGCCGCCAGGACGCCCGGGCCGAATACTCCGCCAACCACGGCGCCAGCTGGTCGGCGCGCCCGATGGAGACCGTGACGATCGACGGCAAGTCGGTCGAGCGCGCGGTCGCGCCGGAGCGCTACACCGGCGTGCGCTGGATCGTGGAAGGCTGGGTCTCGCCCGGCACCACGGTCACCGCCGAATTCGAGGCGCGCCTGCCGATGCGCACCGCCTCCGCCCGCTGAAGCACTGTCGCACCGCAGTCCTCCCTCCGAATCACTCTCCCTCAATCCATAGGCTCGAACCATGTCCACGCTTCCCCGGCGCACCCGCGCCCTCGCGCCCCGGATCAGCCGCTGGCTGGCCGTCGGTGCGATCGCCCTCCTCGCAACGCTCGCGACGGCACAGTCGGCCGGCGCGCAGGCGACGCCCGAAGGCACCGTCATCACCAACACCGCGTCGGCCAGCTACACCGACGCGAACAACAACACCTACACCGCCGCCACGGCCAGCGTGAGCGTCACGGTCGGCTTCCTCGCCGGCATCGACGTCGCCTCGGTCGCGACGGTCTCGCCCGCGAGCCCGAGCTCGGCCAACACGCTCAACTTCACGATCGACAACACCGGTAACGGCATCGACACGGTCGGCACGGTCAACGTGACGGCCGCGGCGGGGCTCACCATCACGGGCTACGCCATCGGTGCATCGAACTACGCCAACCTCGGGGCGCTCCAGGCCGCGCTGAACGTCCTCACGATCGCCTCGGGCGGCAACGTCGTCGTCACGGTGACGTACAACGTCGCCACGGGCCAGGGCGGCGCGACGCTCCCGATCACCCTCACCGCGACGTCGAAGCGCACGCCGGCAACGACGGACGCCTCCACCACCAACGTCACGCCGGCCACCAACCGCGGCGTCGTCACCACGCCGGACGCGGCCACGCTCGATCGCCTGCCGAACAACGCGCCGACGGTCAACTACACGTACGCCTTCTCGGTGCAGAACACCGGCAACGCGAGCGACGTCTTCAACCTCGTCGCCTCCACGCCGGGCGCCTTCATCACGATCGTGTCGGTGAACGGCACGCTCGGCTCGTCCAGCACGGCCTCCATCGCGTCGGGCGCCACCTCCACTATCAACGTGGTCTACACCGTCGCGAACGTCGCGGCGGGCTCCACCGAGGCGCTCACCCTCACCGCCACCTCCCAGAATGACGCCCTCGCCACCAATCCGGGCGACGTCACGGTGCGCGTCGTCAAGGCGGCGCTGGCCATGACCAAGGTCGCCTACCGCGACAACCAGACGACGGTCATCAACAACACCACCGACCGCGTCCTGCCGGGCGAGTTCATTCAGTACCAGATCACGGTGACCAACTCCGGCCTCGCCAGCGCGTCGACGGTCTCGATCACCGATGCCCTCCCGGCCGCGGTGACGTACAACGCCGCGTCGGGCGACATCGGCGCGGATTGGAGCATCTCGCAGCTGACCGGGACGGTCACGGCCAGCCTCACCCCCGCGCTGGCCAGCTCCGGCAGCCGCTTCATCTGGATTCGCGTCCAGGTCAAGTAAGCGGATCATAGATCACGCTCCGCGAGACTGACTTCATGAAGCCGATGCCGGCTCACATGACGCGGACCGTCCGCGCGTCCCGCCAGGTGCAATCCGCCTGGCGGGCGCTCGGCGCTATTCCGATGGTGGTCATGGCGCTTTCGATGACGGCCCGCGCGCAGGGCTCCACCCCGCCCGACACGGCGCGGGTGACCAACACGGCCTCGTACCAGTTCGTCGCCTCCGACGGCTCCACGATCGGCGGCTCGGCCTCGGCCGACGTGATGCTGCAACACGTCGCCGGACTGACGCTCACCCCGTCGCGCACCCAGGCCGCGCCCGCAGGAGTGCGCCGAGTGCTGGCGCACACGCTCGCGAACACCGGCACGGCGGCCGACGCCTTTGCGCTCGCCGTCGCGGCCCCCGCCGGCTGGACCACCATCATATATGTAGATGTGAATGCGAACGGCGTGCTCGACGCCGGCGACACCGTCGCTCCCACCGCCATCGCGCTCGCGAAGAACGCCACCGTCGCACTCCTGCTCGTCGTCGACATTCCCGCCGGCGCCGCGGGAGGCTCGGTCGGCGTGCTCGCCCTGGACGCGACGAGCATGATGAACAACACCGTCCGCGCCGCGCTCCAGGACCGCCTCACGATCGTGCAGGGTGCATCGGCGAGTGGCCTCGCGCTCGACAAGACCGTGGACCGCGCCGCCGCCACCGCCGGCGACACGCTGCTCTACACGCTGGCCTACATCAATGCCGGCGTGGCCGCGACGGCGCCCGCCACCATCACCGACATACTGCCGACGGGTGCGCACTACGTGGCCGGCTCGCTCCAGAGCGGCGGGCTGGCCCTCACCGACGGGATCGACGCCGACGGCGGCCAGGTCGTGCGCAGCGCCGCCGGCGTCGAGACGATCACCGTCACCGTCGGCGCCATCCCGGTGAGCGGCGGCGGCGTCGTCACCTTCCGCGCCGTCGTCGGCGTGGACGCGGTTGCCGGGTCGCTCGCCAACGTCGCCACGCTGAACGACGGCACCCCGCCCGTCGCCTCACCCGCTGCCACGACCACGATCGCCACCGCGATGCTGTCGGTGCAGAAGGCGCTCGTCGGCCTCGACAGCGTCGCCGCCGGCGACCTGGTGACCTACCGCATCACCTACACGAACGCCTCCGCCACCGTGCCGGCGAGCGGCGTCACGATCGTCGATAGCCTGCCGGCCGGCCTCACCTTCGTCTCGGCCGACGGGGCGCCCGCCGTCAGCGGTCAGGTCGTCGCCTGGACGATTGGCACCCTGGGTCAGCAGAGCGTCACGCTGAACCTGGTCGTCCGGGCCGTACGCCCGTCGGCCGGCATGGTGAACCGCGTCGTCCTCGCGGCGACGAACGCCGCCAGCGCCAGCGCCTCCGCCGTCGCCCTGCGCGTAGCCGGCTGGCCGACCAACTCGCTCGGCCTCACGAAGTCGGCCCAGGTGCTCGACGTCGCTCTCGGCGAGCCGGTGCCGTACTCGCTCGTGCTGCGCAACCGCGGCACCGTGCCGCTCGCCGGCTTCGTCGTGCGCGACCTGCTGCCGGCCGGGATGCGCTTCGTCCCCGCTTCGCTGGCTGGCGCCGACTCGGCGAGCGCCAGCGGGCAGCTCGTCACGATCTATCTCGCCGCCACCCTCGCGGCGGGCGAGGAGCGCACGGTGCGCTACGGCGCCGTGCTCACGACGGCCGGTGGCAATCGCTCGCTCACCAACCTGGCCGTGGCTGAGGCGGAAGGTGGGCTCGTGGTGAGCGACACCGCGTCCGCCGCGGTGCGCGTGCGGGCCGGCTACGCCATGCAGGGCCGCACGCTGCTCGGCAAGGTCTACCTGGACCGCAACGACAACGGCGTGCAGGACTCCGGCGAGGAAGGCGTGGCCGGCGCGGAGATCCTCACGGCCGACGGCCAGATCGTCACCGCCGACAAGGAAGGGCGCTACTCGCTGCGCGACGTCACCCCCGGCACGCACGCGCTGCGTCTCGACACCCGCACGGCCATCCCGAAGGGATTCGGCCTCGCGCGCACCGCCGACGAGATCGTCGTCGTGCGCACGGACGGGTGGACGACGCCGCGCGCCGATTTCCGGTTGGTGCAGCGCGCGGCCGCGGCGTCACCGTGCGAGTGTCCGGATTCAGCGAGCCTCGCCTCGGCCGCCGCGTCGGTGCGCCTCGCCGCGGCCGTCACGGCGCCCCGCGTCGCTCCGATGCGGAGCGCGGCCGAGCGGGCTGGCGAGGAGCGGAACGCGTTCATCGCCGGCCCGACCGTGCGGATCACGAGCCCGGTGGACGGCGCCATTCTCACCACGAATCGTGTGTACGTCGGTGTGAAGGGCGAGCCCGGCACCACCGTCACCCTGTTCCAGGGCGACAGGCAGATCGGCGACGCGGTCCTCCGCCCCGACGGCGTGCAGGACTTCATCGGCGTCGAGCTCGCGCCGGGCCCGCACAAGCTGCGCGCGCGCATCGTGAACTCGTGGAAGAACGAGCGGTGGGACAGCGTCACCGTGCACCGCTCCGGCGCGCCGACGACGCTCGAGCTGATGGATGCGGACACGACGAAGGCGCTCGCGCTGCGCGTGGACGCCGACGCAGCCACCCTGCTGCGCGTCCGCGTGCTGGACGCGTGGAAGGTGCCGGTCGCGACGCGGGTCGACCTTTCGGTGGAAGTCATGGGCGCCACGATCGACGGCACCGACAGCGACGCCGGCTCGCTGGGCCAGCAGCGCCGCGCCGACGCGAACGGCGTCGTGACGGTGGCACTGCGCGCCGGACATGTCGTGGGCGACGGGCGCGTCACCGTGCGCGCCGGCGAGAAGCTGGTCGTGCGCCGCGCCATTCGCGTCCTGCCGACGCTGCGTGCCCTCATGGCAACCGGCGCCGGCCAGATCGGCGTCGGCGCAGCCGGCGAGAGCTTCGGGGCCGTGTCGGCCCGCGGCGCGATCGGCCACGAGGCGTCGCTCACCATGAGCTACGATTCGCGCCGCGGCGGCGAGAACGACTTCTTCGGCCGCGGCTACGATCCGCTCGACGAAGCGCGCTACGCCACCTACGGCGACGGCAGCGAGCGCCGCGTCCTCTCCGGCGCCACGCAGCGCTTCTCGGCGCGTCTCGAGCGCGGGCTCGACTGGGTGGAGCTCGGCGACGTCGTCGCCCGGCCCGCCACCGACAAGGACGCGCTGCTCGCCGGCTACCAGCGGTCGCTCAGTGGTGTGAGCGCGCGGCTGAGCGCCGGCGCGCTGAGCTTCCGCGGCTTCGGCAGCATGACGCGCCAGGCGCTGGAGCAGCAGCAGCTCCGCGGCGACGGCGGCTCAGGTCCGTACGTGTTCGGCGCCGGCACTCGCCCCGGCACCGACCGCGTGACGCTCGAGGTGCGCGCCCGCGACAACGCAGCGCGCGTCATCTCGCGCGAGACGCTGACCCGCTTCTCCGACTACGAGATCGACTACGCCACCGGCGCCGTGCTGCTGCGCCGACCGGTGCCGGCGGACGATCCCTACGGCAACCCGGTATTCGTCGTGGCCGTGCTGGAGCGCGAGACGGGCGGCGCCCAGCACTTCGTCGGCGGTGGACGGGTGGAAGCCGATGTCGCGCGGCTCCTGGACGTCACCTCGAACGTCGCGCGCTTCTCGCGCGCGACTCATATCGACTCGCTGGTCGTCGGCGTCACCGGCGTGCGCGACGGCGGCGGCGCCGCGAGCGCCACGAACACCGACATCATCGGGGCCGACCTTCGCTTCCGCACCGGCGCGCTCACCGTCGGCGGCGAGCTGCTGCGCACCACGTCGGCCGATTCGTCGGGCGGCGCGGCGCGGGCGATCCTGCGTTGGGCGCTCCCGAGCGAGCGCGCCTCGATCGGGGCCAGCTGGATGCGCGTAGACCAGGGGATGACCGGCACCCTCGACCCGCGCCTCGGCTCGGGCCTCACCGAGCTGCACGTCGACGCCGCCTTCAAGGCGAGCGAGACGACGCGCTTCCAGCTCGCGCACGACCGCCAGCACTTCGCCCAGTACGGCGTCGATCGCCAGACGACGACCGGCAGCGCGAAGACGACCGTCGGCGGCCGCGCGGTGACCCAGGAGGTCGGCCTCTCCACCGATCTCCAGGGCACCGGCGCGGCGGCTTCGGCCGTCACCGCCAAGACCACGGTGGCTGTCGCCAGCCGCGTGGACGCGTGGGTGGAAGGCACGCACGCGCTGACACCGGCGCCGGTGGCGGCCGCGCCGACGCTCACCGCGCGCCCCGATCAGATGGGCGTCGGTGTCTCCTTCCGCATCATCCAGGGGCTTCGCCTCGAAGCGACGCACCGCGTGTCGACGATGCCGGACACCGTCGTCGGCCAGTCCACGCGCTACGCCGTGACCTCGGTGGACCTCCGCACCTCGACGCTGTTCGGCGGTGAGGCGTGGGGCGGCATCGAGCGCGCCGCCTCCACGCGCGCCTCGCACGCGGCGGTGCTCGGCTGGAACCAGCGCCTCGCCGTCGGCGGTGGCTGGGCGGTGAGCACGCTGTACGAGCGCCGCGTCGGCTTGAGCCGCGCCGCGCTGGTGGATCCCGCGCGCGCGCTGCCCTTCGCGCGCGCCGAAGGCGACCGCTGGTCGGTGGGTGGTGGCCTGGAGTGGCTGCCGACCAGCGACCACTCGCGCTTCTCGCTGCGCGGCGAGGCCCGCAACGGCGACGGCCGCCGCGGCAGCCGCTTCACGCTGGCCGGCGACGCGCCGCTCAGCGCGAGCGCGGCGCTCATCACGCTGCACGACTGGTCGCGCTACACCGTCACCACCACCGGCCTGACCGGCCAGCAGAGCCGCCAGGACCGCTCGCTCGTCGGCATGGCGCTGCGCCCGGTGACAGGCGACGCGATCAACCTGCTGGGCAAGCTGGAATGGCGCCGCACGCTCAACCCGCTCAGCGGCGCGGCTGGCGCGAGCACGGTGCTCGGCTCCACTGGCGAGGACAAGCGCCTGCTCGGCGCCGCCGACGCCATTTGGGCCGCGACGAAGTTGACGGAAGTCGCCGCGCGCTACGCCATGCGCTGGTCGGCCAACGACCAGCTCACCTCGTCCACCGGCGCGGCGCTGGGCATCCGCTCGCAGTACCTCGGTGCCCGCGTGGAGCAGGCGCTCGAGCGCGCCGGTGTCGTGCGGCTGCGCATGGATGGCAGGATGCTCCTCGAGCAGGCCAGCGGCGCCGCGCCGTGGAGCCTCGCCCCCTCGCTCGCCCTGCGCGTCGGACCGCGCATCGAGGTCGAGGGCGGCTATCGCCTGGGAGAGCTGCAGGACCGCGACTTCGCCGCCAACGGCGGCAGCGGCTTCTTCGCCACGGTCGGCGTTCGCTTCACGGAGAACCTCATCGGTGGTCCCGCCGCGTTCTGGCGCGATCGCATTGCCGGAGATCGCTGACCATGACACGCACAACGACACTTGTCGTCCTGAGCGCAGCGCCTGCCCTGAGCGAAGCCGAAGGGAAGGACCTGCACGTGCAGGTCCTTCGGTCGCTGCGCTCTCTCAGGACGACATCACTCTTCGTCCTCGCGCTGACGGCCTGCGCTCCGCAACGTCCTGTGCCCGGCGCGCTGGCGCCCGTCGCCGCGCGCGGCACGAACGAGATGCGCGCCGCAGATCTGGCAGCGATCGATGCCTGGGAGACGCGCCGTGTCGCGCTGCTGCGCAACGACGGCGCCGACCTTCCCACGCGCTCCATCGCGCTCGCCCGTGCCGGCGCGTGGATCGCCTTCGCGCGCGAGGCGTACGTGGCGCGCCCGCTGACACACGAGTCCGACGACGCTCTCGTCGAGGCGCGCAAGCTCATGGCACCGTTCGAGGACCGGGGCGACGTGCCGGATGCGCGCAGCGCCCTCGCCGCGGGCGCCGACCGGCTGAGCCCCGACAACTGGGCCGAGGTCGAGCGGCTCGCGGCGTCGCCGGAGTCGGTGGCCGACGTCGCCTCGCTCGCCGACGCGGAGATCGAGCTCGTGCGCGCGTCGGCTGCGCCGCCGCGCCGGTTCGCGCCCAGCGTGACCCTGGCCGGCGTGGCGCACGGTGCGCTGCCGTCCGCCGTCGCGCTGCCCACGACGATCTCCGACTCATCGGCGTCGCCCCTCGCGTGCGTCGCCACACAGCACATCGCGCGCGCCGTGGCCCTGCTTGGCGAGGCCGACGTCGTGGTGCAGGACGAGACGCGCCAGCTCGCCCGGATCACCGCGCTCCAGCAGGACGAGCGGGTGCGAGCGCGCGCGGTGCACTTCGCCGTTGCCAGCGACGTCGTGGGAATGCCGAGTGCCGCGCTGCTCGGCGGCGTGACGGGTGCGCTCAAGGCGCACCCCGAGCTCTCGCTCGTCATCGAGGGCCACACCGACCCGCGCGGCGGCACCGGCGAGAATCGCGAGCTGTCGGGCCGCCGCGCCGTCATGGTCCGCGACATCCTGGCCGACAGCGGTGTCGCCGACGAGCGCATGCTCGTGCGCCAGTTCGGCGAGCGCCGCCGCGCCGCCACGGGCGCCACGGCCGCGGACTACGCGCGCGACCGCCGCGTGCAGCTGAAGTTCGTGCTCCCCGTTCGCCGCAAGAGGATCCGATGATCATGCATCCCAGCCGCGACGACGCGGCCCGGCGCAGTGCCTTCGCGTCGATGGTGGCGCACGAGCTGCGCACACCGCTCACCGCGGCGTTCGCAGCGCTCGAGATGATGGCCGGAGGAGCTCCCGACGCCGGCTCGTACGCCGCGCGCGACGCGATGCTCATCGGCCTCGCCCATCGCAACACCCTGCGGCTGCTCCGCATCGTCGAGGACTGTCTCGACCTCGAGGCGGCGTCCGACGACCGGCTCACCCTCCAGCGCGCCCAGCTCGACTCCGGCGATCTCGTCGCGCTCGGCGTCGACGGCGCTCGCTGCGCCCGCGAACAGACGGGCGTCGACGTGCTGCTCCATCTCGACGCGCTCCGCCCGCTCGTGGGCGACCGCCTGCGGCTGGGGCGCGCGCTCACCCACCTCGTGCAGAACGCCGTCACCTTCGCGCCGCCCGGGACCGTCGTGACCGTGACGACGTCGGACGTCGCCGAGCGCGACGCCGTGCGCTTATTCGACGTGCGTGAGGCGCCCGGCCGCCGCCGCGTGGGCGGGCTCGGCCTGGGCCTCGCCTTCGTGCGCACGATCGCCGAGCTCCACGGCGGAACCGTGCAGGCCAGCTCGGAGCCGGGCCATACGACGATCGCGTTCGAGGTGCCGGCGATGGCGTGAGGCGGGAGGCGTGAGGCGGGAATCGAGCTACCGTTGTCGTCCTGAGCGCAGCGAAGGACCTGCACCTGGGACAGCCACTGCAGTACGCGGGTATACCAGTACGCAGTACTGGGATTGGCATACCGGCCCCAGGAATGCAGGGCCGCGTTTGGAGAGTCGGTCGCCGCCAGTCGGCGTCCGCGCATTCCTGGGGGCCGTATGCCAGTCCGAGTACCTGGTACTGGTATACCCGCGTACTGCGGTGGCTGTCCAAAGTGCGGGTCCTTCGCTAACGCTCAGGACGACATTCCCGCCGCACGCCTCGCGGGGAGTGCCCGCTGCCGCGACTGGATCGTCCCCCTGACGTGACCAAGTCTCCGCCACGGAAAGCGCCGCCCGCCACTCCCCTCGA
>WNFK01192481.1_pt1 | contig 11073 bp, 9 predicted proteins | sample 5400281 | NCBI WGS metagenome assembly WNFK01 (sample SAMN13153350, study PRJNA577476) | soil metagenome | isolation source: 20 cm soil on Douglas fir-dominated hillslope | place: USA:California | collected 2013-09-17
GCCACACGGGGTCTTGTTCGTCACCGCCACGTGCGCCCTCGCTTCGAAGCCGGCCATCCGGTACGGGCCGGGCAGCATGCTGACGGTGAGCTCGGGAACGGTCAGGCCATGTGTCCTGATGTAGGCGCCGTTGTCGTGCCAGATCTCGTCGCGTATCGCGAGCAGCCGCCCGCTGGAGTCGAAAGCCCCGGCGATGCGGTGCGCCTGATCCCGGGAATGGTTGACGGCGACCAGGTGCTCTGCGCGGTCCTCGGTCCACTTGACGGGCCGACCGAGCAGCCGCGCCAGATAGGCCACCAGGATGTCCTCCGGGTACAGCTCGCCCCGCACCCCGAAGCCCCCGCCCGCGTCGCACCAGTGCATCCGGACCTGCGCCGGCGGGATACCCAGCACCTCGGCGATCACCCGGCGGTTGAAGTGCGGGACCTTCGTCGCTCCCCAGACGTCGAGCGACTGCCCGGCCTCATCCCATTCGGCCAGCAGGCTGCGCGGCTCGATCGGGACCGCGGTCTGCCGGCCGATCACGACGTCAAGCTCGACCACATGCGCCGCATCGCGAAACGCCGCCGCCACGTCGCCGAACGACGCGGTCACCACGGCCACCTCGTTTGGCAGCCGATGGAACAACTGCGGCGCACCGGCTCCGCAGGCCGCCCGCGCGTCGCGTACCGGCGCGAGCTCGGCGTAGTCGATGGCGACGAGGTCGGCTCCATCCTCGGCTTGATACGGATCGTCGGCCACCACGACCGCCACCGGCTCACCCACGTAGCGGACCCGGCCCTGGGCCAGCACCGGCTGCAGGTAGGCCAGCAGGTCACTCGGATCTGGGCTGACCCGTACGGGAATCGGCGGCAGGATGACGTCGGCGGCGGTCAGGACTGCCCGGATGCCGTCCAGCGCCAGCGCGCCTGATGTGTCCACCGCACCCAGCGTGGCGTGCGCGACTTGCGAGCGGACGACGCGCATCCAGAGCTGGCCTGGCCGGTCCTGATCGTCCGCGAAACGGCCAGCGCCCGTGAGCAGCCTGGGATCCTCGAGTCGCCGAACCCGGCTGCCGACGTAGCTCATCAGCTTCCGGCACCGTCGTCCGCGGCCGCCCGCACCGCGCGGAGGATGCCCTGGTACCCGGTGCACCGGCACAGGTTCGACGCGACAACTTCGCGGATCTCCTCGTCCGTCGGCGACGGCGTCTCCCGCAGGAACGCGGTAATGAGCATCAGGAAACCCGGCGTGCAGAACCCGCACTGCAGGCCGTGGTGATCGGTGAATGCCTGCTGCAGCGGGCCGAGCTCCTCGGGCGTGCCGAGCGCCTCCACCGTCTCCACCGACCTGCCATCGGCTTGGACACCGAACATGAGGCAGGAACGCGCGGGCAGCCCGTCCACCAGCACCGTGCATGCACCGCAGATACCGTGCTCGCAGCCGACGTGTGTGCCGGTGTACGCGAGGTCGTGGCGGAGCACATCGGCGAGCGTGCGGCGCGGCTCGACGGCCAGTTCGTGCTCGGTGCCGTTCACCGTGATACGGATCGAATGAGCGTCGGTCACTTTGCCTCCTTCCCGTCGCCGGGCGGGTCACTGCTAGTAGCAGCGGCGATCGCTGCGATGACATCCGGTGGGCGGATGGGGATGCGCTCGACGCAGGCGCCTACCTGGGCAAGCGCGTCGTTGACCGCGTTCAGGACGGCCGCGGGAGCGCCGATGGTGCCGCCCTCCCCCATGCCCTTCGAGCCGGTCGGCGTCCGCGGCGTGGGTGTGCACAGGTGGTGTATCTCGAACTCCGGCAGGTCCGCCGCGGTCGGGACGAGGTAATCGACGAAGCTGCCGGAGACGGGCTGGCCGGTCTCGTCGAAGCACAGCTCCTCGAAGAGCGCGGCGCCTATCCCCTGCGCGACGCCGCCGGCCACCTGGCCGTCGACGATCATCGGGTTGATCATCACGCCGCAGTCCTCGACGACGACGTACCGGACCAGGCGCACGCCGCCGGTGCTGGGCGACACCTCGACGACTGCACCGTGGGTCGCATTCGAGAAGGTTCCCTCGGGGTCGAAGGACGCCGTCGCCTCCAGGCCCCGACCCAGCCCGTCCGGGAGCAGGTGCGCGGCGTGATGGGCGGTCCTGGCGAGCTCGGCGATCGGTACCGACGTGGCGGGATCACCGCGCACCTGGGCCATGCCGTCGACCAGTTTCTGCCGAGGCGCGGGCGATCGCCCCGCCGCCAGCCACTATCGAGCGGCTGGCAAAGGTGCCCCAGCCGTGCGGCACGAGTTCGGTGTCGCCCTGCCGGAGCCGGATCCGGCCCGGATCGATGCCGAGGGCGTCCGCGGCGATCTGCGCGTACGTGGTGGCGTGGCCCTGCCCGTGTGAGTGCGTGCCCGTCATCACGATCACGCTCCCGCTCGGGTCCATCCGCACGGTCGCCCGCTCATAGCCGGGCACGATGGTCATCTTGCGCATCCCGAATGACGCGGTGCCGTAAGCGGTGGGCTCCACGAAGCAGGCCAGCCCGAGCCCCACCAGCCGGCCTTCCGCCCAGGCACTCGCCTGCACGGCTGGCCAGTCGCTGAAGCCGAGCAGCTCGGCGCAGCGTGCCAGCGATTCCCGGTAGGTTCCGGCGTCATAGCAGGCGCCCATCACATTCCGGTAGGGAAATTCCGTCGCATCGATGAGGTTGCGGTCGCGCACCTCTACCGCGCCCAGGCCGGTCACCCGCCCCGCAGCATCCATCAGTCGCTCCATTGCGAGAACCGCCTGCGGGCGGCTCACCCCGCGATACGGGGCGATCGGCGTCTTGTTCGTCGCGACACCGCGCGAGCGGACACGGTAGCTCTGCACCCGGTAGGGTCCTGGCAGCTCGTTGGCTGCCATCAGCACCTCGACCCCGCAGGTCACGGGATAGCAGGAGTAGGCGCCGACATCACAGCGGATATCGGCGTCCAGGCCGAGCATTCGGCCATCCGCGTCGAACGCGCCACGGAGGCGGTAGAACTGCTCCCGGGCCTGGAAGCCGGACGTGAGCCCCTCCCGCCGGTCCTCGACCCACTTGACGGTCCGGCGCAGCAGCCGGGCTACCGCTGCGGCGAGCACCTCCTCCCTCGCCACCACGCATTTCTGCCCGAAGCCACCACCAACATCGGGTGAGATCACGCGCACCTGATGCTCGTCCATGCCCAGTGACAGGGCGACCGCTGTGCGTACCGTATGCGGCACCTGGGTCGAGGTCTGAAGCACGACCTGCCCGGTCCGCTCATCGAAGGCCGCCACGCACACCCGGCCCTCCAGCGGGGCTGCCGTGATGCGCCCCGTCGAGACCGCCACCTGGACCACGTGAGCGGCGGAGGCGAATATGCCGTCAAGGCCGGGCGTCGACATCGGGCTGACATCGACGAGCACGTTGCCTGGAGCCGCTTCGTGCACCGCGGCGGCGCCGGGTGCCAGCGCTTCACCGGCCGATGCCACCGCGGGCAGCTCCCCGTAGCTAACCTCCACGAGTTCCGCCGCGTCCTCGGCAAGGTAGGCCGATTCCGCCAGGACCGCTGCGATGGGCTCGCCCACGTGCCGGACCCGGTCCGCCGCCAGGATCGGCATATCGGTCGCGACGAACTCGGGCCGCGCCAATACCCCGCGCAGCGGCGCCACGCCGGCCAGTTCGGCCGCGGTGATCACGGCGGCGACACCGGGCAGGCTGAGTGCCGCCGAGGCGTCGATAGCCTCGATCGCCGCCGAGGCGACATAGCTGCGGACCAGGGCAAGGTGCAGTGTGCCTGGCGGCTCAAAGTCGCCGACGAAACGGCCCCGCCCGGTGAGCAGGTAGCGGTCTTCGACGCGCCGTACCGGCTGCCCGATCCAGCGCCCCGCCGGTGCGGTGCCGGGCGGAGTACCCACCACCGGGACAGTCCCCGTGACCATTGCCGGACCACCAGTCGCGTCAGGCATGGCCGGCCGCCTCCCCGATCGCGCGAGCCGCGAGCACCTGGATGAGGTGGCGGCGATACTCCGCGGACCCGTGGATGTCGCCGGGCGGGTCGGTCGCGGCGGCCGCCGCCTGCGCGGCTGCCGCGATCACGTCCGCGCCAAGGCTGGATCCGATCAGCGTGGCCTCGGCACGGGCAGCGCGCTCCACCGTGCTCGCGACCCCGCCGAGCACGACCCGGGCGTCCCGGCAGACACCGCCGTCCCTGTCGACCGCCGCCGCTACGGCCACGATGGCGAAGTCGCCGTGGCGGCGCGCGAATTCGCAGATAGCAGCGCCGGGCCGGGGGGCAGGCAGCCGCACCTCGATGATCATCTCGTCCGGGCGGAGCGCGGTTTCCAGGAAGCCCTTGAAGAAGCTCGCGACCGGGATCACCCGTTCGCCGCCGGGGCCGCGCGCCACCATCTGGGCATCAAACAGCAATGCGGCCATGCACCACTCGGCCGCCGGGTCAGCGTGGGCGATGCTGCCGCCGAAGGTCCCCGCGGCCCGGATCGCGTAATGGCCGATGTACCGCGCCGCCCGCGGGAGCATCCCGAAACCGGCCAGCAGGCCCGGATCGGTGAGCCGCTCCAGGTCACGGTGCAGGGCGAGCGCACCGATCCGCAGGCCCCCATCGTGCGGGCGGACGTACCGAAGCTCGGCGAGCCTGCTGATGTCCACGAGTGCGGCCGGGCGGGCGAGACGAAAATTCATCATCGCGACGAGGCTCTGACCGCCGGCCAGGAGCTTCGCGTCGTCACCACGTTCAGCGAGCAGTGACACGGCCTCGTCGGCGGATCGCGCGCGGTGGTAGCTGAACGGCGCGGGCTTCATCATCTCCCCTAGAGTTCGTGCCCCAGATGCGTCACCGAGTACAAGTCGCGCCGGCGGTCCTTCTGCGGAGTCACGAGCGGAGTGCGCCGGCGCGCTTCGGCCACCCAGTCCAGGTCAATGTGGGCAAAGGCGACCTGCTCGGCCTCAGCGGGCAGGGGGCCGGCCACGGCGTCGCCGTACGGGCTCGCGGCTACTGAGCAGCCGAGGAACGGGGCGCCAGGGCCAGGGCCGGCGAACGAGGCGGCCACCGCAAACACCTGGTTCAGGTTGGCCTGGACAAGCAGCCCCGCCACCTGGCCAGGCATGGCCGCCGCGGCTAGCGCGCCCCGGTCGAAGCCGCTCACCCAGGCTGACGGCACCGCTACCAGTTCCGCGCCCTGCAGCGCCAGGATCCGCAGCACCTCGACAAACCGCAGGTCATAGCAAATACATAGGCCGAACGTTCCGTATGGGGTGCTCACAACAGGAAAGCCCGTGTCCCCGGGGGCGAAGACATTCTTCTCGCCGGCGAATAGGTGCGCTTTCCGGTAACGCGCGAGCACCCCGTCGCCGGACACCAAGACCGCAGAGTCGAAGAGCCGTTCGCCGTCGCGCTCGCATAGGCCGCCGATGATGTACCCGCCGCCCACCGCCGCGGCGCGCTGCCAGGCCTTCACGGCCGGGCCGTTCAGGGTCTGCGCCGACTCGGCGAGCACCAACGGATCCACGGTGTACCCGGGTGCCGCCAGCTCGGGGAGGACCACGATGTCCGCGCCGCCGGCGAAACCTTCGGCGGCCATGGCCAGCCCCTGGTCCACGTTCCGCGCCGGATCGCCCGACCAGCGGAGCTGGCAAAGCGCGACGGTGAGCGGCCGGCTCATGTCATGGCCCCTCGCGCCGGAGCTTGGCTAGCTTCGGGAGGCGGGCCCACCGGCGTGGCGCCGGTGCCCTGTGGCGGGCCCAGTTCCTGGGCGGTTATCTGGCCGAGGAACACGTCGCCGAGATCGGGCCGGGCAAGCAACTCGGCCGCGGGCGCGGAGATGATCACTCGGCCGAGGGCTAGGACATATGCCCAGTGCGAGATCTCCAGCGCGGCGAGTGCCTTCTGCTCCACGAGCAGAACTGACGCTCCTGACTCGGAGAGGGCACGGATGTCCCTGGTAAGAAGCTGAGTGGACCGATCGGCCGACAGCCCGGAGGTGGGTTCGTCGAGCAGAAGGACTCTCGGCTGGCTCATCAGCGCTCGCCCAACCGCGACCATCTTCCGCTCACCACCGGAGAGCTTGGCCGCCCTCCGCCCCATGAGCCCGCCCAGCGCCGGGAGCAGGCCGGTGACCTCGTCGATCCGGGCACCGAGCTGCGGGCGCGGCACGCGGTAGCCGCCGACCTCCAGATTTTCCCGGACGGTGAGGGGGTCGAACACGTCGTTGCTCTGGGGCACGTAGCCAAGGCCCAGCCGCGCCAGGCGGTTCGTGCGCTGGTTGGTGATATCGGCCCGATCGAGAACCACCTGCCCGGACTCGACCCTGAGCAGCCCGGCGATCGCCTTGAGCAGCGTGCTCTTACCCGCGCCGTTAGGGCCAACAATCGTCACGATCTCACCGGCGCCGACCTGCACACTCACCCCGCGGACGATCGGCGGCCCGCCATACCCGCTCACGACGTCCCGCACCGAGAGCATGGCCGCCGGGCGGTCCTGTCCGGCGGCGGGGCGGCCAGGGACGTCGGGCTGCGCGGGGCGGTCAGCCGGCGAGGTAGGCATGCAGCACCTCCGGTCGCGCTCTCAGTTCTGGCATGGTGCCGGTAGCGATGACCTTGCCCTGCGCCATCACGATCACCGATTCGGAAAGGCGCTCGACCAAGCCGAGTTCATGCTCGACCAGCAGCATGGTCAGCCCATCGGCGGCCAGGCCGGCGAGGTAGCCCTCGATCGTCTTCGCGAGGGTGGGGTTCACGCCGGCCATCGGCTCGTCCAGCAGCAGGAGCTTGGGGTTGCACATGAGAGCGCGCATGATTTCGAGCAGCCGCTTCTGGCCTCCGCTCAGGTTGCCCGCGTACTCGTCCTCCTTGCCGCTCATGGCGAACCGGTCAAGCAGAATCCTGGCCTGATCCACGAGCTCGGCCTCCTGCCTGCGCCAGTACCTCTTGCCGTAGAGCAGCGTGCGCATCCGTTCGCCGCGCTGGCCCGGCCTGGCCACGAGCAGGTTTTCCAGCACCGTGAGCCTGCCGAATTCGCTGGAAAGCTGGTAGGTGCGCACCAGGCCCATCCGGGCGCGCTGGTGCGGCGGCAGCGTGCTGATATCGGCCCCGTCGAAGACCATCCGGCCCGCGGTGGGCGCGATCGCACCCCCGACGATCCCCACGACCGTCGACTTGCCGGCGCCGTTAGGCCCGATCAGGCTCGTGATCGCGCCCCGGCGCAGGCCGAACGTGGCGTCGTCGACTGCCCAGACACCGCCGAACTCCCGCCGCAGCCCGGCGACCGACAGCAGGGCTTCGCTACCCGGCGCCCCCTGGCGTTCCTGCTCCATCGAAACGCTCACGCCACCTCGCCGAGATCGGCCTGGACGGACGCGGCGGGCGTCCCGGTGAACCGGCGCCGCCGCTCCGGGATGATGCCGCGCGGCCAGAACCAGAGGAAGGCCAGGGCAAGCATCCCGATCACGATCCATTGCATCGCGTCGACCAGGCCTGGCCTGCCAAACTGCGGGATAAAACGGGTCGCCTCGTTGAAGGCGACCGGCACCAGCAGGGCGCCCAGCATCACTCCCGCGTTGTTGCCGGTGCCACCGACGATGATCGCGGTCAGCACGACAAGTGTTTCCACGTACGCCCACGATCCGGGGGACCAGGCCCCGATGAACTGGATAAGGAGAGCCCCGCTGATCCCGGCGATCGCGCCGCCGAGCACGAACACGAACAGCCGCAGCCGCACGACGTCTTTGCCCAGCGCCTGAGCCGCCTCCTCGTTGTCCCTGGTTGCACGGAGCGCCCTGCCGAGCGGGGAGGATGTGACGCGGTGCACGAACAGGTAAACGATGAGGCAGACCACCGCGGTAAGGGCGACGTAGAACCACTGGTATCCCAGCGAGGACAGCGGCAGCGAGCCGAATGGCTGCGGGACCAGCGACAAGCCGGCCGGCCCGTTGAAGAGCCCATTGACGTTCTCGACAACGAGCACCGCGATGACCGAGATGACCAGCATCACCATCGCCTGGTAGTCGGTGCGCAGCCGGCGCAGCGCCACAATCCCGACGACCAGCGCCAGCGCTCCGGCGACCACGCCGGCGACCAGCAGGGGCAGCGGCTCGGGCAGCTGAAGGCCGAGGATGTAATGNNNNCCAGCGGTGTAGGCACCCACCGCCTGGAACATGATCCAGGCGAAGTTGTAGATGCCGGTCACGCCGTACTGCAGGTTGAGGCTCCAGACCGCCAAGATGTCGACACCCAGGTAGACAAGGATCGTCGTGACGTAGTAGGAGAACGCGGCACTCAAGCGGGGACCTCCTTCACCGTCGAACCCTGGCCGAAGATCCCGGCCGGCCGGAACAGCAGCACGACGACGAGCACCCCAAAGGCGATGACCTCCTTAAAGCTCGGCGACATGAAACCCGCCGCCACCTCGGTCACCACCCCGAGCACGATGGATGCGATCATGGCGCCGACTGGCCGGCCCACGCCGCCGAGCATCGCCGCCGCGACGATAATGACGAGGAAGTCATTGCCTGTGGTCGACTGAAAGGCGCTGGTGTTGAGCACCAGCACCACCCCGGCCAGGCCGCACAGTGCTCCCGATATCAGCCAGGCCAGGTCGGTGACCTGGTCGGTCGCGATGCCTGAGGCCTGCGCGAGGCCAGGATTGGCAGCGGTCGCTCGCATGGCCTTGCCCAGCCTGGTCCGGGTGAGCAGAAGCTGCACCAAGCCCATGGTCACCACCGACAAACCGACGATCATGAGCTGGGACGTGTCGAACAGCATTCCGAGGACATGCACCTGCTTCCCGGACGAGACGCTGTAGCTGAAGAACGTCGCACCGTAGGCGCCCAGCAGGATGTTCTGCACGATGATGCCCACCGCGAGAGTGACCACGACCATCCCGAACAGCTTCGTGCCGTGCCGCACGAAACGCCGGTAGACGTAACGGTTCAGCAGCATCGATGCCAGCGCACTGAACCCAGCCCCGGCCGCGAGCGACTCGGCGATGCCGCCACCCGCCCGGTTGACCGCGTACCCCACGAACGCGCTGGCGGTCATGAGGTCGCCATAGGCGAGGTTCAGGATGTTCGAGACGCCGAACTGCAGGGTGAAGCCCACCGAGGCCAGCGCCAGGATCGACGCTGTCACCAGGCCGAACCCGATCGACTGGACGAAGAGGCTGCCCGTCATGCCGACGCTTCCCCTTATCTTTCAACACCTTGACCATGTCATCGGAAGGGTGCGGCCCACGCTACTTCGCGGCTGCAATCTGCGCGGCGGTGTATGTCGCCACCTTCGTCGAGCCGTCGGAGGAGACAATCTCAAACGCGCCGGGCGAGTTCTGCCACCTGTCGAAGCTGATCACGCTGGTGGCGCCGACGTACCGGATTGTCTTGCCGTGGGAGAGCGCGGCTTTCCCCTGCGCGAAGTCATGCACGACGACCGCGGAAGGCGATGGCGAGGTCAGCTTCACGATCCAGGGCCGGAAGACACTTGGGTCCGTGCTCTTGGCGGCCTCCATGGCGAGCGCCATAAGGTTGATGCTGTCCCACGCCGCCATGCTGTAGGAATCGCCGTACCACTGGCTGGCGGGCTGGCTGACCTGCGACTTGACGGCCGTGATCTCCGAGAGCCACAGCTGGTAAGGCACTCCCGTGGTGGGCGCGTAGGGCTGCGCGCCGACGTACAAGCGCTTCAGGTTCGGCGTCCCTACCGCGTGTCCCACGGCCTTCAGCCATGGCGGCTGCGTGGTCCCGTCGGTGCCGATGAACGGGCCAAGGTGCCCGAACTGCCTCATCTCGGCGAAGTAGGTCGCGCTCGTCTGCGGATCGGCCTCGGTGAAGATCACATCGGGATGTGCCGCTATCAGCGCCGACACTTCAGTCCGGTAAGAACTCTGGTCCAGCGGGATCCTCTGGACCAGGACGATCTTGCCGCCGAGCTTCTTAAAGCCGGACACGACGGTAGGCAGCGACCCCTGGGAACTGATGTCATTGCCGAACACCGCGGCGGCAGTGGGGTACCCCTTCTGGTGCGCGTACACAGCCATCGCATATCCGACCGCGTCGTCAGGCGGGGTGATCCGATAGAAGTACGCAAAAGAACTGTGGTTGAACACGGCCTGGCCGGTATCGGCGAACATCGGGATATGCGCCCGGTTGAACAATGGGACAGTCGCACTCGCCTCGTCTGAGCTCGGCCCGAGGACTCCTACCAGCGATGGTGTCGTCGAGATCAGCTGCTCGGCGGCCGGCACGGCGTCGGCTGGGTCACCCCGGCTGTCAGCCGTCTTGCAGGTAACCGTCTTGTGGCCCAGGATGCCGCCGGCGGCGCTGATGGCTGCCGCGGCGGGAATGCAGCCGGCGAGCTGCTCAGGACCGAAGCTCGCGTCAGGGCCACTGAAGGGGTTGAATACGGCAAAGGTGAGCGCTCCGCTGCCGCCGGCCCCGCCCGCGCCAGCGGAGCTGTGAGAACCGCAGGCGGCGAGCATGAGGAACAGCGGAAGCACGGCCAGGATGGCCACGCTCCTTGCCCGGGTGCTGGCGTGTATGGCGTGACTGCGCATGGTCGCCTTCTCTCATCGTCCGCTGAGGGTGGTCGCCCACCCGTATCAAGGAGTGCGATGACGCCACTGCGTGCTCGGCGCGCTCTCCGGGTGTTCGGGGATCTCTGCGCCGCACAACCGCAGGAACGGCAGGTCGGCCGGGCACGGGCCGCCGACGCTCACCACGTTCTGGCCGCGGTTGGCGCGTACGGCATGACGCACCCCGGCCGGGACGTGGATAACGTCAGCAGCCTGGAACTCGTGCGTCTTCCCGCTGGTCAGGTCATCGATGCTGCCGCGGCCCTCAAGGATCACGATGGTGTCCTCTGACTCGGCGTGCGTGTGCGGGGTGTTCTCCTCGCCGGGCTGCATCCGGACGTAATTCATGGTCGCTGTCCAGGCACCGATACCCGGCCAGACGATCATCCTGGCGTCGGCGGAGATGATCGGCAGCATCAGCGCTGGCCTGTCTTGGTGGAGCACCTGAATCGGGGCGCTGCCTGTGCGGCCGGCCTGGCCAGTCCGTCGGCCGTGCGCGCCGTCGGCCTCGCGGTGCGTACCTTCCG